>Ga0265329_10001197_pt1 | contig 12721 bp, 13 predicted proteins | sample 41627metaG_FD_202091 | JGI IMG/M metagenome (GOLD analysis project Ga0265329, IMG submission 202091) | Rhizosphere microbial communities from Carex aquatilis grown in University of Washington, Seatle, WA, United States - 4-16-27 metaG | ecosystem: Host-associated > Plants > Roots > Rhizosphere...
GCAGGCCTTGCCTGCCGTGCAGACCCAGGTGGTGGCGCTCGGTGACCGCGACAACGGTGACCTGAGCTTCGGCTTCAACGAGCTCAGCCACAACTACAACGACGTCGAGTTCATCAAGCTGAAGAACTTCGGCAATGCGCCGGCGAGCTTCAGCGTGGCCGACGTTCTGGCCGCGGGCAGTCCGCACACGACCTCGTTCCCGTCGAGCGTGACCGTCTGGGGTCACGGCGGCGAGGCGCTCGTGCCCGTGCGGCTCTCCGTTCCGGACGCAACGGCCGGCGGCGCCGTGATTCCGGGCACCGGCCCGTTCAGCGACGTGTCCGGTGAGATCACGCTGACCCCGGCTGCGGGGAGCAACAACGGCGTGACGTTGCGGGTGCCGTACTACATGGTCCCGCAGGCCGTCTCGGACGTCGAGGTTCACAGCATCAACGACAGCCAGCTGAGGAAGACGGGCCACACGAACGCGACCGTCACGAACAGCCACTTCGTCGCTGCCACCGGCAACGCCGACTGGTACGCGTGGGGGATCAAGGACCGGAGGGATCACGGGCTGAAGTCGAACGACCTGAAGGCCGTCGGCGTCCAGTCCCTCCCGACCGCGCCGGCGCCCTCGGGTGACGGCACAGGTCTCCTGGCCTTCGCGATCGCGACGAACCACCGCTGGTCGAACGCCGCGATGGACGAGTTCGACATCTTCGTCGACGTGAACGGCGACGGGGTGCCGGACTACGACGTGGTCGCGGCCGACGACGGTGCCCTCACGACGGGCTCGTTCAACGGCATCGACGACGTGGCCGTGTTCGACCTGACCGAAGGCGGAGGGACGATCAACTACCTGGCCGACGCACCGACCGACAGCAGCACGATGGTGCTGCCGGTCGACTTCGCCCAGCTGACCGACTCGACCGCCTCGACCTCGCTGGGCGGTGCGAACCAGCGCTTCACGTACTCGGTGGTCGCGACCAGTCTGACCGACGGCACGATCGACTCGAGCGACACGAACGCGGTGTTCAACCCGTTCACGCCGGCCGTGAGCACGGGCATGTACGACGTGCTGCCTCCGGGCGGCTCCGCCGTCGAGGCCCTGACGGTCAACTCGGCCGAGCAGGCGCTCTCGCCGGCCCTCGGCTGGATGGTCGTCACCCACGAGAACACGAGCAACGACGAGGCGAACTTCATCGAGCTGCCTTCGGGCTTGCACCACTAGGCTCATTCGCACTCGGTAGGACCCGCGAGGGCCGGCGGAGACGCCGGCCCTCGCTCGTGGGTCCTGCGGTTGACCGGCCTCCGGCTGCTCGGTAGGTGGTTCCCCTCATCTTCGGTGTCATTAGTTGACAGCGGGTGATGACGAGAGGAGTCTCGGTCGTGGATGAGCCTTTACAGTCGGCAACGATCCGACACACGCGGCAGCCAGGCGGCGCCTGATTCGACGACGACGACGTACACGTACGACGGCAACGGCAACCGCGTCACCCGGATCGACGCGAACAGCCACACCACCACGTACGGTTACGACGCGGCCAATCAGCTGACCAGCGTGCTCACGCCGTTGAACGCGACCTGGACGTACGGCTACGACGCTGCCGGCAACCGCGTCCAGGCCGTATCTCCCACCGGGACGACGAGCTACGGCTACGACCAGCTCGACCGCGAGACATCAGTCACCTACAGTGACGGCACGCCGGGCGTCTCGCTCACTTACGACGCGAACGGCAACCGCACCCAGATGACGGACGGCGCCGGCACGCAGAGCTACAGCTTCGACGCGCTGAACCAGCTCACGGGCGTGACGCGCGGATCGGACTCGTTCTCGTACACGTACGACCCCGCCGGTGATCTGACCCAGCGCGTCTACCCGGGCGGCACGACGACCGCCTACACGTATGACGACGACGGTCGCCTCGCGACGGTCGCCAGTGGGTCGGACACCTTCACCTATGGGTACGACGTCGCCGGCAACCCGATCCAGCTGACGCGGCCCAACGGCATCATCGAGACGCGCACGTATGACCGAGCCGCTCGTGTCAGCGAGATCAAGGACGCAAGCGGCGGGTCGACGCTCCAACAGCTCGACTATGCCTACGACCCCGTCGGCGACGAGACTTCCCTCACGCGCATGAACGGCAGCGAGTACTACCAGTACGACAGCAGCAGCCGGCTCACCGACGTGTGCTACGACGCCGCCTGCGGCCAGGCGAGTGACACGATCGCCTGGACTTACGACCCGGTCGGCAACCGGCTCACCGAGGTCCGGCCGGTCGGCACCACCGGTTACACCTACAACGCCGGCGACGAGCTCACCCAGGCGAGCGGGCCGAGCGGGACGACGAGCTATGCGTATGACGGCAGCGGGAACCAGATCAGCGCGGGCGCGACGAGCTACGGCTACGACCTCGCCGACCGGCTGGTCTCCGCAACGACGGGCGGCGTCGCGACGACCTACACGTTCGACGGTGACAGCAACCGGCTCAGCGAGACCACGGGCGCCACAACGACGCGTCTCCTCTGGGACACCAACGGCGCGCTGCCGCAGCTCGCGCTCGAGCGCGACGGCTCTGAAACTCCGCTCCGCACGTACATCCGCGGCTTGGACACGCTTTCGCTGCTCGAGGGCGGCAGCAGCTACTACTACCAGCAGGACCGGCTCGGCTCGATCACGGCCCTCACGTCAGGCGGCGGCGCGACCGACTGGACCTACACCTACGAGCCGTTTGGCAGCGCGCGCTCGACCGACCGGGTCGATCCGAATGCGCCGACCAACCCGCTCGGATACGTCGGCCAATACGAGGACCCGGCAACCAAGCTCATCGACCTGCGCGCCCGCCAATACGACCCCGGCACGGGCGACTTCCTAAGCACCGACCCGACCCCGGCCGGCCCGACCGTCCCCTTCGAAAGCCCGTACGACTACGCCGGCCAAGACCCAATCAACGGATACGACCTCAGCGGGACGATGACCGGCGGCCCCGGAGCACCGGGGTGCGCCTACGTCCTCTGCGGCACCGCCGAAGGCAATGCGGATGATCCGATCTGGTCAACCAAGAACACGATCATCAACGTTACGCTTGCGATGATCCCAGTTGCCGATGTGTTGCGAGCTGCTGGTGTGACGTACAGCGGCCTTGGTCGCGCCGCATATACGGCTGTCGAGACGTCGAAAGCGGGGAGTGTCGTGCGAGACGCCACGCTTGGCGCCATCAAGGCCGCATCGAACCTCCCAGCAGATGCCCCTGCGGTCGTCCAGAACATCACTCGCGCAATCGGTGCCATCAACGGTGCTCTGAACCGCCTCGGACTCCCAACGCTCGGAGCTTCGGCGAAGAAGGCGCTCAAGAAGGTGGTAACTCGTCTTGCGAGGGGTTAGCGATGGCACGCGACCAACAGGCTGAACATGACGAGCTGACGCGGAAGCTCTTCGCCGCTCGCAATTCAAGAGACGTCGACTACCTCATCGCGGCGCTGCGTGATCCCGAGCTGCGGTACGGAGCCGCGAAGTTCCTCGGAGACCTCCGTGACTCCCGAGCCGTCGAGCCGCTCCTGCCGCTGCTGGATGCCAACGAGGCTGGCGTTCGGGTCGCGGCCATTCGAGCTCTAGCGGGGATTCAGGCTGCGGACGCGATACCGCGGATTGCCGAAATCGCGATGAGGGATGAACCGTTTCTGGTCCGTTCCTGGGCTATCGTTGCCCTAGGCGAGATCGGTGCTGTCTCGGTGACCGAGCCGCTTTCTCGTCTGCTTCAGGAGCCAGATCGGCGTGTCCGGCGGCTCGCCGCAAGAACTCTCGGACGCTTGAAGGCGTCCGCAGCGGTTGAACAGCTTGAGTGCGCGATGTCTCGGGAGATTTGGTACAGGCGTAGGGTCTACCGTCAGGCGATTCGGTCGATCAGGTCATCGCCGGTCTGAATCGGGCTAACCGCACCCGGCCGGTTAGACTCCTCGTTGGCGTAATGGCATTCGTGCTGGCAAGCGGTATGGCATCGGTTGTCATGTCGGATGCCAGTAGCCGGCTGCTGGTGGTGCGCCCGCCTTCCCGCTTACTGGTGCCGGTTTGCGGTGCGCTCCCGTTTCCTTCGCCTGCGGCTTCGGTTTCCTGGCCACCCTCTCTCTACGTCAGACGATGGAGCTGTCTGAGAGAGGGTGGCCAGGAACCACGGGAGCGCACTAGTTCTGGGTGATGGCGGGAACGCAGGCGCATCGTGCGGGGGTTCGAGAGGTGGACTGAGCTGGCGGCGTGCGGGGTGTGGTTAGTCGAGGTTCGGCGGCCAGGGCTGGATGGTGGTGAGGGGGCCGCGGGTCTTCTTTGGGCAGGCGTGTTGCTGGTCGGCGTGATCGGTCCTACTCTGGGCTAATTGCCTCGTTGCCCGTGAGCGGAGGCGCCTGCCTGGTGGCGGGTTCTCTGTCGATGTGGCGGGGCCGGGTCTTTGACAACCGAGCGTGCGTGTGCGGCGGCCACGGCTCGGCTGCGAGCCCGGTCCGACACCAGGATCTGGCTGGGTTGAGCTGGGCCCGCCGCACCTGCTGCAGGAACTCTGCAATCCCAGGCAGCCGCCGATAGCCCCGATAGCCCCGGTGCCGCCGGTAGCGCTAGGTCAGGCTGAAGTCAGGCCCGAGTCAGGCGCCTGGTCATGCTTTCTCGCCCTGATCGCAGGCATGGGCAGTCCGTGGGCAGTCGGTGGTCAGCCGCCACGGAGTGATCGCGGGCATGTTCTGCGGTCGCGCGTCGGGGCTGTGGTCGGCCCAGGTGATCCACAGCCCCGGCGCGCATGCGCGGGGTTCCATCAACGACGGAAGAGGTCGTGGAGGTGAGTCCGAGGTTGGAGCGTGTCCGGGTGCCGGACACCTATCCGCGGGAGCGGCTGGTGCTCGGGGAGCTGCATCTGTTGCGCGGCAGGCTGGACGAGATGCTCGGCGAGGTCGCCCAGGTGATCGAGACGGGCGACCAGGCCGACGAGGGTTGGCTGCGCGTCGAGGAGGCTGCGAGGCTCGCGCGGAGGGCGCTGACCGCGGCTGTGGGCGCAGTCCCTCCGCTGCAGCTTGTGGGGCCGCGCGAGGGCGAGGTGAAGGTCGGCGAACTCCGCATCGACTCGCTGGCACGGCGGCAGTGGTATGGCGAGGTCGAGTTCGAGCTGACACCGCTGCATCATCGGCTGCTGGCGGTGATGGCCGTCGATCCGTTCCGGGTGTTCGCACGCGACTTGCTGCTCGCGACCGTGTGGCGAAGGGTGCCCGGAACGCGTACCAACGCGGTCAATACGAGCGTGTCGCGTGTCCGGCGCGCTCTCGTTCGGGCCGGCGCTCCGCGGGGCCTGTTCATGTTGTCCCTGCATGGTGTCGGCTGGGCGCTGACGCGGCCGTTCTGAACGCAGCGCAGATCTCTTCGAGGAGGACCTTGTCTTGGATGCGATCTTCGAGGCCTATCTGGCCGCGCAGCGACGTCGCCGCTCCTCAGCGCTGACGATCAAGGCGACAACGCACGCACTCCGTGCGGCGCAGCGCTGGCTCGACGACCATTCCATCGAAGCGCCAGAGCTGAGCCTTCTCCAGTGCGAGGAGTACTTCGACGAGCTGCTCGAGCGCGGCGCCGTCTCCACGGTTCGCCGGCATCTCGCCTACGTCAGAGCGGCGTACCGGTACGGCGTCCGCCACGACCTCGTCGAACGAGATCCGACCGCGGATGTTCGGTTGCCGTGGCTGCCGGACATCGAGCCGGCGACCTACAGCAGCGGCCAGCTGAAGGCGATTCACGCCTCGGTCCGCAGCGAGCGTGAAGAGGTCGCGTTCTTCCTGTTCGCGTTCGCCGGACTTCGGCTCGGCGAGGTTGCCGGCCTCCGCTGGGAGCAGGTCGACTTCGAGCGTTGGCAGATCCGGCTGACCGGCAAGGGCGGCAAGTTCCGGCTCGTCCCTTTGCACCCCGCCCTCAACGAGGTTCTCCGTGAGCAGCAGCAACGAGCACGTCCTCGCACCGAGCACGTGCTCGGTGCGGTGAACGGGCAGCGACTAGCCGCCGGCACCCTCGGCCGGACGGTGCGCGAGCTGGTCGATCGCGCCGTCGTGGAAGTCGAGTCGCCTTCACACGCTTTCCGGCGGACGGTAGCAACGGTCATGTACGAGCAAGGCGTTCGTACCAGAGTGATCGAGCGGATCATGGGCTGGGCACCACGGCGGATGCACGAACGCCACTACCTCCGCGTCGCCGATGAGCCGATGCACGAAGCGATCCTCGGCCTCTACCGCAACGACCCGATCTGCGAACGCCAGGAACAAGCGCTCCGTCTCACCGCCGTTCCCGCACCGACAGCCGCGCCCTCCGCCTGGCTCGCCGAGGAAGCCGCTCGACTGGAGCGCCTCGAACGACAGCTCGGTCTCCGTGCCGGCTGAGATCCGCCCAGCGGGCTACCCTTCACGGCATGACCGAGCTGCGCGTCACCATCCCTGACGACGTCGCCGAGCGGCTCGCCTCCGAGGCCGCCGAGCGCGGCACCTCGGCCGAGGACCTCGCCGCCGACCTGCTCCGCCAGCACGTCCCCGCAGGTCGTAGGCGCTCCCTTCCGTTCATCGGCATCGGCGATGCCCTCCCTGGCGCACCGAGCGTCGCCGAGGCGGAGCGGCAGCTCGAAGACGGCGAAGACCCCGGATTCCCGCCGTAGTCGTCGTCGATTCCGGTCCGCTTGTTGCTGCCGCGATCCGCACCGATCCGGATCACGACCGTTGTGTGGCCTTCTTCGAGACCGCCACAGAAGCGCTGGTCGTTCCGCAGCTCGTTGTCGGTGAGTCGGCCTATCTGGTCGGCAGGATCGCCGGTACGGCTGTCGAGGCGCGTCTGCTCCGCGAGCTGGAAGCGAGCTCGCTTGCCTTCGAGCCCTTCGAGCCAGCCGACCTCGGCCGAATCGCGGAGCTGGTCGAGATCTACGCGGACCTCCGTCTCGGCAGCGTCGACGCTGCGGTGATCGCCACCGCCGAACGACTCGGCGCAACAACGATCGCCACCCTCGACCGACGCCACTTCACCGTCGTCCGTCCCAGGCACATCGATGCCTTCCAGCTCATCCCCTAGTCAACGACGAGCGCGGTGCGGTAGCACCACGGGTCATCAACGGCGACTCGACCGCGAACTGCCCCGGCGGCGAACCCGAACCGGAGCCCCACAGCTACGAATCAAGAGAACTGCCTACGACTACGCCGGCCAAGACCCAATCAACGGATACGACTTGAGCGGTAAGGCTGGCGGCGTCCCGGCAACCCCGTGCCCTTATTCACGCAAGATGTGTGCCCACGAAGGCCCGACCTGGACGGCCGTACTCGGGCCTGCCGCTGTGATTGGTCTCTTGGCGGCTCCGGCTGTGGGCGCCGAACTTACTGGTGCTGCGGCACGCGCTGCCGTGGCAGCTGCGCCGCGGGTAGCGGCCGGGACGATCCTCGTTCAGCGGCTGGGCGGCCCCAGCCAGATCGGCAAGAACTTCCTCGCTGGATTCAACGCCGCCGATGCATCTTTCAGGGGGTTGCAGCCGGCGTTGCTTAAGGTCGCGGTCCAGGTGCTCGTCGGGATCCGGAACGTATGGAAGGGGGGATGATGTCGACGTCTCGACCTCCGCTTGGCGACTCTCCCGATAAGGATGCGTTCGTCCGCGTGCGTGCGGCGGGCAAGAGCGGCGACGTCGTCACGTTGGTCGATGCGCTCTCGGATGATGCACTCGCGCCGACGGCCGCAAAGTACCTCGGGTCGCTTCGGGCAACGTCCGCCGCGCCGGAGCTGACTCGGTGTCTTGAGGCCGGCAATCCGTACGTGCGAGCCTCGGCAGCAGTAGCACTCGGAGAGATGAAGGCCGGCGCAGCTCTCAGCCGTCTTGTCGAACTGTCGGAGTTAGATCCGGTTCCGTTCGTCCGGGCAGCCTCGCTTGAGGCCGCGCTCGAAAGCGCCGATCAAGATACGGTGCACAGGCTCGCCGCGCGGGGTCTCGAGGATGAGCACTGGCAGCTACGTTACGTCGCGGCACAGGCCCTGGGGCGACGAGGCGGCCCAGAAGACCTCGCGGGGCTTCGCGCGGCAAAGGACGCCGATGTCTGGTGGCGACGCGGTGCCTACCGGAAGGCGATTCGGCAAGTGCGTCGCCAGTCTGTCCGCCGTTCGGGGGACTAGAGATCTCGTAGCGCTGGCGATCGTGCTGGCAAGCAGCATGGCAGCGGGTGCCAGCCCGCTTGCCAGTTGGTGGCTGAGGGTCGGTGCCCCCGCGTTCCCGCTGGTGATGCGGGTTTGCGGTGCGCTCCCGCTTCCTTCGCCTGCGGCTTCGGTTTCTTGACCACCCTCTCTCTACGTCGGACGATGGAGCTGTCTGAGAGAGGGTGGTCAGGAACCACGGGAGCGCACTAGTTCGGGGTGATGGCGGGGATGCGGGCGCATGGTGCGGGGGTTCGAGAGGTGGACTGAGCTGGCGGCGTGCGGGGTGTGGTTGGTCGAGGTTCGGCGGCCGGGGCTAGGTGCTGTGAGGAGGGGGCTGCGGCCTGTTCGGGCGGTCGTGTTGCCGGCAAGGGGGCTCATGAGAGCTGCGGTCGGGTTGTGGCTGATCGACCAGCCAACCACACGACGGCTGAACGCGTCGAGCACGACCGCGCAGTAGACCTTGCCCTCGCGGGTCGGGTGCTCGGTGATGTCGGTGACCCAGAGCCGGTTGGGGCGCTCGCGGACGAACATCCGGTCGCCTCCAGGCACCGTGCCTGGCACCAGGGTTACTAGACGCTGGTCGTCAGCTTCGTGCGGTACTTCTGCGTACCGTGGCGCACGGTCACCATGTACGCGCCGGCCGAGGGTGATCGACATGCACGTGATTCCCTGCACGAGCGGCGCGGTCACGGTCACGTCGCGGCCGCTCAGTGCGACCCGTGCCGCCGCCCGGCCCCGCAGCGGCGGCGATCGTCCGCGGCAGCGTCACGGCGGCCGGGAAGGTGACGACGACGGAGCCTCGTGGCCGCCCGCACTGGAGCGGATCGGCGCCGAGCGTCAGCGTCGCCTTCACCGGGCGAGCGTTCGACATAGCCGGGGCCGGAACGCCGGCGGCCAGGCCTAGGACGGCTGCGAGAGCGGCGACGGCTCTGCGCATGACAGAACCGTAGCTCCTCAGTACGCGACGGCGCCGCTGCCCGTCGCGGCGGCGTGCCGCTGCTCGTCGGCGCGGTAGCTCGAGCGGACGAGCGGGCCGGCGAAGACGGAGCCGAAGCCGAGCGCCTCGCCCTGCTCGCGCAGCCGGCGGAACTCGTCCGGATGCACCCACCGGTCGATCGCGGCGTGCTTCGCGCTCGGCTGCAGGTACTGGCCGATCGTGACGACGTCGACGCCGTGCGCGCGCAGGTCGCGCAGCGTCTCGACGACCTCCTCGTTCGTCTCGCCGAGGCCGACCATGATGCCCGACTTCGTCATCACGTCGTAGTCCGCGAGCTCCTTCGCCCGTGCGAGCAGCCACAGCGCCTTGTCGTAGCTCGCCTTCGCGCCGCGCATGCGCGCGTGCAGGCGGCGCACGGTCTCGATGTTGTGGCTGAAGACCTCCGGGCGGGCGGCGAGCACGGTGCGGAGCGCCTCCTCCTCGACGCCGAGGAAATCGGGTGTGAGCACCTCGACGGTCGCGTCCGGCAGCTTTGCCTTGAGCGCGCGGATCGTGGCCGCGTAGTGGCCGGAGCCGCGGTCGGGGACGTCGTCGCGGTCGACGGAGGTGACGACGACGTGCTTGAGCTCCATCTGCGCGGCCGCCTGGGCGACGCGGAGCGGCTCGAGCTGGTCGGGCGGCGCCTCGGGCTTGCCGGAGTTGACGTAGCAGTAGCGGCAGGCGCGGGTGCAGGTCTCGCCGAGGATCTGGAAGGTGGCCGTGCCGCGGCCCCAGCACTCGGAGATGTTCGGGCAGCGGGCCTCCTCGCAGATCGTGTTCAGCGAGAGCCCGTGCACGAGCTTCTGCACGTCGAAATAGCGGCCGTCCCTCGAGGGCGCCCGGACCTTCATCCACTCCGGGCGGCGCGGGCGCTCGGCGACGGGAAGCGAGGTCTCCACTGCGATTCAGTCTAGTTTGCGGAGCCCGGGCGGCGGCAGCTACCCTAAGCGGACTGACTAGTCCGCTTACCACCGGGAGAGCTTATGCGCCATAGCACGAACCCCTGGGTGATCCTCGTCCTCATCTGCTTCGCGCAGTTCATGGTCGTCCTGGACGCGACCGTCGTGAACGTCGCGCTTCCCTCGATCCAGAACGACCTCGGGCTCTCCGAGGCGAACCTCCAGTGGATCGTCAACGCGTACACCCTCGTCTTCGGCGGCTTCCTGCTGCTCGGCGGACGGGCCGGCGACCTTCTCGGCCGCAAGCGGCTCTTCCTCGGCGGGCTCGTCGTCTTCACGCTCGCGTCCCTGCTCGACGGCCTCGCCGTCAACTCCGGGATGCTGATCGGCTCGCGCGCACTACAGGGACTCGGTGCCGCATTCATCTCGCCGGCGGCGCTCGCGATCATCTCGACCACCTTCAAGGAAGGCGCCGACCGCGCGAAGGCGCTCGGCGTCTGGGCCGCGATCGCGATCGGCGGCAGCGCCGTCGGCCTCGTGCTCGGCGGCGCGCTGACACAGACGCTGTCGTGGCCGTGGATCTTCTTCATCAACGTCCCCGTCGGCGTGGCCGTGTTCCTGTTCTCGCTGCGCCTCGTGCCGGAGTCGAAGGACGAAGCCGCGCACCGGAGCTTCGACATCGCAGGCGCGGTCAGCGTGACCGGGGGCCTGATGACGCTCGTCTACGCGATCGTGACGGCGCAGCGCGACGGCTGGGGCTCCCCGCAGGCGATCGGCACGTTCGTGGTCGCCGCGGCGCTGCTCGTCGGCTTCGTCTTCATCGAGCTCCGCGCGACAGCACCGCTCGTCCGCCTCTCGATCTTCCGCACGCGCTCGCTGACCACCGCGAACGTCGTCATGTTCCTCGTCGCGTCCGGCCTGTTCGCGATGTTCTTCTTCAACTCGCTGTACATCCAGCGCGTGCTCGGCTTCGGGCCGCTCAAGGCCGGCCTCGCCTTCCTGCCGTTCACGGCCGGGATCATCCTCTCGGCGGGCTTCGCGTCGAACTTCGCGCCGAGGATCGGCGTACGTCCGATCGCCGTCGGCGGGCTGATCGTCACGAGCGTCGGCATGCTGCTGCTGACGCGGCTGCCGGTCCACGGCTCGTACACCGCGGACGTTCTCCCGTCGCTCGTCGTCACGTCGCTCGGGCTCGGCTGCGTCTTCCTGCCGCTCACACTCGTCGCGACGACCGGCCTCGAGGACGAGGACCAGGGGCTCGCGTCCGGCCTCTTCAACACGTCGCAGCAGGTCGGCGGTGCGCTCGGGCTCGCGATCCTCTCCACGTTCGCGGCCAGCGCGACGACCGGCGACCACGGCGTCTCGAAGTCGGCGGCGCTCGTCGAAGGCTTCCACGTCGCCTTTGCCGGTGGCGCCATCTTCATCCTTGCCGGCCTCGTCGCGCTCCTCGCGCTGCTGCGGCGCCGTCACGTCGAGGGGATCGAGGCCGAGGCGGCTACGGTGGAGGTGGCGTGAAGACCCTGCGCGCAGACGCGCGGCGCAACCTCGACCGGCTGCTCGAGGCGGCGTCGGAGTGCTTCGCCGAGGGCGGCGCCGACGTGAGCGTCGACGAGATCGCTCGACGAGCCGGGGTCGGCCACGGAACGGTCTTCCGCCGCTTCCCGACCAAGGAGGCGTTGCTGACCGAGGTCGTGCTCGAGCGGATCCGCGAGCTGACGCGCCAGGCCGAGGCCGCGGTCGAGGCGGCGGACCCAGGCCCGGCCTTCGACCGCTTCTTCCGCTTCGCCGCCGAGACGTACGCGCGCAACCGTGCGCTCGTCGAGCGGTTCGACAGCTGCCTCGAGAGCGAGGAGGTGGCGGCGCTGGAAGTCGCGGTGGGGCGGCTGGTCTGGCGCGCCCAGCGCGCGGGAGTCCTGCGTCGCGACGTCACCGCCCTCGACGTGCTCGAGCTCGTCCCGGCGGCCGGCCGCCATCCCGAGGTAATCCTCGACGGGCTGCGCCCCGCGCGTCTCTGACGACCGCAACCTGGTTCAAACCAGGTTTCGGTCTTTGGCTACGCCGGCTCGGTGGTCGAGTTGGCGGCGTGGTCGCGAGCCTGCGCCTCGAGCTGCTCGCGCGCGGCGAGCAGGTGGCCGTGTGCGGCCCAGGCGTGCGCCGCGCCGCGTGGCACGAGCTCGTTGCGGTAGTGCTCCGCGGCGACGCGAACGTGCGCGAGCGCCTGCTCGAGCTCCGCGGCGATCTCGTCGTACGCCCGCGCAACCGCGTCCAGCCGCTCGCTCACCGCTCCGCCAGCTCCGCGTGGACGGGCTGCGTCCACAAGCCGATGCCGCCGTCGGCGGGCAGCTCGTCGAACGCGAGGCCGAAGACCTCGGCGAATGCAGCGACTGCGTACGGCCGGACGTCGGCGACCGTCACCGGCTTGCCGGTCTCGCGCGCGACCGTCGTGAACGTCGCGTCCTCGAGCCCGCACGCCGTGATCCACTCCGTGAACGGCGCCGGGTCGAGGTCGACGTTGAGCGCGTAGCCGTGCGTCGTCACCCAGCGCGACACGTGCACGCCGATCGACGCGATCTTCCGCGGCGGCCGGCCGACCCACACGCCGGTCAGCCTCTCCAGCCTTTGCCCTTCTAGTCCGAACGGTGCAACCGTTCGGATCAGCGCCTCTTCAAGGTCGCGGACGTACCG
>Ga0265329_10001204_pt1 | contig 12688 bp, 9 predicted proteins | sample 41627metaG_FD_202091 | JGI IMG/M metagenome (GOLD analysis project Ga0265329, IMG submission 202091) | Rhizosphere microbial communities from Carex aquatilis grown in University of Washington, Seatle, WA, United States - 4-16-27 metaG | ecosystem: Host-associated > Plants > Roots > Rhizosphere >...
TGCGGGCAACAGGGGTTCGATTCGTTGGCACTGCTTCTCGGTCAAGTCGCTCGGGTACCTGCCTCGCTTCATGCCTTTGCTATCGCTCGCCTCCACGAAACGTCAACTTTTCAGACACGCTCTAAGAAGATGGATTCGAACAGTTGGTGTATAGCTGGAGGTGCCATGACAGCTGACCACAGCCGACGTGTATTTTCCCGTTCGCACTTCCGTCTCTGGCCGGCGGTAGCCGGTCCAGCCTTGTTGCTGGTGCTCTCGTCGACAGCTTCCGCCGAGCCTACCCTGGCCAACGTGTATGCGCGAAAATCCGTCAGCCTGAACGGCAAATGGAATACCATCATTGACCCCTACGACGTCGGGTACGTCGACTATCGCGGGATGTCCCAGGATGCCCTTGCCAGACCCACCAGGGGCTTCGCTCTCGATCGCCGGCAGCAGGACAAGTCCGAGCTGATCGAATACAACTTCGACACCAGCCCCACCCTCACTGTGCCGGGCGACTGGAATTCGCAGAACGATCGCCTGCTGTACTACGAGGGCACGCTCTGGTATCGGCGACGCTTCGACGCGCCGAAGTCCGCACCGGGCAATCGACTGTTCGTGTATTTCGGCGCGGCCAACTACGAGGCCGATGTCTATCTGAACGGCTGGAGGCTGGGCAGGCACGTGGGCGGGTTCACGCCCTTCGCCTATGAAATCACCGGCCTTGCCAAGGAGAAGGACAACTCGCTGGTCGTGCGGGTCAACAACCGCCGCCGGCCCGAGGGCGTGCCGGCCATGAACACCGACTGGTGGAACTACGGCGGCCTCACGCGCGAGGTGCTGCTGGTGCAGACGCCAGGCACCTTCATCGCGCAATACCACGTCGGCCTGAAGGCCGGCACACGCGACCGCATCGAGGTAACAGTGCAACTGGATGGCCCGCGCAAGCAACAGAAGGTCACTGTGACCCTGGCCGGGCTGGGCCTGAAAGCAGAGGCGCGCACGGATGCCAGCGGCGTGGCGCGCATCGAGTTTCCGGCCGCGCAGATCCGGCTCTGGTCGCCAGAGCGGCCGGCACTGCACGACGTGGTTCTGGCCAGCGAGACCGACCAGATCGCCGACCGCATCGGCTTTCGCACCATCAAGACGGCCGGCACGGACATTCTATTGAATGACAAGCCCGTCTTTCTGCGCGGCATCTGCATTCACGAGGAGAACCCGATGCGCGGCGGGCGGGCGTATTCAGTCGAGGACGCGCGCATGCTGCTCGGCTGGGCCAAGGAACTCAACGCCAACTTCGTGCGGCTGGCCCACTATCCGCACAACGAGCACATGGCCCGTGTGGCCGACGAGTTGGGCCTGATGGTCTGGGAGGAGATCCCGGTCTATTGGGCCATCCAATGGGAAAACGCGGACACCTTGCATTTGGCGCAGTCACAATTGACCGAATTGATTGCGCGCGACCAGAACCGCGCCAGTGTGGTGGTGTGGTCCGTGGCCAACGAGACGCCAATCACCGCCGAGCGCACGCGGTTCCTCAAGACGCTGGTCGACACCGCGCGCTCGCTCGACGGATCGCGGCTGATCTCGGCGGCCATGGAAGTCCACGGCGACAAGCAGAACCCCGACCTGCGCATTGTGGACGATCCCTTTGGCGAGTTCACCGACCTAGTGAGCTTCAATCAATACATTGGCTGGTACGATGGCCTGCCTGACAAAACAGCGCGCATCTCGTGGTCGATCAAATACAAGAAGCCGGTGGTCATCAGCGAGTTTGGCGCCGATGCGCTACAAGGCTGGCACGCCGATGCGCTCACGCGCTTCAGCGAGGAATACCAGGAAGACCTATATCGCAAGACCATCACCATGCTTCGCAAGATCCCCGCCTGGCGGGGCGTGACGCCGTGGATCCTCGCCGACTTCCGCTCCCCGCGCCGGGTCCTGCCCAACGTACAAGACGGCTGGAATCGCAAGGGCCTGATCGGCCAGAACGGCGCCAAGAAGAGAGCGTTCGCTGTCTTGAAGTCGTTCTACGACGAGATCGAGCAGCGAGCCGCGCGCGGCCCGTGAGGCATCATGCCTCAAAATGTTCGGTAAGAGATCCTAAGTAGAGTGCATCCCTCAACCCGGCTGCGCCCACCGCCGAAGACGTTATACTACTGTTATAACGTCGTTTGCACGGAGGTGACAGCGGTGATCAAGAATCTAACAGCGGTCGGCAACAGCCTCGGGCTCATCATCGAGCGGCCCATCCTCGATCTGCTCGACATCGACAAGGAGACGCCCCTCGAGGTGCGGACCGACGGAGAGGTGCTAATCATACGTCCGCAGCGCAGAAATCGGTCGGCGCGGCTGAAGGCAGCGGCCAAGCGGATGATGGAGGCTCACGACGATACGCTGAGGAAGCTCGCCAAGTGACGAGCGAGATTCCCGAGTTCCTCGACCTCGAGGACGTGCTCGAACTGCACACGCTTCAGCTCGCCCGCTATGGCGGCGCCGATGGGGTACGCGATCGGGGCCTGCTCGAGTCGGCCCTGGCTCAGTGGCAAGCCACATTCGACGGCGAGTTCGTCCACCCGGACCTATTCGCGATGGCCGCCGCCTACTGTTCCACGTCGTACGGAACCACCCCTTCGTCGACGGCAACAAGCGCACCGGGCTGCTGGCCGCGCTGGTCTTCCTGGACCTCAACGGAATCTCAATCACTCGCGGCTCACCTGGACTCTACGAGCTTGCGCTTGGGGTCGCCGAGGGACGCGTGACCAAGATTACGGTAGCCGAAACGCTGCGACAGATCGCCCAGCGCCGCTGACCCGGGACGTGCCGCTCGTCGGGCTTGCCGACGCACATGTGACGCCGTGGATCCTCGCCGACTTCCGCTCCCCGCGCCGGGTTCTGCCCAACGTGCAAGACGGCTGGGTAACAGATGCAACCCCTGCGGCGTCCACCACCTGAAGGCGCTGGTGGACGCGATCACGGTCAGCGCGCGGCAGGGGTCGGCTATTTCTCCGCCTTGCTCCAGGGCGGCGTCACCTTGTTGCTCCGGGCGTAGGCGATCTCCTGCCCGAGGTGTTCGCCGACATGGCCGACTAGCGTGACTAGGACGGAGCGGGCGGTCACCTCGTGTCCAAAGAAGTTCACCTTCTTGTCGAGATCAGCGTCCGGGAACGCTGCGATCGCCTGATGCACCTGCGCGAAGGACTTCTCTAGGATTTTCCTGATCTCGGCTTTGTCGGTGCTCTGCACGTCCCACTTGGTTGCATTCATTTCCCATTTCGCATCGGCTGGCGGCTCTTTACCGGTGGCCATCTTGGTCAGGGCGTAGTTGCCGAAGGCGATGTGCAGGTAGACCTCGCTGATCGAGCGGACGCCAGGCGCCGGGCGCCAACCGTATTTGCTCTGAGGGACTGCATCCGCGAGGGAAAGTACTTTCTTCTCGGAGTCGCCGAGTACTGCCAGAAGGTCGTTTTGTAAGGCGCCCTTGCTGGGGGCGGCGGCTGGCGCGGCGGCGCGAGTGATGGCAGTCGCCAGACTGAAGGCCAGGACGAAAGCGGACAGGATACCGATGTTGTTCTTCATGCTTACTCTCCTTTTTCAGCTGCGCCTCCTCGGCGCCCCAAACTCGATCGCGCCGGCAATAGGGGAGTCGGCACGCGCTCTGTTGGTTGGATGCAGGCCGGACCGCAGAAGTTCCGCTCCGGCCATGAGACGTTCCATCAGGGAAGCAACCCGAAGACGGCGACGCCGACCGAAGTGCCGACGTAAACACGGCCGTTGGCGATCGTGGGCGTAGCGAACTTGTTGCAGGCGAACGTGTCGCAGCCGTTGGGCGCCTGGGCGCTGTGGTAGTATTCGTGGGCTAGCCGGATCGTACGCATGCAGCACGCCAGCGCTTCCGTTCTCCACCGCCCAGACAATATCGAGCCTGTCCGCATTTCCATTCGTCGCGGAACTTTCCGTTGAAGCTTTCTGAGCCATGGGACTGAGGAGGCGGCACTTGCTGAACGTGTTTGCTGTGTTCTCGCCAGTGTATTGGGGCGCGTCGGCGCCCATGGGCTCGAACATGGACACGCCCTCGGAATTCAATCATGCCCAGCGACTCGGGATCGCCGCCACACTTGCCAGAGGAGTCTTGAGATGATGTTCACAGCGCCAGGCGCCACGCGAACGCTTCAGTTTGCAGGAACTCTACTGCTCTCCGGGATGGTCGGGGCTTTCATGCTGGGATGTTCCATATCTGGCGGGGCCGGAGGGCAAGGGACAGGCGGCAAGAGCAGCGCCGGTGGCTCGACCGCGTCTGGAGGGGTGACGAGCATGGGAGGAAGCAGTGCCGCCGGGGGAAGCATGAGCGCGGGAGGTTCGCTGGCTAGCGGAGGGAGCATGGTCATGGGCACGGGTGGCACTCCCGCAAGCGGGGGCATGGCGACCGGCGGAGTGCGGAGCACCGGAGGCGCAACAGGCACAGGCGGGTCGGTTGCGTCCGGTGGCGCCATTGCAACTGGGGGAAGCACAAGCCCTGGAGGCACGACGGCTGCGAGTGGCACCATCGCTGGGGGAAGCACAAGCCCTGGAGGAATGGCGACCACGGGTGGCACCACTGCTGGGGGAAGCACAAGCATGGGAGGCACGACGCCCACCAGTGGCACCATTGCCGGGGGAAGCACGAGCACTGGAGGCACAAGGGTTGCGGGGGGAACAGTTTCAACCGGCGGGGCAAAACTCACTGGAGGCACAAGTGCTACCGGCGGTCAGGTTGGTTCGGGCGGTACGAGCGGCACGGGCGGAACCACCGGTTCGGGCGGCACGACAACAGCCGGCACCGGGCCTTGCGACATCTATGCAACCGGCAACACGCCGTGTGTTGCCGCCCACAGCACGGTGCGGGTTCTCTTGGGCGCGTACAAGGGGAACCTCTACCAGGTCAGGCGCGCGTCGGACAACACAACCAAGGACATCGGAATTCTGACCTCTGGAGGCTTCGCCGACTCCGCCGTACAAGACACGTTCTGCACTGGCACGACATGCACCATCTCCATCATCTATGACCAATCCGGGAAGGGCAACCACCTCAGCAAAGCCCCGGCGGGCCAGAGAAAAAGCACACCAGATAACGAAGCAAACGCGACTGCTCTCAAGTTGACCGCCTCTGGCCATACGGTCTACGGGGTTCATATCGTGGCCGGCGACGGTTATCGCAACGACAGTACCTCGGGCATCGCAACCGGCGACCAGCCGGAGACTGAGTACATGGTGACAAGCGGCACCTTCTTCAACAGTGGGTGCTGCTTCGATTACGGCAATGCAGAGACGAACAACACGGACGACGGCGCCGCGACCATGGAAGCCGTCTATTTCGGCAACTCCACGAGTTGGGGCAAGGGCACTGGCACGGGCCCCTGGGTGATGGCGGACCTTGAGAACGGTCTTTTTGCTGGAGGAGATAAGGGACCCACCACCACCAACACGCCTCTGACTTCCACCTACGTCACGGCCATCGTGATAGGCAAATCTGGGACCTTTGCACTCAAGGGCGGCAATGCACAGTCGGGTCCTCTGACAACCATGTACGACGGCGCCCGTCCCAATGGCTACAGTACCATGAAGAAACAGGGGGCCATCATCCTGGGTATGGGCGGCGACAACACCGACGGTGCTCAGGGGAATTTTTTCGAAGGGTGCATTACCTCCGGCGCCTCGTCGAGTGCAAGCGATGACGCCGTCCAAGTTAACATCGTCGCTGCGGGCTACGGGAAGTAGCCCTAGAACAGGTTGTCACCCCATAGTTCGTCGAGAAACAGTGCTGCAAAAGGAATGACGCTTCCTATTCCTTCACGACCAGCCTGACGTCCTTCACTCGCAGCATCCCTTTCCCGCTGGGTGCGCCGCCGACGCTGAATACGACCGTCGAGACCTTGGTCAGGTCGAAGGTCACGTTCTTGAGGTTCCTTAGGGGGACTTCGGCGGTCCTCCACCCCTTCGACGATCCGCCGACCTCCGCGGTCTCGCTCTTGATCTCCGTCTTGCCCGCGCCGGATGACATCATGACCGCCAGCGTGTTGCCCTCGCTCGGGCCTTCGTACGTGACCAGCATCGTGGTGTATCCCGAAAGGTCCTTGGGCGCGGCCGCGGCCCAATTGTCGAGATTCAGTCCGATACCCGCCCACCACGAGTCGGTGAACGCATAGTCCAGGGACCAGATCCTGACGCTTGCGGTGTTCTCTTCGGTCAGCGTCCCTTTTCCGCCCCAGGTACCCGTGACGGCGTCCTGGAGCTTGAGGCTCGCGCGGATAAGCATCGTTTCCTTGGCGATCTCCTTGACCGCGGAGGGGATGAGCCGGAGCCTGTAGGCTGGGCGAGATACCTTGCCTCCCGCGAGGAAGGTGTTGATCATCTCCGCCTTGTCAGCGAGGTAAAGGGTCTCCGTGGTCTCGGGAAGGTAGGTTGTGAACTGGTACGGGCTGTTCACGCCTGGCAGGAGCATCCGGCGCCAGCGCGTGTACCGCGCGGAATGCTTCTCGTCAACCAGGGACGCGATGAATCCCGCAGTCTTGTATTCCGGGAGACCGATCCCGAGGTCCGAGAGGTTCACTCCCCTGGCGAGTTCGTCCTTCGACAGCACTTTGAGGGGTTTTCCGTCGTCGTCCGCCGTCAGGATGTACCAGGGGGCAGATAGGCCAGTGACGGTGAGCATGTTCCTGTTCAGGGTGTCGTACCAGGGCGCGAAGTCGATCCCGGCCGGATTCCCGCTGGTTTCAAAGGGGAAGGCCGAGACCTTGCGGGTCATGACGAGCCCGTTCTTGGGGTTGGTGAGTTCCGTGATCGTCTGTCCCTCGCTCCTGACGACTTTGCCGGCCTTCGCATCGATGGCCAGATCGAGAATCCTGCCGTCGGCTCCGATCCCTTGCAGGATGAGGAAGGCCATGAGGGCTTGGCCGACCGAATTGGGATGGACCGAATCGCCCGTGAACTTGAAGGAGGGATCCTTGGCCTTGATCTTGGCAATTGTCTCGCCATACGCGGCGTTGAGGTCCACGACCGGGATGGCCTTCTGCTTCGCGAAAGCGACGAGGCGGTCGCTCAACTTCCTAATCGCCTGCGGATAGAACGCATCGAGTTTTTTGGCCTGGTCGTCCGTGCGCACCCCGGGTTCATAGGGGGTGGGTGTGATGAGGATGATCCGGGCGGAGGTCTTCGTGCGGATGAGGTCCACGAGCTCAGTCATGCCCGCGATGTAGACGTCCCCGGTCCGGTCTTCGTAGGGCTTGTAGCCGCCGTCGTTCATGCCCAAGTCGATGAGCACGAGCGTCGGGTTGACGGGAAGGAGGTCGCGCTCCATCCGCTTGACCGTCGATGTGTTGTCCCCGCCCCAGCCGAGGTTGACGAAATCGGCCTTCATGGAGGGATATCTGCCCCGCACGTACTTCTCGATCGTGCGGGTGTAGAACGCGTTGTCCGTGATCGAATCCCCCCAGAACACCACCTTGTCCCCGTCCCGGATGGGGAAAATCTCGGCCGCGACGGCCGGCATAACCCAAACCAGCGTCACAACCAATGAAAGCGCAACGCGGGCCGTGTTTCTGTTCATGTGGATTCTCCCTTGGAATTCTCTGTGGTCGTCGAAGATACGGACAGTCATGGGAAATGGCCAAACGGATTAACTGTAGAATAGACCACTCACTTCGCCGAACCGCCGGAGAAAATGGGCCGTCATGATTGTTGGTTGTTATCGCCGCTTGTGCTTGCGCGTTCGCGGGCTCGAATCCGCGTGTTGTGGGCGAGAGACCCGCGCGACCTCGGGCTCCACGACCGGGGCCGCCAAAGGATGCTCTTCCTCCTCGCCGGGCTTGCTCTCGAGCCCGGCCGGACTCGGCACCAGGGCCGGCTGGCGCGTCCGCATCAATTCGCGCGCGATCAGCACGAAGACGATGAGGGTGGCAAGCGACATCCAGGTGTGCTGCTCGTCCATCCCGTTGGGCATGCTGAAATTGGTGATGAAATAGCTTTGTCGCACTGAACTTGGCAGTAGGCTCTGCAGCCAATTGGGAAAGTGCTTGATGGGCGCCCAGCACAAGAACTGGGTCAGCGCGGTCAACCACAATAGCCACTCGCCGGCGCGCGGAACCACCGCGTACAGCAAGGCGGGAATTATGAGAAAGGCGTAGTAGTAGCCAGTCAATTCAGAGCCAAACGAGATCACAGTCGCCGATAAAAGCACCGTGACCCAGGGCTCGACCTTGCGGATGGCCAGGCCAATTAGCACCAGGTAGCAGAACACCAGCGACACATAGAGCGGCAGGGCCTCGTGGAAGGCCTTGAGGTGCGCCTGTTTCCAGCGCGACCACTGATCCACCATGGACGGCGTGTTCAGGCGACCGGCCGTCTCGGCGGGTCGGAAAGCCACCACCGTGCGCAGCCCCATGAGGTTGGTCAGCGGCGTCTCCGAGTGCTTGGCGGTATTGCGCAGGAATTCTGGATAAACACCGGGACCGCCCGACGTGGCGAAACTGACTGGCACCAGCACCGCCACCGCCACCGCGGCACCCATGATCAGACGCAAGAAGCGGCGATCCCATTGCCGGGTCTTCACATAGTGGGTGCCCAGCGCGATCAGCGGCGCGACAAAGAGAAATCCCGGGAAAATGCGCAGAAGCGCGGCGTAGGCCAACGCAGCCCCAGCCCAGAACGGCCAATCCTTCTTCATCAGACACACGCCCACGCCCATCCAGAACAACCAGTCAAAGCGCAGAAAAGATCCGCCAATCCAGTCCCAGCGGGACGGGAAATTGGTGGCAAGCACGAGAAGAGCGACCGACACCGCTCGCCAGCCAAAGGCCCACCACATCAGCAATGCCATGGCGGTGATCATCACCACGTCGATGGAGTCAAGCACCAGCACGTCGAGCCGACTGGCCGGCGCCAAATTGGCCAGAGCGCTGCCCAGGATGGCCCACACCGGTGTGCCGTTGAACCCGTGATCGCACTGGGCATCATCCCAACGGCGCGGGCCCTCCAGGGTGCGGAAGTAGCGCAGGTCATTCTTGAACGATTCCCAGCGCGTGTCGGTAAAGTGCTGCTTGCAGCGCTCGGGATGGGCGAGAATGTCGTCGGTCTTCTCCACCGCATTGGTGCGCAGGTTGGTAATCTTGCGCAGCTCGACCCGGCGGCGCAGCCCTGGCTCCTCGGAATCTGCCGTGGCCACGCACTCGTACAGGCGCTCGTAGTGCATCTCTTTGAAGTACTTCGAGCCGATGTAGTAGTGGAATGTGTCCCAGCCGTGCACGAAACCGGGGAAGTGCCAGAAACCGAAATTGAAGAAGGACAGAAAGGCCAGCACCCCCATGGTCCCGAGGAGAATCCGGCGCAGACGCAGCTTGAACGCGGCCATGCCCAGGCCGGTGAGACGGCGCTCCCACCACAGCAGGATCGCGGCCAGGATGGCGAGAATCATCTCCCAGCGGGCGCTGGTATCGGTGTTCCAGTAGTCGAGGTAGCTCTTGGGCGCGGTGGCCGCCGGCGCGTCCAGGACCTTGAATTGGGGCGGGAAGGGCGTGGGCGTCTGGCAGTACGCCGCGACCTCAGACACCGAATAGGAGCCGTCGCCCTTGCCCTCGCCCACCCGCAAAAAGCGCGCCGCCATGCCGCCCACGTCGAGGGTGCGCATGCGCAGCCCGTGTCCGGTGACCGGATCGATCTGCCCCATCACCTTGTAGTCCTTGCCGTCGAGCGATCCCCAGATGTTGTAGGTGTCGTTGGCGTCGGCCTGGATGGCCAGCAAGCGCACGCGCACCACCTCGCCCAGATCCCAGGTCACGGTGGAGGCACCGGTTTCGAACAGGGCGGCCAGGGACGCGTCCCACACCGCGCCTTCGTTTGCCACGGTCTCGTCGGTGAGCAAGGCGCGATCGCGCGCGATCTCTTGCCACGCCACCGGCAGCTTGCCGGCCAGAAGATTGCCCGCAGGACAGGCCGGCACCACCGAGGAGTCTTCTCCGGCGTGGGCCTGTGGCTGGACAAAGGCAGAGAAGACCAGGAGCAAGGTCAGGGGAAGGGGAAGGCGCAACATGGCTGGATAGTCTATCGTTGTCTGGGGCAAGACAAAACCTGCACGTCAAACCGAGGCACCGGTGTGCGCTCGGACTGTGTTGCGCAGAAGCCCATCGAGTTTTCGGTGACCACTTGCAGGCTGCGGGTTTTGGCGTTGACGCCCGCGTCCTCGCGAAAATCACATCGCGATGGCTGTGGCTTTCACGTCTCAGACTAAAGAAGTGGCCCGCGCTTGCCGATTCCATCTCGGTCCGGAGAGTCGTGGACCTTGCTGCGGAAAGATGCGATGGCGAAGATGAACAAAGCTCTAAACTCTGCGCTGACTGTTTTACTACCTCTCACCTCTGCATGCAGCGTGATGTTCGACAGAGGCATCACACAATGCGCGACTGATCTCGACTGTGCCGCCTTCGAGACCGGTGACACGGCATACGCCGTTTGCAATCAAGGCGTGTGTGTGAATTCGGGCCTTGGTCCCAAAGGCTGCTTCTCCGGAACGCCGACAACCACCCTTGAGTACCTTAACGCGTGTACCGCCGCGCAGAACCTGTCGTTCGACAATTGCGCGAGGCTGGGGCTTTGCGTCGCCGACGCGCCTCTGCCCGCCCCGCTGCCGCCGCAGAGTGCCGGGGCAGTCACGGCAACCATCAAAGCCGTGACGCCGCCCACTGTGAGCTGCGCAGATGCGGGGCCCAACGTGATCTACATGACGGGGACCTCCGACTTCGGACCCTTGCTCCAGAAGGTTACCCCGCTGCTCGCAGCTAACAGTCCCCCGTATCGCGCCGTTTTCATGGCCGGAACTTCGTGCGGGGGCGTCAGTGCCGCGTTCGGTGCCACGCCGACCGTCATCAAGGACGTGGCCGGGACGGCGACCAAGGCGGCCAGCTACGCCTACTACTACGACGACACGGGCACACAAGTTAGTTGCACACTCGACACAGACGGCAAAGTTGTCGACATCGGCGTATCGAATCTCTACTCGACGGTCTGCGATCCGACCTATGTGCCCGGTGCCACCGTTGCCGGATACTTGGGGCCGGTCGTCACGTTCGGTCTCACTGTGCCCGCAGCTTCCACGCAGAAGTCGATCAGCGTTGAAGCGGCTCACATCATCTTCGGGCTGGGCGGGCAGAATCCCGCAGGCCTCAAAGCAAGCCCGTGGATTACTCCCGCCTATTACTCCATCCGCAATTCGGGAGCCGGGTCGACTGCCCTGACAGCGGCGCTCATCGATGTACCGCGAGCGGCATTCTGGGGGATCGACCGTCTGTCGACCGACAACATCCGAGACTCGCTGAAGGTTTCCCCAGCGCCCGAGCAATCCATCGGCATCCTGTCCATCGACTACGTCGACAAGGACCGCGGCAACCTGCGCGTTCTTTCTTTGCAGGCCGAAGGTCAGTCGTCCGGATACCTGCCCGATTCCACCGACACCTCGCTCAACAAGGCAAATGTGCGCGATGGACACTACCCCCTCTGGGGCTACGTTCACTTCTACACAGCGAATATCAATGGTGCTCCTTCTGCCGCGGCGGGAGCCTTCGTGACACGTTTCTCGGTGCCGAACCTCGATCGCGCGCTGGTGGATGCCATGATCGACGCATCGCTGGTTCCACAGTGCGCAATGAAGGTGGCCCGTGTGGCCGAAATGGGCGCGTTCGTTCCCAATCCGTACGAGTTCCAATGCGGCTGCCATTTCGACCAGCGGACGACCGGCCGGACATCATGCGCAACGTGCGCGACGCCCAACGATTGCCCGGCAAGCGCCCCGGCCTGCAACTACGGCTTCTGCGAGATGGAGTAGGAGCGAGCCACGCGGATCAACAGCCTGCGCCTCTTCCTCCTGCGCAGCGCAGGTACGGCGGCTGTGGCCGCGTCGCCGAAGGATTTCCTGATGAAGACGCACTGATCCCTGAAGAGCATCTCGTTCTGTGCCGAAACACGGGAACGGCACATCCAGGAGCGCGAAGCATGGCAACAGCAACGCCGATTGGAATCGTAATAGACGAACGGGACATCACCCTTGACTACAGTGGAACCCGTCTGAAGACCGTGCGCAGCGCTGTCGCCAACGGCAACGGCGCGCTGGCGAAGCGCCCGTACAAACGGTCTCCCAGCCACCTTACCCTCGTGGTAGAGGGCCCGGCGGTCGCCAAAGCCGAACCGTCCACTCGGCTAGCGGGGAAAACTAAGCTATGGCTGTTCGCAGTCGCAGCACTCGTAGTAACGGGGACGCTCATCGCCTCGTGCCCGGCGACACCGAATGCTGTGGCTGGATTGAGCATCCGAGAACTGGCTAGCATCGAGGTGATCGTCTTTCTCTCTGGCGTGATGAGTGGACTGTCGGGGTTCGGCTTCTCCGCAATCGGAGCCACAACTCTCTTGCTGCTGCCACCCATCTTGCAAGTCCCACTGTTTCAAACCTTGTCGACGGGAAACCAGCTCCTGTCGGCCGGACAGCTACGCGAAGATATGCCCAAGTCACGCAAGGATGTCTGGGCAGGACCGGGGCCATGCATCTTGGGCGGGTTAGCCGGTGTACCGATCGGGATCTGGCTATTGTCCCACCTACCGGCGGCGCGGCTGATGGCGGTATTCGGGACGCTGCTGTTCCTGTATGCGGTGTACTCGTTGTTCAAGCCTACCAGCGTCAAGCTGG
>Ga0265329_10001212_pt1 | contig 12646 bp, 9 predicted proteins | sample 41627metaG_FD_202091 | JGI IMG/M metagenome (GOLD analysis project Ga0265329, IMG submission 202091) | Rhizosphere microbial communities from Carex aquatilis grown in University of Washington, Seatle, WA, United States - 4-16-27 metaG | ecosystem: Host-associated > Plants > Roots > Rhizosphere >...
AGCTTTTGCTTGCTGTTCATTGAAATTTCCTCCCGGGAAATGGATTGGCCAAAAGAGCAACAGACAATTATTGGCCAGCGGCAAACCCCTGTCAATCAATCCCTTGGCGAATCCCGCCGATATGCAGCCCAGACCGGTCCGGGTGCCGCCCGTCGCCGCAGGAAGCGATCCGTCGCACCGGCCTTTGCGCTGCGCGACCGCGCCGCCTACACTACGCCACTTTTTTGAATCTGCGCCACCGGTGATGCGCATCCAATGGGGACGAGCATTCCGGCGGGCTGGCCCGGACAACCCGGGGCCGGCCCGGACGCATGGGGGCGCCGCAACCACGGCCGCTGCCGCAAGGGGAAAAGCATGGCAATTCGATTGACGCGGCGGGGCATCATCGTCGCCCTGGTGGTACTTGGCATCGCCGGCGCCGTGGGCGCCACCATGGCGATGAAGAATGCGAAGAAGGGCGCGAACGCGCCAGCGCCCGACGCGGCCTCGGCGGCGGTCACGCTCGAGTTCACCAATGCCGACGTCGCGCACGTCGAGGCGGTGCCGCTGGCGCGCTGGCTGCCGGTGTCGGGCACGCTGCAGCCGCTCAACCAGGCGATGGTGAAGGCCAAGGTCTCGGGCGACGTGCGGCAGATCACGGTGCGCGAGGGCGAGACGGTGCAGGCGGGCCAGGTGCTCGCGCGGATCGACACGGCCGACCTCGAAGCGAAGCTCGCCGCGAGCATCGGCGCCATGGAATCGGCGAAGGCTCAGCTCGCGCTCGCGACCAAGACCCGGGCGACCAATCAGGCGCTCCTGAAGCAGAACTTCATCTCGCAGAACGCATTCGACAATTCGGAATCGAGCTACAGCGTGTCGCAGGGCACAGTGAAGTCGGCCGAGGCGCAGGTGCAACTTGCACGCAACGCGCTGCGCGACGCGGTCGCCATTTCGCCGCTGAACGGCATCGTCGCGAAGCGCCACGTCCAGCCGGGCGAGAAGGTCGCGTTCGATTCGCCGCTCGTCACCATCGTCGACCTCAAGTCGCTGGAACTTCAGGCGATGGTGCCCGCGGCGGACGTCCCCGAGCTCACCATCGGAATGAAGGTCGAGCTCACGATCGACGGCTTCGGCGAAGAGCGCTTTGCGGGAAAGATCCAGCGTATCAACCCTTCGACCGAGCCGGGGACCCGCGCGTTTCTGGTGTATGTCGGCATTCCGAATCAGCGGGAGGTCCTGCGCGGCGGCATGTTCGCGACCGGCCGCGTCGCGATCGCGGCGCATGCGCCCACGCCTACGCTGCCGGCCTCGGCGATCAGAAACGACGCCGGGCAGACCTACGTTTGGGCGATCGACGCGGGCAAGCTTGTTCGCAAGAACGTCGTGCTCGGACGGCGCGACGACGACGCGGGCCGGGTCGAGCTCAAGTCGGCGCTTCCGCCGGACCTGCCGATCCTCGGCAGCAAGTTCGACAATCTCAAGGAAGGCGCGCCGGCGCTCGTCAAGGCCGAGTCGGAAACGCCGGCGAAGCCGGCCTGATGTGCCGACGCCGCGTCGTCCGTCCACGCACTGCCTGAGCCAGGGAACACCGCCATGTGGATAACCCGCATTTCGATCCGCAACCCGGTCTTCGCCACCATGTTCATGGTCGGCATCGCGGTGCTCGGCATCTTCGCCTACAACCGCCTGCGCACGGAGCAGATGCCCGACGTGAGCCTGCCTTACGTGTTCGTGCGCACCGTCTACCCCGGCGCCTCACCGGAGGTCGTCGAGACCGACGTCACCAAGCCGATCGAGTACGCGATCAACACCGTCTCGGGCGTCTCGCTGATCCGCTCGAACTCGGTCGACGGCCGCAGCGACGTGTTCGTCGAGTTCCGCATGTCGACCGACATGAACCGCGCGATGCAGGACGTCCGCGACAAGCTCGCCGTGATCCGGCCGGGATTTCCCCGCGACGTCAAGGATCCGTTCGTGCTGCGGATCGACCAGGAGAACCAGCAGCCCGTGGTGTCGCTCGCGGTGATGTCGCCGACGTCCAGCCTGCGCGACCTCACGTCACTCACCGACCAGACGATCGTGAAGGCGCTGGAGAACGTTCCCGGCGTGGCCAGCATCGACGTGAACGGCCGCGTGACGCGCCAGATCCTCGTGCAGATCAAGCCGCAGGCGCTTAACGCGCTCGGCATCAGCATCGACCAGGTCACGAGCGCGATCCAGGCGGCGAACCAGGACGTGCCGGCGGGCCGCATCACGCGCGGCGTCAGCGACGCCATCGTCCGGGTCGAGGGCAAGATCAAGGACCCGATGCAGTTCGCGCGGATCATCGTCGCGCAGCAGGGCGGGGCGTCGATCTACCTGTCACAGGTGGCCGACATCGTCGACGGCGAGAAGGACCAGGATTCGATCTCGCGAATCAACGGCCGCCCGGCGATCACGCTCGACCTGAAGAAGGCCCAGGACGGCAACATCGTCGACACGGGTCGCGGCATCACGGAAGCCGTTGCTGCGCTGAAGCCGCGCCTGCCCGCCGACGTCGAGCTCCGCGTCGTCCAGTCGGGTGCCGACGAAGTCGAGGCGAGCGTCAACCGCGTGAAGCAGACGATCATCGAGGGCGCGCTCCTGACCGTGCTGATCGTGTTCCTGTTCCTGCACAGCTGGCGCAGCACCATCATCACGGGCCTCACGTTGCCGATTTCGGTGATCGCGACGTTCATCGCCATTTACGCCTTCGGGTTCTCGCTCAACTTCCTGACGCTGATGGCGCTGTCGCTTTGCATCGGCCTCCTCATCGACGACGCGATCGTCGTGCGCGAGAACATCGTGCGCCACCTCGGCATGGGCAAGGGCCACGTGGAGGCGGCGCAGGAGGCAACCGACGAGATCGGCCTCGCGGTGATGGCGACGACGTTCGCGATCGTCGCCGTGTTCGTTCCCATCGCGTTCATGAGCGGCATCATCGGCCGCTTCTTCTTCCAGTTCGGCGTCACCGTCGCCGTCGCCGTGCTGGTGTCGCTGTTCGTCAGCTTCACGCTCGACCCGATGCTCTCGTCCGTGTGGCGCGACCCGCCCGGCTCGCGCTTCAGGAAGGCGCCCTGGCTCGGCCGCTTCATGGACCGCTTCGAGCGCGGCGTCGAATGGCTGCACGCCGTCTACGGGCGCACCCTTGAATGGGCGCTCAGGACCGAGAAGCGGCGCGTCTACGTCCCGACCATCGGCCTTTGGGGCGCGATTCGCCACATCGACTTCCGCTACCTCAAGCCACGCTGGGCGACGATCTCGAACCGCGGCATCGTGCTCTGGATCGCGTTCCTCGCGTTCGCGCTGAGCCTGCCGATCGCAGGCCTCGTCGGCACCGAGTTCGTGCCGGAGGCGGATCAGGGCTTCCTGTCGCTGCGCCTCAACACGCCGGTGGGCACGAGCCTAGAGCAAACCGACATCAGGGTCCAGCAGGTCGAGGCGATGCTGAAGTCGTTCCCCGAAATCGCGTTGACGATGACGACGATCGGTACCGAAGACGGCCGCAATTACGCGCGCGTCAACCTGAAGCTCGTCGACCGCGACCAGCGTGCAAAGTCGCAGAAGGAGATCGAGCGCTCGATCCGTGCCGCGCTGAAGCCGATTCCCGGCATCGAGCCCGCATTCGGCTTCGATCGCCCGGTCTGGGTCAACCTTCTCGGCCCCGATCCCGAAACGATGACGAAGCTGATCGGCGAGTTCGCCGACAAGGTCGCGAAGATCCCCGGCATCGCGGATCTCGAGATCTCCGAGAAGGCCAAGAATCCGGCGCTGTCTATCCGTCTCAACAACGACGTCGCGGCCGACCTCGGCATCACCGTGCAGCAGGTCGGCGCGACGACGCGGCCCCTGCTCGCCGGCGACACCGTCAGCTACTGGCTGGCGCCGGACGGCAACAATTACGAGGTCAACGTGCAGCTGGCGAAGGACAGCCGCCAGCTTTCGTCGGACATCGGCAACCTGTTCCTCACGACGAACAAGAAGGGTCCCGACGGCGAGGCGCGGATGGTGCCCTTGCGGCAGGTCGCCGAGATCGTCCCGTCGACGAGCCCGCAGATCATCAAGCGGCAGGAGCTGCAGCGGCGGGTCGCGCTGTACGCGAACGCCGAGGGCCGGCCGTCGGGCGACGTCAACTCCGATGTGGCCAAGGCAATGAAGGAATTCAAGCTGCCGCCCGGATACCGCTTCGACGTCGGCGGACAGGCGAAGGACCAGGCCGAATCGTTCCAGGCCGCGCTGGCCGCGCTCGGGCTCGCGGTGATATTCATCTACCTGATCCTCGCGTCGCAGTTCGCAAGCTTCACGCAGCCGGTCGCGATCATGATGTCGCTGCCGCTGTCCCTGATCGGCGTGTTCCTCGCGCTGCTGCTGACCGGCACGACGCTGAATCTGTTCTCGATGATCGGCTTCATCATGCTGATGGGTCTCGTCACCAAGAACGGCATCCTGCTGGTCGACTTCGCGAACCGTGCGAGGCGCGGCGGCGCGAGCCTGCACGACTCGCTGCTGAAGGCGGGGCAGGTCCGGCTGCGGCCGATCATGATGACCACCGCCGCGATGATCGCGGGCATGACGCCGCTGGCGCTCGGGCTCGGCGAGGGCGGCGAGACGCAGGCGCCGATGGGACGCGCCATCATCGGCGGCGTCATCACGTCGACGCTGCTCACGCTGGTCGTCATCCCGGTCCTCTATACGTATCTCGATCGGTTCGCCGAATGGCGCAAGGCGCGGCACGCGGCGCGCGAGGCGGCACACGCCGCCGAAGCGACGCACGCCGGTACGGCGCACGGGCTTCCCGGCGAGGCCGATTGAGCACCGCGTTGCGAGGCGTGGCCGATATCGATCGTGAGATAATGTTGCGCGAGTCAACGACACCGGGCGCGCTGATCGGGGAATCGGCCGCGGGCCGGGCGTCCGGCCGGGCAAACAGCATGGACATCGAGCAGGCGCGCTTCAACATGGTCGAGCAGCAGATCCGCACGTGGGAAGTGCTCGATCAGGACGTGCTCGACCTCCTCTTCTCGGTCCGCCGCGAGGATTTCGTGCCGGCGAGCTACGCCGCGCTCGCGTTCGCCGACCTCGAGATTCCGCTGGGTGACGGCGAGAGGATGTGGACGCCGAAGCTCGAGGCACGCGTGCTGCAGGAGCTCGAGCTGAAGCACGGCGAGCGCGTCCTCGAAATCGGCACCGGCAGCGGCTATCTCACCGCGCTGATCGCGAGCCAGGGCGCGCACGTGACGAGCGTCGAGATCGTGCCGCGGCTGTCGCAGGAGGCGCGCGCGAAGCTGACCCGCTCGGGCATCGCCGGCGCGGAGCTCGTCGTCGGCGACGGCGCGCGCGGATGGGGCGACGCGAAGTACGACGCCATCGTCCTTGCAGGATCGACGCCGCTCCTCCCCGGCGAATTCATCAATCAGCTGAAGCCGGGCGGACGGCTCTTCGCCGTCGTCGGCGAGCGGCCGGTGATGACGGCGCAGCTCGTGCGCTGGGTGGCACCGGGCGACGTGACGTCGGAAAATCTTTTCGAGACGGTGATCGAGTCGCTGCGAAATGCGGCGACGCCGGCGCGTTTCGAGTTTTGAGCGCCCGGGAACGCTCGGCCCGGCGCATCGGTGGAAACAGAATCCGCAGGACGGGGCCGGACAGGCGCGGTGCGCGTGCGCGGCCTTCCTGTTCCCGCACGGCGAACGCATGCTCCTCACAATCAAAGTGGTGAATGGATGAAGCAGAAATCGACGATGAAGCGGCGCCTCCTGGCCGTCATGATGCCGGCGGCCCTCGTGCTCGCGCTGCAGCCCGGCGCCGCATTCGCCGAGGATCTGCTGCAGATCTACCGCGATGCCGTGCGCAACGACCCTGCGCTTGCGTCCGCGCAGGCGAACTGGGAGGCCACGCAGGAACTGGTGCCGCAGGCGCGCGCCGGCCTGCTGCCCAACGTCGGCATCACCGGCGACGCGTCGCTGCAGCGCTACGATGCGTCGGTCAACACCGATCCCAAGCAGGACTTCACGCGCCGGTACAACCAGGCCGACGCGCTCGCGACGGCATCGCAGCCGCTGTTCCGCTATCAGAATCTGGTCGCCTACGACCAGTCGAAGGAGCAGGTGGCGCAGTCGAACTACGTGCTGGATCTCGCGAAGCAGGACCTCATCGTGCGCGTCGCCGTCGCGTATTTCGACGTGCTGCTCGCGCAGTACAACATCGAGCTCGCGCAGAGCCAGAAGAAGGCCGTGTCCGAGGCCCTCGCGCAGGCGAAGCGCAACTTCGAGGTCGGCGTCGCGACGATCACCGACACCAATGAGGCGCAGGCGAAGTACGACAACATCGTCGCGCAGGAAATCCAGACGCAGGCCGACTACGACAACAAGGTCACGGCGCTTCGCGCGATCATCGGCCGCTTCCCCAAGGAGCTGAAGAAGGTCGGTCCGGGCCTCACGCCCGTTCCGCCCGACCCCGACCGGCTCGACTACTGGGTCGATCGCTCGCTGACCGACAATCTCAACGTCAAGGTCGCGCAGAAGAACCTCGACATCGCCACGCTCGCGATCGACCTCGCGAAGGCGGGCCATTACCCGACGCTCGACCTCGTCGCGAGCTACGGCTGGACCAACTTCGGCGGCGCCTCGGTCAACCTCGGCGTGTCGAACTCGTCGACGACGGGCATCATCGGCGTCCAGGCGTCGATCCCGATCTATCAGGGCGGTTTCGTCGATTCCAAGGTGCGTCAGGCGTACTCGCTGCAGGACAAGGCGCGGCAGGACCTCGAGTTCGCGAAGCGCTCGGCCTTCACGCTCGCGCAGACGGGCTACACCGGCGTCACGAGCTCGGTCGCGTCGGTCAAGGCGTTCGAGCAGGCGCTGGTGTCCGCGGAGTCGGCGTACCAGTCGAACGTGCTGGGCCAGGAAGTGGGCATCCGCACGTTCCTTGACGTGCTGACGGTGCAGCAGAACGTCTACTCAACGCGCCGCGACCTCGCGCAGGCCTATTTCAACTATCTCACCGGCGTGCTGCGGCTGAAGGCCGCGGTCGGAACGCTGGACGAGAAGGACGTCGAGGACATCAACCGCCAGCTGCGCGGCTGACGCCGATCGCCGCATCGAGCTGCGGCGCGAGCCAGCGCCACAGCCGGTCGGCGGCACCGCCGTGCGCGGCGTGAAAGGAAAGCGCGGCGGCGTGCATCGCATCGCGCCGCGCCGGGTCGCGCAGCAGTTCCGACGCCGTCGCGATCAGCGCATCCGCATCCGTGACTTCGACCGCCGCGCCCGCGGCGATCGCGTTCGCGGCGGCCTCCGCAAAATTGAACATGTGGGGGCCGACCAGCGTCGGCTTGCCTGCGGCGATCGCCTCGATGAGGTTGTGCCCGCCGAGCGGCGCGAGGCCGCCGCCGACGAACGCGACGTCCGACGCGACGTAGTACGCCGCCATTTCCCCCATCGAGTCGCCTAGCACGACGCGCACGTCCGCGGGCACGGGCGCGTTTTCGCTGCGTCGTGCGAACGGGATGCCGCGCTTGCCGAGAAGGTCCGCCACCACGGCAAAGCGCTGCGGGTGGCGCGGCACGATGACCAGGAGTGCGTTGTCCGGCAGCGGCCGCCGCGCGAGCGCGTCGAACAGCATCGCCTCCTCGCCGTCACGCGTGCATCCCGCGACGAACACCGGACGCGACTCGCCGAAACGCACCCGAAGCTCGCGGCCGAGCGCGATCGCGGCGTCCGGAATCGCCACGTCGAATTTGAGATTGCCGGTCACGACCGGCGAAGGCGCGCCCAGCGCCTCCAGCCGCTGTGCATCCGCCTGCGCCTGCGCAGCCACGCCTGTCAACGCCGCCAGCATCGGACGCACGAGACCGGGCACGCGTGCATAACCCGCGGCGGAGCGCTGCGAGAGTCGTGCGTTGACGAGAAACACCGGTCTATCCGCGGCACGCATCGCGGCGACGAGATTCGGCCAGAGCTCCGTCTCCATGATGATGCCGGCGCAGGGGCGGATGCGCGCAAGAAAGCCGCGCACGGCAAACGGCAGGTCGTAGGGGAGCCACGCCTGCACGACGCGCTCGCCGAACAGCGTGCGGCCTGCTTCGCGTCCGGTCGCCGTCATGTGGGTGAGCACGAGCGTCGTGCCCGGATACGTTCGCAGCAGCCGTTCGACGAGCGGCACCGCGGCCCGGGTTTCGCCGAGCGACACCGCATGCAGCCATAGCACCGGTGCCTTTTCGAACGGGTCGGGGTAGCGGCCGAAGCGCTCGGCAACATGGGTCGCGTACCCCGGCTCGTTGCGGGCACGCCACGCGAGCCGCAATGGCAGCAGCGGAAGCGCGAGGTACCACAGCAGTGTGTAGAGGAAGCGGATGCGCGACTCCGTTGAATTTCAGCAGCGTGGCGCGGCGCGCAGCAGCGCGCTCGCGGCTTCCCGCGCGGCGGCCACGGTCGGCGTCTCTCCGACGCCGCCGAGATCGCGCGCGTGCGCTCCGGTGCGCGTCACACCGGCGAGCGCGGGATCGGTCGCCACGAACAGCGCCACGGTCGGCGTGCCGAGCGCGGCCGCGAGGTGAACGAGCCCGGTGTCGACGCCGATTACGAGCTCGGCACGGGCGAGGAGCGCGGCGAGCGCCTCGAGGGGCACCCGCGGCGGCACCGTGGCGGCGGGCGTCTCCGCGGCGATCCGGTCGCTCCGCGCGTGCTCCGTGGCATTGCCCCAGGGAAGCACCGTCGCGAAACCCGCGTGGGCGAGCCCCGTCAGCAATTCGCTCCAGTGCGATTCCGGCCACAGCTTGCTCGCACGGCTGGTCGCGTGCAGCGCGACGACGTACGGACGCCCGGGCAGCGCAAGCGACGCACCGGGCGGCGGTACGTCGAAGCGGAATCGCGGCGGGCCGTCCGCGTCGTAGCCGAGCGCGGCACCGGCGAGGCGGCGGCAGCGGTCGATCAGATGCTGGGCAGGATCGATGCGGTGATGCACGTCGTGCGCGAGTGTGGCCACCGGCTCGCGGATGCTCTTTCTGTCGGGCCCGTGGCGAACGCCACGCGCGGTGCGTGCGATCAGCGCGCCCTTCACCTGCTCCTGCAGGTCGAGCACTGCCGCATACTCGTCGCGCCGCAGCGCGCGACGGAATTCCGTCATCTCGTGCCACGTCGCCGGCGCCAGCGGCGAATGGCGCCAGCGGCGCAGCGCGACCGGAATGACGCGGCGGACGTCCGGATCGAGCGCGACGATGCCCGCGAAGGCTTCCTCGGCGACCCAGTCGATCGCGAACTCCGGCCGGTGCCGCCGCACGTCGGCAACCAGCGCGAGCGCGTGGACGACGTCGCCAAGCGAGGATGGCCGGACGACGAGAATCGCGCTCACGACGGGACCGCCGATTCGCCGGACAGCGGTTCGGTGCCGCGTGTCGGGCGCTGCGCTGTGATTGCCCGGGTGCGGCGCTTCGGGAGCGAATTCGTGGTGCTCATCGGGAACGCGGCGCCGTCGGGAGCGGGTCTCGCGACCCCGCGCACGTCGAAACCCCGTAGAATGCGCGCCATCCCATTGTGCGCGGAGCGTTGCGCTCCGCGATCGTCAGGCGCATGTCCGGGACGCTCCCTTTGAGCCTTTGTGTGATCACGCGTGATGCCGCCGCCGTGCTCGCGGATTGCCTCGCGTCGGCCGCGTTCGCGGGCGAGGTCATCGTCGTCGATTCCGGCAGCCGCGATGATACCGTGGAAATCGCTCGTCGCTGCGGCGCGCGCGTCATCGAGCGCGACTGGCCCGGGTTCGGCGCGCAGAAGACTTTCGCCGTTGCGGCCGCCAGGAACGACTGGGTGCTCTGCCTCGATGCGGACGAGCGAGTGACGCCGGAACTCGCGAGCGCCATCGTCGCCGCGCTGGCCGCGCCGGGCGCCGGCGCGTACGCGATGGCCCGCCGCAACCGCTTTCTCGGCCGCTGGCTCGCGCACGGCGAAGGCTATCCGGACTGGAACGTGCGGCTCTTCGATCGCCGGCGGGCGCGCTGGAGCGACGATCCGGTGCACGAGCACGTCGAAGCCGACGGCCCTGTCGCGCGGCTTTCCGGCGACCTGCTGCACGCGTCGGCCGAGTCGCTCGACGCCTACATCGCGAAGCAGAACCGCTATACGACGCTGCAGGCCGAGGCGATGCACGCGCGCGGCGAGCGCGCGAGCGCGCTTCGCCTCGTCGTCTCTCCGCTCGCGCGGTTCCTCCGCTTCTATGTGGTGCGCCTCGGCTTTCTCGACGGAGTGGCGGGATTCCTGCACATCGCGATCGGCGCGTTCGCGAGCTTCATGAAATACGCGAAGCTGCGGGCACTCGCCGTTGCGGAGCCGAGGCGATGAACGCCGACACCCGCCCGCCGCGCCGCGTCCTCCTGACCGGCGCCGCGGGCTTCATCGGCATGCACGTCTGCGAGCGGCTGCTCGCCGCGGGCTGCGCGGTGACGGGCGTCGACAATCTCGACCCGTATTACGACGTCGCGCTGAAGGAGGCGCGGCTCGCGCGGCTCACGCAACACGAGCGATTCCGGTTCCTGAAGCTCGATCTCGTCGACGCCCCGGCATGTGCTGCGCTTTTCCGCGATGGCGGCTTCACCGAGGTCGTCCATCTTGCAGCGCAGCCCGGCGTGCGCCACTCGCTCGTCAACCCGGAAGCGTATTTCGCGAACAACCTCACCGCCTTCGGCCACGTCGTCGAAGGCTGCCGTCACGCCCGGATCGGCCACCTCGTGTTCGCGTCGAGCTCGAGCGTCTACGGTGCGAGCCACGCGCTGCCGTTCTCCGAGGACCAGCAGGTGGACCATCCGGTCAGTCTGTACGCGGCGACCAAGAAGGCGAACGAGCTCATCGCGCACAGCTACGCGCACCTCTTTCGCGTACCGATGACCGGCCTGCGCTTCTTCACCGTCTACGGTCCCTGGGGGCGGCCCGACATGGCGCCGATGCTGTTCACGCGCGCGATTCTCGCGGGCCAATCCATCCGCGTGTTCAACGAGGGCCGGATGCGGCGCGACTTCACCTACATCGACGACATCGCCGAAGGCGTGGTGCGCGTGCTTGACCACCCGCCCGCGGAAGATGCCGACGGCGCACCGTACGCGATCTACAACATCGGCAACCACGAGGCGGTGCCGCTGACGACGTTCATCGAACTGCTCGAACGCGCGCTCGGCCGCACTGCGATCAAGGAATACGTCGCGATGCAGGCAGGCGAAGTCGAGGCGACCTACGCGTCGATCGATCGCCTCGGCGCGCTGACGGGATTCGTGCCGCGGACGCCGCTCGCCGAAGGACTGCAGCATTTCGTCGCGTGGTATCGCGAGTATTACGGCAGTGCGGCCGCCTGAGCCGCTGCGGCTGCCGCGCCTCGCGGGTGGTAAAATGACAGGCTCCTGCGGCATCGCGCAGGAGCCCTCCGGAATCCCATGATCCTCGTCACCGGCGGCGCCGGATTCATCGGCGCAAACTTCATCCTCGACTGGCTGGCGGCAGGCGGCGAGCCCGTGGTGAACCTCGACAAGCTCACCTACGCCGGCAACCTCGGCAATCTGGCGGCTCTCGAGGGCGACGCCCGCCACACGTTCGTGCACGGCGACATGGGCGACCGCGCGCTCGTCCGTGCTCTGCTCGCGCAGCACCGGCCGCGGGCCGTGCTCAATTTTGCCGCCGAGACGCACGTCGACCGCTCGATCCGCGGGCCTGCCGCATTCATCGAGACCAACGTCGTCGGAACGTTCAACCTGCTCGATGCGCTCCGCGAGTGGTGGTCGGCGCTGCCCGCAAGGGAAAAGGCCGAGTTCCGTTTTCTCCACGTCTCGACCGACGAGGTATACGGCTCGCTCGGGCCGGCCGACCCGGCATTCGCCGAGACGACGGCCTACGCGCCCAACAGTCCGTACGCCGCGTCGAAGGCCGCCTCCGACCACCTCGTGCGTGCGTATTGCCACACCTACGGGCTGCCGGCGGTCACGACGAACTGCTCGAACAACTACGGACCTCGCCAGTTTCCGGAGAAGCTCGTTCCGCTGATGATCGTCAATGCGCTCGCCGGCAAACCGTTGCCCGTGTACGGCGACGGCGCCAACGTGCGCGACTGGCTCTACGTCGGCGATCATTGCGCGGCCCTGCGCGTTGCGCTCGCACGCGGGCATGCCGGCGAGACGTACAACGTCGGCGGCAATGCCGAGATCCCCAACATCGAGGTGGTGCGCACCGTCTGCCGCATCCTGGGCGACGCGCGGCCGGGCCGAGACTACGCGGCGCAGATCACGTTCGTGCAGGACCGCCCCGGTCACGATCGCCGTTATGCGGTGAACGCGGAAAAGATACGCGCCGAGCTCGGCTGGACGCCCGCGGAATCGTTTGCCACCGGCATGCGCCGGACGGTGCAGTGGTATCTCGACAATCCCCGCTGGCTCGCCGGCGTCACGAGCGGTGCGTACCAGAAGTGGATCTCGCTCAACTACGCGGCGAGCGCGGCATGACCCACAGGCACGCGGAGGCGGGATGACGCGGAAGGGCATCATCCTCGCGGGCGGATCCGGCACCCGGCTCTATCCGGTGACGCAGGTCGTCTCGAAGCAGCTGCTCCCCGTGTACGACAAGCCGATGATCTACTATCCGCTGTCGACGCTGATGCTGGCCGGCGTGCGCGACATCCTGCT
>Ga0265329_10001214_pt1 | contig 12632 bp, 8 predicted proteins | sample 41627metaG_FD_202091 | JGI IMG/M metagenome (GOLD analysis project Ga0265329, IMG submission 202091) | Rhizosphere microbial communities from Carex aquatilis grown in University of Washington, Seatle, WA, United States - 4-16-27 metaG | ecosystem: Host-associated > Plants > Roots > Rhizosphere >...
GATCGCGGCGTAGACGAAGGGCATCTGTGAATTCGAGATGGGCGCGACCCCCACGAACGCCGCGGGGCCGAGAGCAATTAAACTAAGGCCCCACGAGATCGCGAATACGAGGGCGTAGTAGGTCAACACTGGATGCTGTGTGAGGAGGGCAGCGACCCCTCCTGAACGCGGTTGCACTTTCATTTCCATGCTCGTCCTTGAGTTCGGAGACTCCTCGTTCGTACCTTCTTTGCGTTTTGCGAGATGTGTCGCTTCTCACCGGCGCCGCGCCTGCCAACCTACGCCTCGGAATTCAAGAAGGCAATTCCGCCGGCGGACGACATTTCTCCGTCGCGGCGGGGTGCCGGCTAACCAATAGGCGTTTGATCCGGTCGCGGGAATAGAAACTCTGTCTGTCTGGCGGAGGGTCGTGCGGCTGGATCAAACGTCGTGTTGAACGAAGCCGCGGGTTCGAGCGGTGAGAGCGGCTGTTGTCCGTCGGGTGGACGGCAACCGGGGGATCTGTTTGACCGGAAGTTATACCCGGTTATACTCCTGGTATGAAGACAGCGGTTTCAATCCCTGACGACATTTTCGAGCGCGCTGAGCATCTGGCACATCGGGCGAAGCACTCGCGCAGCGAACTATATGCTCGGGCGCTGAGTGAGTATGTGGCGCGCCACGCTCCCGATCGAGTCACGGAGGCGATGGATCGGGTTCTGGCGGAGGTGAACCAGCCGACCGATGCTTTCCTGTCCAAGGTCGCTCGGCGGACACTGAGGCGAAGTGAATGGTGACGGTCTCACAAGGCGAAGTGTGGTGGGCAGACCTGGGAGAATCGAGGGGTTCGAAGCCGGGATTTCGACGACCAATACTTGTTGTCCAGGGTGACGGCCTGAACCGGAGTCGCATCGCCACTGTGGTCTGCGTCGCACTGACTAGCAATTTGAAGTGGGCTTCAGCGCCGGGCAATGTTCTTCTGTCAGCCGATGTCACAGGGCTTTCGAAGGAATCTGTTGCAAATGTTTCGCAGATCGTGACTCTCGACAAATCCGAATTGACGGAACGAGTTGGCAAGTTGTCCAAGGTGAAGCTGGAGCTCGTCCTGTCGGGAATTGACGTGGTCTTGGGAAGGTGAACCGTCACCGCCCCCCACGGTGAGCGCGAAAACTAGATCCCCGCGCCCACCGCCACTGGCAGCCGCAACCGCATCGAGAACACGGTCCCGCCCTCGGCGCTGGTGACGAAGCTGACCCGGCCGCCCAGGTAGCGCTCGCCCAGCAGTCTCATGCCATAGGTGCCCAGCCCGTGTCCCGTGCCGGACTTGGTGGTGAACGAGCGCTGGAACACCCGCGACGCCACCACCGGCGGGATCTCGGCCGCGCTGTGCACGTGGAACGCAACCGTGTCGTGCGGCTCGGCCTCGCCCTCGGCAGTCGGGCCAGGCTCGCGCTCGCACCACAGGCGAACCTCGCCCCCCACGGGCGTGGCTTCGAAGGCGTTTTTCACCATGTTGATCAGCACCCGACCCAGCAGCACGGGATCGGTCACCAACTCGACACCCGGGCAGCGATCCTCCACGGTCAAGGTGCGCTGTTGGGTGGCGTGTGTGTCGGCGAACATGCCCTGCAGATCGGCGAGCAGCGTGGCGGGCGTGACCGCGACGCGCCGGGGCCGCAGCGTGCCCTGCTCGGCCTCGAGCAGCGTGCGCTGCAACTGGATTTCCCGTTCAAGCTGGCCGACCAGGCGACTGATGCGTTCGCGGGCGCGCTCTTGACGCTCGCCACTCGAGGTGTTGAGCAGGTGGGTCCAGTTGGACAAGGCCGACAGCGTGTTGAGGACGTCGTGAAAGAAGATCCGCTCCAGCGCCAGGCGGCGTTTCTCATGACTGATGTCACGCAACGACACCACGGTGTAGTCTTTGCCGTCGATGTCCACCTGGGTGGCGCGCACATGCAGCTCCATCGGCGTGGCGTTTGCGTCCTCGCCCGAGGTCAGTAGGCATTCCTGCTCGACGGTGCGCTTGCCGGCCTGCGATTGCGTGACGGCCTGAAGGGTTCCACAAGCCAGGCAGTGCTGGCCCGCCCCACAACCTGCCTCGGCTGCGCGGGGACACGCGAAGAACTCGCCGGGCCGCAGTCCGATGCTGCGTCGGTCGTGGCGCAGGTTCTCCAGCAAGGGCGCGCGGTTGGTGGCCAGGATTTGCCGCTCTCGGTTCAGCACCAGCAGACCGGCGTCCGTGGCCTCCAGCAGCGCGCTCACGATGGGACTGTGGCTGACGGTCTGCACCTCCGCCTCCAGCGTGGCAGGGCTGGCGATCTCGTGAGACAGAATGGGCGTTACCGTCGCGTCTTGGTTTGTTGACTTCGCCACCGTCGGGTAGCCTCGGGTCTATTGGGGGTTGCGCAGGCTGACCCACTAAGGCTAGCACGCTGGCGTTCACTTGCCCGGAGCACTGTGTTCGGGTGCAAGGCCCCTGCTGCGCAAGTACTCGCTCCGCGCCAGCATGACGTAGTGTCCCCCCTTGTAGAAAGTCACGAACTCGTGGATGACGATATCGGCCCAGCGTGGGGGCAAGCCCCCGGGTGGCAAGGCGAAGGACGGCATCGACCAGCCGTAGTTCAGCTCCAGGCGATCGGCAAATGAAAGCAGAGTCACGTGCGGGTCCTGCAGATATCCAGCGATCTCCCCATCAGTCGCCAAATGCAGTCGCTGGGCAGAAGCAGCCGGCAAGTCACGCGTCACGCTGAACGGCCCCATGGAGAGATTGCGCGGCACAGGCCGGTTGGTCTCCAGGGCGGGAATGAGATTGGGCCCGATGAGGGGCTGGCCTGGGGCCAACAATTGCTCAACCAACGATCGGATGCGGGCACTCCGTTCGGGCAGGCCGAAGTCGTAGTCGGGAGCGGCCCGAGGCAGGCCCAGCGAGGCGGCGTTGCCGCGCGGGTCTGCCCAGCGCGTGCTGTTGGCTATCAGGTTGGCGCCCAGATGAATCGAGAGCAGCACAGTCACCCAGGCCACGCGACGGGGCAGCGACCAAGCGCGGGCCACGTCAGCGATCAGCAGAACGACGGCCAGGGCCAGCGGCAAGAGGAAGGGAACGCTGTATTCAGCGACCGCGCCGGAAGGAAGAAGATTGGCTGCCAACGCCAGCACGGCCGCCGCTGCCAGGACGGCCTCGCGGCGCGGCCAGGGCCGAAGCGTCGCCAAGGTGAGTGACGCCAAGCCCAGCAAGCCGATCCAACAGACCGGCGCCTGCAAGAAGATCTCGGTGAAGCCGAGGGACCAATCTCTGTGCTGCAGCGACGAGGCGTGGAACTGAAAGACCCAGAAGCTCATGCTCTCGGGCGCCAGCAACCAGAGAGGCAAGAACACCACGGCCACAAGCCCGACCAGCTCCGCCATAGCCCGCAATGCCTGGCGCGCCGAAGGCAGGCCGCCGTCGCACAGGGCCGCCAGCCACAGGACCAGGAAGTAGGGCGCGCTGGCCAGGCGACAGCCGATGCCCAGCGCAGCCAGCGCCGACAAGACCAAATGCTTTCGGCCGGCGCGGGGCCATTGCAGAAAGACCCAGGCCGCTGCAACGGCCGCCAGCGAGGTGAACGCGTAGGCCTTGCCGAGGTGGATGAAGTACATCCAGGGCGGCCAGAGCGAGAAAGCCAGCGCCAGCACCAGGCCGACCCAGGGCCGCGTCCGCCGGGCTGCCAGCCACGCGCAAAGCCCGAGGGCCAGCGCGCCCCACAGCCCGTTGGTCGCGCGCTGTTGCACAAGCCCAAAGCCGATGAGGCGCATAACCGCGCCGTTGACGAAAGGCAGAACCGGCGGCTGCGAATAGGCGAAATCGCGGTAGGGCAGGGCACCCTCGGCCACGTTCCGCGCCGCCAGCCCGTAGAAACCCTCGTCTACGTTGAGACCACCGAACAGAACATGGAAGGTGGCACTGGCCAGGTGAAGAGAAACTGCGACGCCCAGGCCTATTGCCAGCCAGAGGCGAGGCTTCGTCGCTTGGGCCGCCCCCGAGGGGGCCGCGGGAGTCTGGTGAGTGGCATCGCTCTGCATGTCAGCCATGGTGCCCTATCCAGTGAGGAGTCACCAAGCAACTTTGTGGTATCACGGTGCGACCACGCACCTGCTCGAATCGGGGTCTGACATTCGCACAATCCGGTTGGGCCGGCTTCGTAGCAGACCTTGAGATTCTTGCCGCCCCCGAGCTTTTCGATGAGCTTGCGCACGGCCTCGGTGCGGTTCGGGAACTTGCCGAGGCTGCGAATACGTCCGCGCCCTTCGGCGATGGCCGCGGTGATGGTTTCGGCGTGAACATCCAGACCGAGATATCGAGTACAATTGCTCATGACCGACTCCTCCGTTGTGGCTCTGCGTCTTGTGTCTCTTACCAGGCCCGAGCGCAACCCAGGGTCCCGTTGTGAGTCGGTCGTGACACGCGGGTCTGGCGACATGGCTTCTGACATGTTATACTACATGCCATGTCAAAGGCGGCAGCAGCTAGAAAGACCGTTCAGCGTTATCGCGAGCGGATGAGAGACTCAGGCTTGCGTTTGGTGCAGGTATGGCTGCCCGATACACGGGCTCGGGGCTTTGCTGATGAGTGCCGCCGGCAGAGCCTCGCTGCAAAAAGGATCATTCGATCTGAACGTGATGCGATGGCGTGGGTGGAGGCACTTGGCGACACTGAAGGTTGGACATCGTGAGGCGCGGGGATGTTGTCGTCATAGCTATGCAAGGCGACTACGGCAAACCTAGGCCAGCCCTCGTGATTCAATCCGACCTGTTCAACGACACACATTCCAGCATTACGGTAGCTCCTGTGACCAGCACCATCGTAGACGCCCCATTGTTTCGACTAACAGTTGATCCAACAAACTCAAACGGGCTGAGGTCGGTCTCGCAGATCATGGTCGACAAGATCACTGCTGTTCGACGTGACAAGGTAGGGAAGACCGTCGGTCGTCTGGACGACGGCACCATGGTGCGAGTCAACCGGGCCATAGCTCTGTGGTTTGGCCTTGCAGCGTAGTGCTGGATAATATGCCGTTGCAATCCCGCCGCAGGGACAGCGTAGTATCATCGGGGCGCCGACTCGACGGCGGCCTTGCAGCTGAACGGCAAGGCGTTCGACGGACATACAACCCTGATCCGTGACCGGGAAGGTCACTTTGAGAACGTCTTCGTCGTGGTAGACCAGATCTCGGGACAGATGGTGACAGGACGATTGCGACGCGGAGTCACCAAGCAACTTTGTGGTACTACGGTGCGGCCAGCTTTTCCGCCAGGCCAGACGAGCGGGTCAGGCTGGTGCTGACACCGGAAGCGAGAACCTCGGCGCTGCCGCACATCACGACTGCGTGCCGCGCGCGCGACAGGGCCGTGTAGAGCAGCTCGCGGGTGAAGAGAGGCAGGGGCTGCTCGGGCAAGAGCAGCAGGATCTGATCGTGTTCCGAACCCTGCGCTTTGTGCACAGTCAGGGCGTAGGCCAGGGCCAGGCTGTCGCCCATCGCCTCGGGCGGGACCGCCAGCCAGGGCGAGGCTGTTGCTGTTGGCAGACGAAACACGGCCATGGGTCGGGCGGCTTGGCCGGGCTGCGCGACGGACAGGACCAGGCCCTGGTCGCCATTCCACAGGCCGCGTTCATAGTCGTTGCGCAAGACCAGCACCGGCTCGCCGGGTACAAGCTCACCGTCGGGGCCGGCACACAGGCTGTGCAAGAAGGCGTTGACCGGGTTGGCGCCAGTAGGCCACTCGCGCGTTACGCACAGCACGCGCTGGCGCGCCAGGTGCGCGTGCAGGCGGTTCAGGCGGGCGTCGTCCAAGAGCGAGAATCCTTCGGGCCCGAGGAGGTATTCGTGTTCGATGAGCTGGTTCCACTCGGGCAGGGCGGCGATGCGATCCTGGTACCAGCGGTGCAGCACAGCCTCGCGCTCTGTGCCCGGCACCAGCTCCACGCCGTCGAAAGCCAGCGCCGCGCTCGTGGGCCGCGGCGTGAGCAAGGCCGCCAATCGGCCGGCATCGCCCGCGCGCACGGCTGCCGCGCATTCGCTGATGCGACGGCCAGCGCTCTGTGCCTGGTCCGTGCGAAAGCTTCGGTCGAGTCGCACAGCCAGACTTCCCAGGTCGCGAAACACGGCGCCTGCGTCGACGGAAGGCAACTGATCGGCATCGCCCAACAGCAGCAACACGGCATCGTCGCGCAGCGCGCGCAGCAGTCGTTCCATGAGCGACAGATCGATCATCGACCCTTCGTCGACGATCACCGCCTGCGCAGCCAGACGATGATTCTGGTGGTGCAGAAAGCGGCCGGTGGCGGGCGAGTAGCCCAGCAGGCGGTGCAGCGTCTGGGCTGCCGGGCAAGCAGACTGCAAGGCCCGATCTTCGGCCGAGGGCACGGGCAGCGCAGCCAACCCGGCTTGAAAGGATTCTTGCAGGCGATTGGCCGCCTTGCCGGTCGGCGCGGCCAGCGCCAAGTCGCGGGCGGGCAGGCCCATGCGCACCAGCCCGCGGGCCAGCGCGAGCGCGATGGTGGTCTTGCCTGTGCCCGGACCGCCGCTGATCACGGCCAGGCGGCGGCCCAGGCTAGCCACCACCGCAGCCTGTTGCTCGTCGCTCAGTCTTGGGCTGCTGCTGGCTGCGATTTCGGCGACCACGGCCCTGACGGCTCGCGGGTCCGCTCCAGGCAGCGCCGCCCGCGCCTTGATGGCTGCGGCCAGGCGCGTCTCGCAAGCCAGGATGCGCTGGTGATAGAGGAATCCTTTGTCGACGATGAGTGGCTTGCGCTCGCCCGGCACCCCGACCAGCGCTGGCACCTTGTCCAGTAGCGAACGCTCGGCCGCCGCCAGCCGCATGCGCGTGCTGCCCTGGCTGCCGCTGATGAGCGATCGCGCGACCAACGCGACCAAGTCTCGTCGCTCGGCCTCGCCAATCCCGCTGGCAAGCTGGCCCATCTGCCAAGCCAGAAACGCCTCTTCTTCGCCCAGGTCAGCGTCGCGCAGCAGGGAAAGCAGGCCAGGCGGATAGGCAGCAGCAGGCGCCAGTCGCTGGCGGGCGCTGCCTAGCGGAGACAGCGGTGAAGCGGCGTCGGTACTCATGTAAGGCCGTAGGCAGTGTACCGGATCGCGACCCCGGTGGGGTCCGCGAGACGCGCGCGTCATGACGGGGCTTGTAGTCGGAGCCGTGGTTCGGTAAAAGAAGGGGCCGAAAGGAAGGACCACCGTGGAAAGCGAACACGAAGCTCACAATCAAGCAGAGCAGGAAGCGCATGAGCACGAGCAAGCGGCCGGAGCCAAGACGCCGGGCCTCTCGCGGGGCAAGATTTTTCTTGGCCTGATAATCGCCGCCATCGTCATCTTTGCCGCTTACTTCGCCACGCGACGGATTTCCCCCAATGCAGCCGCGATATTGCGTACGGCGTCAGCGGACATCACGCTGGTGACCTCGGACCGCAGCGACGTGGCCTGCGTGTCGCTGAAGGGCTTCCAGGGCTACTATTGCGGGTTTTCCACTGAGATTGTGAATTGGCAGGGCGACGAACAGAACAAGCTGGCCCCGTACTACACGGTGGATCGCCACCAGTACCTCATTCCGGGTCTCTTTCTTGAGCCGGCCATTCGCGCCCGCTACCAGTCCGAACCTCCCAACAAGCCGCGCGAGCAACTCAAGCGCTTCACGGCCCGTTGCCAGATCAAGATTGTTGGCAAGCTGGCCGGGGTGCGCACGCATTGGGTGGCCAACACCGCTTGGGGGAACCCCGAGGACATCGAGGTCGGAACGGTTTCAGGCTGCAAGATCGAAGGCTGAGCGTTCGGTTCAATCGCCGGCTGCCGGGCACGGCCCATGGAATTGGGCTATGGTTCGGCCATGATATCTTCGACCCTCGCGACCGGCTACAATCCTCGAACTCTCGACCCCTGGAGGCATTGCGATGCTATTTCGCCAGTCTTTGCCTGAATTCCTCGGGATAGCCGCGCTTTGTGCTGCTGCTGGCGCCTGTTCGAGCTCCAGCCCTGCCACTGTCACACTGCCGCACTTCAACGACATCACCACGGCCACTCCCGAGATTCAGGCGGCGGCACGCGCGGTCGTGCGCTTGCAAACGGCCGGCGAGTACGGGACCGGATTCTTCATCTCGCCCACCGGCCTGCTGCTCACCAACAATCACGTGTTGGGCGATCCTATATGTGCCGTTGAGGGATGCTATGTCGGGTTGACTCAAATGCACGAGCGTGGACAGCCCCAACAAGATCCAAACACCGTGTTTGGAGTTCCGTCCACCGTCAACCCAGGGCTCGACATGGCCGTTGTTCAATTCTACGACCCCAACGGCAATCAGCTCGACACCCCGGACTACCTGTCGTTCGATGGCCAGGATGGGGCGTCTTTGCTCAACCAGCACGTCACCATCGTGGGACACCCTGAAGCCGCTCTCAAGAAATGGACCGACGGCCAGGTCACGGACACCAATGGCCAGTGGATCACGACCACGGTGTACACACTTCCTGGCGAAAGCGGCTCGCCCATATTGAACGACCAGGGCCAAGTTGTGGGTCTTCTGCACCGAGGGCCCACGTCAGAGGACTTGTTTTCCGAGACTGGTGTCGACATGTACTCCATGGGAAGCGCATCGGCACCCATCGTGGCCGTCCTGGCGGCCCCTCCGTCAGCCCCTGTCGTATCCACGGCCGCCCCGACAACCAAGGAGCAATTCCTGGCCAATAATTTCATATACCTCAACGCGCGCATCGCGACTGTCACTGTTGACGGCATGTCGATAAGCGCAATTCCCATATTGGGAGAGGCGTGCGATGCGGCGCTGGCGCGAACCGATTTCACATCCCCGGACGATCTCAGTAGTGCTCTGGCCCCCTGCTATCAGGCCGAGACATGGATTGACTGCCGCGGCAACTCTTCCGTCCCCTACGGGCTCGTCTGCCCGGCCCCCACAGATCAAGCGGCTTGGGCAAGTCGCTATCAAAGCATGAACCAGCTCTGGCTGGGCATGAATGGGCAGCCCGACTATTCCGCAGTGAGTTCCGCGATCGCCGCACTCCAGCCCTCATGGGACGACGGCGTGAGCGCGGGCGCGCAATCGTTGCAGCAAGTCCTGGCCGTGGCGAACCCGGTTCTCGATTATCGCTTGGCGTCTTATCTGGCGGCCTTCGCCATAGAGTCTTACGGCGGAACCCAGATTGCGACCTATGTCGCGAACTACAAGCAGGTTCCACACTACGAGCTGCAAGCCAACAACATCGCCTACACAGCAGGCTGGCGCTACACCAACCGCAACATGACTAAAGCCCAATTGCAGAGCTTTCTGCAGCAACTGTTCGCCGAACCCAACATCAGTGTGAGTTCTAGGCTGGCGATTGAAGAGTTTCTGTATGATTTGAACGCGCCCTAACCAGACTGAAGCCCCCAGAATTCACTGCCCAACATCTCGGCCTGCCAATTGAGCACGTCTTGCCAGTCGGGCCTGCGAAAGTAGACGCCGGCCAGCTCGTCGCCTGGCCGCATGCCGCGTAGAAAGCAGTAGAGCACGCCGCCGAAGCGTTTTTCGAATGCGGCGCGATCGCTCATGCCAGCCAGACGCAGCACCGCCAGCGTGTAGAGTCGCGCCTGGATCTCATAGTTGTTCTCGCAGTGCACGCGGACTCGATCACCGTCCCACGAAGGCAGCCAATCGCCCTTCCAGTCACACAGATAGATCCGGCCCTCGTGCTCAAACAGGTAATCAATGAAACCCCTGACGAGCCCGCGCTCGATGGACCAGACACCATTCGCCGGCCTCTCTGCGTTCTCTCCTCTCCCCTCTGTGTTCTCAGCCGCGGGTCGACAGTGAGCTGTGCGCGGGAGCAGGGAATGATCTCTTTCGGGAATAGGATAGAGAAACTCCGTCTCGCGCAGCGACGGCTGCACCTGGCCCAGACCCGGCACGAGGCAATCGCCCAGGCGCAAAGGCGTGGTAAGCGCTGTGTGGACCAGGTGCGCGGCGTGTGCGATCTGACTGGGATCGCGTTCGTGGCGGTGGGCGAGGCGGAGCAAGAGCTTCGCGATCTCAGGCCGGGCGGCCCACTGGGTCGATGAGCCGGAATCAGTGAAACTATCAAGCGGAACCTGATCCAGGATCGCGTGCAAGAAGATCCCGGACAGCCGCCCGCGGGCAAGCTCGTGTGGATCCACAGGCGCAGGGGCATCGGGCTCGCTTGGCTCGTTGGCGGTTGACAGGTCGGCCGGATCTTCTGCAACCACGAAGCCGCCATGGCGGCGCTTCACGCCGGTGTACGATGTCACGACAAAGCCGGCGCGCTGCTTGGCAATCTGACGGAATTCCGTGGCGGCGAGGTCGGCTGGCAGCTCGGGCGGCTGCCAGGCCGAAAGTGCCGCAGGCGAAGGAGCAGGCAATTCCACTGGCGCCTCAGCAGGACAGGCGACCGGCAGTCGGTGGAACAAGCGACTGGTCCTGGCGTCCGCAAGCAGCTTGTCGAGAATCGGGCTGAGCAGACGGTAGGGCCCCGGAAAGCCCGAGGAACCCGTTGGACAGCGGGGAAGGTAGAGCCGGCCGCGGGCGCGGGTGAGCGCCACGTAGAGCATGCGCCGGTCTTCGTCGGCGATTTCACTGGCGTAGTCTTGCTGTTCCTGCGGGTCGAGCGATCCCAGATGCACCACGCGCCGATCCTGTCGGTCGTGAAACACGCGCAAAGAAGTGGGAGTCCTGCGATTGAACCCGCCGTACAGGAAGACCACGTCGGCCTCGAGGCCCTTGGCCTTGTGCACAGTCATCACCTGCACGGCATCGGCATCACTTTCCAGACGCTGCAGGTTTCGCTCGTCGCCCGGAGGCAGGCGCGTTTCGTTGACATACGCGCCCAGCGTTTCCACCAACTCGCGCAGGCTCGCATGGCCGCGCGCCGCCTCTTCCTGCAAGACCTCAAAGAGGTGCAGGTAATTGGTCAGGGCGCGCTCACTGGGGCTCAAACAGATCTCGCGGCACACCAGCCCGCTCTGCTGGAGGATGCCCGCGAAAAGGGCGCCAAAGTCGCTGGCCAGAGCCAAGTCGCGCCACTGGAAAAGCCGGCGCAACAAGGGGTCCGCATCGTCGGGTCGAGGCGCCAAGTCGGCCAGGTCGAGGGCAAAGAATGCCGTCAGGAAAGCCCGCGCGCGCAAAGCGCGGTCATCGGGCTCGGCAATGGCGCGCAGAAGGTCCAGCACGTCCTTGGCCTGGCTGGTCTGGAACAGGTTGTCTTCTTTGTAGAATGCGAAGGGCAGGCCCACGGCTCGCAAGGTTTCGCCGATCTCGTTGCACTCGCTGTTGGTGAAGGCCAGCACAAAGATGTCGCGGGCGGAGATTCGCTTGGGGCCGTCGCTATTGTCGAGCGAGAGCGCCCCGTCGGGGGAAAGCAGCCGTCGAATCTCGTCCGCCATCTGGCGGCGCAAGGCGCGCCGCAGGTCAGCCACACCGGTGCCTTCGGCTGCCTGCACATCCAACATCACCACGCCGGGCCGCGGTTGATCGTCAGAGCCGACCAGGCGCCGATCAGTGCGGGCGCAGGTCACGGGCTGGTCGTAGTCAATGCCCGCCCCAGCCCGGAAGAAGCCCGTGGCCTGGTCGAACACGGCGTTGTATCCGTCGATCACCGCTTGGGTCGAACGGAAGTTCTGCGCCAGCCTGACCAGGGCGCCGCCGGCCTGCAGGATTTCGCCGCGCGCGCGCAGGTAGGTGTGCACGTCAGCGCCGCGAAATCGATAGATGGCCTGTTTGGGATCGCCAATGACCGTCAACACATGTGGTTCGCGGCTCTCGAAGAAGAGACGCCGGAAGATGAACCATTGCACATCGTCGGTGTCCTGGAATTCGTCGATGAGCGCGTACTTGTAGCGGCGGCGCAACGTGGATAGCAGCAACTGCGCCGGCTCACCCTCGTCGCCTAGACCCTCAGCCACCAAAGTGAGCATGTCCTGGAAATCGTAGAGCCCAGCCGCGCGCTTGTGCTCTTCAAGGCGCGCGCGCACCAGCGGCAGGAATTTGTGGGCCACGGCCGCGAGCAGAGGCACGCGAGCGTCGCGAATGGCCGCAGTCGCGCGATGGAGCGCCGCAATCGTCGGATCAGACGCGGCTTTGGCGAGTTGATCGAGAAGGTAGGGAAAGCCTCTATCCTCCCAGCCGGACTCCGCCGCCTGCAAGTGCACGAGCAAGGCGGCCATGTCGCCCGTCTTGCCTGCCTCCGCTATCATCTGCGAAAGCGCGGCCAGACGAGTGAGCACAGCCTTCGCGGTGGGACCTTTGATCCCGGACTTCTTCAATCGCTCAAGCAGTGTCGCATCGCTGGCCGCCTTCACCGGCCATGCTGTGATGGCTGCGGCCAGAGCGGCTTCGTCGAATGGCGGCTGCAGGGCCTCTGGCCGCGACGGGAAGATGCCGGCCAGCTCTCTTGTGCACGCGCCCAGCTCGCGTTCCAGATCGGCCGCGCCAGGTTTTGCCGCCAGCCAAGCGCGCAGATACGGCTGCAGCTCGGAGTGAACTGCGAAGTCATTGCGCAGGCACTGCACAAAAGCCGTGTGAAAGGCATTCTTCTCATCCACGGCCTGCTCGTCGAACATGCGTCGATGCAAGAAAGCGTGATCCCGCAAAATGCCGCGACAAAAAC
>Ga0265329_10001217_pt1 | contig 12628 bp, 7 predicted proteins | sample 41627metaG_FD_202091 | JGI IMG/M metagenome (GOLD analysis project Ga0265329, IMG submission 202091) | Rhizosphere microbial communities from Carex aquatilis grown in University of Washington, Seatle, WA, United States - 4-16-27 metaG | ecosystem: Host-associated > Plants > Roots > Rhizosphere >...
AGACTGCGCCGACGGTCTGGCGCTTCAACCTGCGCAAGGGCGTCAAGTTCCACGACGGGTCGCCGTTCACCGCCGACGACGTGATCTTTTCCTACGAGCGCGCGAAAAGCGACGGCTCCGACGTCAAGACCTACGTCGGGCCGATCAAGGAGATCCGCAAGCTCGACGATGTCACGATCGACATCGTGACCACCGAGCCGTTTCCCATCCTGCCGGACACGATCAACAGCTGGTACATCATGAGCAGCGCGTGGTCGGAGAAGAACAACGCGACGACGCCCGTCGACGTGCGCAAGGGCAAGGAGAACGCGGCGACGATGAAGGCCGACGGCACCGGGCCGTTCATGCTGAAGACCCGCGAGCCGGGCGTGAAGACTGTGCTCGTCAACAATCCCAATTACTGGGAAAAGGTCGAGGGCAACGTCACCGAGGCCGTGTTCACGCCGATCAAGAACGATGCGACGCGCGTCGCCGCGCTCATCACCGGCGAGATCGACATGATGGAGCCGGTGCCGCTGCAGGACATCGAGAAGCTGAAGGCCAACGCCGACCTCGTGATCCTGCAGGGACCGGAGCTCCGCACGATCTTCCTCGGCATGGACCAGTCGCGCGACGAGCTGCTGTTTTCGAGCGTCAAGGGCAGGAACCCGTTCAAGGACAAGCGGGTCCGGCAGGCGTTCTACCAGGCGATCGACATCGACGCGATCAGAACGCGCATCATGCGCGGTGCCTCGACGCCGACCAACCTGATGGTGGCGCCGGGCATTCGCGGCTTTTCGTCGGATCTCAACAAGCGGTATCCCTACGATCCCGCCGCAGCGAAGAAGCTGATGGTCGAGGCGGGGTATCCGGACGGCTTCGAGGTCGGGATGAACTGCCCGAACGACCGCTACGTGAACGATTCGCTGATCTGCCAGGCGATCGCGGCGATGCTGGCGAAGATCGACGTCAAGGTGAACCTGATGGCGGAGACCAAGGTCACCTACTTCCCGAAGATCCTGTCGCGCAACACGTCGTTCTACCTCCTTGGCTGGACGCCGAGCTCCTACGACTCGCACAATGCGCTGTTCGCGCTGGTGATGAGCCCGGGCGCGAACGGCCAGGGACAGTTCAACCTCGGCAGCTACAGCAACAAGCGGATCGACGCGCTGGGGCCGCAGATCGCAAGCGAGCTCGACGAGGGCAAGCGAAATGCGATGGTCGCCGAGGCGTTCAGGCTCCACAGCGACGACATCGGGCACCTGCCGCTGCACCAGCAGGCGCTGGCGTGGGCGATGCGCAGGAACGTGACGCTGGTCCAGCTCGCCGACAACAACAACTGGCTGAAGTGGGTCGTCGTGAAGTGAGCATTGCCGGCTTTGACGGGCGGCGACGATGACGGTCAACCCGACGGAATCACGCGGATGACCGAGCCCGTGACTGCCGCGGCTGCGACGACCGCGCGCGAGACGCGTCTCGCCGCGGCGTGGAAGAGCGACATCCTGTACAGCTTCCGGCGCGATCCGGTCGCAGTCGTCTCCATGATCGCGCTCCTGATCTGCCTCGGTGCCGCGTTCTTCGCGCCGTGGGTCGCCCCGCACAATCCGTTCGACCTAAAGACGCTGAACCTCCAGGACGCGCTGACGCCGCCCGCGTGGGAGCAGGGCGGCCGTCCCGGATTTCTGCTCGGCACCGACGACCAGGGCCGCGACGTGCTGTCGGCGATCATGTTCGGCGCGCGCATTTCGCTCCTGGTCGGCCTCGCTTCGGTCGCGTTCGCGATGATCCTGGGCGTGACGCTCGGCCTGGTGGCCGGATACGTCGGCGGCAGGCTCGATGCCGTCATCATGCGCATCGCCGACGTGCAGCTTTCGTTCCCGGCGATCCTGATCGCGCTCCTGATCGACGGCGTCGCCCGTGCGCTTCTCCCGCGCGACGCGCAGACCGGCGTCGCGCTCGCCGTGCTGATACTTGCGATCGGGCTCGCCAACTGGGTCCAGTACGCACGCACGGTGCGCGGCTCGACGATGGTCGAGAAGACCAAGGAATACGTGCAGGCCGCGCGTGTCATCGGCATCACGCCGCTCGCCATCATGCGTCGGCACCTGCTGCCCAACGTGCTGGGTCCGGTGCTCGTGCTGGCGACGCTCAACATCGCCACCGCGATCATCACCGAGGCGACGCTGTCGTTCCTCGGCGTCGGCGTGCCCCCGACACAGCCTTCGCTCGGCACGCTAATCCGCGTCGGCAACGATTTCCTGTTCTCCGGCGAATGGTGGATCACGATCTTCCCCGGCGCGGCACTGGTGATCATGGTGCTGGCGATCAACCTGGTCGGCGATTGGCTGCGCGACGCGCTCAATCCCAGGCTGCGCTGAGCGCCGCGATGGCGATGCAGGAGGTCATTCCGCAACGATCCAGTGACACGGGCGCGGCGGTTCCGCTTCTCAGCGTCAGCGGCCTCACCGTCGAATTCCCGACGCGGCACCGCCTGCTGACTGCCGTGCAGGACATCTCGTTCTCGATCGCGCCGGGCGAAGTGCTGGGCGTCGTCGGCGAGTCCGGCGCCGGAAAGTCGCAGACCGGCGCCGCGATCATCGGGCTCATCGACCCGCCGGGCCGCATCGCCGCCGGCGAGATCCGGCTCGCGGGGCGCCGCATCGACAGCCTGCCGCCGCAGGAGATGCGCAAGGTGCGCGGCCGCGAGATCGGCGCCATCTTCCAGGATCCGCTGACCTCGCTCAATCCGCTCTACACGATCGGGCGGCAGTTGACGGAAACCATTGCGACGCACCTGCCGCTCAATGCGAGGGAGGCGCGCGATCGCGCCGTCGCATTGCTGGAGGAGGTGGGCATCCAGGGTGCGGCACGGCGGTTCGATCACTATCCGCACCAGTTCTCCGGCGGCATGCGCCAGCGCGTGGTCATTGCGCTCGCACTCGCGGCGAACCCGAAGCTCATCGTCGCCGACGAGCCGACGACGGCGCTCGACGTGTCGATCCAGGCGCAGATCATCCTGCTCCTGAAGCGGCTCGCGAGCGTGCACCACACCGCGGTGATGCTCATCACGCACGACATGGGTGTGATTGCCGAGACCGCCGACCGAGTGGCCGTGATGTACGCCGGGCGCATCGTCGAGATCGGACCGGTGGCGGCAGTCATCCACCGCCCTGCGCATCCGTACACGATGGGGCTGATGGGGTCGATCCCGTCGATCACCGCCGAGCGCGAGCGCCTCGCCCAGATCGACGGCGCGATGCCGCGGCTCGATGCGATTCCCGCGGGATGCGCGTTCCACCCGCGCTGTCCGCAGGCCGTTGCGCGCTGCCGGACCGAGCGTCCCGAGCTTGCGACCATCGAGGCGACCGACGCCGCCTGCTGGGTCGCGCAGCGCACGACCGGAGGCAGCGTCGATGGCTGACGCGCTGCTCGCCCTCGACGACGTCGCGCGCACGTTCGATGTGTCGCCGCTGTGGCTCGACCGCGTCCTCACGCGCCAGCCGCGCGCGCTCCTCAAAGCCGTTGCCGGCGTCAGCTTTTCGATTGCGCCGGGCGAAACGCTGGGGCTGGTCGGCGAATCCGGGTGCGGCAAGTCGACCATTGCACGCGTCATCGTCGGACTCTATGCGCCGACCCGGGGCACGGTGACGTTCGCCGGTGTCGATCTCGATGCCCGCGGACGACCGTCGCCCGAGCAGCGTGCGGCGCGGCGGCAGATGCAGATGATTTTCCAGGATCCGTACGCGAGCCTCAATCCGCGCTGGCGTGTGGAGGACATCGTCGCGGAGCCGATCCTCGCGCTCGCGCCGGACATCGCCCGATCCGAGCTGAAGGGCCGCGTGGCCGCGCTGCTGACACAGGTGGGGCTCGCCGCCGCCGACGGCAGCCGCTATCCGCACCAGTTTTCCGGCGGCCAGCGGCAGCGGATATCGATCGCCCGGGCGCTTTCCAGCGAGCCGCGCTTTCTCGTCTGCGACGAGCCGACCTCCGCGCTCGACGTGTCGGTGCAGGCACAGGTGCTGAACCTGATGCGCGACCTGCAGCGGCGCCTCCGGCTCACGTACCTCTTCATCTCGCACAACCTCGCCGTGGTCCATCACATCGCGGATCGCGTCGGTGTGATGTATCTCGGGCGCATCGTCGAGCTCGCGCCGACGCACGCGCTGTTCGGAGCGCCGCAGCACCCGTATACGCGGATGCTGCTCGCGGCCGTGCCGGACCTCGGGCTCACCGGCGTCGCGCGCACCGCGGTCGCGGGCGAGGTGCCGAATCCGCTCGATCCGCCTCCGGGGTGCGCGTTCCATCCGCGCTGTCCGTACGCCAACGAGCGCTGCCGGAAAGAATTGCCGGAATTGCTGCCGGCCGCGGGCGGGGGCACGGTTGCCTGTCACGCGGTGGCCGAGAGGCGCATCGATGCCACGCCCCTCGTCGCGCGGGCCTGACGCCGTCGCCTGCACGCCCGAGCGCGGTGCCGTGTCCGGAAAACCGGCCGGATCGGCTATAATTTCCGTTTTTGCGGCGTCGGCACGAAACCGGCGGCCGCGCCCGTGTCGCGGCGCCGTCGCGATCGTCTGAAACCCACCGCCGTCGGTCCAAGTGCGCCTTACCCAAATCAAGCTTGCGGGATTCAAGTCGTTCGTCGATCCGACGGCGATCGGCACGCCGGGACAGCTCGTCGGCATCGTGGGCCCGAACGGCTGCGGCAAGTCGAACGTCATCGACGCCGTGCGCTGGGTGCTCGGCGAATCCAAGGCCTCCGCGCTGCGCGGCGAGTCGATGCAGGACGTGATCTTCAACGGCGCCGGAGACCGCAAGCCGGTCGGCCGCGCATCGGTGGAGCTCTCCTTCGACAACAGCAGCGGCCGCATCGGCGGCCAGTGGGGCCAGTACGCCGAGCTGTCGATCAAGCGCGTGCTGACGCGCGACGGAGATTCGTCCTACTACATCAACAACATCCCGGTGCGCCGCCGCGACATCCACGACCTGTTCCTCGGCACCGGCCTCGGCCCTCGCGCCTACGCGATCATCGAGCAGGGGATGATTTCGCGCGTGATCGAGGCGAAGCCCGAGGAATTGCGGATCTTCCTCGAGGAGGCCGCGGGCGTCTCGAAGTACAAGGAGCGGCGCAAGGAGACCGAGGGGCGCATTTCCGACACCCGCGAGAATCTCGCGCGCGTCGAGGACATCCGCATCGAGCTGGGCGCGCAGCTCACAAAGCTCGAAACGCAGGCGAAGGTCGCGACCGAGTACAAGGAGCACGAGGCGCGCCTGAAGGAAGTCCAGCACCTCCTCTGGTTCTCGAAGCAGCAGGACGCCGACAGCGCGCGCGAGCGCCACGCCACGGCGGTCGCGACGCAGGTCGCCGCATTCGAAGGCTTGCAGGCCGACGTGCGCGCGGCCGAAGCGCGGCAGGAAGCGCTGCGCGCGGACCATTACTCGGCCGGTGACGCGCTGCACGAGAAGCAGGGCGGCTACTACGCCGCCAATTCCGAAGTGACGCGCCTCGAGCAGCAGCTCGCGTTCGCGCGCGAGTCGGAGACGCGGATCGCGCGCGAAGTCGCGCAGCTCACGGCCCAGATCGACGCGCTCGCCGGACAGGAATCGTCGCTCGCAACGGACTCCACGGCCGCGGAGCGCGCGCTCGAAACCGCGCTGACGGCGCGCGAAACCGCCGGCACCGAGGAAGCGGCCGCGGCGGCCGCGATGCCTGCGCTGGAGGCGGCAGTCACCGAAGCTGCACGCGTCGCGGCGGACGCTCAGCAGCAGATCGCGCAGGTCGAGCAGTCGATCCGCGTCGTCGAGACGCGGCGCGAGCACGTCGCGCGCGTTCTCGCACAGCATCAGGAACGGCGCCTGCGCCTCGACGCGGAATTGCGCACGCTGGCGACCAGCGTGACCGCGCAGGTCGTCGACGTCGAAGAGCAGCTCCGCCAGGAACAGGCAGAGCTCGCCAGCAGCGAATCCGGTCTCAACGCGCTCCGCGACACGGTGCAGGCGCTGCAGGAGCGCCAGCGCGTCGAAAGCGAGGCTGCGCAAAGCGCGGGACGCAGGCTCGCCGATCTCGAGGCGCGCGCCTCGGCGCTTGCGGCGCTGCAGGACGCGATCGGCTACGGCAAGGACAGCGCCGCGTGGCTCGCCGGAAAGGGCCTCACGCAGGCGCACCGGCTTTGGCAGGGCATCGACATCGAGCCCGGCTGGGAGGACGCGCTCGAAAGCGTGCTGCGCGAGCGGTTGAACGCAATCGAGCTCGATCGTCTCGATGCCGCACTGCGCTGGGTCGACGCCGATGCCGATGGAAAGGCGCAAGGCCTGCCGGGACGCATCGCGGCCTATGCGCCGGAAGCCGGTGGCGCCGCACCGGCCGCGGCATCCGATGCGCTGCTCGCCAAGGTGCGCACCACGCGGCCCGGAATGGCGCGCCTGCTGGCCGACTGGCTGCGCGGCGTCCGTTGCCGGGCAAGCCTCGGGGAAGCGATGCGCTCGCGCGGCGAGCTCGACATCGGCGAAGCATTCGTCACGCCGCAGGGACACGTCGTCGGCGCCCATGCCGTCACGTTCTTCGCTCCGGACAGCGAATTGCATGGCGTGCTCGCGCGCCGGCGTGAGCTCGCGGAACTCGGGCCGGCGATTGCCGCCGCGCGCGACGCGGCGACGGCCGCGCGGGCCGCGCTCGCAGCGCTCGAGACGGAACAGGACGAGGCGCAGACCCAGTACCACGCGGAGAGCCTCGCGTTCACGTCCCAGCAGCGGCGCTGCCACGACCTCGAGCTCGAGCTTCTCCAGCTGCGCAAGGCGGCCGAGGCCGCCGAGAAGCGGCGCCAGCAGATTGCCGCGGAACACGCCGAGATCGCAGCGCAGGAAGGTGCGGAGCGCGAGCAGGCGGCGTTGTTCGCGGCCGAGCTCACGGCAGCAGCTGCGCGTCTCAACGAGGAAATGGGGAAGCGCGATGCGCTGCGCCACGTCCGCAACGAGGCCGACGTCGCGCTGGCGCGCGGTCGCGAGCGTGCGCGCACCGCCGAGCGCGCGGCGCAGGAAGCGGCCTTTGCCGAGCGCAGCTGCCGCGACCGCATCGCGGAGCTCGCCGTGCGCGCCGAATCGCTGGCCGCGCAGGCGGCGCAGCAGCGCGAGCTGCTGACGCAACTGACGTCCGAGCGCGCCGCGGTCGACTGGACTCCCGTCGAGGAAGCGCTGCAGCGGCAGCTCGGCGTGCGCGCCGGGGCCGAACAGGCGCTCGCGGCGGCACGCGACCGGCTGGAGGCGCTCGGCACCGAGCTCCGCGCCGCCGAGGAAGCACGGATGGCGTGCGAGCAGAAGCTCGAGCCCGCGCGTGCGAAGATCGAGGAAACGCGGCTCAGGGAACAGGCCGCGGTGCTCCAGGCGCAGCAGTTTTCCGAGCAGCTCGCCGACGCGCATGCGGTGCTGGAGGGCATGTCCGAGCGGCTGAAGGCGTTCGGCAACAAATCGACGCTCGCCCCGGAGATCGAGCGGCTGCAGGGTCTCGTCGCCGGCTTTGGCGCAGTCAACCTCGCTGCACTGGACGAGCTCGGCATCGCGACCGAGCGCAAGCAATACCTCGACGCGCAGGCGGCCGACCTGACCGAGGCGATGGCAACGCTGGAGAACGCCATTCGCCAGATCGACCGCGAGTCGCGCCAGCTGCTGCAGCAGACGTTCGAAACGGTGAATGTGAATTTTGCGAAGCTCTTTCCGGCGCTCTTCGGCGGGGGGCAGGCGAAGCTCGTGCTGACCGGCGAGGAGATCCTCGATTCGGGGGTGCTGGTCGTGGCGCAGCCGCCCGGCAAGCGCAACTCCTCGATCCACCTCCTGTCCGGCGGCGAAAAGGCGCTGACGGCGATCTCGCTCGTGTTCGCGCTGTTCCAGCTCAATCCGGCGCCGTTCTGCCTGCTGGACGAGGTCGATGCACCGCTCGACGATCCGAACACCGACCGCTTCTGCCGGATGGTGAAGGCGATGTCGGCGCAGACGCAGTTCCTGTTCATCTCGCACAACAAGATCACGATGGAGATGGCGAACCAGCTGGTCGGCATCACGATGCCGGAGCCGGGCGTCTCGCACGTCGTCGCGGTCGACATCGCCGAAGCGCTGGAGCTCGCGGATTCCGGCGTCGCCGCAGCCTGACGGAGGCCCCGTCGCAGCAACGCGGGCGCATCGCCCGTCGGCGCGCAGGGATGATCGGCGCCGGTCCACGCCACCGACGCAGCGGGCATTCGCTATAATCGGCGCGATGGCTGACCTGTTCCTTGCGTGCCGTTTCTCCGGGCCGACCCGCGCCCGACGCCGGAAGGGTCGTCCCGCATGACATCGCTGCAGCTGGGATTGATCGCGGCGGGCACGGCGCTGATCGTCGTGGTCGTCGTCTACAACTGGCTGCAGATGCGCTCGCTGCGGCGCCGGCTGAAATCCCCTTCCGCAACGGCAGCGGACGCGACCCTCCGCCAGGCCCACGCGTCGGCGTCCGATGTCTCCGGGGAGCGCATCGAACCCACGATCTCCATCGGCGACGACGCCCGGCGACCTCCGTCCGCAGCGACGCGCGATGCCGGAATCGATGACGATGCCGACGCGGCTTACGAGCCGCCGCTCGCGATCCACGCCCGGATCGCCACCGATTTCGCCGCCGATGGCGCCGCGACGGCGAGTGTCGGAACGCGGCCGCAGGCGGCCGACCGGAATCCAACGCAGCCCGATGCCGACATCGAATGCGTGCTCGGGCTGGAATGCGTGGCCCCGATAGGAGCGGGCGCACTTGCCGCAGGGCTCCATGCGCGTCCCGGCAAGCCGCTGCGCTGGTTCGGCCGGCACGACGAGAACGCCGCGTGGCAGCTTCTCACCTCCGACGCCGCGGGCGAATTCTCCGAGTTCGCCGCGTGCATCCTGCTCGCCGATCGAACGGGACCGGCGACGCGCGAGATGCTGGAGACGTTCATCGCGCAGATCTGCGCGCTTGCCGCGGCGCACGGCGCCACCGTCGACGCCCCGGACGCCGTCGACGAGGCGGCGCGCGCCGAGGCGCTCGACCGCATCTGTGCCGAACGCGACGTGCAGATCGGGCTCACGCTCCTGAAGGCCGAGCCCGCGACCATCGCCGGCACCCGTCTGCGCGGCGTCGCCGAGGCCGCGGGATTCCGCCTCGACGACGCGGGCCGCTTCGACTGGATCCACGAGGACACCGGCGCCGTCGTGTATTCGCTGCAGAACGTGCGCGCGGAGCCGCTCGACCGCGAGTCGCTGCGGGTCATGTCGACCAACGGCGTCGTGTTCCTGCTCGACGTGCCGCGCGTGACCGACCCCGCGCGCGCATTCGACCAGATGAAGCTTGCCGCCAAGCGCATGGCGCAGACGCTCGACATGACGCTCGTCGACGACAACCGCCGGCCGCTCGACGACGCTGCGCTCGCGGCGATACGGCAGCAGGTCGACGCCGCGGGCACCGCGCTGCGCGACGTGCACATCGAGCCCGGCAGCGCGCGGGCGCTGGCGCTTTTCGGCGGCTAGCGGCAGCGCGCCTTTCGCGGCTGCCTCCCTCCCGATGAGCGGCAAGGGCGCAGGTTCCGCATCGCGCGATGCAGTTCCGGCGGCGGCCGGCGCGCGCGCCGCGGCGCTGCGAAAGGAGATCGCGGAGCACGACCAGCGCTACTACGTGCTGGACGCACCCACGGTCAGCGACGCCGAATACGACGCGCTGTTCCGCGAGCTCGTCGACCTCGAGAGCCGCTATCCCGCGCTGGTGACGCCGGACTCGCCGACGCAGCGTGTGGCGGGAGCCGCCGCCCCCACGTTCGCTCCGGTCGCGCATCGCGTGCCGATGCTGTCTATCCGCACCGAGACGAACACCACGGTGGAGGGCGCCGCCGATTTCGACGCCAGGATCCGGCGCGAGCTGAAGCAGGCCGACGACGACCCGCCCGTCGAATACATGGCGGAGCTCAAGTTCGACGGCCTCGCGATGAGTCTTCGCTACGAGCGCGGCGTGCTGATCGTGGCGGCGACGCGCGGCGACGGCGAGACCGGCGAGGACGTCACCGCGAACGTCCGCACGATCCGGGAGATCCCGGCGAAGCTCGCCGGGCGCGCGCCGCCGGTGCTCGAGGTCCGCGGCGAGATCTACATGACGCGCGCCGCCTTCGACGACCTCAACGCGCGGCAGGAGGCCGCGGGACAGAAGCGCTACGTCAATCCGCGCAACACGGCGGCGGGCTCGGTGCGCCAGCAGGACGCCGGCGTCACCGCACAGCGGCGCCTGCATTTCTTCGCCTACGGGCTCGGCGAGACCGAAGGCTGGACGCTCCCTCCGACGCAGGACGCGCTGCTCGACGCGCTGGCGTCCTTCGGCTTTCCGGTGAATGGCGACCGGCGCGTCGTGCGCGGCGGCGCCGAACTCGCCGCCTACTACGAGGACGTCAAGGCGCGTCGCGCCACACTGCCGTTCGAGATCGACGGCGTCGTGTACAAGCTGAACAGCCTCCCGCTGCAGCAGCAGATGGGCTTCCGCAGCCGCGAGCCGCGCTGGGCCGTGGCGCACAAGTTCCCTCCCGAGGAGATGTCCACCAGGCTCCTCGCGATCGACTTGCAGGTCGGCCGCACCGGGGCGATCACGCCGGTCGCGCGGCTCGATCCGGTGTTCGTCGGCGGCACGACGGTGACGAATGTCACACTGCACAACGAGGACGAAATCCGGCGCCGCGATCTTCGCATCGGCGACACCGTCATCGTCCGGCGCGCGGGCGACGTCATTCCGCAGATCGTGCGCGCCATTCCGGAGAAGCGTCCGGCGGACGTGCGCGAATTCGTGATGCCGACGGTCTGCCCCGAATGCGGCTCGGCGGTGGCCCGCCTTCCCGGCGAGGTGATCGCGCGCTGCACGGGCGGGCTCTATTGCCCGGCGCAGCGCAAGCAGGCGCTGCTTCACTTCGCGGGACGGCGCGCGCTCGACATCGAAGGCCTCGGCGAGAAACTCGTCGACCAGCTGGTCGACGCCGCGCTCGTCCACACGCCCGCCGACGTCTACCGGCTCGACACACCCACGCTCGCCGGGCTCGAGCGGATGGCGGAGAAATCCGCGGCCAACGTCGTCGCGGCCATTCTGCACAGCAAGGACACCACGCTCGCCCGCTTCATCTTTGCGCTCGGCATCCGGCACGTCGGCGAGCAGACCGCCAAGGATCTCGCGCGCCATTTCGGCGGCCTCGACGCGCTGATGGCAGCCGACGAGGCCGCGCTGATCGAGGCGCCCGACGTCGGGCCGGTGCTGGCGGAAAGCATCGCAGGCTTTTTCGCCGAGCCGCACAATCGCGGCGTGATCGCTGCGTTGCGCGACGCGGGCGTGCATTGGCCCGAGTCGGCGCCCCAGCGCGCGGCGGCCGGCAAGCTGCAGGGCCGCACGCTGGTGCTGACCGGCACGCTGCCCGCGATGACGCGCGAGGAGGCGAAGGAACGAATCGAGGCCGAAGGCGGCAAGGTCGCCGGCAGCGTCTCGAAGAAGACGGACTACGTGGTCGCCGGGGCGGAGGCGGGCAGCAAGCTCGCCAAGGCGCAGGAACTCGGCGTGCCGATTCTCGACGAAGAAGGATTCCGGCGCCTGCTTGCAAAGGGCGGACAATAGAGGGCTTGACGCGGCGAGGGCCGCGCCCATCGGCGATGCGCCGACGCGAAAGAAGGGTTCTGACGATGCAAAAGATCACCAAGGCGGTGTTTCCGGTGGCGGGGCTGGGGACGCGCTTCCTGCCCGCGACGAAGGCGAGCCCGAAGGAAATGCTGCCGGTCGTCGACAAGCCGCTCATCCAGTACGCCGTCGAGGAGGCGGCGGCCGCGGGCATCACCGACATGATCTTCATCACCGGCCGCAACAAGCGCGCGATCGAGGACCATTTCGACAAGGCCTACGAGCTCGAAGCGGAATTGGCCGCCCGCAACAAGGCGGAGCTGCTGCGCGCGGCACAGTCGGCGACACCCCCCGGCATCAATTGCATCTATATCCGCCAGACGGAGGCGCTGGGGCTCGGCCATGCGGTGCTCTGTGCCGCACCCGTCGTCGGGAACGAGCCCTTCGCCGTGCTGCTCGCCGACGATCTCATCGACGCCGCGGTGCCCGTGCTGCAGCAGATGACGGCGGCCGCCGGATACGAGGGCTGCTCGGTGATCGGCGTGATGGAAGTGCCGCCCGCCGAGACCGCCAATTACGGGATGGTCGAAACGGGCCCGATGACGGGGCGCTCGGCACCGGTCACCGGCATCGTGGAAAAGCCGCCGGCGGGGACGACGCGATCGACGCTGGCGGTGGTCGGGCGCTATGTGCTGACGCCCAGGATCTTCGAGCATTTGCGGGGGATGCCCGCGGGCGCCGGCGGAGAGCTCCAGCTGACCGATGCGATCGCGCGGCTCCTCGCCGACGAGCGCGTGCTCGCCTATGCCTTCGAAGGGCGCCGCTACGACTGCGGCACCAAGCTCGGCTATCTCGAGGCGACGGTCGACTTCGGGCTCAAGCATTCCGAGCTCTCGGCGGACTTTGCGGCGTTCCTGCGCGACAAACAGCTGCCGCAATGACACTGTCCGAGCTTCGCTACATCGTCGCCGTCGCGGCCGAGCGAAGCTTCGGGCGCGCTGCGGAGAAATGCTTCGTCAGCCAGCC
>Ga0265329_10001238_pt1 | contig 12516 bp, 15 predicted proteins | sample 41627metaG_FD_202091 | JGI IMG/M metagenome (GOLD analysis project Ga0265329, IMG submission 202091) | Rhizosphere microbial communities from Carex aquatilis grown in University of Washington, Seatle, WA, United States - 4-16-27 metaG | ecosystem: Host-associated > Plants > Roots > Rhizosphere...
GGCAAGCCCGTGTCCTCGGGGATGGCACTTTCCGTGTGGCTGAGAACCCTGAGGGATTCCTCCGGATTTCCGTTCTCACCTTTGGCGTTGGTAAATTGCCCGAGGTTTTGCAACAGATCGAGCTTGCACTCGATCAGTCGGAAGCCGATCAAATCGAGAGAAAATCCCCAGCTGCCAACTTCCGCGTCCGTTCCGGGGTCACCCCGTGATAACGCAGTGCTACGGTAGCGCCAATGGGTCGCAGCCAGGGATAGCGGCAAAAATCTGATGCGTGTGAACCCTGCGGCCCATATGGATTTCCAAGACTTACCAAAGAAACCCGGCCCGGAGGAGCGGGAGCGTCGTTTGCTCGCCTTCGCCGGGGCCTTGGGGGAACATGCAAATCGCTCTGAGGACGCTCGCCAGAAACTCAAGCGGATGGAGTTTAGTCTTGGGAAGTCGGTCCCCGAAGGCGATTTCAGGATCATCAGCACACGGGAGCGCTTGACTCTTCAGTTCAGCCCGGAGTTCTTCAGACTCATACCCCGCAGTTCCTACGGCGATGGCGCCCTCAAGTGTTTCGTATTGATCGCTTACCACGTCGGCCAGGGTTCTCCCAAAGCCCTGCTTTGCGCCGACTACCCTGCAGCGGTGTATCTTGCTGCGTTAAGGTTACCGCAGAGCGCTGAAAGAATGCTGCAGGAGGGCATCGATCTACTCGTGGCTGCACCTACCGGCGAGATTCGAACGGTTCATAAACGAATGGAGGAGCTCACGGACCCCGAATGCCAGCAGCTTTTCACCGCTCTTGGCGGAGACGAACCTTGGAGTGAGCTCGGGCCGCATGGCATCGGAGGCGCCTGAATCCTGCTAACGACGGAGGGATGTCAGGGCAAGATGTATTTAAAGCTCTTCGCCCGGCGTCCCGAAACGTTTGACACGAGATCGAGTCCTTCTTTGTCAGTAGTCGCGCGAGGTGGGCTTGCGCCGCGAAGGGTCAGCGACGAGCCCGCAGTCTGGACCAGTTCGACGGTGGGCGGCTCCCAACGACCTGGGCACAAAGAGGGCATGGGCACTTCCCAAGAGGTCGCGTGGACTGAGCACCTGAAGGTTCGTCATATCTCGAGCTTGACGTCGCTCAGCCGAGCCAATCACTGATTCCGGCGGATGCTGGCTGCATTGCTGTAGATTTTCCGAAAGATTCTCTGAATCCGTCCGTATCCTTCTCGAACGCTCCGTGCCGCGACTTAGACAAGAACAAGCGAATTAACCGCCGCCTCGCAGCATGGGCGATAACCTCAGGAGCCGTATCGCCGCTTATGAAATCTCTACTCTTAATATACTCACGAACATCCATTCGGGCGATAACGCTCGGCTCTACGCTGCTTTGCATGCCATTTGTGTTTTCGGCGGAACAGGAGAGGCCCGCGGCGTCCGTGAAGCAGTCGCTGAATGAAAAAGCTACCGCTGCTGCCTGGGAATCGTTCAATGGCGGCAAGTACCAAGCAGCGATTACGAACGCGATGTTCTGCATCGACGAGTTTAAAGGTGCCGCCGATCGCCTTGAGGCGAAACTCGAAAAGGAAAAGCCCGATTTGCCCACTGGCACGGTGTCTGAGGAAATAAAAAAGAAGATCTTCCAGAATGGACTCCTCAATGATGTGGCAACTTGCTTTTTCGTCAAAGGACGTGCAGAGGAGAAACTGGGAAAGACCGAGGACGCGGCGAAGACATATACATCAGTGAAAGCTTACAGCTACGCCCGCACTTGGGATCCAAGCGGTGGCTGGTTCTGGTCACCCTCTGAGGCTGCATCGGATCGCTTGGCCACCCTTAGCAAATAGGGTTTAATGGGCGACATCGAAGTTTACGCATCAGATCCGGCGGCTGAATCGAGGGCGTGCCCCGTGAATGGCCATGGCTGAATTTCTCACGTCAATCAAGGTCCTGCTCCAGGGTATCGCCGGCATCATCGCAGCGCTTGCTAGCTTGATCGGCGCCATCGTCGCCATGTGGCGGGCGTTTGGACCAACGAGAAGTCAATCACCGGAGAGCCCTCCGCACAACAACACGAGCGAAACGTCGAATCATCCGAATAGAGGCCTGAGGCGGTCGCTGCAACCGCGCACACGCCGAAGAATCAAGCGATGGTCAAGTGTGATGGTCCCCATGACGCTCTTTTTGCTCGTTATCTGGGTGAGGTCCATGCCCGACCCTAGGCCGGTCAATGTGATCTACACTGCAGCTGCGTGGAAAGCTTTGAAGAACGGGCAATACCAAATGGCAATTACGAACGCGGAGTATGTTATCGGACAGTTCGCGGGACTCGCGAAACATCAGCAGGAACAATTGTTTCGTGACGTGACGCCGGTTCCTCCTGAAGGCACGGTCCTGGGAGCGGGAAGAGACACCATCCTGAAGCGGGGCCTAATCAACGACGTTGGGACCTGCTATTACATCAAGGGACGATCCTTCGATTACCTCGGCCAGACCAACGACGCCCGTAAGGCCTACGAATCTGCGACTAATTTTCCACATGCCCGCTGTTGGGATCCAAAAACGAGTCTGTTTTGGTCACCGTCCGAGGCGGCGGCCGGAAACCTCAATCAGATGAAATGACCGCCTCTGCAGGGAACATCGTTAAAAGTGCGGAGATGCGGTTAGCATACAAAGGCAGTCGCGACGGTCAACACTAGCTCTGGACCCCACTGAACTTAGACGAAGGTCGCCGGCAGTTTCCGGTTCCGGAGGCAGGTTGACGCGAAATCGCACCTGGAACGCAGCACACAAAATCGCTTGTAGAAGCGGCCCTGTATGGTTTGGCAAAATCGTGCCGGGCCGATCTATCGTCTTCGTTACTGACCCTGCCTTCCGCGACAGGCTTCGCACGCGCTCGCAGGCTAGCCCAACTCCACCGACCGAATCGAGTTCACCTTCTTCATCGATACCGACAAACGGCGTTACGGACCGGCGGTTCTCGTTCCATTGCTCTCCACCCCGTATTTCCACGACGCAGTTGCGGTTCAATACGGCACGATTCTTCACCGCACAGCAGCGGACTCTCACCGCTTCGATCCAACACCCTTTCAGGCGCACGACGCGCGCGGAATCTCCGCTATGAACTTGTCTCCGCATAGCACGAAGACGTAGGACCATGGGCCAGCGACTGAAAACGCCCCGTCCGTTCCTGCATCATCCGCTCGGCTTGGGGTTGCTATCCGACAACGGAGCTCGCGCAAGTCGAGACAATAAGCGCGCGGATCGGGGCTCTGGGCTGTGAAGCTCAGATTGACGGCTAGGATAGGCAACTCGGCCCTGCCTATGCCGTAAGATCTGGTCTGCTGAGGTTTGACTCCGCCAACACTCTTGCCGCCATTGATGGTGAAACGCTCGCTCATGGTACTGTCTATACGCTGGGATATTAGATCCTCCACATCGTTACCGCGCGCTTCTGGCCCGGGCCCTGTGACGCCTTTTCATGATTCTACGCTGTCGACAACGCAGGATCGGCGGCCGTGGTCCTTAAAGATCACCTGGCCGAAGCCACTGCTGCCGCTTCGCCGATCTTTAAAGCGAGTTCGCGGGCTTCGTTCTTGATGGTCTCTGCCAACTCATCCACGGCTAGACTCTGCACAGTCGCCGCAATCAATGCTGGGTGTCCTCCATCGTTTCCAAACACCTCTCCAGCGAGTAATTTGCCTTGTTGGAGGCGAACTTTAGTTTTTTCAATTGTCGTCACATCATTGCCTCTAATTGTGAGTTTCACGCGCGCCATAGCGCCCCGAGCCTGGGACTTCCGTGCCAAGGCCAGTATGGTTCTTTAGTGTGTTGATCTTGACTCAAGCTGTCAATGAATACCCTGATGCCCCGAAGTACCCCATGGTTGTAGACAACAAGGGCGAAGGCATTAAGACCCTAACGGTGAAGCTCGCCGAAGATGCAGCCCACTTTTTCTAGGAAGGAGACCAAGCATGCCAAAGGACTCCTTCGTCAAATTGATCCCCCATTGCCTCCGGGCTGCTGAAAGAAGACACAGGCTACAATTCCCAGTTGCCTGCGCTGATATCTCTTGAGATCGTTGAATCATGGAGCGCGAGACATTAGGGCGATGGCAGATTGTGAGCGGCGAGCTCAAAAAGATGGGGACTGTCTGCGGCAAATGGCCACAAGAGCTTCCGCCGGAAGCCACACCGCTTCCCCACTGCGCGATCGCGCGCGTTCGGGTTCGCGTTGCGTTCTAAAAAGCAACGGATTTATCTTGCGCCGGGATCCACCTTTTAGCATAGTTCTTGCTTGACGATCCCAACCAATGAAGCTCAGCCCCCTCCGCCGTCGGTATCGAAGAAAATGCAACCTTGAGGATTTCCTTCCAGTTGATGGAACGATCCGAATACCTGTTTCTGGGAGTGTTCCGCTCTCCAAAGCGGCCCGATATCTGATGGATAGCCGTGATTTCCAACGCCTCCGTGGAGTACGCCAGTTGGGTCCGGCCCATCTGGTGTACCCGGGAGCCACTCACACTCGATTTGAACATTCGCTCGGTACATATTCTCTAAGTCTCAGATACGTACGTGCCCTGCTTGCGAAGGATGATTTCTACCACTTCCCCAATTCACCAACAGACATGGCCAAGCTGCTCGTTGCAAGCAGCTTGCTTCATGAAATCGGGCATTATCCCTTCTCGCACTTATTCGAAGAGATTGGTAGTCTTCCGGGGCTCACCTTGGAAAAGCACGAGGATCGGGCACGACAGATTATATTGAGTTCCGAAATCGCTAAGATCTTGAAGGAGTATTGGGGTCTTGATCCAGAACTCGTCACACGAGCCATAAAGGGTGATGGTTTGCGGGATGGTTTTGCTGTAATGTCCACTGCACTTGATAGTGTCCTCGATCTGGACAAGATGGACTACCTAATTCGCGACAGCGTGCATTGCGGGGTTGATTTTGGGTTTGCGTTGGATACGGAGCGTTTCCTGTGTGGACTTACAGTAAATCGCAATAACGCCTCAATTGCGTTAAGCACGAAAGCTCAATCATACATACCGACGCTAATCACCGTACGGAACGCAATGTACAGTGAGGTCTATTGGCATAAAACAGTCCGTGCAGCTGGTGCAATGCTTAAAACCCTAATTTATCTCCTTTGTGAACGGAAAGCCCTAACCCAATCGGAGCTCCGATCTCTCCTTAACTCCCAAGATGACATTGTCTCGCACCGCCTGTACTCCCTCGCAAAACAACTACAGGACGTGCGCCTCCAAACGCTCGCGCGGCCATTCCTCTTCCGGAGACGTGGCTTATTTAAGATGGTGTATGTATTTAGTGCCACGAATTCCAAAGACAAGCCACAAGCGATGGGTTTCTTCAAAGACATTCTTGAGGAAAAGCGGGTGGATCTCTCAGTCTGTCTAAGGAAAGCTCAGGCGCTCGAGAGGATCATAAGACAGTGTGGAACACCGCTCAAATCGGGCGACCTGCTCGTTGAAGACACACCCGTCAAACCGGGCCATGAAGCATTCGAGCTCGATAACCTTCAACTATTTGATGAACGGACTCATACTTTCGTCGGCCCATCTTATGACATATCAATGGTAGATAACCACCTAAGAAAAAGCCGCCGGGTTTTCGTATTCTGTAACCCTAGCACTGCGCATTTATGTACAGCGTTCTCCACTTCCGATTGGGAAGATATTTTTCTGAAGACAACAACCGAACCAGCTCGTTAACCCCGCCGGTTTAATGGGCAGCTGTTGCGTCCGATGACTCAATGGCGTCTATAGTCAAACGGGTGCACAGCTACTCCACGGCAAATCGCGTCATGTTCACTATAAGTCACAGCAAGGCAACTGGAATACATCTTTTTCTCGCTGTTCTGGCGGTTGCGGGTGTTTCCTACTCGGACTTTAACAATCCGCCGCTCGTATACCGAATATCCGCCGCGGCGTTTGCCTCAATCGTGGTCGCGGGCTTGACCCTCCAAAGGCCAAGCCGCCGGCGGTGGGAGTTCGAGCGAAATAGCAAGGAACTGGAAAACTTCTTTGCACTGTGGTATAGTGCTCTTGGCGACTTGAGCATCTATTGTGACGATTTAGACTGGGTTGGCGACACGGTCTTTGTGCGTCTGCTAGGAAAGTGCCGTAAACATCAACTTACCTTATATCTGCGAGAATGTGGCACGAGAGCCAATGAACTTCGAATTGCCGGAGCAGTGATTCACCAGATTCCGACTTCGGCCGTCTCCACCCATAAATTCTCAATCTTGCGTGACGATAATTTTGAATCAATGATTTGTAGAAGTAAATATCTGGAATCATCAAATGCGAAAGGGGAGCGCGTTGAGTTCATTTACGCCACTTCCACCCACGATCCACATCTTATCGCTTTTGCCAAGGATGTGTTGAAAGCTTGCCCTAGAACAATATGACAAAGCAGGTAAGTTACAATTCGTGGATGCGCACAATTATTAAGCAATGGGAAGCCAACGCCAGCGCCAGGTTTAAGGAACTGTCTAGAAATAAGGATCACACCTACTCGGAGATACTTTGCCCGATATTGGTGGCATTGCTATCCCGATTCGCGTGCGGCACATCCGTCCTTGATGCTGGTTGCGGTCTGGGCTTCTTTACCGATTATGCAACCAGGGAACGATTCGAGGTGAGTGGAGTTGACGTGTCGCCGAACTGTGTGAAACTCGCACGCAGTACCTTCCCACAGCTCCGCTTTTGCTGCAAAAGCATTACGTCATTTTCTATGAGTAACAACAACGCGTTTGATGCGTGTGTGGCTAATATGCTCCTCCATAACGTACCGAATGTCGCGGATGTCTTGAGATCTGTTTCGCTGTTACTTAAACCGCGTGGCGTATTTATTGGTTGCATTCCCCATCCGGTACATTGGTTTGCATCCCGACGCCTCATGTCTACGCGCATTCTCATTGATAATGAACAAGCGTATCTTACTCCATTCAAGATTAGAAACTCGGCCGTCCACCCAGCCCCGTTCACGTACTTCGACCGCTCCTGCGAATATTATTGGGACATGATGGCCAAAGCCGGATTCTGTGCGATCCAAGCAGTATCGTTCGACGATGTTAATTGGCTTCCTAAGGACATTGTATTTTTTGTGGCGAGTCGGAGAACAAGAGCTAAGGGGCATGTCGCGGACCTGTTCCGCGAACATGATCAACAGTCAAATGATCATTCAGGACCGCAGTGTGATCGGGATGAGCTCAAAATCCGGTGAATCGAGGCCCTGCTTGCCTTGACAGATAGAAATAGGCGAGATGCTGGCCATCGATTCCTAACAACACACCTGCCAATTGGAGACGGTTAGCGCGATGCCGAGCACGCTACGGTCCAGACCTACGCTCATGCCATGCACGGGACGCAAAACGGATAATCCCACGTGGGCTTGTGTCCTATAAATCGAACACGGCAACAGATTTTGCAAGCGATTCTTTGTAGAGCCTTGTGGGTCTCACCGGCAATGCGCTCCAGCGCGTGGGCGTGGCGGGACCTCCGTAATCTTCACCCTAAAATGTCGGAGAGAATACCCCGATTGGGCGGAGAATTGCCTGGTTTTACACAGGACGCTTGTCGTCCCCGCCAATCCTCGATCCCTTCCCCTCTCGTTGGCTCTTGAATACGATGGCCTCAGCGTAGAGACTAGCGAGTTGATTCAAATCACCTTCGCATCAAGCGCACCCAGGCCGGTGCGTATTCCGACGGATTTCGGACGCGGTTCCGATCTGACGGACTGCGTCAAGCTGACTTAGACCGCCATTTACCTTTCACCAGCACTGCCCGGATCGCAATTGGTCTCCAATGCGCTCCCCTCGAGGATTGAACAAACGCCAAAGCTTCGGCTCCACCCTCGGACCCGCGTCCAACGTGTCTGCCCGACTTCCCTCTCGTCGAGCCAGGATTAACATCCCTAAACCCTGGTGACCAAAGAGCCCTCTCAGGACTATCTTGGTCTCGAGTCCATCCAGGCTGGATTGCGCCAAATTCAAGTCACCCACGTCTTAGGCTTTAGCAGTACGCGGCGGGTTTCCCGGCGGGAGGCGGGATCGACTTTCCCGAGCCAAGCCAACACCTTCAAGCTCTCGTCCCTATATGGGGTTCCACGGCTAACCCGATCTGAAGCAATATCGGCTTGCCCCCACCCTCCTATGCGGTATGAACCGCTGCCCAAATAGCGTCGTAGGGCAAAGCGGCCTTCCTGCCTGACCTCCCCTTCCAGGAGAGCGGACCCAGTGCGCTGGCTGGAGGCAGTAGTGGCAGATGCCCACGGTGCGAACTCCAAGTTGGGGGCAGCCGTAAAGTTGCGATTGCCCACCGGAGCCCGGATCGAGGTGAGCAATGCCAGCCAGGTTGCACTGGCAGCCGCATCGGCCCAGGCTTTGGAAAGGCCCTCGGCGCCATGTTGAGCTTTTCCGGGAGCCTTAAAGTGTTGGTGGCCCTGCAACCGTGCGACTTGCGCCGAGGTTTCAACGGGCTGCTGGCCGGGGTAAGCGAACAGTTGGGCGAGGACCCTAAAGGAGGGGCGCTCTTCGTATTTTGCAATCGGCGGCGGGAGCGTGTGTCATAATGCATCTCTCCTATGGAAAGCCTGGGAGCTTCAATGTTCTTTCTTCCTGCAAAACACGAACATTCCGAGGACGACGTTCGATGATTGCTCGCACGCCTATCCGGACAGGCTCACCTTTCCGCCTTGGACCGCCGGCGCTCCTCGGTCTCACCCTCCCCGTAGCGGCACGTCACCGGCGGATGGTGGGCAAAATGGGCCTTGCGGAGTTTGCCGCTTCTCAACACCATCGCCTCTTTGCATGAAGGACAGGAGAAACCGCCGAGGGGTTTCACCTCGTTTCCGGCTACCACCTCTTTCCCGTCCGATGCGCGAATCGCGCAAAGCATTTCTCTCTGTTATATCCTACCACAAGCCGGGTACGCACCACGCACAAAGGCCTCTCCCGCGCTTGACGCGGGGACGGGAACAGCAAACACTCCGTCCCTCCGTTTGACTTGGCCGCCGCAGTGATGGAGAAGGCCCTTCATATTGGCGTATTTACGACCGCCGGCTCCAACTCCCACATCGGTGTATGTGATGAGCGCATAGAACGGGAGCGAGGATCATTAAATGCTTTGCCGCCTTCGATAGATCTCCACCGGCCGCTCAATTCCTTTGGGGACAAAATGATACTCAACCTTTTCAAACGCTGTCGGTTCACATACGTTCGCAAATTCTCTGGTGACCAGAACGTTGCGCCCCGCTTTGATATAAGCATCCCGCTCAGAGCAAAGCCGGGAAGCCGTTATTACGGGGAGACCCACCGAGGTTCCTAGACCGCCATATCTGCCAAAGGAAACGGCGCCGGCGTCAACCGCGATTCGCAAGTCAAGGCGCTCCACTCCGGGATTCTTGAAACGGATAGATTTGATCTGCACGTCGTCGTTCAATCTGTTCACTACCTCATCGAGTGCGCTCTGGAAGCTCCAGGCACTTTCGCAAGCTTTCCTCAAGCTTCCTTGGTCGGGCAGTCCGTTCAGCAGCGGACACTCGATGCCAAATATTGCCATCACCCCGTCGCCGGTAAACTTATCAAACAAACCACCATTTTCCATAACTTTCGCTTTAGCGGCATCAACGAATCGGTTCATCACTTCGCCGCGTTGAGCGAAATCATAACCGAGCATATTCCTGGTCGAAGAAACCAAGTCACACAGGACAATCACGGCAGCTCTTTCTTCCGGTTTATGCGGAACGCGACGCAATTCATTCACCTCGATGCCCGCAATAGCCGCCTCTTGCTCCGCGATTTTCGCCGCTAGCACTTCTTGCATCATACGCTGTTCTTGCACCCGCTTCAGACTTTCTTCTTTTTCAGTGCGTCGATCATCCAATTCGTTCAGTAGTTTCGCGGTACGCTCTTGTTCACTGGCAAGTTCGGTCTTGCTTTCGACATAATGACAGATAAGCCCACATTGGTGCTCAACATGATGTTTCAACCACTCCGGGGGTAAAGCATCCATCGCCGCCAGCAGGGCCAGGTGAAAGCATTCGTGCAGACAGTCCGCCAGCACATCGTCGCACTGCTCGAGCTTTTGCCCCTCCTTGTAGGCAAGCAATGCCTTCATCGCTTCGTTGCGAGTGTTGATGACTACAGTTTGTGAGTAGATTTTCCGCATCTGCTCCGGCAAATGCGGGAGCAGCGTGGCTGTCAGCGCGGTGGCCGCAGACTTGCTTACGTCTTCAGATTGGTTCTCCTTTTTGTCCAACCCATCAGAATCATTCTTGCTTTCATCCACAACGCTTAACACTAAGACTGGCATGTAGTCGGGCTGCATGGCTCCGATATCCGCCGACTTCATATGGTGGCTCTGCGCCAGCACCGCTACAAACTTTAGCATGAGATTCCAGCGATCGCGCTGTTCCCCCTGCAAAATCCCCGCGTAGCGCTGGAGCAGATCCGTTTCAATGCTTTGAAAGCTAACATCCTTGAACGTATTATTGATAGCTACCAACAGCATCGATTCCGTAGCATCTTCCGGCACAATCACTTCAAAGCTTTGAGAAGTTAGTAAGTGCATGAACTCTCGCTGGCGATTCGCTGGAATCGGACGTGGAATATAGAAAATCTTCCGTGTTTTTTCTTTGGTATCAAGCGAATCTTGCGGAGTAATTCCTAGATATTCATTGAGGTTGCAGGCGTTGCCGAGTGGGTATTTCTTGGAATACCGATAGAATCGGACGTAGCGCAACAACTCACCCTCGTCGAAGTCCCTTTTCTCCTTGTCCGCCAGATCCCTCTCGATAACTAGTCCCGCTTTCAACAAATCGCCACGCTCCTCTTGGATCACACCGAACAATCTGGCATGACTTTGGGAGATTTCCAAAAACTTATTCGTCACTATCCGGTGCAAAGCGCGTTTGACGCGATCAAACGATTCGTGAAGCGTCTCCAACCCGTCACGGCCAGGCAGCGGGCGCAAATCCGGAGTTACCAGTATGCCAGTCACAAAGGCTGCCCAGTGAGGCAGCAACTCCCTTTGTTTTTCGCAGACCCACATCCTCTTGACAAACACCTCCAAATTCCCGAACCGATCTTCATCCATTGCGAGTGCCTGACCGCTCTTATCCACCACCAAAACACCTTCGATGTTAACTTCGTCCCCTTTTTCTCTGGACAGCGAAAACGGGATCGTCACAAGCGGCTCGCCGAGTGCGTCGTCCCCATTTCGATTCTTGTAAAACGCCTTAACCTTGCTGTTTAGGTTTGTCGTGTCCGACCAAGGGAACTCCATGGCGTTCATGAGCGTCCCGCCTGACTCTCCTTGCAACGATGCTGTAATGGGAAACTCAAGCAGCATGCAATACTTCTTGATGATGGCTTCGACTGTATCCAGACCAAGAATGCTGCCATCAATCTGGGATTTCGGCGGTCGCATCGCCCGCGAGCGATGCTGCTGAGTCACATGAAGCACCAACTTTGTTCCAATAGGTGTTTCCTTTGCCAACTCTTCAATCTGGTAGGCAATACCACTCGTTGAAAACGCACACTTCAGGGACTTGGCGTCCGTTCCGACATGACGGGTGTAGATTTCAATTTTGTCAGCAATAATAAAGGAGGCAATAAAGCCGAAACCAAATTCTCCCACGACATTGACCAGGCGATGTTTTCTGGAATCGGGGATGCAATATTTCTCGGCGATGGATGCGCCCTTCTTTCCCCTCCCGACGGTCGTTAAGTACTCCTGAATGTCCGATGCCGTCATGCCCACACCATTATCCGTCACCGTGATAGTGCCCTCCATGGGATCTAGGAGAACGTCCACCGCCCCGTCGCTCGTACCGTTAATTGCGCAACGTACAATGCAGGCATCGTGTGCATTTTGAATAAGTTCGCGCAAGGCGGCTGCGGCAGAGTTGTGGAAGGTATGCTTAGCAACGATGTCCCGAAGGAATTCCGGGGTGAGTTTAAAATCACCGGTGATGGTAGTCATGTGGTTGTTTGGTGTGGTTTGGACTAGCGATGGTAGTCATCTGGTTGTTTAGTGTGGTTTGGAAATGCGGATGGCAAGTTCCTGCGCAACCAAAGTCAAGAATTCCGAATTCCGGCGAACCAACGGCAACAGTTCGCCTTCCGCGAGCAAACCTGCGTTCAATCGCGCACTGTCCCACAATTGGGTCGCCAGGCCGAGCACCAGTTGCTTGCAGACGTCCTGACTCGTCAATTCGACAAGACGCTGAATCAATATGGAATTCGAATTGAGCAAAAGTGTGCGGCTTGGTGTTCTTGGTGGTTGCTTGCCCCCGAGTTTTCCCATGAGCTCCTGCTGAATAGCATCTTCCGCCATTTGGAACACAACCGGAACATCACGGGATGGCAATGCCCCAACGGTGATCTTTCCAACCGTATCACCCGCAATCCTGCGCATTAGTTCCGTCAGCGGCTCGGTGGCCTGGCACACCCCTTGGTCAGGTGGCGCAGCCGTGCCGCCATATGAGGCTTCCTCGTCTAACTTCGCTTCATCCA
>Ga0265329_10001258_pt1 | contig 12388 bp, 10 predicted proteins | sample 41627metaG_FD_202091 | JGI IMG/M metagenome (GOLD analysis project Ga0265329, IMG submission 202091) | Rhizosphere microbial communities from Carex aquatilis grown in University of Washington, Seatle, WA, United States - 4-16-27 metaG | ecosystem: Host-associated > Plants > Roots > Rhizosphere...
TCGACCCGCGGTAGCTTGGCGGTTGCGCGATAGAGAGCGTCCGCCGAGATGAGCAGGCCGGGCGTGATGATGCCGCCGGCATATTCGCCGCGAGCGGTGACCACGTCCAGCGTCGTGGCCGTGCCGAAGTCGACCACGATGGCGCCCTGGGGCCAGCGCGCGTAGGCCGCCACCGCGTTCACGATGCGGTCCGCGCCGAGGTCGCGCGGGTTCTCGTACAGCACCGGCATACCGGTCTTCATCCCTGGCCCCACCACGAGCGGCGTCAGCTTGAAGTAGCGCGAGAACAGGCGCTCCATGGGCAGGGTCGCGGGCGGCACGACCGACGAGATGATGGCCGAGTCGACCTGCCCAAGGTCGAGATGCTCCAGTTCGAAAAGCCCGCGAACAATCGCCGCTTGCTCGTCCGCCGTGCGCTCGCTGCGGGTTTCGATGCGCCAGTCGAAGCGCAGGGTTTCGCCGTCGAAGAGGCCGAATGCCGTGTGGGTATTTCCGATGTCGACTACGAGAAGCATGGATGCTTGAGAATAGTACAGGATCGCGGCGCGCAATGAGGATGCTCGGCCGAGCAATGCCTGATTTTCCACGCCTCGCCCTCGTGGTATGGGATGGAACTGAGGTGGGTGTGAAACGCGATCAGCCACAGAGCAGCACGGTCGGCGGCGCGCCGGCGATTTCAGTTACACCGCCGCGCTGGCGTCGGCGCTTTCCAGCTGGCATCGGCATCGTGCTGGGAATTTCGTGCGTGCTTTTCGCCGCTTTCTGGCTGCTCGACGTCGCCTTCTTTGGCCGTCGCATGCCGGCCTCGCAGCACCTTGGCGCCTGGCGCCTGCTGGTGGATCTCGACCCCGAGACCCTGCAGAACGCCCTTGGCAGCCTGGCCCAGGTAGTGGTGGCTGTGCTCGGTATCGCCATCACTGTGGTGTCCATCGTCGTGCAGCTGGCGGCCACCCGCTACACCCCGCGCATCGCCGAGATGTTCTTCCGCGACAAGAAGAACCTGTCGATCATGGGCTTTTTCGTCGTGGCCTGCATCAACGCCGTCTGGATCAGCATCGTGGTGACCAACGGCTTCGTGCCGCGCGCGACGGTGGCCATGACCACTGTGGTGGTGACGGCCAGCTTGCTTATACTCATCCCCTACTTCGCCTACGTGTTCGCATTTCTCGATCCCGAGAAGGTCATTGCGCGCATCGGGCACCAGGTCCTCGACGCCGTGCTGGCCCGCGGAGTGGCCCGGCGCGATCGTGACGACCTCGATCTGCGGCAGGCGAGTTGCGTGGCGGGCCTCGAACACCTATCCGACATCGGCGTGAATACGGTGGCCCAGAAAGACAAGATCATCGCCACAGGCGCGGTCACGGCCCTGCGCGAGTTCGCCGTCAAGTACCTCAAGGGAAAGAGCCGCCTGCCAACAGAATGGTTCGCTCTAGGCTCGCGCATCCACGGCAGCGCCGATTTCATCGCCCTGGCCCCGGATTCGCTTCGCTCACTCGAACACAAAAAGGTCTGGGTCGAGTGGAAGGTCTTGCACCACTTTCGCAGCGTATTTTCCGAGGCCCTCGACCACCTGCCCGAGCTGGCCCACGTGGTGGCCATCGAAACCCGCTACATCGCCGAGGAGGCCCTGCGACAAGGGGACCGCGAGGTGCTGGTGCTCGCCATCCGCTACTTCAATACCTTCCTGCGCAGCGCCCTCAACCAGCGCGACGTGCGCGCCTGCTACAACATCTTCCACCAGTACCGCCTGCTAGCCGAGCACATGATGCGCAAGGGGCACAGTCGCGTGGAGAGCCCGCCGGCTCTGCCGGCGGCGCACCATCGCGGGAGGGCTTGGGAACCCTCCCAGGGTTCCCATTTCAGCGACCTCGTGCTAGAAATCGGCCGCTGTCTGGCCTACTACGGCCAAACCGCGCACAAGGCGGATCTGGGCTTTGTCACCGAAACCGCGGCCCACGACTTGGCCGTGCTTTGCGAGCGTGCCTACGACCATGACATCGCCTGCCATGACACGCTGCTGGGCATTTTCCTTGAGGTCGACAAGGAGGCGGAAACGCGCGCCCAGGAACAAACCCTGCGTGGCGTGCGCAAGGCCCAGGTCAAACTGGCGACCTTCTATATGGTGAAAGGTTCCCTGACCCACGCCGATCGCATTTGCACCGATATGCGCGGCGAGAAGCCGGAACGCATGGCATCGATTCGCGCCGAGCTTGGATCCGTGGCCGAGAAGGAATTCTGGGAAGTTACGGATCGCGGCGTCAATTTCGACTATCTCGACCCGACTCGCAAGGAAAAGCTCGACGAGTTCTTTGCCCGCGTGGCTTTGAGGTAAACTCAGGCCTATCGAACGCGAATCCACGACCATGACCATTGTTGGCAGCACACCCGAGGAAAGCTCAGACGAGCTGAACTCAGTAAGCCAGCGGCTTGAATACACGTTCAACCCAGACAGCCCGCGCATTCTGGTCGTCGACGACGAACGCGTGATCCGCGAAATTCTGTCCGACTTCCTTGGCCTCGAAGGCTACGTCGTGCGCACCGTCGAGGACGGCGTACAGGCCCTGGAGGAGCTGCAAAAGCGCAGCTACAACCTGGTCATCTCGGATCTCAAGATGCCCAAGATGAACGGGCTCGATCTGATCGAAAAGATCACCGAGCTCGGCATCCCGGTGCTGACGGTCATCATGACCGGCTTCGGCACCGTGGAAACCGCCATCGAGGCCATGAAGCACGGGGCGTACGATTACATTCTCAAGCCCTTCAAGGTCGAGGAGGTCATCCACATCGTCAAGCGCGGGCTCGACCGCCAGCGCCTGCAGCACGAGAACCTTCGCCTCAAAGACGCGCTTTCCATCTACAAAATCAGTGAGGCCATCGCGACCTCGCTGTCCGTCGAAAAGGTGTTGGACTTGGTGCTCGATGCGGTGCTGGACGCGGTGGACGCCGACATCGTCAATTTGATGCTAGAGCGTCCGGCCGACGCGCGTACCGTCGGGGCCCTTCCGGGTGCGTTCATCGAGCATGGGCGCAAAGTTTCCCCTCGCCTCGAACCGGGCGAACCCGCGCCACCGCTGAACTTCCACGAGGTGCTGCCGCTTCTGCAAGACGACAAGCCGCTGCTCGTGCACGGGTCGCGCGCCTTCCGCTTCCTGTCCGGCCCGCCCGAAAAACGCCTGGTGAGCTTTTGCTCCATCCCGCTCAAGCTCAAGGGCCGCACCATCGGCATGCTGAACGCCTACAGCTACACCAAGGGCGCCAAGTTCAGCGAAGGCCAGCGCAAAATGCTCTACGTGCTCGGCAGCCGCGCCGCGGTCTCCATCGAGAACGCGCGCCTGTACGAAAGCCTGCTCGGCGCCAACGAAGACTTGGTCCACGCCAACGTGTCGCTGGAAGAAAATTTCAAGCAAACCATCATCGGCTTTGCCCACGCCCTGGAAGAATCCGACCGCTACACCCGCGGCCATTCCGAGCGCGTGGCCACCTACGCACGCCTCATCGCGGTGGGCATGCGCCTGCCCGCGCCGGAAATCGAGACCGTGGTCAAGTCCGGCCTACTCCACGACGTGGGCAAGATCGGCATCCGCAACGACCGCCTGAACAAGCCCGGCAAGCTCACGCCCGAAGAACTGGCCATGTTCCGCTCGCACCCGGCCAAGGGCCGCCGCATCCTGGAGCCCATCCCGTTCATGCGCGACATCGTGCCCGGCTGCTACTGCCACCACGAGGCCTGGGACGGCTCGGGCTATCCGCAAGGCCTGCAGTCCGACCGCATCCCCACCATCGGCCGCATCGTCGCCGTGGCCGACGCCTACGACGCCATGACCACCGACCGCGCCTACCGCAAAGCCCTGCCCCACGTCATCGCCTGTGGCGAGATGGAGCGCTGTAGCGGCACCCAATTCGACCCCGACATCGTGCGCATCTTCCTGGCCCACATCGAGGACTACCGCAAACTGGAAGCAAGTTCCGGGCGCGGAATTCCGCGCTAGTCAGCTCGCCCAGCCACGCTATAATTCTAGCTGTGCCAACGATCAGTATGTTCTATGGCATCATCGTGCGCATGTTCTTCAATGAGCACGCGCCCCCGCATTTCCACGTCGTGTACGGCGAATTCAAGACGGAGATCGAGATCGAAACCCTCAAAGTCATGCGCGGCGAGCTGCCAAGACGAGCGCTAGCCTTGGTGCTTGAGTGGGGGTCGTTGCATCGCAACGAGCTATTGGCCGACTGGGAGCGCTGTCGATCGCATCTGCCGCCCGAGCAGATTCAACCTCTTGAGTAGCTGCGTCCATGATTTCCTATGATGTCGTCAAGGTCACCGCACTTCCGTCGCGACGACTCTCTGTCCGCTTTGCTGATGGTCTTTCCGGTCAGGTCGAGTTTCGAGATACGCATCTCTTCGGCGTATTCGCTGCCCTGAGGGATCCCGAGTTCTTCGCACAAGTCCACTGCAAGCAGGGTTTTGTCGAATGGCCAGGAGACATCGACCTTGCCCCGGATGCCATGTACGAGGAGATCAGGGCTCGGGGAGTTTGGGTGCTCGAATAGGCTGCGGACGGATGATGGTGTTGGGCACTAATTAGCCGATCACGTCGCCCCTTTCGAGCGCGAGAAGGAACGTAGCAAGGGGCAGGACGCGCACGCCACGATCCTTGATCTCGTGCTCACCCAAATAGACGCCGAACGCGGAGCTTAGGGCCCCCTCATGAAGAAGCTCGGCAAGCGCACGCGAATATTCCGGCTTCCACCGGTTGGTGCTCTTGGCCTCGATACCAACCGACTTTCGGGCGCGGCTCCAGACAAAATCGACCTCCGTTCCAGAAGGCGTGCGCCAATAGCCGAGTTCGCCCCCTGTCCCAGCTTGGTTCATCCAAGCCCGGAGTTCGTGCAAAAGGTAGGTTTCAAAGAGGCGGCCCTTTTCAGCGCTTTCCAGCGGCTCGCGCAGTCGATTCGCCACCGCGCGCGCAACGCCCGTGTCGAAAAAGTAGAACTTCGAGTGCGCGATCTCCTTGACCTTGGCGCGTGGACGCCACGCCGGCAGCCATGTTCCGATGAGGGTATCTACCAAGATGTCGAAATAGCCATTCACCGTGGGTCTGGCCACGGCCGCATCGCGGGCGATCCCCGCGACATTGGTGACTTGCGCGTTCGCCAGTGCCGCGGTGACGAGAAAGCGCGTGAAGGAATCGAGCCGCTTGGCCGCAGCCTCAGCGCGGATCTCCTGGCCAATGTAGTTCTCGATATAGGCATCAAGAAGATCGACCTTTGCGCGCTCATCCGTTTCGACTGCCACCGCTGATGATGTCCTGAACCTCATCGAGCAGCGCTGGCATGCGCTGGACCTCATCGATGACCACCCACGACCCCGCTTCCAACGCGTCCACCTCGTGGTGAAGAACCTCGGCATCGCGCAGGAGTCGCACATGCTCTCTCTCTCGCAACAAGTCGTACCAACGTGCGGCACCAAGCCGCTGTCGCAACTAGGTCGTCTTGCCGGTTCCGCGCGGACCAAAGAGGAAAAACGAGCGGAACTCACGCCGAAGAGCTGGCCATGTTCAGGTCCCACCCGGCCGAGGCCGCCGCATCCTGGAACCCATCCCGTTCATACGCGACATCGTGCCCGGCTGCTACTGCCACCACGAGGCCAGGGACGGTTCGGCTATCCGCAAGGACTACAGTCCGACCGCATCCCCACCATCGGCCGCATCGCTGCCGTGGCCGACACCTACGACGCCATGACCACCGACCGCGTTTACCGCAAGGCCCTGCCCCACGTCATCGCCTGCGGCGAGATGGAGCGCTGTAGCGGCACCCAATTCGACCCCGACATCGTGCGCGTGTTCTTGGGCCACATCGAAGACTACCGGAAGCTGGAAGCCGCCGCCGGCCGCGCAATTCCGCGGTGGCCGGTCACAAGACCGGCGCCGCAGGGCCGGGCGATGGCAGCGATCGCGTACTGTCCCGAAAGGGAGTCGTCGGTCAACGGCTCGTGGAAGTGCGTGCGGGTTGACCTTCGGCCTAGTCGCTGGCTCACCAGCCTGGCGATGAAGTCGCCGACCTCGTGGGTGCTGTGCCCATCTTTCCGGCACGGTCAGGCTCTTGATCGGAGAATCAATCTGGCGGTGGCTTCCTCCATGGTGGGGCGCAGACGCGTCTCAGCGGACGCAACGCACATTGAATGCCTTGTAGTTGGCATCAAAGGCCGATACAGCACTGTCGAAGTCGACGTACCACCAGTATGTCATAGCGCCGGGCACAATGGACGAAGACCAGAAATAACCAGCTTCTAGCGAAGGGCCTGCTGGCACCCCGGGAAAGGCGGTCCGGTCAATGAACGGCTTGGTTGACTGCGAGTAGTCGACTAGGGACAATAGTTCCTTCACCGTGGGAACCCGCCAGCCCGTACCCCCTAGGCTGCTTCCTATCGCTAGACAATACAACGGGGCTTGGTCGAACGTATATGTCTTCGAGGACATGGTCTGTTGCCAAGTCAGCTTGGTCCTCGTGTCGTAGACAGTGCCGTTGCCAGGTCCGCTGCCAGCCGTTACCACATAGCGCCCGGCCGGCGCGGCGGCATCTGCTGACCTTGGGCAGGCAGCCACGATGGTAGCGAACGCGGCGAGAATACGGAGGATTAAGGCATTCATTGGGACTGCTCCTGTTCAGATTCTGGAACCACCGAAGGTTTGAAATAGGAAATAGGCAACAGGATCCACCCGCGCATTGCCGTCAATAGCGGCCCGACACGTCAGCGATGTCCTGCAGTAGCTCGGCATTGTCAAAAGGCCAAAGATCTCTTGTCCTCAGCGGACACAACGTACGTCAAAACCGTTGGACGTAGCCCTGTTTCCAAACAGCTCGCCATACTGGAAGTGGACGCTCCACGCGGCGCCCGGCGAGCTTGCGACCGGAGTCGAAGACCAGAAATAGGACGCGGGTGTCGACGGGAAATATGTGACATTGATGCTTGGATTTGCCTGACCAAAGTCCACGATGGAGACAAGCTCGATGAGCGATGGGAGGCGCCAGTCGCTATGACCGGCCAGCATCAGCATCGGACAGTAGGCGACTGCCTGTTCCCATGAATATGTACCCGGCACAGCTTGCTGCCACATGAGCCCTGTAACATTGTCGGTAACTGTGCCATCCCCATTGTCGGTGTAGTTTTGCAAATTGGGCGCGCCCCCGGTCACGTCGTCCTGACTATTCGGTATCGGCCACTCGGCCCAGTTCGGATCCAGGCAATCGGCCGGGCCGATGCGCTCGCAGACTAGACCTGTCGAGCACGTTGAGGTCGTGGCGACAGTACAGCCATTGCTTGCGAGGGCGCATGTTTGGAGGCTGGTGCCGGACAGGCATGTCGTCCCAGCCGTGCACGCATTCGTGCAGCTTGTCGTCGTGCCACCCGTGCCGGCGCCTCCCGTGCTCACGATGCCACCTGTGCCCACCCCGCCTGTGCCGATGATTCCGCCGGTGGCCGTTCCGCCAGCCGAATTCGTGCCGCCGACACTGGCGACACCGCCCGTCGCTGTTCCGCCTGTTCCTCCCGTTGCAACGATTCCTCCTGAGCCGCCTGTTGCGATCGGTGCGTCCGTCGCGCTGCCGCCGCTAGCGTTGATTCCACCCGTGCCAATCGTGCCACCCGCACCGCCGGTCGAGATTGGCGCGTCTTTTCCCGCATCACCGGCACCGCCGATTCCACCTGCTCCGCCCACGCCGACGGCACCACCTGCCCCACCCGTGCCGGTGCGCCCTCCGACATTCGCGTCCTTGCCGCCATCGATCGTCGCGCTTGGAACATCCTCTGGCATTCCCAGCGTCGAGTCATAGGGGGCAGGCGTGTCTCCACCTACCTCCGCACCTCCAGTCGCCAAAGATCCGTCGGCGCGCATCCCGCCGTTGCCATCAACGCCTGTTTCTCCACCAATTTCGCTCGCGTGCTCGACTTCACTCGGGCCTGTTTCGTAGCTTGCAGAAACCACATCCGTGAGGGCCCCGTCCATGACGCTGCCCCCGCCGTCAGGAACTGAGCTGCCGTTCTTCGGATGCGGATTGTAGCCGCACCCCGCCGCCAACGACGCCGCGAACAAGGCAACGATCGAAAGGCGATTTCGCATCAGAAAGCTCCTTGCGCCGAGATCCCTGCGACTCCCGGTCCGAACATGGGTGCAATCCCGGCCGTCGTGTTGCCAGTATCCGCCGCTGGCAAGCCAAGAACGTACAGGACGGTTCCGGTGGCGATGGCTGCGGCGCCAGCACTGTAGAATACCCACTGCATGGTCTGGGCGTGCTTGCCGGAGCTCTCGTCGGCGGGATTGGGATTCGCTCCCTGACCGGAGACCTTGTCCGAATAGGATTTCGCCTGGGTGTAGTAGTAGATGGCGGTTGCTACCGAGGCCACGCCGACCGCGCCGCAGGCGACGCCCGCGATGCGCAGGCCGCGCCGGGGATTCGCGGCCGGACCTGATGGGCTGGCCACGGTGGCCTGGGCGAGCGCTGGCGTTGCGGACGGCTGGGCGGGCGATGCGGGCACCGGGGCAGGAATCGGCGTCGCGCTCGGGGCTGCCGGCGCGGTCGGTGCGGCCTCGACCTTGGGCACGATCGCGCCTGTAGCGTCGGGCGCGGGATTCGGGCCGAGCAAAGCCTGGCAGTCGACGATGTGCTTTTCGGCATCGGCTCTGTCGGCGGGGCTTATCGCGGTGGCCTTGCGCAGGTATTCACGGAACCTGCTGATCGCCTCTGCAAAACGGCTATTTTGTTCAAAACAACGCCCCTGGTTAAATATGTGGTTGGCGTCCTTGGTATCGATGAAGAGGTCCGAGAGGATCTCGACGCCCTTGGCGTAGTCGCCGGAGAGACAGGCTTTCCGCGCCGCGCGCTCCTTTGCTTCTGTGCCCGCCGCATGCGCAAGCGGCGCGGCCAGCAAGATCACAAGCATCTTTGCCAGAAGGCCTAGTCTAAGCATGGCCACCATTGTGCTGCGTCTCCCAATTCTTGCCAAGGGGTGAGTTAAACCTAGCAAGAGAGCGCGAGGCCCCTTTCTTTCCCGCATCTGCGCCCTCTCTTCCCACGATGCCCTGAAAGACCACGTTCATGCTGGGCGCACCACAGAAAAAGGGCCCCGCGGCCGGAGCCACGGAGCCCTTCATTCACTGCCTAGCCGAGGCTACGGGGTGAATTTGAGAGTGATTGCGTTCGTGTTGCCAGTGGTCCCGTCGCTGACCGTCAGAGTGGTGCTCTTGGCTGTCGTCGTCGTGCCACCGATGTATTGCACGGAGATGGTGCATGCCCCATTTGCCTCGATGGCACTGGGTAGCGGGTTGAACAGGCAGGTGTTCTGGGTGACGTAGAAGGACGCTGCGTCGCCGCCACTGATGCCCGCGGTCGAGAGCAGGTCCGAGGCGCCCAAGGTGCTCTTCTTCACATAGAGCGTAAGTCCACCGGAGGCGAGTACGGCCTGGGGTGAGGCCAGAGCTGTCGTGGATGCTGGGGTGGCGAAGAAGTCCAGTGCCGACTTCGAGTGGCCCGTGATGGCAACCGTCTTGGCCGTGGCTGCACCCGGAGTGGCAGTCACGGACAGGGTCGTCGTCACGTCACCTGGGACCGTCGTTCCGGTGTGGGTCGCCGGCTTGAAGGTCACGGTGACCGTGCAGGACGCCGAGTCGGGGCTGGGCCCGAGCTTCACGCCCGTCGTCGCATCGGCCATGCAGTTCGTCTTGTTGAGGGTATAGCTGTCGGTGTTGCCCGCCAAGGCAATCACCAGCGGCCCACTCGTCTGCGTAGCGCTGTTGGTGATTGTGAAGTTGGCAACCAAGGTGCTCGCTGAGCCTACGGTCAGGATCTTATTGGCGGCGGCACCGTAGTCGTAGAGCTTCGAGTTCGCATCGGAACCAGCGACGAGCGTAGCTGGCGCGCCGTCCGTCGTTGTGATCGCCAAGGAAGAGGCGACGACACCCGCAACGTCAAGACTCAGCGGGCTGGCGGCACCAGTCAGGCTGAGCGTGGCGTGATTCGTGATGGCGGCAGGAACCGCAATTACGGTCAAGGTGCAGGTTCCCCCAGCCACCACGGGTCCGGCGCAGCCACTCGCACTGTATACTGTCGTGTTGGACAGGGTCTGGGTGAGGGCGGCTGAATCGGTCTGGCCGACGTTGGTCACGACGGCGGTCAAGGTGGCCGAGCTGTTGATCAGAACCTCGTCGAAGTCCAGGGCGGCGGGCGTAAAGGTGAGGCTGGCCGGCGACTTAACCTCGCCGACGAGGCCGAGGGTGTTGACAACGTTGACAACGGGGGGGCCGCTGAGGACGTTCGTAACGTTCAGCGAAGCGAACCTGAACACCGACGTCGCGCTATAGGAAGCGGCCGACGGCGTGAAGGTCACGCCTAGGGTGCAGCTCGTCGCCACGGTGAGTCCGCAGGGATTGCTGCCGGCAGGAGCTACGGTGAACTCGCTCGTTGCCGTGGTGGTACCCGGCAACACCACAACGCTGGCCCAGTCGACGGCGGTCGTGCTTCCTGTCTGAAGCGGGAACGTGATCAGTGCACCGGTCTTGTTCTCGATGGTGACAATCGACTGCGTCGAGGAGGTACCAGGCGCAGTCCGGCCAGAGGTGGCCGCAACGAACGGCAAGAACCCGTACGACGTTGTGCCGTAGTCGAAGTAGACTTCAGTCGCGGTCGTATCAGCGCGGCGAACGGTGGTTTGGAGCTTGAAGACCGTGGAAACGGCGATTCCACCCGTTGCCGAAAGGGTGAAGTGCAAAGTCTTTACACCCTGGGCAGTGCTACTAACCGGATTGGCCACGATGGACAGCTTGCAAACGCCCTGAGGCGCCAGGGAGCTCAGCCCCAAGCAGCTTACACCCGTGGTTTCCGCAAGAACCGTGAACGGATCGCAGTTCTTCCCGTCCGCGCTAGCGACGCAAGCCACATCGCCCGTGACATTGCTCCACATGAAACTCAGGCTTGTCGCCGCAACGTCGCCGGTGTTGATGAAGCTCAGCGTGACAGGTGCCGTCTGGTTCGGATTCGCCACTGAGCCCAGATCGACCGCAACGACAGGCGTCGCGGTCGTGGGCAAGCCAACAACTTGCAGGTTGGCCTTTCTGACCGTCCTGCCGGTCAACTTTGCGGTCACCGTGGATGCGCTACCGCTGGCATTATCGCTGAACGTGACGTTGACAGCAGGTTGCTGGAGCGGGAGGGTAAGTCCCGAATCGCTCCGGCCCGTCATCTTCAAGACGACGGTGCAGGAGGCGCCAGCGGCACCTGCCGCAGCCAGCGGGAAGGTTCCCGCGGTGACTACGCAAGTACCACCCGTGACGATGGAGAATGGATCAGTGGGGTCGACGACCGGTGGAGTCTGCAGAACCGTAAGCGCTGCCGGAGACAGGTTAGCCACGGTCAAGGTCACGAGTGCGCTGTCGGCGCCAACGGCTGCGTCTCCAAAGTCGTAGGCAGTGACGTTGAGCCCTGTGACGCCATCAATTACCGTCTTCGTCGCCTGAGCCGAGGTTACGGCGAGCTTGTTGGCTGGCGTTCCGGAGATGGCCGAGTCGAGTTCCTGTCCGTTCACGTAAACCGCGAGATTCGCCGTCTTAGCTATCACGGTCGCAGTAAGCGAGTCGTTGCTCTGGGGCTTGTACTGAACCCAAATGTTGCAGCTTTGGCCGCCATTGAGTGAAGTGACTCCGCTTGCTCCACAGGGGGTGGTGGTGCCCTGAGTACCATCGACCGCGAAGTGATCCGGGTTGGCGCCGTTGAGCTGCCACGAGATCTGGTTGGTCTTGGGTGCACCCGTGGGATTGGCGATGGTGAACATCTTCCAAGCACTGACGGCGCCTTCCACGACCGGAGCGCCTGCGATGTCGACTGGGGCCGCAATGGTGCCAGCAGGCAGAAGCGTAACCAGATTCTGGCCGCCGTTTCCGGTGAGGCTATAGGTAGCGGTTTCGCCGCCGCCCGTAACCGTGACCGTACCGGTCTTCGCACCAGGCGCGCCCGTGGGGCTGAACGCAACGATCAGATTGCACGTCGTGTGCGGAGCCAAGGGAGCATTGGAGCAGCCGTCCCCGACGATTTCGAACTGATCGCCAGTGAGGGCGACGGCCAGTGTCGTGAGCGTGACCGTCGTGCTGGTGTTGTTCACGTCCAGGGTGAGGTTGGTGTTGGTCGTGATGGTCGCGGCCGGAGCCGTCGTGAAGGTCAGGATCACGCTGTGGGTGCTGTCGTCATTGGTCGAGTCGCCGACCACGACGCTCGTCGGGAAGCTGGGGCTCCGAGGATCGAGGGTGATGGTGAGCGGTCCCGTCGCCGTACCCGTCAGGGTCTCGGTGTCGGTTCCACCATTGGTCGCGCTTCCACTCGCGGTCACCGTGGCGGTCTTCAC
>Ga0265329_10001263_pt1 | contig 12354 bp, 7 predicted proteins | sample 41627metaG_FD_202091 | JGI IMG/M metagenome (GOLD analysis project Ga0265329, IMG submission 202091) | Rhizosphere microbial communities from Carex aquatilis grown in University of Washington, Seatle, WA, United States - 4-16-27 metaG | ecosystem: Host-associated > Plants > Roots > Rhizosphere >...
GATAGTTTCTTTTCATCGACCCAATGGGTAAAGAAACTGAAAGCCGTTGTCCAGCCCCTAATCACACCCCCTTCAAATTCAGCTGCTTACAGCCTCCGCAACTCCGCCATAGCAATTGTCCTGAACTTCTACTTGGTAGACAAAATCTGGTGCCCAGATTGTACCGGCAGCTTGCAGGTCCAGACCTGCTTGAGGAGCGTTGGTTGCCAAGCCAATACCAACGAGGCCATTGTCTGAGATGCGCACCAAGTTGGTAAGTTCGCAACAATTGCCGCCGGATGCGTCCGGCCGTTCGATGATCGGAACTCCCGCGAGGAGGCTTCCGTCTCCCTGGAAAAATGGGGCGATGACAACCCCGATGTCGTACGCGCGCAGACCATCGTCGCCGTTGGCGAGGAAGACACGGTTACCGATAACCGCGATGTGTCGAGCCGACCCACCATCGTTGACTCTGCCGAGGATTACAGGTTCCGTCGGGTTCGAAGCGTCGTAGAGGCTCAGGCCCGCAACGCTGCTCCCGACCACAGCGTACTTTCCAGTTAATGCGACCGCATTGACCGATCCCAGCGTGGTATCGGTGATCTGGCCCACGTTGTTTGGCATCGCAGGAATCGAGACGTCGTAGATTCGGATGCCGTCTGCGTTGTTGGCCAAAAACGCATATTGCCCCTGCAAAGCAACCCCTGCTGCCGCGCTCCCCGGGTGGGCAAAGCCCACGCTGGCCGGGGCGCCTGGATTTGTGGCGTCAATGATCCGGAATCCATCCAAATCGTTCGCAAGGTACACGAAGTTCCCGGAGACCACCACATCAACGGCAATGCCCCCATTGTTGAGGTTGCTCACGATCCCTTTGGCCAGCGGATTTGCGGGATTCGAAATGTCATAGATGCGCAAGCCGTCCACACCAGTTGCCACGTACGCGTAGTTGCCAGTCACAGCTACGCTATAGGCCGCACCGTCTTGGATATGGCCGACGTTTATCGGATGAGTCGGGTCAGCGACATCGTAAATCCGCAGTCCGTCGTCGGTATTGGCAAGATAGGCGTACTGCGCTTGGACGGCCACGCGTCGTGCAAGCCCGCCGTCGTTGGTATGACCAACGCTGATGAAGTTCGTTGGGTTGGAAATGTCATATATGCGGAGGCCGTCCGAACCATTTGCGAGGTAAGTGATATGGCCCACGACCGCCACTCCCAAGGCCTCGCCACCATCATTAACATGGCACTGGCTGAGCAAGGGCGCGACGGAGATAAAAACACCAAGATTCCCCGTGCCGACGTCGGGGGGTCCTTGAGGCCCGGGATCTCCCTTGTCGCCCTTCGGTCCGACTTGCCCGGTGGGTCCCAGCGGGCCCATCGGTCCCGGATCGCCTTTGTCCCCCTTGGCACCAGGCAATCCTGGTTGTCCCGCCAGTCCAGCATCCCCCTTATCGCCTTTATCCCCTTTTGGTCCGGCCGGAGTCATGGCATAGAGGGCGTAAGGAACCGGGCTCAGGGCTTGCCGTGGGCTCAGAGTTGTAAAGGTGCTTGTTGCGGCGCGTCGCACACTCAATTCCAGCCAACGCGGTTCGCCGTTAAATGCGCCTGGGCCGAAGTCCAACTCCACGCCAAACTGCCCGTCAGTGACCGTTACCCCTAGTTTCGTAATGACCGGTCCAATCTGGGTGCCGCCGACCTCAGCGTTAAAGAGCAAGGCGCGCAGGTCGTAACTGCCATTGGCAGGATTGCCCCCGTCGGACAGATGGCCTTGGTAATTGAAGGAGGTCAGGCTTGTCGGAGGGTCCGGTAGTGCTTCCAGTCGCAGGAATTGCACTTGGAAGGGGAGGCTCCCAAAGCCCTGGCAAGTGATGAAGTAACCGACAATAGAAGAGAAGTTGACTGGAGTTGATGCACTCTGCACCGCTTGGCTGAAAGGGATTGATACTGAGGTGAGATCCGTGCTGTTGAATTGGTCGCTGCTGAAGGTAAAACTGGAGGCGCTGTTGCGGCCCTGATCGCTGACCAAGACAACAGTGATCGGAAGACCAGCTGTATGGCCAGGCAGCAGGCGCGCCGTAAGAACCAAGCGGGTCCTGCCGGTCAGATCGAGGAAGGGGAAGAAGTCGGGGAAAGCCTGACCCGAGGAGTCCGGATGGCCGTTGAGGCCAGTTGGCGCCACTTGCTGCCCCGTATTAGGGCCGTCACTAAAGGATGTCACCTGGGAAGCCCAAGTGCCATCGGCCATAGCAGGGTTCAACGGATTCACCGCGTGGAAATCACTGAGCAAAACTCCTTGAGCCTGTCCGGGTCGGTAGCCAAGAAGGAGGACTGCGGCCAGCGTTAGCAGTTTAATTAAGCGCATAATTGGATTTGCGTTATTGGACTTGCAGCAAGGGGGGGGGGCCTCGGACCACCCGAGGGGACGAATGCACTAAGGTCTCCTTAATCGAAAGAACCTGGCCGACCCCGAAGACGTGAGACTGGCAGGGTTGCCCGGTGGCGCAGAACGCCAGCTCCCAGTCGTAAGATTGTCAGACATCTCGAGAACGAAATCGGTCGTCGAGGGAATCCAGGATATGCTAATTTGGCTGCCAACCAGACCAATCATTAAGGTCGGCCCGCCCGGAAAGCTGACAGAGACTCCGGGTTGGAAAGAGGCGCCTTCGACTGCGAAATCTCCGCCCTGAAGCTGATTCCCCGACAATGTGGTGCTCACACCACCATCAACTGAGAATGCCCCTCCGCTGCTCGTTGAGGTGTTCACACCAATTCTCACCGAATCGATGGTGAAACTCTGCGCCGGTGCTGCTATGGAAGCGAATGCGCCAGCAAGGAAGGTTGTCACGATCCATCGTTTGATTTGATTCATATTTGGAGTGATTTGATGTTTGGGTCGGCCGCCACACGCTTCCAGGCGGCGCGATTGGTATACACCGCATGAGGGGACGCGCCCTGAAACGACCTCACCGCCAGGGAAACGCGTCTCCCAGAGGCTAATTAGGGGGTTGCGATTCCAACCAACTTTCATAGCTACGCTTTGGGATGACTAACACGGCCATAGTCAGATGCTCTGCCGTTTTCTCGCGGGAAAGGTAAAGGGCGAACGCCGTGGGCATTTCAATCACGGCACTGACGTCACCGGGTTGGCGCAACTGAGCCAGGAGTACTTTCTGCAAATCAGGCTGGAGATCCTCGAAGTAAAGTGTCCCGGAGCCCTGACCGGGGTGAGGGGACGAAATGATTTGGGCTTTGGATCCAAAACGCTTACGGACCTCAGTCAGGTCCACGTCCGTCTCCTTGGCCGCGGCCGGCTGAGGGCCGAATTGCCATGTGGCCTCAGATACTTGATTGGATCGGCTGCTATGCAACAGCGCCGCGAGGCTGTCAATGGTCGGTTGGCGTGTTTTTGCGGCAAGAAGCTCTTCACGGGCCTTCTCCACCTCATGGCGCTGAACCAGTTGCAAGGAATCATCGTTCTCGAATCTGGCGCGAAGCAGTCGCTCGACCACGATCGGCTTAGCGACGGTACGGGTGAAGCGATTGGTGTCATTCCCAAGCGCGGCTTTAAGTTCGGCGAGGACATCTGGCGCCCGCGTGGTCGTGTTGATTCGTTGAACCTCGGCCTTGAGCATGGCCGCTGTCACGCTGACGCGATAGGTCGAGCTCAGAACCCCCTCTTTTCTCATATCCGCACGCAGCAGTTTTTCGATCATTAGGCGTGGCATGAGCTCTTCGAACGGCGGTTTGGTACCCACTCGATGAAGATAATAGACCCGTTCGACGGCGGTCCGATCAGCCAAGACGGTTTCCCAGTCGGACTCGGAAGTTCCCCCGTTCGCGCAACAAACAATGAGATTCAGGAATCCGATCACGCCGCGGAGATTGGATCGCCGGATGAGTGTAGCGAACATGGGAATATGGTTGTGGGTCGTTACAGACTGCGCATTGCTCACGGTTTGAGATAAAGCACCCCTGTTCTACCGGGTTGAAAAGCGAACAATCGGACGGCTCGCGCGTAGCCGTTTTGTGTGGGCGCATCCCCATCCTGTCTTGCCAGCATCATTTCAGTCCCCGTCCAAGCGGCCGCGCTGGAGTCGAAGGTTCCCGTTGGCGAGCCTGTTGTTATCAGTTTGGTCCAGGTGTCGAAGACTGGATTATACCGGGCACCGTCGCTCAGCGGAACCACATCGAGGTCGTTGTAGCCGCCCCAAATAATCATCTCATGTCCTGTCCACACGGCGACGTTGCCTCCACGGGGCGCTAGGGCGCTGGGAGAAATAGACCGCCATGAATTGTTCAACGGATCATAGAGCGCCCCATCGTTCAGATAATCACCGGGCTTACCACCCGCCCATGGACCTTGGCCATTGTGCCGGCCACCCCATACGAGCACGGAGCTTCCCGCCAAGATCATCGTGAAATCGGCTCGCGAGAAAGGCGCGCCAACGCTGGAGACCGTTGACCAGCTATCGCTCGCTGGATTGTAACGCGCCCCGTCGCCGAGGTATTGATAGTCAGGTCCGCTTGGGTTGGCGCCAAACCCGCCCCAGACCATCATCTCTTTGCCAGTCCAGACTGCGCCGAACTCGGTTCGCCCCACCGGGGCGTTGGCCTCTGAAAGTGGCTGCCACTGGCCCAAAACCGGATTATACCGCCCTCCCGTGTTCAAGAAATCCTCCGGGGTATCTTGACCGCCCCAGATGAGCATTTCCGAACCGGTCCACACCGCTGAATGCGCGTAACGTGGACTCGGGGAGCCCGAATCGCCCATCGGCCCCCAGTCGTCGGAATAGGGATAATAGATATGGCCATCACCAAGTGGCGTCCGGCTATTATCAATCGTCGTTCCACCCCAGATAATCATCACGTTACCCGCCCAAACGGCCGTGCAAGCGTAGCGCGGCGCGGGAGCGCCGGTGGTCGGAAGAGAGTGCCAGGTGTCCGTCACGGGATTGTATCGACCTCCGCCTCCGAGGGATCCCCAGACTATGAGCTCGCTGCTGGTCCAGAAAGTGAAGAGCTCATATTGGTCACCGTTCACCATGGGAGCGGCATCGCCTCCAGCCACCGGTATCCAACTGTCCGTGAATGGGTTGTAACGCCCACCATCATTCAGCCACTTCACGATCACCGGCCCGAATGGAGCAGCGGTTCCCGAGATCTCGCAGCGCAAGCCGGTGGGATTCGACGTCGTTCCTTGATTTTGGACCACGATATCCAGCGCGTTGGTCCTCGGCACAAAGCCGTCATTGATGCTGTAGGTCGTCCCGAAGTCTCCAAGAGTTTTACCAGACGTCAGATCGATACTATTGCCATTGAGCCGGGCAGCCTTGACCGAATCATCGGCAATGATTTTGATGCCCAAGGTGGCCAGATTGGAATCGAACCCGGTGAGATCGAAGGTCGTATGGTAAACGTAATCCCCGGGCGAATCACCCACCGACTCGTCCGCGCTCGGCGCAATCCACTGTGATTCGGGCCCCTGGGCCCGCCACGGCGGAAACGGAAAACCGACCGAACCGACGACGAAGGCGGGTTCCGGAAAGAAAAGCTCCGGGCTGGCGAGTATCTTCCAGTGCGGATCTATCTCGCTGGGGGGCAGCAGTGCGCCCGAGTCATCGACCCCTGTATCATAAACTCCGGGAATCGGCTGACGGCCAGTGGCGCCCCCACCCCAGACAATCATTTCTGTTCCTGTCCAGACCGCAGAAGGGAGATATCGACTCGTGGGAACCTGATCGAAGGCCATCGGAAGCCACCGATTCGAAGTGGGATCGAAGCGTCCACCGTCACTCAAGGCGCTTTCTCCTCCGCCAAAGCCGCCCCAGACAATCATATGGTTCGCGGCCCAAATGCCGACGTGGCCTCGTCGGCCGGAAGGAGCGCCCGTCAATGGGGTCGGAAGCCACGCGGATTTCGACGGATCATACCTGCCGCCGTCGTTCAGGTAACTGCCACTGGCGTATCCGCCCCAGACGATTAACTCATCCCCGGTCCAGACCGCGCTCTGGCCTTCACGCAGAGACGGAGCGCCGTCGGTGGAAATTGGTGTCCAACGGCCCGAGGATGGATCATAGATCGCACCGTCATTATAAGATATATGGACAGCTTTTCCACTAAAGCCACCCCAGATGATCATCCCATATTGTGTGGCGAGCGCTGAATGACCGGCGCGTGCCGTGGGACTTCCGGCTGTCTCTCCAACAGAGGTCCAATGGTCGGTGAGGGGATTATAGCGCCCGCCGTTGTCCAGGTATTCGCTTCCCAGTCCCCCCCACACGATCATCTCAGTCCCATCCCATACCGCAGTGTGGTTCTTCCTCGCGCTTGGAGCGCCGTTGATGGTATCGGCCATGGTGTGCCACTGATCGTTCGCCGGATCATATCGAGCGCCTCCCCCCAGGACCGCCCCGTTGAAGCCAGCCCATACGATCATCTCCGTACCAGTCCAGACTACCGAATGCGAGTCGCGCGCAGGTGGTGCGAGCAGGCTGGTGACCGGCCGCCAGAAATCGAGCGCTGGATCATACCGGGCGCCGTCTCCAAGATAACTTCCGTTGTTTCCGCCCCAGACGATCATCTCGGTCCCGGTCCAAACGGCTGTATGCAGATAACGCTCCGACGGAATGACACCCTTGCCACGAACCTGCCAGCTTTCCCCGATGGTTGTAGTTCCGATCTTCACATACCCTGCGTTGGCGAGGCCCGGGCTGTCCGTGACGGACATGATGACCGTTCCCTGAGGCAGCGAAGCAAGGCCAGACGCTCCCGGCGGCCCGGGATCTCCCTTCTCTCCGTTGTCGCCCTTCGGGCCGGGATTACCCTGATCGCCTTTGGGACCAGGAATCCCCTGGTTACCCTGAGCACCAGCAGCGCCCAAATCACCTTTGTCGCCTTTCGCACCGGGCGTACCTGTCGGCCCCGGCGGTCCGGCAGCCCCCTTGTCGCCCTTTGGCCCAGCAGGCGTCAGCGCATAAATGGCGTAGGGAACCGGGCTCAGGGCTTGCCGTGGGCTCAGAGTTGTAAAGGTGCTTGTTGCGGCGCGGCGCACACTCAATTCCAGCCAACGAGGCTCGCCGTTAAATGCGCCTGGGCCGAAGTCCAACTCCACGCCAAACTGCCCGTCAGTGACCGTTACCCCCAGTTTCGTAATGACGGGTCCAATCTGGGTGCCGCCGACGTCAGCGTTAAAAAGCAAGGCACGCAGGTCGTAACTGCCATTGGCAGGATTGCCCCCGTCGGACAGACGGCCTTGATAATTGAAGGAGGTCAGGCTCGTCGAAGGGTCCGGTAGTGCTTCCAGTCGCAGGAATTGCACTTGGAAGGGGAGGCTCCCAAAGCCCTCGCAAGTGATGAAGTAACCGACAATAGAAGAGAAGTTGACTGGAGCTGATGCACTCTGCACCGCTTGGCTGAAAGGGATTGATACTGAGGTGAAATCCGTGCTGTTGAATTGGTCGCTGCTGAAGGTAAAACTGGAGGCGCTGTTGCGGCCCTGATCGCTGACCAGGGCTATGGTAATCGGAAGACCAGCTGTGTGGCCGGGCAACAGGCGCGCCGTAAGAACCAAGCGGGTCTTGGCGGTGAGATCGAGGGGCGTGAAGAAGTCGGGGAAAGCCTGACCCGAAGAGTCCGGGTGGCCGTTGAGGCCTATTGGTGCCACTTGCTGCCCCGTATTAGGGCCGTCATTAAAGGATGTCACCTGGGAAGCCCAGGTACCGTCGGCCATAGCTGGGGCCAGCGGATTGACCGCGTTGAAATCACTGAGCAAAACTCCCTGGCCCAGCGCCGCCCCGGTGAGAAGCAGAGAAGCCGCCACCGATCGGACTGTCGAGAGAGCACTGAGAGGGTTGCGCCGGGCCCGTGCTTCGACCAGCCCAACCCTTTCGCAGTCCATCTCGAATGTTTTCATGGATGTCTTTGTACCATCGATATTTTCCATAAACTCGTGACCTTGAGCCGTTCGGCACCCAGCCGGCCGAAGGGGCGGAAGACACGGCGGTTCTTTCAACCCAATGCGGATTTGGTCAGAAAAAAGTGCCAAGAATATTTGACACCAATTGGCTTGCGAAGTGGCGCTTCTCGTGCAGCACCCATAACCCCCAATTCTATCTCGAAAAAGGTCCGTAATATATAAACAAGATGGAGATCACGACCACGACCGCGGTAATCACCATGAATCCCACCCGCGAGGGGATCTGAGTGGTCTTCCGGGCGTTCGCTACATCCTCTTCGATCCGGGCCCAGTTTCGGGCTGCCTCAAGTTCTTCTTTGGTTTTGTAGGCAGGTCCATCCCGTTCGCCTCGAGCCTTCTTCACCACGGCTGCCCCGCTGGTTGCCATCATGATAGCTACCAAGACCCAGATGATCAGACTTGCACGCGAAGCGCGATTCTCGAGTTGATGGACTTCCTGGAAGACGGTTGAGTTCCAATGATTCGTCTCCTCTTTGTAATGCTCTGGAGTCTTAAAGATGGATTTCAAGTTGGCCGTTTCAGATGCGAATCGTTCCTGGGCGGCCTGCCGGCGAAGGGGCAGGGCATGGCGGGACCAGATCGCGTTCTCAATTCCCATGACGCCAACGAGGATGCCAGCCGACACCCCGGCAACTCCGAGCGATGTGAAGACATAAGGAATCACTGCTGGCCCAGGCTGTCCGGTGATCAGTCGTCGACGCTCTCGCTTCCGGAGCGAGTCGTCGAGGCCAGAGAGTGCTAGGAACGACAACCCGAGGAAGACGCCGACAAAATTGCCGTCATCGTCAAAAATCAACGAAGGGACAAGCAGCGGACTGATTTTCGTCGGGTGAGTGTCATACCAGCGATTCAGGCGGTGTTCAGCCCAAAGTCCGTAACCGACAAGAACCACGAGGACCAGTGTGATGACCGGCAGAGCACCAAGTAGCGACTGGACCATGAGTTGAAGAACCGTGCGGGGCAGGGTCGGAGTGGGGTCGGATTCAGTAGTCATGGTCTTGGTGCCGGATTCCGAGGTTGTTCCCACTGGAGATTCCTAGCTGCAAGTTCTTGCCGGATCGGCTGGAGATACCAAGTCTGAATGGGGCCCTGCCCGGTGACAAAGGCCAAATAAGTCCCGGTCGGACTAACGGCGGGCCAAGTCCGGACACCAAGAAGCCGCAAGATCGCATCGTCGTATAGGATACAACCGGGATTGGAGTTAAGGAATCCTCGCCCGAATAAAGCGGCTCGGACCCTCCTGTGGGGTTTCGACGTACTTAAATAAACCGTTGGTCAGTTGCACCGTTTGGATCGGCGACCAGGACAGAGGCTGGTTTAGCCCGGCCGTGGCCTCGATGATGACCGTCGACCCGTCGGGCCCAAGAATATCGAAGCTGAACTGGCCGGACGAATCGCGGGTGGCCGCCGCGGACAGGAAGGTGAAGGGAGCCGTAGGCCGACTGGCGAATTCGGAGCCCCACCCCGACGAGCTTGGCAAATACCAGACAGTTAGGTTGCTGTCGGAATCGAAGACCGCTGAGCCGGTCACCGGTTCATTCCCGGCGAAATAGACATTCTGCAGATTGTCGCACCGGAAGAAGGCTCCGTCTTGGACATTGGTGACCCGGTTCGCCGCCACGATCGTGGTCAGTTTGGGTGACGCGGCGAACGCAGTGGTCCCGATGGTCGAGACGCTGGATGGGAGAGTATAGACCGAGGCCTTTTTGGCGGGAGGATATTGGAGCAAGACGGACTGCTGAATATCGAAAAGCACGCCATCGACGCTGCTGTAGGTGGTATTGTTCGGGTCCACATTGATCGCCGTAAGCGTGACGCAGTTCAGAAATGCGGCAGTCCCGATGTTGGTTACCCCCGAAGGAATCAAGACATCCCTCAACCGTGTGCCGTAAAACGCATGGAAACCGACATTCGTCACGCTCACGGGAATCGTGACCGACATAAGTCCGCTAGCCGACGCCGCCTGCTCAAAAGCATAATCCGCGATGTTGAGCAGGCTGGAGGGCAGACTGACGTTAGTCAAATTAGGCGCGCTCATGGCTGATGGGCCAATCTCCAGGACCCCCGTTGGAACCGTGTAGCTGCCGTCCGCACGAGCCCCGGGATATTGGAGAAGAACCGTTCCGGATTCATTAAAAAGCACGCCGTCAATGCTCGTGTAAGCCGTGTTTCCAGGGCTAACCGTGATACCCAACAGTGTCGAAGTATCAAATGCCGCCGTGCCGATGCTTGTGACACTGTCTGGAATAGTGACCTGGCTGATTTGGGTGGCGTAAAAAGCTTGGTCCGCGATCGTCTGAACGCCATTCGAGAGGGTCAGGGTCGCTAGGTTTACGCAGCCTTCGAAGGCTTGAAAGCCAATGTTGATGACGCTGCCCGGAATTGCGACATTAGTTAGGCTTGAGTCGCCGTTGAACGCGTAGGCACCGATTGCCATCACGGACATTCCATTGATCTGGCTGGGAATCGTCAGGTTGCCCGGTGCCTCCCCCGCTGTGAAGCCGGTGATTGTGAGGCTGGCATTATCGCTGTTCGTAACCCAGGATAGCGCTTGTGATTGGGCTGAGCGCCCAAGGCTCAACAGCGTGAGCAAGAGAAACATGCCCCGTTGAGCTCCAATTCTAATCTTAGTCTTCGTGATTTTCATTTGATCATGTTGTTGTGCCGTTATCGACGGTCTCGTCAAATCGTCTTCTGTCGTACATCTGACGTCGCAGTCTCAATTTTGCCGCTCTCTTGACTCAATGCGGATTTGGCTGGTGAAAAGTGCCAAGCTCTTGGAGGACCAGCTTCGTTGGATAAGAACGACCGGAGGTTGACGAGCTCGAGGACTAGCGGCGCGCGTCTTGTATTTGCGGGTTTGGATATGGTGGAGGGTCCAATCCAAGTTTATGGAAGTGAGTTGGCGGCGACTACTTCGCAGCTCCCAGAGCTAGATGGGGCCGGTGGCCATGGCTCTCTGGGTGCCGTCGGGACTAAAGGTTATCCTGCCAATGGTCATGCGGTCGGGTGGCTCCTGGGTCGCGACCTCACGTCTTGTGGCTTCTGGACCCAGCCCAAGGTGGAACAAGTGTCAAACCACCGCCAGTATCATCCCGTCCGCCGAGAAGGCCATACGGCCCCAGATCGCTCCCGCGTTTCTTGGCATGATGTAGAGGCACTTCAGCGAGTGCAGATCCCAGACGCGGTAGTCGGCACCGTCCCCGACAGCGAGGAATCGGTGAATCCACCGGAGAAATCCAGATCCGTGAGCGCCTGAGAGGTTTGTTGAAATTCTACTACTAATGTTTCACTCAACATTATACCATCGGGAGGCGGCTTGACACTCAGCCGTTCGAGTTCTTGGACACTACGGGGTAGGATCCCAGACGGTTCGTTGGCAGGGCTAAGGACAACGGCAGTTGAGACTTGATTCGCCGGGGGCCGGGGGAGGAGCACGCTACGGCTTGAGCGACAAACGCAGACGATAAAACCCTTGGTTCGCACCCTGAAGGTTGGTTGGCCAAGTTACTTTTTCGTAGGTACCGTCTACCGCGTGGACCGTTGCCTGTGTCGGAATTGGCAATACGCTCCAAGGTTCCGAGAGATCGGAGGTCCACATTACATCCAGAATAACGGTCGGGTCGGATGTATTTCGCAGCAGGCTGAAGATGGATACGGAGGTCTCCAGAGAAACCGATACCCAGTTTGTGCCAGCATTGGCAACAAGCGGAGACTCATTGTAATACCACTTGAAGAAATTTGGGGAACCGTCGCCGCTGGGATTTGCGGACAGTCCCCAGACATCGGCTTCGCTTAGTGGGTCGCCAGCGAGTGGACCGAAGTACTGTCGAGCCCATGAAAGGTAGTTTGTCCCGGCCTGGGCGATTTTCGTTGTTAAGGGGGATTTGTCGATCGCGGTGTAGGTTTGGTTGCTGTGTCCTAATCTGTCCCACGCGGTTAGCCTAAAGGAGTAAGAGGAGCTAGGTTCGCCGCTAAATACAGTTGAGACGGCACCGGTGGTCACCAGGAATTGAGTATAATCCGCGCCATTCGTCGAGACATCGACCGCAACTCTATCGATTCCAGAGCCAACATCTGCGCTGCCCCACCTCAATTCGAAGGCATTGTTGACCTGCACCGCTGATAGCGGTTGCACTTGGATAGTAGGAGGGGTGAAATCGAAGGCGTTCATCCAAACGGGCGTCTCAAGCGCCGGATTCGCATCGAAAGTTATGCTAGCCACGTTCGTGATTATTGACCCCGTGGCGATTGTATCGCGCGGGAGCACGGAGAAACTCACCGATCCTTCGTATCCGTCCGGGGGACTGGCACTGGCGCGAAGGGGGTAAGATCTGATTTGATGCGGGGCGATGAACAGAAAGCATCGCCGCTCGACCGGCTCGCCCGAAGTCTCTGCCG
>Ga0265329_10001267_pt1 | contig 12341 bp, 6 predicted proteins | sample 41627metaG_FD_202091 | JGI IMG/M metagenome (GOLD analysis project Ga0265329, IMG submission 202091) | Rhizosphere microbial communities from Carex aquatilis grown in University of Washington, Seatle, WA, United States - 4-16-27 metaG | ecosystem: Host-associated > Plants > Roots > Rhizosphere >...
TGCTCAAGGAAAAGGGCCTGGGCACCGCCGAGACGGAGCAACTGTTGTTCAATATCGACTTCTTCAAACCTAAACAGGACAGGCTGCATTCCGAATGGGACAACGTGGCCGACCGCGAGAAACGATCCCGCACCATGTTCGCCCAGGAATCCATTAAGGTGGACGAGGTGCAGCGCGAGCTGCACGAGGTTCGTGCCGCCATCGGCTCCGGCGTGGACGTGCTGCGCTTTGTGAAGGTTGGAGGCGAAATCCACCATGCCACGTTCTCCGGCAGCGATCCTTACCGCCTCAATTTCAAGGAATCACCGCGTGCGCTGCGCGATGTTCTCCGCCAGCCGGACGAGATCAAAGTCCGTTTCGAGCTGCCCATCAAGGAGGACCAGCTTTATCTGAGCCGCACGCAACCCCTGGTCGAGGCCCTGTCCACCTACGTCATGGACACCGCCTTCGACAACCTCAGCCATGGTGTCGCCAAACGCTGCGGCGTCATCCGCACCGCCAAGGTCAAACAGCGCACCACGCTGCTGCTGCTCCGGTTCCGCTACCACATCATCAGCTCCGGCAAAATGGGCGACCAAGCATTGCTGGCCGAGGATTGCCAGGTCGCGGCCTTTAGCGGCTCCCCCAAGAGCGCAACCTGGCTGCCGCAGGCCGAGGCCGAAGCCTTGCTCCAGATCACGCCTGATACCAACGTCGCGCCCGACATCGCCAAGCAACAGCTCCGTTCGATCATCACCGACATCGGCAACATTCAGGGCCAACTCAATGAGTTGGCCGAAAAGCGAGGCACGGAACTGCTCGACGCCCACAAACGAGTCCGTCTGCATCGCGGCGTCAGCCATCGCCTCGAAACCAAGCTGCCGCCCGACATTCTGGGCCTTTACCTCTACGTCCCATAATATGCCCCGAAGGTATAGAATGCCCGAATACCGCCGTGCTCAGCAGGTGCACGAGGAAGTGTTCTTGACCCAGGCGATCCGCGCCCACCGGGAACAATCTTCCACCCGGAGCGACCCATGAGCACTTCCTCTATTTGCACCATCAACGAAGCGGCCTTGGTCGAGGAAATTGACCGGGCCAAACAACGATTGACCTATGTGGCTCCCGGCGTCACAGAACGGGTCGCAGAGGCTCTGGCACGAGCATGGAAGCGGTTGGGCACAACTTCCGTTTCGATCATCCTCGACTTGGATGCTGAGGTCTATCGTCTTGGTTACGGAACCGAGCAGGGATGGAACGTGCTACAGGGAGCGGCATCGAATCTGCGCGAACTCATCCTTCACCAGCCTGGTGTCCGCATTTGCGTGCTGGTATCGGACGAAACCACCTTGGTATTCGCCCCAACGCCCCTGCTGGTCGAGGCAGGCCCGACCACTTTCGCGGAACCCAACGCCATTCGCCTGGAAAAGGCCCCGCTCGCGCTACAGCAGGAGCTGGGAATCTCGGCGGATGGTGAATCCAAACGCACCATCGGCCTCGACCCTGTTCCTCCAGGCAAGGTAGAGCAGTTGAAGCGCGACCTTGCGGAGAATCCACCCGTGAAGTTCGACCTGGCCAGAAAGGTGCGGGTGTTCAATTCCCAGCTCGAATTTGTGGAACTGGAACTCCACGGATGCTTCGTTTCGCGCAAGACCGCCAGCATCAGCCCTGACCTCATGGGATTGGCCGAGGATGAGGAAACCCGAAGGCGTCTGCGAAGCTCCTTCAAAGTGCTCGGTGAGGACGACCTTGTGGATGAGGACAAGAAGCTTTCTGAAAAAACACTCAAGGACGAGCGGAAGCGAATCACCGACAAATACCTCACGCCACTCCAGGGTTTCGGCACCGTGATCCTGCGTGCGAACAAGCAGGCGTTCGAGAGCGAAATCGAAGGGCTAAAGAAGCTCGTCGCCGAGTTCCAGGAAAAATTGAAGACCAAGCTCACGGCCCTCATGGATGTCAACGCCAAGAAGTTGGCCGAGGCGCTTGCCCCGTCCGTCGAGCGCAAACGACCGGAACGCTGGACGCGGTTCCTGGGGCCAAATCCAAAGCAGGAGGATACGCGAAGGCAGTTGGAAGCGGAGATTCGCCAAGCATTCGGCGAGGTCGAGGACATCGTAAGCGAGATGGGGGTCAGCATCGTTTTCAAAGGCGTGACCTACGAGACCCTCATGAACGAAAAGTTCCGTAAGCTCGCACAGGACGAGTTTCCCCACTTGCGGCTAATGGACGAATACGAGGCCGCTCGGCAGTCGGCGCAAACTGAGGTTAAGCGTTAACATGCCCAAATCCCGCGACCAACTGTTCGAGACGCTCACCACCGAGGGGGCGCTGCTGCCGTCCGATTTCCTCCAGCGCCTGGCGCAGCGCGACGGCGAGGTTCCTGGCCTGACGCCTGACGCCTACCACCTGGGCAGCGGTGAGCGCGTCAACGAAGCTGTCAGCCGGTCATGGAACCGCCTCCTGGCCGTCTGGAAGAACTTCACCGTCGCGGTCGGTCAGCTCCCTGAATCCGATCCGGGCACTACGCTTACGCGCGAGAAATGGCTGCTGCCCTTCTTCCAGGAGCTGGGCTATGGCCGGGTGTCCATCGCCAAGCCCTTCGAGTTCGAGGGCCGTCGCTACTCCATTTCGCACATCTGGCAGAACACCCCTATCCACCTGGTCAGCTTTCGGGCCGACCTGGACACTCGGTCGGAAAACATCATCGGCGCACGCACCACAACGCCGCACAGCATGGTGCAGGAGTTCCTGAACCGCTCCGAAGGTCATCTTTGGGGAATTGTCAGCAACGGCTACCGCCTGCGCTTGCTCCGGGACAACGCTTCGCTCACCCGCCAGGCTTACGTCGAGTTCGACCTCCAATCCATGATGCAGGGCGAGGTCTTTGCCGACTTCGCGTTGCTCTGGCTTCTGCTCCATCAATCCCGTGTCGAAGGCGAGCGCCCTGAACTCTGCTGGTTGGAAAGGTGGACGCAGGAGGCTCGCCAGCGGGGTGCCCGTGCTCTCGACCAGTTGCGCGATGGCGTCCAGGACGCCATCTCTGACCTGGGCAGCGGTTTTCTGGCGCACCCGGCCAATACTACCCTCCGCGACAAGCTGAACACCGGCACCCTCACTAAGCAGGACTACTTCCGCCAGTTGCTCCGAATTGTTTACAGATTCCTGTTCCTGTTCGTCGCCGAAGATCGCGAGCTGCTGTTCACCGACCAGGTGCCCGCCAAAACCCGCGAGCAATACCTCCGGCACTACTCCATGAGTCGCCTCCGCCGTATGGCACTCCGCCTGGGCGGCACTCAACACGCCGACCTCTGGCACGTCGTCCGCCTCGTCTTCCAGTCGCTCGGCTCCGATACCGGCTGCGCGGCCCTGGGTCTGCCCGGCCTGGGTAGCTTCCTCTGGTCAGACAAGGCCACAGCTGACCTCAATGACTGCCAACTCGCCAACCGTGACCTCCTCCAGGCCATCCGCGCCCTGGCGTTCGCCGAGCAAAACAAAGTCCGCCGCCCGATTGACTACAAGAACATCGGCACCGAGGAACTCGGAAGTGTTTACGAATCCCTCTTGGAACAGCACCCTGACGTTCATGTGCCCACGGCCAAGTTCACCCTCGGCACTCACGCCGGGCACGAGCGTAAGACCACAGGCAGCTATTACACGCCGCCAAGCCTGGTGCAATGCCTCCTCGATTCCGCCCTGGAACCGATGCTGGCCGAAGTCTGCAAGAAACCCAATCCCGGACAGGCCATCCTCAGTCTCAAGGTCTGCGACAAAGCCTGCGGCTCCGGCCACTTCCTGATTGCCGCCGCCCACCGCATCGCCCGCCGCCTCGCTGCCGTCCGAACCGGCGAGGACGAACCCCCGCCTTCCGCCCTGCGCCACGCCCTGCGCGATGTCATTGGCCGCTGCATCTACGGCGTGGACATCAACCCGATGGCGGTTGAACTCTGCAAATTCGCCCTCTGGCTCGAAGCCGTGGAACCCGGTAAGCCGCTCTCCTTCCTCGACCACCACATTCAGTGCGGCAACTCGCTCATCGGCGCGACCCCGGCGCTCATGAAGCAGGGCATCCCGGACAAAGCCTTTGAGGCGATTGAAGGCGACGACAAGAAATACTGCGCCCAGTTCAAGAAGGTCAACAAGGATGAGGCCACACAGATGCAGTTGTTCGCCCACGACAACCGTCCGTGGGAACACCTGGGCAACCTCGCGGTGAACGTTGCCCAACTCGCCAGCCTGCCCGACGACACCGTGGCTGATGTCCATGCCAAGGAGCGCCGCTACGCCGAACTGGTGCGCTCTGGCACTTACGAATCGGGCCGTCAGCTCGCTGACGCCTGGTGTGCCGCTTTCGTCTGGAAGAAGCGAAAGCAATCCTCGCCCGAAGCCAAGGACGGCTTTGACTACCCCATTACGAACGACATCTTCCGCCGCCTGGAGCGTAATCCGCGTGACTGCCCACCTTGGATGCGCGAGGAAATTCGCCGCCTAGCCGATCAATACCAGTTCTTCCACTGGCACCTGGCCTTCCCGGACGTGTTCCAGGTGCCGACTACAAGTGAGCAAGGGAACAGCCTGTGTGGTTGGAATGGCGGCTTTGATGTCATGCTTGGCAATCCACCTTGGGAGCGTGTGAAGTTGCAGGAGAAGGAATGGTTTGCCGAGAGACGCCCAGACATCGCCAATGCTCCAAACGCCGCCGCTCGCAAGCAGCTTGTTGAAGCCCTTGCAACGCAAGACCCAACTCTTTACGTCCAGTTCCAAGCCGCCCTCCGCCGGGCCGAAGGTGAAAGTCACATTTTGCGCAACAGCGGACTTTATCCGCTCTGTGGCCGAGGCGACATCAACCTCTATGCCGTTTTCGCTGAGGGAATGCGCAGTTTACTCAACGGTTCGGGCTGTGTCGGGGCAGTGCTACCCAGCGGCATCGCAACATCCGACACCACCAAAGAGTTTTTCGGGGCACTGGTAGAGGAAAAGAGCTTGAGGACAATCTACATGTTCGATTACCGCGCCGACATTTTTCCAGGGGTAAGCACCCACTTCTGCCTCATTTCCTGGACCGCAACCGGGGACAACGATGTCTTCGAGTCGGCAGCAGAACTCATGACATTCGAGGATTTACTCGACCGTGATCGGCGCTACAGGCTTTGCAACGATGACATCAGGCTGTTGAACCCACATACACGCACATGCCCAATATTCCGCTCACGCTATGACGCAGAATTGACGAAGAGAATTTACATCCGAACTCCGGTCTTTTCTCATTCAGGCGAAGCCCAGGGATGGCAGCCGGAGTTTTTCAAAAAGATGGTCGATTTCGGTATTCACGCCTCACTGCTAACCTTCGCACCAGAGCAACCAACTCCCGATTCGCTCCCTGTTTACGAGGCGAGAATGGTGAGCCACTTCAATCACCGCTTCTCAACCTATGCCGGTGTGAGTGTCAATGACCGCGAAGGGGGCAATGCGAGGGAACTGACCACAAATGAGCTAATGAACCCGGAAGTGCGCATCGCGCCAAGGTGTTGGATTCGGGAGCGCGATTTTTTTGCGCGGATGCAGGGCCGCAATTGGCCGAGACAATGGTTTCTCTCGATGCGGGACGTGACAAACTCAACGAACGAGAGGAGTGGAATCTTTGCCATTCGTCCGTTCCTTCCCGGCAACGATCTCCTTCCGACCATTTTCGTTCATCACGATCCTTCTCTAATCGCTTGCCTATTTGCTTGTCTTTGTTCCTTTGCGCTGGACTATGCCGTCCGGCAAAAACTGAGCGGCGTTCACTTGAACGCATTTGTGGCGTCACAACTGGCTGTGGTTCCACCAAAGCTATTCGCTGACCGGTGCCCGTGGGAGAGGCGACCCGAAAACAGTGCTGGGTCTCCCACCACAGTTCAACGCTGGTTGCTGCCGCGAGTGCTGGAGCTGACCTACACAGCGTGGGACTTGGAGCCGTTTGCGCGGGACTGCGGCTATGACGGCCCGCCATTCTGTTGGGACGAGGAGCGCCGCTTCCTGCTCCGCTGCGAGCTGGACGCCGCCTTCTTCCACCTTTACGGCATCAACCGCGACGACGCGGCCTACATCCTCGACACCTTCCCCATCGTCAAGCGCAAAGACGAGGCCAAATGGGGCACCTACCGCACCAAGGACACCATCCTGGAAATCTACGCCGCCCTCGCCGAAGCCCAACGCACCGGCCAGCCCTACCAAACCCGCCTCAATCCGGCCCCCGCCGATTCCCGCGTGGCGCATCCGCCCAGGTTTGCGGTCAAGGAGCGTATCAATTACGACCTGCCTGCGGACTACATCCTCCAACTCGTGTTCGCCCTGCTTCGGCGTAGTGGCGGTCGGTGCGATGTCATCTTGTTGGCTAGGGCCTACGCCCTGCTGGCCGAGAAGCAGAACCTGGGCAGGTTGGCGGACATCAAAATGGGTAGCGAGGCCCGGAAATGGATCGAGGCTTGCACGCAGAAGCTCGACGAGGACTGGTTCCTGCCCACGCTGCGGCAGATGGAATCCAGGGGCATGGTGCGATTCAGGGTAGAGGGCGAGGAAGTCATCGTGGCCAGCGTGGATGCCAAAGGCCCCCCGGCTAACCCGACCGTGGAGTCGGACGCGGACGTGCTCGCCCAGGTGCTGGAGTTGGCAACCGATGTGCCGCTGCCCTCCATGCCTAAACTGCTGCCCGACCGCCCGACCGCACTTTTCAAGGCAACCCTGGAGACTGCATGAGCACTCAGCTTGAATTGATTTCCAGCAATAAAACCGCCTTGGCACCTACGGCAGATCGCAAAGAGCCGGTGGTATGGCTCCGCGAGCTGGTGGTTCTGCGCGATCTCCAACCGGGTGAGGAAAACATCGTCCGGCGTGTCCGCTTGCAGCCTGGCCTGAACATCCTGTGGGCCAAACCCCGAACGCAGGCTGCGCCTTTGAAACTGAGGGAAGCCGGGCTGTCTGGGCACGCCTCCGGGAAGACCACGTTCTGCCGCCTGATCCGCCATGTCCTGGGCGAGCCGAATTTTGCCAACGAAGACCTGCGCCAGCGCATCCGGGAAAAACTGCACGGCGGATGGGTAGTCGGGGAGGTCATGCTGGCCGGACAACCCTGGCTGGTGTGCAGGCCGTTTACGGTGGGTGCCCATCCTTTCGTCGTGCGGAATGTTGAAATCGGGCGGCTGTTCGATACCGGGTTGGAGCGGGAGGGTTTGGATGCGTTGATGAGCGCGGTCAACGCCGCCGTCGTTGGCCCGTCGCCGGTCAAGACCTTCGCCAGTTCATCGGCGGCGGTTGACTGGGACCATCTTCTGCCGTGGTTGGCCCGGGATCAGGAAAGCCGTTTCGCAGCGTTGACGGACTTTCGGCATCCCTCCAGTAACTCGGAGTCGCCCGACCTGGATGTCGAAGACCGGCACTTCCTGTTCCGGGCTATCCTGGGGCTGATTGATCTGGGCGAACAGGCCGAGTTGGAGCGGAACAAGACGCTGGTCGTGGCGCGCCAGGCAGCCGAGAAGGGTGCGCCGTTGCTGCGGCACCAAGCCAACGTGGCTTATGAACGGCTGCGAACTGCCCTGCCTCAGATCGAGGCTGATCTGGCCGGGGAGTTGTTCTTGGATGCGGTGCCAAGGGCGCTGGGTGAAGAAATCACATCCCTCGACCGGCAAATCCATGGCCTTCGCGAATCGCCTCAAGTGAGGGAATGGAAGCGAAAGCTCCAGGAGACGAGCCAAAGGACGGCCCTGGCACGGTCACGCCGCGATGAGATCAAGGGCAGCATCGAACTTCGGGAACGCGAGCTGAGGGCGTTCCGTGGGGAGATTACGCAAAAGGAGCTGGATGATTGGATTACCTCCAAAGGCCCACCGGACGGCTATTGCTCACAGCCCATGTCGAGGGCTATCGCGCATGGCTGCCCGTTGGCGGCAGGCCGCACACTCCCCATCGAGACGGAGGCGGCGGTCCTGAAGATTGAAAACCAAGCCGATGAGTTGGAACAACTGTTGGCGCGTCTCCGGGGTGATCTGGCAAGGCAACAAGCGATATTGGATGAACGTGGCCAGCAACAGCGTGAGGCCGAGACGACCCTGGAGTCAGCCGAGGCGCTTTCCAACAGGCAACGGGACGAACTGATCGAAGCCAGGGCGGATTTGAGAAACAAGGTGAACCTGGCGATCCAGGTCCGACAGGATTTCCAGCAAGCGGCAAAGCTCGAAGCCTCGCTATCAGAACTCGACAACCGGATGCGGGAGTCGCGAGAACTCCAGGCCAAGTTGCGGGAGGCGCAGATCAGGGCGATGGCCGATCTGTCCATGCTCTACGACTGGATCATCAAGGATGTCCTCGGCGCGGACGTGGAGGCCAAAGTCGAGTTCCATGGACGCCAGCTCGGGCTCAAGGTCAACCATCGCGGGGACCTCTCCAGCGCAGCCATCGACACCGTGAAAATCCTGGCGTTTGACCTGGCTGCCTTGGTGAGCAGCGCCGAGGGGAAGGGCTGGCATCCGCGCCTGCTGATCCACGACAGCCCCAGGGAGGCGGACATGTCGGCGGACATCTATGGCCGATTCTTCCTATTTGTCCGGCAGTTGGAAGCCGCGTTCGGTGCAAAATCCCAGTGCAACTTCCAATACATCGTCACCACCACCGAGCCGCCGCCTGAGGCACTCCAGACCGCCCCGTGGCTAATTGAACCAGTCCTCGATGCCTCGCAGGCAGCAGGGAGAATCCTGGGGGTGGATTTGTGACTAACACTGGACGAATGCGCCAGCCCAATGCCTAGTGCCTCAACCTGCCGCCAAGTGATCCACGTTGCGATCATCAACCAAAGGAAAAAGATAAGTTATGACCAAAATAGGAATTCTCGCCTACGGATCATTGATTCGAGACCCCGGCGTTGAGATCCAGCCTCTGGTTGCAGAGAGGATTGCCACGCAATCACCGTTCCCGGTGGAATATGCCAGGTTGAGTCGAAGCCGTGGCGGCGGACCAACGGTAGTGCCGCACACGTCAGGCAAGCCGGTTCCGGCAACAATTCTGGTGCTGAAGAACAGCGTCTCCCTTGCGGAGGCTAAGAATCTTTTGTGGCGTCGTGAGACGCGAAACGAAGGCACAGGCAAGCTTTACGTTGAGGGCAGTTCCCCTGGCAGCGTGCTCGTGAAGGACTCGCCCGGACTTCAAGGCATCGGCCACGTTCTATTTACTGACTTTCCGCCTTCAGGCAAAGTTGCTCATCCCGATGCACATTCTCTGGCGAAGGCCGCTGTGGCGAGTGTGGCCAAAGCGCCAATCGGCAAGGACGGCATCAGCTATCTGATGCAGTTGGTTGAGTCGGGCGTTGAGACGGCGTTGACCGGCGAATACTGCGCGGAGGTTTTGCTCTTGACTGGAGCGAAAACGCTCCTGCAAGCAGCGGGCTGGCTCCAAGCCAATCGTGTGGTGAAGCAATTGGAGCGAAAGCTGTGCGAGCGAGCCGGGCCACGCGTTGATGCGAGAGGATATTTCCCGACCGTGGAGGACAACCTGATCCCTGGTGTGCATCTGCGGCAGTTCGATCAAGATCTGCGCGCTGGTGCGGGCCATGAACTAGACCAGAAATTCCGCGCTGTTCGCTCTTCAACGGCGCTCGTGGTCAACGCGTTCGCACCGTTCAAGGAACAGCCTGGCGCGTTGTTGCTATTGGAGCGGCTTGGCGTTGGAGGATTGCGTTTTGAGAAGAGCTTGCCGACCGGGCTTCGAGGCACTGCACCACACCTAGACGTATGGCTGGAACGTGAGAACGGGGTAGTGGGTATCGAGTCTAAGCTGCTGGAATACTTCGCACCGAAGAAGGCGAAGTTCGCGGGCAGCTATGAACGGGCGGCATTACCACGGGCTGAGGACTGCTGGTGGGAAGCGCTGGAAGAAGCCAAGCGCGCTGGAAATCGGCAACTCGATGTCGCGCAATTGGTAAAGCACTACCTCGGCCTGAGCAATCACCTGCGCCCGGCCAATGGCATCTCCGCTACTCTGCTGTATTTGTTCTGGGAGCCGAGTAATGCGTCGGAGCTTGCGGTCTGCCGCCAGCACCGATCCGAGATCGAGCAACTAGCGGGCAAGGTCACCAACTCCAAAGTTTCATTCGCTTGGAAGAGTTACCCGGAGCTATGGGAGGAGTGGTCGATACACGCTGCCTCTTCCGTCCAGGTCGACCATTTTGACCTTGCCGCCCATGTCGAACACCTGCGCAGGCGATATTCCGTGGCACTATGATCCGCCGCGATGCCATCGTCAGGAATGGGCCTCCGTTGGGTTGGGACGATGAGCGAGGCTTCCTGCTCTGCTGCGACCAGCCCCAAAGCATCCGCCTGATCGAACTGGGGTGGAACGTTCTGCGTTTCTGGGTTTACCAGTTGCGGGATGTAATGCCTGCGTGCGCGCAACGGGTGAAGGAGCGGGGCTGGATGGAACACTTTTGGAGCCTTTACAAACACCCCACATGAGCAATGACACTCCACAAACACTGCTGTCTGCTGACGGAGTCGAGCGGCTTTGGTCCCGTTTTCACCAAGTGATTCGAGGCTTCACGGATTTCCAGAATCCGGGTGCCGCCTTCGTGGACAACGAGACGGGCTACAAACGGGCAGTCCTCAAGAAGTTCCAGCAGGAGCTGGGGGCCGAGAAGCTGTCCGCGCTCGTGGCCCAGGGCCAGGGCCTCAAGGCCGCGAAGGAGATCATCCGGGTGTTGACTTCTAATCTGGTCAGCTTTCACGCCTGGAACGCCACGCTCGGCGAAACCGACCAGGCAGCTTGCGACGTGCTCCTGGAATACCTCAAGGCTACGTCTGCGCCATACCAGGGGCCGGAGACCACGAGTGGCCTCTTCGATGCCTACGCCCGGCACGGACTCAGGCCCAATTGGGACGCCCTGTCGGTGCTCCTGTGGGCATTGCGCCCGAACGACTTCTTCCCAGTCAAAATCAGATATTACCGAAGGTTGGGCGCACAATTGGGCTACGAACTGCCATCGGGACGGCCAGATGCAGACAAGCTGCACAGTTTGATCGAGTTTGGCCGGGCGTTCTGGAAGGCGCTCGAACCGCAGAAGCCCGCCGATTGGGTGGATGTGCAGTCGTTCATCTGGTGCGTTTGCCCGGACACCTACGGGCAGGAGGACCCTGAATCCAGCAGCCCGCCCAAGGGGTGGAAATTCACAAAATGGATGGGGCCAGTGCTCGACGCGCTCCGTGCCCTGGGGGGATCGGGCACGCCCCAGGCCGTTCTCCAGAAGATCCAGGAACTGGTCACGCTTCCCGACTCGGTCCTCACGGAAAAACTGGGATCGGGACAGACACGCCTCTACAACGAAGTGGCATGGGCACGTAAGTATCTGGTTTGGGAGGGCTTAGTTGAAAGTCCAGAGCGCGGCACCTGGGCGCTCACGGCGAAGGGGAAAAGTGCCAATCTCGATGACCAGCAAGCGCAGATAATCGCTGAGCGTTGGGCGGATCTGCACAAACAGGAGGCAGAGGACAGACCGGAAGTGGATATGGCAGCCGTTCAACGCGAGTCCACGGAAGACATCGGCGATGCTCAGGGAACGCCCCCATCAAGGTCCTCGCCAGGGGAGAGCTTGGCAGATCCTTTTCGCGCCATTTTTGAGTCCAGGCACGAGGCGCAGCTTGCCTTCGATCTGCTGCGATCCACCTTGCTGGCGCTGGGGGTCAAGCCTGAGGCGTGTGAGAGCGACACCCGCATTGCCCTAACGCTGCCGATGCCGCAGGACCCTCCCAAAATGCGTCTGAACTTTGGCAAGTGGGCGATCATCGCCTTCTACGGACCAGGGAAGGGCGCGGATCGATTGGAATTCTTGTGCCAAAAGGACCTTCTCCCGATCTCAAGGGCTAAGCCTCCAGAAAGTCAGTTTGTCGATCTGATCGACGACAACGCCTTCACGCTGGTCTGTGTGCCCCCAGAACAGATGCTGGCTGAACAGGGGCCGGAGAGGAAGGCGTTTGAGGCGAGCCTAGCCCAAGCGGCCAGGCAGTTTGCGCACTGGAACGCGTCGACATGGAGGAATGCTCACCGACCGGAGTTGCTTCGCATGGTGTTCGATAAAGACGAGCGCGAGCGCCTGCTGAGCCAAGGGTTGGCCGACACGCCCGCGCCGCCTAAGCATCAGTCGAGCGCCACGCAGTATTGGTGGTTGAACGCGAATCCGAAGATTTGGAATTTCGAGGCAACGTCGGTCGGAGAGAAGCAGACCTACACGTCCCACAATGAAAAGGGCAACAAGCGCCAGAAATACCGCTACTTCCAAGAGGTAAATCCGGGCGACATGGTTATCGGCTACGTCACCAGCCCCCAAAAGGAAGTGGTCGCGG
>Ga0265329_10001281_pt1 | contig 12258 bp, 11 predicted proteins | sample 41627metaG_FD_202091 | JGI IMG/M metagenome (GOLD analysis project Ga0265329, IMG submission 202091) | Rhizosphere microbial communities from Carex aquatilis grown in University of Washington, Seatle, WA, United States - 4-16-27 metaG | ecosystem: Host-associated > Plants > Roots > Rhizosphere...
CGACGCAAAAGGATTATTCCTTCCTCCCAAAGAACGTCGCACTCGGGGCCGCTTCGCCGCAGCGGCCGAAGGGTCGATGGTCGGGCACCCGTGACCATGCCGAGGAAGACCATTGCGTAGTGGTTCGGATGAAGCTCCGCGAGTTTGGCGAGAAATATGGGCACTTGCGCCGCAGTCAAAGCATTCGGCTGCTCGCGCGTGTACGTGCGGAGCCTAGGAAAGTACTCGAGTGCCTCCGCCGGATCACGATCCAGGTCGAAATGCTTTTTCATGGCAGCGCAGATTGTCTTCAAAATGGACAACCAACCGTTGGCCGTGACCGGTGATAGCCTGACGGTCTTGTTGGTGCCGAGGTCGCGTTTGCGACTGGATGGCATTCCGTCGCGAATCCATCGCGCAACCTGACTCCGCCATGCGACCAAGTCCGCGTGGCGAAGATCATGTACATACAATTCACCAAAAGCCGGGACCAAGCGCGATAGTGCGTTCGCCCATCGCTCGCGGGATGCCGCGGATGCCAACTTTCCCTCAGCAACCTTGGCCTCGAAAAGCGATGCGGCGTATTCGCTCCAGAGCGTCCGCGACGGCGTCCTTCCGGCGGACCGTTCTCGTCCTCTGGACCGGAGATCCATCTGAACTCGAAGGGCCTCGATTAAGGTGACGTTCGGGCCCCTCAGTGTCTTTGAGATCTGGTACTCGCGTCCCGTTCTCGAATCGGTGACCCTCGCGCGAACGAGATACCCGCCCCCTTTGAGTCTCCAAATGCCTCGACGCGTAGCTGTCTTGGCCAGTTGGTAGCGCCATCGCGTCACCCATTTCGCTGCTGCCTCGGAGGAATGCATCTAGGTCCTCGCGTCTCCAAACGAAGGTGCCGGTTTGTCCGCGCCTGCCCCAGGGTCGGAGTTTACCTCGCCGGTATGCGCTGAGCAGGCCATTTGTGTTCCTAAACCCGCAATACTGGGCTGCGATTGAAGTCGGCATGAAAGGTGGATAGGTCGACATCGGGGGCACGCGGAGGCCTGGCGGCGCGAAGGATCAGCGGGCTCTATTCTTCTGCTCGACGTGCAGTTGGGTCTTTGAGATGGCATGTTTGCGTAGGGCTGGGACCGGAAGCCGGTCGGTGCGAGGTCCATATTGACCCAGGGGCCGGGATGCGAGCCCGAAGGCAGTGAGTGGACAAGAGCGAGGGGAGGAGGATGCTGCGGGCCGGAAGGGGGCCCGTGAGGGCCACGCCAACCCGCAGGTAGAACGCGTCGGTCAGCTGTGACGGCTGTCGCCCGGTCTTCGTCAGATAGGCAAAGAGGTCGCGTGCCAGCCGCACGCGTCTCGCCGACCGCACCGCGATCAAAAGCCTAACGCGAGGCCGTACACCGGGGAGGAGGGCAGCGAGTCGGTCGTCGATATCGAGCGTGCGAAAGACGAACAGGCGCGTGCGTCGGCGGCTGCGTAGTCGGTAGGCAACAACCTCTGCGGGCGCGAGGAGGGCGATCGGACCGAGATCGCCGGCGAGAAACTGGAGCGGCGACCCGTGAACGAGATCGCATCGAGGCAGGTCGACCGCCGCGATGGTCCGGAGCTGGACCGCGGTATTCATCGGCCGCGATCCGATCCCCGATCGCGCAACGTCCGGCCCAGTGGCGATGCCACGTCGCTAACCGGCGGCGACCAGTCGTAGCGGCGCTGTCCGAGCGCGCGCTTTGCAGGGTCGAGGCTCGGCGCGCCGCCTGCGTTGCGCGCAAGCTCAGCCGACGGGAGGCCGGTCTCGACGCCGCGCGAGGCAGGCCCATTCGCGGGCGCAGGCCGCGGGCTTGCGTGTTCGGCGGCGCGACCGAGTTTGAGATCGATCGCCCGCTGCGCTTCCTGCCACCGGCGCAGACGCTCTTGGACCTCCGTTTCATTGGGAATGAGCGACGCAGGCGAAGGGGACCAATCACCGATTCGCCGATTGAGCGGGGCATTGCGCGCCGCTTCCCCAAGAGCGGGCTCCACGGCGCTGAGCGCGCGCACTTCGGGCTTCTCGGGAGGCGCCTCCACGCCGAGCGGTGCCGGCGCCGCAGGTATGCCGGGGCGGTCGACCTGCCACGCGCGAAGGTGATCTAGCACTTTATCGACCGAAGATTCACGCCGGCCGCTGACGCGCTCGCAGTGCTGCACGAACTCGACGACCCGCCCCTGGTCGGGTGTGCTCACAATGCAGTCGCGTAGCCGCTCGCGGGACCGGTCGGCCGGCTCCTCTCCGCCGCGCGGTGTGTAGTAGGGGAGCGACGCAAAGATCCATTGTCCGCTCTCGGCACGCGCGACGGCGACGCGGTCGTGGGTTTGCGGGTGTTCGAGCAGGGTCACACCCGGAGTGCTGTCACGTGGGCGGGGCTCGTAGCCGACGCTGCGCGCGTAGTCGGCGAGGTGGATGGAGCGTTGCAAAAGTTCGAGTTCGAGGTCGGCCATGGGTCGTGTCGTTGGGGCAATTGGGAGGTAAGAAGTGACGAGTAGGTGCCGTCGCGCGTCGCGCGCGATCCGGCCTCGGCTTCAGGGGCCGACGGGGTCGTCGACCTCGGGCGAGCCAGCGGGCTCGTGCAAGGTACGCTGAAGGACGTCGTTCCAGTCCTTGTCGGTGGTCGGCGAGTCGCGTCGAAAAGACAGGTGTGCGTGCACGCTCGCGAGCCGTTCGAGCGCGGTCGCGAGCTTGGTGCCGGCCGCGTCCCGGTCGACCGCCGCGACGACGGCGCAGCCTGGCTGCAGCCTCGAGAAGATCCGATCGAGGAGGGCGAACTGCCTCGCGCTCGGCGCGCCGCCCGTGCTCAGGTATCGGTGGTCGCGGGCGCGATCGCCTCGGAGCTCGTGATAGCTGAGGGCGTCGATGGCGCTTTCCGTGATGACGAGCGCGTGGTCGTCGGGGCCTGAGGCGCTCTGCCAGGCGGTCTTGATGCCGGCGGGGGAGAAGCTCGTAAAGCCGCGATTCTTGATCTCGAATCCCGTGAGAGCGCCGGCCTCGTCACGGTGCGCAAAGAGTACGTTGCCGCGTTCCCCGAGTCGCCAGCTGCCGGCAAATCGCGGGTCGGAAAGGGTCTCGGGGCGGAGCCCTCGCGCTTCGAGGTACGCGCACGACGGGGCGATGTGCGCGGCGGCAAACGCCTCGGCGACGGCGCGCGGGTCGCGAACGAGCGGGGGAGAGAGCCGCGTCGTCCAGTCGTCGGACTCGGGCCTCGGCGTTCGGAGCCACCGGCGGAGCTCCTGGCGAACACGCCCGAAGGAGAGGCCGTGTGAGCGCGCCAGAACGAAGTCGACGATCGTGCCGTTGTCCTTGTCGTCTCGGACCGAAAAATAGATCCAGTGACCATCGGGGCTGCGCCGGACGATGATCTTGTCGCCCGTCGAGGGGTGACGCAGGACGTGGCTCGAGCAGCCGCTTTCGCGTCTAGAGCGCTGGTAGCCGTAGCGTTCGACGGCATAGCGCAGGAGCGGAATGTCGCGTTTGAATCGATCGAGTTCGTCGTCGTGCATGGCGTGCGCTGCGGGTGGAGGGGTTGGCACTATCGACTTGCGCGCGCTCGCCGCGGGGTGAGCCGGTGAGGGCTCACACCCACGGCGCCGCACTTGGGGCCCGACTACTCGGCTGCGGCCTGCTTCGGGTCCATCTCGCGCATTTGGATCGTGGTATTGGCGAGCTGCGCCGGCAGGTAGTCGAATCGCAGGTTCCAGGAGCCGTCGCGATTTTCGAAAGCGACACCGATTTTGGTCCACCAGGTCTTCTTGTTGTCTCCGGTGTTTCGCTGGACGGCGCCTACGAGTTGCATGATTTTCGGTTCGGTGTTCATGGGTGCTATTTTCTTGGGTGAGAGAGAGCCGATTTGGCTCGGGTTCGTTTCGCAAGGGCGCTTGCCCCCGGAGCTCCTCGCAATGCGCGCCCTGCATTTCCGGAGGGTTCCCTCGGGGAAGCCGGAAAAGCAGAAGGGCCGCACCCCGAAGGGGCCGTGGAGGTTGCGAGGCGCGACCTAAAGGGGCGAGCGCGCGATAACGAACCCGAGTGAAAGCGCGCTTGATTTAGCGAAGGAAAGAAAGGAATGAACGACAAGAAATAAAATCGAGAGTCGATGGACTGCCGAGTCAGGCCGGAGAAACGTGAGAATGAAGTGGGCCTCGGTCGTCGCGACCGTCTCAAGACGGAGACGGCACTGGGATAAGGAGAGCTCCGGACGATGCCGCTCGGTTCCACGGCCGGTAACGCACAGAGCGAGGAGGCAAAACGTTCAAGTCGGAAAGGACGACGCCGTGATCGTCCCAGGTCCACACGTGGTATCCGCGGGCGGCGAGGTCAAGCACGCCCCTCTCGTCAGCGCCTCCCCAGATTGGCGGCTCAATCCAGAAGAGGTCCTTCCAATCGGGACGATCGCGAGGATTGGTCGGAGGGCTCGAGAGGACGAGATAGACTTCCAGCGCGCTCGAGACGTGCCGGCGGCCCCAACGCTGCATCATGACGCCACGACCTGCGCCTCGATGGCGGCGTCGGGGGCGTTCTGTTCGTCCGCTGCGGCCTCTTGCATCGTGAGAAAGAGGGAGCGGACAAAGTCGTCGAGCGCCTCGCAGTGCGTCTCGGCGACCGTGAGCTCGGCGCGGAGCGATCGAATTTCGCTTTCGTGTTGGCTCCGGGCCTCGACGAGGTCACTCCAGATCCGAGCGACTTCGGCGCGGAGGTAGTTCACCAAGGCGCCCTTGGCGCCGTCCGGGTCGCCGAGGTGGGCTTCGAGCTCGGCGATGCGACGTTCGGCGGCGCGGCTCCGGTCCTGAAAGTCGTGGGCGCGCTCGAGGGCGTGAAAGAGCTCGAACTTGAGCGTGGTCACTTGCTGGCGCTCGGACATCTCAAGAAGAAACTTCGTGAGCTGCCGAAATTCGAAGATGACGGATTGCTGGGCGTGCATGATGGGTCCTTTCGTGGCGTTTGAGGCGAGGGGCTCTTTCAGCGAAGAGAGGGCGACTTCGCGGGCGACCGTGAGGGGCGTCGCGCGGGCCGCGTCGCGCGGGCGCGCGGGGCCGAGGGCACAGGGCGCGGCGGCACCGTGATGCGGCCGAGCGCTCGGCCTTGGGCGACCAGGGCCCCGAGCTCGGCGCCAATGCGGGTGAGAAACGCGTCGAGCGAGTGGGAGCCGTCGGTAATGGCGCGCATCGCGGCCTCCCACACGGCCGTCATGTCCGGCGTGGTCGCGACCTCGGGCAAGCAGCCGATGAGCGCGCGACCGGTCTCGGTGGATAGGATCGTCCTCTTGTCGCGCGTGACGTAGCCGCGCTCGAAAAGGGTCTCGATGATGGCGGCGCGCGTGGCGGGCGTGCCGATGCCGTCGGTCTCGGGAAGGATCTTCTTCGTGTGCGGGCTCGAGACAAACTTGGCGACGGCGCACATGGCGGCGATGAGCGAGGAGTCGGTGAAAGGCTTGGGCGGCCGTGTCTTCTTGTCGCCGACGGCGACATCGACGGCGGTGACGGGGTCGCCTTGGGCGAGCGACGGCAGCGGCGGCGCGGCATCGCGTTCGCTCTTCTCCGCTTGGTCACGCTCGCTCGTGTCGCCGGTCGGCGCATCGATCCAAAGCGCCTTCCAGCCGGCGGCGAGGACCTGCCTCCCGGTGACCGTGAAGGTCTCCCCGGCCACGTCGAGTGTGACCTTGGTCTGGAGGTACTCGTGGGCCGGATAGAACTGCGCGAGGTAGCGCCGGGCAATGAACTCGTAGACGGCGCGCTCGGCGTCGGAGAGCTGCGCAGGCGCCGCCCCGGCGCTCGGGGTGGGGATGATTGCGTGGTGGGCGCTGACCTTCTTGTCGTTCCAGGCCTTGGACCGAAGGGTGAGCACCGCCCCGCGCGCCGCCGGGCCGAGCGAAGGCGCGTAGCGCACGACGGCGGCGAGGACGTCCTTGGCCTGGGCGTGATGGGCTTCGGGCAGGTGCGAGCAGTCCGAGCGCGGGTAGGTCGCGAGGCGATGGGTCTCGTAGAGGGTCTGGCACGCGTCGAGCACGGCCTGGGCGCTCAGGCCCAGGCGCCGCCCGGCGTCCACTTGCAGGTCGGCGAGCGAGTAGGGCAGGGGCGGAGGCTCGCTTCGCGCGTCGTCGGTATGCGCCGTCACCGCGCCCGTCTGCCCGAGTACGCGGTCTTGCACCGCCTCGGCGATGGCTCGGCGGAGGAGCCTCTTGTCCTCGTCGAGATACGGAGCGGCCGCGGGTCCCGCAGCCCAGAGCGCGCGGAACGTTTCGCCCTGAGCCGTCCGCATCGTGGCAGCGACCGCGTAGTACGGCGCGGGCTCGAACTCGGCGATGGCGCGGTCGCGCGCGACAATCAATCCGAGGAGCGGCGTTTGCACACGGCCGACGGACAAGACGCCGTCGTATCCGGCGGCGCGGCCGAGCAGCGTGTAGAGGCGCGTCATGTTCATGCCGTAGAGCCAGTCGGCGCGCTGCCGGGCGAGTGCCGATGCGCAGAGCGGCCGGTACTTGGCATTGGGCTCGAGCGCGGCGAGCTGCCTTCGGACCGCGTCGGGGCTGAGATCGCGAAGAAGGAGTCGATCGACGGGCCCGCGGTAGCCGAGAAAGTCGAGCACCTCGTCGACGAGCAGCTGCCCCTCGCGGTCCGGGTCGCCGGCGTGCACGACGCGCGCGGCGCTCTGAAGCAGGGTGCGGATGGCCTGCAGGAGCTCGGGCCGCGAGACTTGGAGCTTCCAGTCGCCCGGCACGATGGGCAGGTCGCCCATCCGCCACGTCTTGTAGTGCGGACCGTACGCGTCGGGCGGAGCGGTCACGAGAACGTGCCCCGCGCACCACGCGACGACGTCATCGCCGCCGCAAACGATATGGGTCTTGGCCCGCTGGTGCGGTCCGGGCAGCGCCTGAGCAATGGCGCGCGCGAGGCTCGGCTTTTCGGCGATGAAGAGACGCATCGGGCGAGTCCTCAAAAGCTGAGGACGCGCGTCGCGAGTCCGCCGCGCCCGTAGCTGCCTGGGTTGCCGTCGAGGCCGAGTTGCCTCGCGGTGGTGGCGTGGGGGCCCGGGCTGCCGCTCGGTCCCTCGGTGCCCGGCGCACCGACCGCGAGGCGCGTCTGGGTGTCGTAGACCGGAACGACCCCTTGGTAGGCGATGGCGACGGAGATGCCGCCGCTCCCGCCGCCTCCTCCGGAACCGCCGGCGCCGCTGCCGCCGGCGCCGCCGCCGCATGCCCCGGGCGCGCCCAAGCCGCCGGCTTGTCCGGGCTGCCCCGCGCCGCCGCGGCCGCCTTGGCCGCCGTCCGACGTGAGAAGGTTTGCATCGATCAGCGAGACGGCGCTCCCCAGGCTGACGAGGGCGAAGCTCGCCCCTCCACCTCGGCCACCGCCCCCGCCCGCGCCGCCGCAACCCCCGGCGCCCCCGCCCCCTCCGCCGAAGGTGGCGCCCATGGTGAAGTACAACTCCCCGGCGCCCCCGCCGCCGCCCTGACCGGGCTGACCGAAGCCGCCCAGCGCTCCGGGGCTCGGGCTCCAGCCGTCGCGCGTCAGCACGCCGAAGCTCGCGGCCATCTCGCCGGCCGGTCCGGCGCTCCCGTTGGCGCCCGGGTCGCCGAGCCCACAGCCGAGTGAGGACGAGGCAAGGCCGCCCGCTCCGTCGAAAAGGGAGGACGCGCCCGCCAAGAGCGCCTCGGGTACGGCGCTCCCGGGGCTCCCGGGATAGCCGGCCATCATGACGCCGTCGCCCGGGCTGCCGCCCGCGCCTCCTTGGGACGAGGATGCGGGCATGAGAAGGCAGGTATTTGTTGCCCCGGCGCCCAGCGCGGGGGGCGCGTACACGTACGGCAGGCCCGGAGGGGCCGTCGGCTGGTCGACCGGGTAGTCAGGCGTGCTCGAGCCATCCGCGCCCGTGGCGCCGTCGGCACCGCGGCCGGCGATGAGCGCCACGCGGCGAAGCGTGACCGTCGCGTCCGAGAGCCAGGCGGCGATGCTCGAGAGCCCCGCTCCCGAGCCGTCTTGGCCCACGGCATCGGGCGCGGTGAAGGAGACGTCCTCGATGGTGACGGGCGCCAGGGTGGCGTCGATGCGCAATGCGCTCAGGCGGCCCTGGGCGGTGACTTGCACGGGGCCGCCGGTCCAGATCCAGCCTTGAATGCAATCGAGGCCCCCATAGAGACTGATGTCGCCGGCCGCGCCCCCGAGCGAGACGGACTCGCCGTATCGGCCTTGGCAGACAAAGACGCGGGAGCGACCCGACCGCGCGGCCAGGGCGATGCCCTGCGCGATCGTCCGAAGTGGTTGCGCCTTGCTCCCGCTGCCGTCGTCGCTGCCCGAGCTCGCGACGAAGACTCCGTACGTCCCGGCCACCACACATGGCGCGTCCTTGGGGTCGGCTGCTGCATCGCACGCAACCGGCGGCGTCGCGTGGTCGCCCGCCGCGTCGGGCGCGCTGCCGCCAGAGTCTGCTATCGGGATGGCCGTCGCACCCGGCGAGGGGGCGAGCGAGGCGTCGGTCGCGACGTCCGCCGAGCGGCCGTCGAGATCCATCCAGGTCGGGAGCGAAGCGTCGAAGGACGCGTCCAAAGCGTCGCCGGGTGCCCCCGCATCCCCATCGGCCTCGGGAGGGCCATCGAGCGCCCCCGGATCTTCCTCCGCCGTTGCGCTATCGCGCGATGCATCCGGCGCGGGGCATCCGGCGGCCCCTGCGTCGGAGGCCGCGTTCAGACACAGAAGCGGAAACGGCGGATCGTCGCAGTGGGTCAGAAAGAGAGCCGCCGAGCAAAGGGCGGCCGATGGCCCCAAGGGGCCGACACGCGCGAAACGGGGAACTCGATTCATAGGCAACGTCCTTCGGCGGCAAGAGTGGGGCAGTGCGGGCAGATCTCGCCCGACGCACCCCGGCCGAGGACCGCGCGGCGAGGAGGCCGGCGGCCGAGAGGGGGCACGCAGGGAATGGCGATTTGGCGAAAAGTCGGGGGAAGCAGAAACGCGGATTACGAATCAGAAGAAAGAGCGGGAGACGGAGGGACGAAAAGCTCGTCCGGACCCCAGCGGCGCTCGCGGACAGGGGCGAAGATGGGCGCGGATTCGACCGAGGGACGCGCCGCGTGCTGGACCCGAAGCTCGAGCAGGGTCGTCGTGGCGAAGTCGGGCGAGCCGATCGCGGCTTCGTACTTGGAGAGAATGCAGCGGCGATGCGCGGCCGATCGCGGCCCACCGCGGCGGGTTGCCGCGGAAGGAGCGTGCGAGACCAAGCCCTTGACCCCACCCTTCCCAGCGCACTCGGAGTCGAACTCGGAGAGCATCGCGGTGCCGACGGCGAGGTTGGTGCACGGGTCGAACGCCGCGGCGAGGTCGCGCCCGAACACGCTCATCCAGGCGGGAGGTACCTCGAGAAGACCGAGCAGCGGTTTGCCGCCGTTGGACAAGATTTCGGTCGTGCGCGCGACGGCCGCGGGCGCGTCCTTCGGCATCGGCGGCGAATCGACTTGCGTCCAATCCACGGAGCCATCGAGCACGAAGTAGGGATTGCTCGCGCTCGTGGACTCGGCGATCGCGCGCACCAGATCGTCGTCGGCGAGATAGAGGCTGCAGGTCAGGATCGTCGTCAGAACGTCCATAATGGGGTCACCTTTCCTCGAACGTCCGAGGCCGCGATGGGCCCGAACGTGCGCGAGTCGAAGCTCTTTTCGTAGGGCGAGGCGACGAAGAGCCGCCCCTCGGGCAGCGGCCCGCACCCTTCGTGGTGCGGCAGAGGTCGTCCCGCCGAGTCCGAAAGCAAGATCGTGCCGATCACCTCCCGGTTAACCGTGAGCACGCGGCCCTCGGTGCAAACGCGGTCGCCGGGCATTGCCACGACCGGTTTGACCAAGAACGCCCCAGGGGGCAGGTAGCCACGCTCGCGGACGAGATCGCGCACGTCGGCAGGAACGGGGAAGGCCACGAGCGTTCCTCGGGCGGGCGCCCCGCCGTGCGACAGCCAGTAGAGGCCGAGCGGCAGGCTCGGCGTCCAATTCACGATGAGGCGCGATGCGAGCAGGCACGCGAGCGCCGCGGCGATCGCCGTCGCCCCGAAGAGCGCCATGTGCAGGCGCGAGAGCTCGCGAGCGGTCATGGTGCGGCTCATCGCGGACCGCCGAGCGCGGCCAGCGCCTCCGGGTACGGCGGCACGATCAGGTCCTTGGTCACGATGACGTTGACCGAGTAGCCAGGCCGCACGGTGATGGTGGGCTGCACCATCAGATTGCGGCGCGTCAGCTGCTGGCCGACTTGGTTGACCTCGCCCGCGGCGCTCCGTGCCCACGTCTGCTGGACTGTCGGTTGAAAGGTTTCCGTGTTGCCGCTGGCCGCGGTCGTGGTCGCGGCCAGAAGCGAGGCGACGGCCGCTCCTTTGAGGATGCGCATCCAGTGCTCATCGACGTCGTCGGTCAGCCCGGCCGCGCCCGCGAGGTCCGCGGCCGGCATGCAATGCAGGTCGAGGGAATCGCCGTTGGGGAAGATCAGGCGATTCCAGCAGACCAGCACCCGCTCTTGGCCCCAGGCGACCATCGAGTCGTACTCGGCCAAGAGGCGCGAGCCCTGCGGGATGAGCAAGTAGTTGCCGCTGACCGTGTCGTAGACGTGCTCGCGCACTTGGCCAATCACCGGCCCGGGCAAGTCGCTGTTGATGCCTGTGATGAGCAAGGCCGGGATGATCGTGCCCGCCTTCACTTCGTACGGGCTGCGCGGGTGCTGGACGGCCGCCGGCAGAACGTCGCTGACCTTGGAGCCGAGCCCGTCGAGAAACGCGTTCTTCCGGTCTTGCAGATTGGGATCGACCTCGACTCCGGGCGACACGGAGGCACTGTGGGCCGGCATCGCCGCCCCAGACGCCGCGGGCCGTGCGCTGTCCGAAGTCTTCGGGAGCTCGCCCGGCGCGGTGTCGAACAGCACGCCGGCATTCTGGGCGCGGAGCGCGCGCTCTTGCTCGAGCTGCCGCCGGGTCTCTTCGATCGACGCGGAGCCCGCCGCGCGCGCGGATCGCGAATCGCCTGCGGACGGCTTCGCTTCGGTCGCGGTCGCGTGCGGTCGCGCCGCGGCGGGGGCGCTGCGGATACTCTCGGGGACGAGCGGCGACGGCGGCGCCGCGCTGGGCTCCGGGCGATCGGTGTTCGGCGCGCGAGGTGCCTGCATGGCGAGCGCGACGGCGAGCACCCCGGCGCAGGACAGGCCCGCGGCGATCGCCACCAGGGGTCCTTTGCGAAGGGTGCGAGCCGCCGGGCGCCCGACCCGCAGGCGCGGGTCGTCGGGCGAAAGCTTGGGCGCATGCGGGTCGAAGGGTCGCGGCGTGGCCACCGCGGGCGATAGCTCGGGTGCGGCGGCGGTCACGTGGCCTCCCGAAGGAGCACGCACCCGATGCCGCACGGAGCCGCGTCCAGTCGGTCTACCCGCATGGGCTCACCAGCCAGCCGGTTGGGAAGGGGGTTTCGAGGGCGCGACCGAGCCTCGAAGGATGCGGACGACCTCTTGATCCTGCTGGCCGACCCGCAGCTCCGCCGAGTCGATGAGTCGGTCGATGACATAGGTGTCGCCTTTCACGCGGTAGTTGACGAGCTGGGTCTCTCGGTCGCGAAGCACAAAGAGCGCGGGCGCCTCGCGCACGAGCATGGCTGGGGGGAAGCGAACGAAGGTGCGCCGACCGTCGTCGAAACACTGAAGCGGCGTCCATGCGGGCGCGCCCTGGACGACTTGAATCGTGTAATTGAAGTTCAAGGCGTCGATGCCCACGACGGGGGAGGCATTCTTCTGTGCCGCGGCGAGCTCCGAAGCCTGCGCCCCCACGCGAGCGAGCTCGTCTTCGGGGTAGCGCCACACGACCGCCGCCATGTACGTGTCGGCGTAGCTCCGGAGCTCGAGCAGGTAGGAGCGTCGGTCGGTGTTGATCGCCAGGTTCGTCTCGAGATCCGGCCGCGTGGGTTTTAGGTAGATGTGCGACTGCTCGACGCCACTCGAGATGGACTTTCCGACCGCGAGAAGCCATCGCACGACGTCGCCCGAGGCGGGCTGCCCGAGGATGTGTTCCCCCGGCTCGAGGGCGATGTCGGTGATGCGCATGGGCGCCGCATAGACCTGGTAGAGAGTGCCCGGCTCGTAGCTGTATTGGACGATCGCGTTGAAGTAGCCGGCAGCGTCCGGTGCCTGTGAGGCCTTCCGATTGGCGTCCGAGACGACCTGCTGGGGAGGCGCCGGGGTACGCTTGGCACTCTCGGTCGCCCGTGCACCGTGCGCCGCGGGCATGGGCCGCTTCTGATCGGGAATGGGCGC
>Ga0265329_10001288_pt1 | contig 12205 bp, 15 predicted proteins | sample 41627metaG_FD_202091 | JGI IMG/M metagenome (GOLD analysis project Ga0265329, IMG submission 202091) | Rhizosphere microbial communities from Carex aquatilis grown in University of Washington, Seatle, WA, United States - 4-16-27 metaG | ecosystem: Host-associated > Plants > Roots > Rhizosphere...
GATGGGAGCCAGGGAATATACACGGTGAGCGTCCCGCGTGGACCAGCCCTCGTTCCAGCCCGGTTCGTGGGTCCGATTAGCCTGGGCGCGGATGGGTTGGTGTTCAACTTGGCACTGGTTCCGGGTCAGCATTACCGAATCCAGGTATCCACTGACCTAGTGGTTTGGAGCGATTGGGCCAACCTCCTGGCCTCCGCCTCGAGGCAGGAGTTCATTGATGCAGTGGCAGCGAGCATGTCACGACGATTCTATCGGGTCCTTTCTCCTTAGGGTGCGTGCAGGAACTGATTCCAGTTTTGGAGTGGACTGAGGGCATAGTTCCAATCGGGAAGGACCCGATGCTTGCGGCTCGGATCTCGCGCAGTTGCTGGTCGGAGATGGTTTGCCCCGTCTGGAAGAGTTTGGTGATCAGAGTAGCGTTGACTCAGAGGCCCGTGTGAGTGGAGGTCTGGCTGATCAGGCGCAGGATGGTCGGATTACTGTCCAAGGGTTGCCCTGCCCAATGCTTACTGATCTCGCTGAAGAGGCGATGCTCGATCGGATTCCATTTTGGAGGCCCCGGTGGGATAATGACAGACGCTGATGGACAGGCCGAAGGGCTCCACCACCTGCCGGTGCAGCTCGTACTTCCACGCCCTTACTCGCGCCCCATTGCTCCCGCCGACCAGGTTTTCGATACCCTGGGCGCTGACCCGCCCTACCGGAGGCTTTGCCGGACGCAGAAGTGCTTCCTCGCCCGGCTGACGCCCAAGCCCTGGCGCTGCGGCGTCGCGAAGCCCCCCGTGCCGGTGGCCTTGGCCTGATGCCAAAGCACAGGCGCGCTTCAATGCATGGGAGGCTCGCTACCAGAAAGCATGTGCGGACTACGCGACCTGCAAACTCATTGCCACGACGGGCAATGAACAAATCGACCCCACAGTGCAACTGATCCTCAAAGTCCACGACGAAGCCACTCTTGCCGAGTCCATGCTGGATCTGGCCTGACCCGCGATTGCGAAGATCACCGGGACTTCGTAACTACAACGCCGCGAAGCCTCCCGCCGTCGGCGCAGAGCCGCCATTGGGTGCAGGGTTTGGCTGCGTCGGTGGCCTAACGTTCGCCATCTGGTATCTTGGTGGTATCGACCCCTGCATCCCTTAGGACGGCATAGAAATGCTTTTTGGAAAGAGCAAAATCACCCGTGCCCCAGCGAATCCCGTACCGATCTGCATTATGTCCAGGCAGGAGGTATATCTGGTTCGTGCTTCCGTCGGCGTAATGGACAATGAACCAACCAATCTCGGGAGAGTCATGCAGATTCGCGCTGCGGGCGTCGACAAGGGCACGCATAATTCTGGTGCACGCTTCTCGATCAACGATAGTTGTGGAGTAAAAGTCTTTCGCGTCCCGCTGCTCAACAAAGATTTCAATGGAAACTGGGTAGCTGCCTCCAAATTGCGGGCCTCTCGTGTGGTAGTTGATGAGCCCCACGGCCAGGATAGCGACTGCGCACCAAAGCCCCCATCGTTTTGGCTTCTTCAATACCACGCGCGCCCCTGTGGATGAAGGAGGAATCGGCGGTCTCCCGCACGCTGAACCGTCAGGTTAGGACGCGCTGTAGTCATTTTTAAATGAGATTCGGCTTACCGAAAAGGATACTTGTGACAACCGTGTAGGCGTCCTCATTGGGAAGGAGCGAAGCAGCGATCCTGCCGGAGTCCGTGGTTGCGTGGAGAACAAGAAAGGTCCGGCCACGCACCCTCTCCTCGTGAACCGCACGAATATCCCTATAGATGACCCGCTCGCTCTTCCGGCGCAAGAAACCGTACGGCAGAACGATGCCATCTTGACCAATCTCCAGTGTGGCACAAGGAAGCGCAATCCGGCGAAAAACAAGGACCAGTCCGACCACCGTGTAAGGGGCGCTTAGGAGCGTCAACATCCAGAGCAGAACCGCTCCCCATCCAACTCGGTGGGCCGATGCGTGTGCAATCACGGCAGTGCCAAGCCCGAAAAAGATAGCTGACCAGACGACGGTGGGCCATTTTGCGCGATCTGGGAATCGTTGTGGCAAATCCATAGCAGTTTCGACGCCCTACCCATTTATTCAACTCGCCGTCAAGTGGCATGCTACTCTGCGCAAACGGACAACGCCATTCCCTTGTTACTCAGGATTTGCGGTCGCCAGCAGCGCTCGCTCCCCTCCGAATCAGTGCTTCGACCCGCCAGAGCGGCAGGTGGCCGAAAGCCAGGTAGCTCACCAGGCGCATGAAGGGCTCCATGCGGGCTGAAGCCGGACTGTCCCAGTGGCGCTGGCCCGTCTTCGGATTAACGATGCCGCCACACGCCGCGGCCTGCAGGAGTGGCAACGGACCGGCGAGTCTGGACCAGAGGCGGGGGCGTCAGCAGCTCCGGGTCCCTGGTCCTGGGCGCGGTGGTAACTACGAGTAAGAACGCCATTTTCAGGCGACGAGTGATCGCGGTCGGAACAAAGTGGCTTTGAAATGCGGATTGAAGAACAGGATCGGGGGTGGCGGGGACGTGACGACACAGCAACCCGGACAGCAATAAGAACCACCGCCACTTGCTGCGGCGTTTTGCCGAGAGCGGACCAAGCCAACCAAACAGGCCGCCGCGTTTAGAAAAAATGTTCCACGTAGCACTCGAGGCATCGCTGGATTTACAGTCACTGGCGAGGGTGATCCCCATGATTAAGCCATGAGCGAGGGCATGTGGCAGCGGTTTTAGCCGTTGCCGTTGACGTCCTGTTCGCTGAGGTGTAAGCCAGCTGCCAGCGTGCTATCACATCCATCTTGAATTGCTCGATGACTATGCTGCTGCCGCCGCGCCAGCTTGCGACCGCTGCATCAGCGCTCAGCCAGAGATAGCTGGGTCTCCAACCCATCAGCCCGCCGCCCTGCGCAAGATGTGCTGGATCGATCAGCTTCTGTGGCAACGCCTACACAAAGGCACCGCAAGCCCTGGAATGTGCGACCGCAGGCCAATTACGACCCGATCAGGTCAAGGATCGCGCGCAAGCGGGGAGTTTCTGGCGAGATCTGTATTTAGGGCGTGAACTCCTGCCAAAAAGGAAAAACGCGGTGAGCGTGCCTGGCGCGACCAACTCATTGCCCATGGATACGACGCACGGCGCGGCCAACAATTCGCGGGCTCGGTGGATTCGCCTGATGTGGTTTGCGCGGATCTACCCGGCATCCACTCCGAGGTGAAACTCGTCGAGCACTTGAACCTGAGTCAAGCGATGACCCAGGCGGTCGATGACGCCGGTGGAAAAAGTCCCGGTCGTCGCCCACAAACGCAACAGAGCCGACTGGTTCATCACAATGCAGGCCAGCGATTGGTTCAAGTTGCTGGCCCGATCTGATCGAGTCAGAGATAACGGAGATCCTGCGCGGGGCTAAGCCCATGAAGAGCGTGCAGATGTTCCCTTCAGCGGCGCGGGCGGTCATACCTAGCGTTCCGCGTGATGGGAGCGTTGATCTCCAGTTCCTTGGCGGGAATGTCCTTATCCACTTCGGGCCGGTAAACCGTCGTAGTTTTGGCCAGTTCCGTCTCTTCGACAATCTGCCGGATGAGGTAGGTCGCCTTCTCCAGCCAGAGCGTCGTGGGCCGGTCAGCAAACTTCCCTTGGAGCTTGAAGCAAGGGGTGTTGTCGAGCCCTTCGTCGGGCAGGCGGTTCAAATCCGTCATCGACGTGAGCTTGCGGCCTCCGATCTGGGCGGGCAGGAGCAGCGTGGGGATCGTGTGAGCCGCCCCCCCAGAGACGCCGGTGGCCCCGGCAATGCCCTCTTCCAGCGAGCGCTGACGCTTCACGCCCTGTTTGATGTACCACCACGTGCGAACTTCGCCCGCCTTGGCCCAGACGATGAAGGGCTTCTCGGGCGTGGCGTCATCATACTCGAAGCGGAACTGATCGGGCCTCACAAAGGCAGTGCGGAACGGCTTAACCTCAATGTGCTGCGGATTGAAGTCGTTGGTGACCACCCCGGAATCGCGGTACGATTTACAGGTCGCGTAGGTGGTCGCCATCCTTTCCAGAATCTGCTCGCCAGTCAGGCTATCGGTGGACTCCTTTTCGGCGGCGATGCCAGTGAACACCGCGCAAGCGAGCGCCAGGGCAGGGACGTGAGAGGAAGAAGCCAAGATCGAGTTGATCATAGGTACTGTCCAGCATACGGCGCATCGCCTGATCGCGCCAAGGAATTGACATCGAGGATGCGGTCACCGGCCCCAAAGGAATCTACCGCAGGACATCAGCGTCGGGCCGAGCCTTCTTTCTTGGCAGCGAACCCGGACTCATCGCCCGACTCGAAGGCTATTCTGCCGGTCAGCTTCCCGCCGTCCACCTCCGCCCACCCCGTGCCCGATATTTCATCTCCCTCATCAAAACCCTCAAAGGAGAACTCCAGCCGGTTGCCTGCGGCTTCCGGCTTCCAGTCCAGTGTCGCATCTACCGCGCCGAAATGGAATTCTCCACGCCCGTCGCCGGTGAAGATGCTATGGCCCGGTGACACTAGGTCCACAAACTCCTGATCCCACTGCTCCATCTCAACGATCCGCCAGCGCTCAGCAGCTGAATGCTTCATGCGGTCATTAGCGATTGGCAAACCAGACCAAATACTCACGAACCGGCCAGAAATTCACGTTTGTATCGTCGGTTAGCTCCACGTCGGACAGTGGCACGGTGCCGATGTGCCTTTTTGCCCTGACCCAGAGCATCACACCCCGGTCAAAGTGTTCTTCAGCCAATCCCAGCACCTCTATCGTGCGGCCTATCCCAAAAAGAGCCTTGGCAGGACTGGGCCAATAATGGGCGGCGATGTCGTCCTCCTGGCGGGTAACGGTGAAGGGAAAGGTCAGATTCTTGGTCAGCCATTCTGCCCAGTGGCGCGCCTGCCACTCCTCGAACTTTTGGGCATACGCGTCCTCACACTCCGGCAAGTAGCCTTTATCGCCTTCGGCTAGATCCCAGCGGTGGTCGTCACGGTTATTCTTGGGGCTCAAAGCGCGAGAGATTGGCAACGGGACAGGCCCAGAGCAATAGCGAATTGCGCGGGCCGTTACGCCGCTCTCAGATCTGAGTTCGAGCCCCTCCTAACCACAGAAACTTGCCCGAGCACGCGTGTACCAGGTTCGAAGTCGGCGATCTGCGAGATGAACGGCGCGCGGATCGTAGCCGAGGCGGCCAACGCCTCTCCGGGGCCAGTATCTTGATGGCCGGGCGCGCTAAACCTTGGTCATGCCGGTGCCCTTGACGCTCGCGGTACTGGCTGCCCGTGATCTTGCTCACCTGCGGTCCTCTCCAGCTGGCCGGGCAGCACGGATTTCCATTCTTCAGCGCCGTCAAGTCAAACCACGATCACTGTGAGATCGTTGATTTTTGGCCACTGCCTGCGACCGACCGAACATTCCATACGCTGGCCGGTGGACTCATGGCCATGTCAGCCGCTGCATTGCCGGGTGAACGGGCTTTGACTTTGATCGCGGATTTGAGGTCTGAGATCCGCCCTCCAGGTCTCTGAGCAAGAACTTGCCGGACGACCTGTCTTCATGGCAAGCGCCTTTAGGAATCGGGCAAGTCCGCCCGTTACTCGCGCTCGCAGCCACGACAGGGAGGACGCCATTGCGCCGTTGTCATCGTCGGCCTGCTCGGCCTCGGCCAAGAACTGTCGCTCTTGAGGTCTTAACGGCTGCCAGGCGAAGGCGATTCAACCGGCGGCGTGTTCGGTCGCAAATAACGCGATTCGCGCGCTTGACGCAATTGCCTACCAAGTCGCTTTGGCGCACCGTCACGATAGCAAGTCAGGTCGAGGCTACCGACAGGTTGGCCAGATCTGCTGTCCCTTTGCCGTGTTCCTTGGTTACAAGCGTAAGGACAATGGGCCGGAAAGTCCGCAAGCCGTTTCAACCGTAAGTTCGGTCGAGAATGGGTGGCGGGCCTGCCCGAATCAGCCATAACTCCGAGCCCTTGCCAGCCAATTCCAAATCCGTGTATGCTCCCCATCCATGAATCTATCGACATTGACTACCACCCAACTCAGACAGGCCCTCACGCTCAAAGAACAAATCGAAACCCTGGAACAGCAGCTGGCAGCAATCACAGAAACCTCTGTGAATCCTGCGGGAGCGGCGAGTGCTGGACTCGGCGTCGCAAGTGCTGAGCCAGGAAGTAAGAAGGTCGCTCCGGCAAAGCGACGAAAACGTGGAGCCGTCAAAGAGGCGGTCATCGATTTAGTCAAAAATGCAGGCCAAGCCGGGATCACTGTGAAGGAGATTGCGGCGGCCCTCGGCAAGTCGTACGGGAGCATTTCGGTTTGGTTTAACAGCACCGGCAAGAAAGTGAAGCAGATCAAGAAAGTTGGGCCGGGGAAATACTCCTGGCTGGCAGGTGTGGAACCGGCTGCGGAGGCCCAGGTCGATAAACCCAAGCCCAGCGTCAAGCAGGCCCAGGCTAAGTCGTATGGCGGACTACGGGACTCGATAACTAACTTGCTAGAGACCCATGGCAAGTCAGGGATCTCGGTGAAGGAGATCGCTCAAAACCTGGGCACAAAGCCTGGGAACATCTACTCGTGGTTCACTTCCACCGGCAAGAAGATCAAGGCGATCAAGAAAGTCGGCCCGGCGAAATACGGCTGGGTTGGCTAATTGATGGCAAGTTCGCCTCGGGGTTTCGCCCCGGTCAAAGAGCGCGCCAACGGCCTTGGAGCGGGTTGACACGTAGCACGCTCTGGTCCGGAGCATGCCGTGGTGTGGCATGAATAGCGACAGCGCCATCATGTCAAGAGCCACGCCCGAGCGCCTATCAAGAGCGCTTCGACCACCTTGAAGACGTCGGTCGCACCGACAGCGGTGAGAGCACCACAAAAAGCGAATGATTGCGGCCTTGGCAAAATTCATTGACTGGCTGTCGATCCAGAAGGACTTCAGGCAGATCCCATCCTTTGATGAAGGAAGTCTCCGGCTGGAAGAGGCGCTCCAATTTCTGAAAGGAGCAGACTTTATTCCCGCCGAGAGCCAACGGGCGAGGGTTGAGTTCGATCCAAACAAGTCAGGGCTGCACTTCCGCTTTGCCACGCCGCGACCGAGCGACGTGGAGGAGAACAATGTCGTTTATGGCAGGTTGTACCGCTGTCCGGGGCGCTGGCAGGAACGACCGGCGATCATTCTGCTGCATGGTGGCAACATGATGCGAGGCGGCAACGACGGTATCTGCTATCGGTTCAGATAACCTTTGACCTCGCACTGTTGCAACCAGTCCGGATTCAACGCTGCGACGGTGGAGTTGCCTTACCACTTTCAGCGCTATCCCCACCAACCGGGAGCGTTGAACGATCTGAACTATTTGCGGCTTGCCCAGGCGGCGGCGCAGGCCGTTGCTGAAATTCGCGCGCTGGTGGGCTGGCTGTTGGCGGAAGGTTGTCCTGCCGTGGCATTGTGGGGCACCTCGATGGGCGGACGGCTGGCGGGCTTGACTGTGTGCCACGAAAAGCGTTTGGCTGCTGTGGTCATGGCTGCGCCTGGCGTTCGCAGCAATCGCTTGTTCGCGGACCAGATCATCTGGCGGCGAGTGCGGGAGACCGTGCAGAGGCTGTGCGTAGAGGACGAGAAGTTGGATACGACCCCGCTGAACTTAGCCATGATCCGACCTGCCATCCCCAAGGAAAACATATTACTGATTGAAGCAGTCCACGATTTGTTTACGCCCAAAGCACCGATGGAGGAACTCTGGCAAACGTGGGGGCGGCCAGACATCTGGCGGTTGGCGCACGGCCACATCAGTAAAAGCTTAGTGCCGGGGTTGACGGGCCGCGTCCTTCGCTGGTTGTCGCCACGCCTGAACGCGCCCACCGCTCAGGCGCAACCAATCGGCGCTGCCAGATAATGTCGAGTCGGTGAAACACAAAACGGGTGATTTCTCCGGCTTTCAAGAGAATCAACCCATTAACTCGGCATTTTCGAACCTCGGCGCAATGGCCAAGTTCGGCTGAGGATGCAGCAGCAAAACCCTGCCAGATGTCGGCCAAATCCTGGTTGAATTCAAAAATCTTTCGGAACCGAGAGCACGCAAGGCCCAAGTTGCCGGGTTAATGCGCGCAAGCCCACGGCTTGGAAGGCGTTAGCTTCGGTTTCTGACCGTTGTCAGCAAAAACAGGTTTTGGGTGGTGCCACCGATCCAGCGTCTGTCATGTTCTCGCGACGTGAAGTCCTTTGAGCTGGTCTAGCGGCACAAGATCACGATCCACCACCAGCGACGCGATCCAATTGCGCCTATACCGCCATAACGTACGTTCCCGTCTCAGCTGGTGGATGGTCTTGAGGATCTGCCGTTTATTCTCGCGGAGTTCCCAGCGGCTCTCGGCCAGACTTTCGGCACCAATCTCGTTGATAACGCTCCAAAGTTTCTGAGGTCTGTTCCCGTGCGCCAGCAGATAGGACACCACCGCCTCAGGCCAATTCTCCTGGAAGGCATACTCCTCCCACGATGGTGCCGGTTGAGCCGTGGGTGCCGGTGCATGGCGGATGCTGGACTTGGGTGGTTGCCAAGTTGAGGTGGGAGAGACGAAAACGCTAATCATGCACTAACTACTCACGCCGGATTTGGCTGGCTCGTGCAAAGGTCGTGCAAGCACGTTTGTGAAAACAGCACGCGACGCCCGGTACCCGCCTTGCGACAGTCGTGAGCACGACGGATGGTTCCTTTCTGCCTTGCGCCCCGTCACCTTGGCCTATCAATCGTATCAAGTGCAGCAAGTGGGCTTGTTCAGAATGAAAGCCTGCCTTTTGCGATCGGGCTCGGCCACTCAAGTGATCAAACCCGGAGAACATCGTAGCGCCTATCCTGGGAGTTGGGTGGGCAAGGCGGAGGCCGGTGGTTACGCCGGTAGAAACCTGTGGCAGCCCACAATCGATCACTTTGATGCTGGCGGGGGCGTCGGGCGGGACACGGGAAGAGAAAGCCTGAACAACGTGGCAAAGTTGTTGGTGCTGGATGTCTTTGTCATTCCGTAGAACGCATCGTCACTTCCTTGCACCGGGCTTTTGGACGGATTCTGCCCATCTCCCTCCGTGGCGGGGAAGTTGTGCAAAATGATAAAGGCACTGCCGTCGATGTTCAGCTTGAACGCTGTCCCTCCGCCGTTCTTGCCGTGGTGCTCGGTCGTTCCATAGAGGACTCCGTCACGGCCTTGCGTCAAGCCGGTCGGGCCACTCCCATCGCCTTCATCGGAGAACCTTGTGACCACACCGTTCATAACCCCGCTCACGAGACCTTCGGGATCGGGCTTCAAGCCAAGGGAGCCGGTGAAGCTGTGCAGGACTTGATAACCGCCGCCGTCCTTATCCAGCCTGAACACCGTTCCAGCATCGTTGGTGCCGCCACTCTGTGTTGTCCCATAGAGCAGGCCGTCACGGCCTTCCAGCAAGGTCGAACGGGGCATGCGCCCATCACCTGGCTTGTCGGGGAAACTGTGCAAGATTTTGAGACCGCCGCCGTCAAGTTTCAGCCTAAACACCGTGCCGTTATGGCCGATTCCGCTGCCGCCGCTGTCGGTCGTGCCGTAGAGCGTCCCGTCGCTGCTTGCCAAGAGGCCCGCCATTGGCCTACAGCCGTCCGTCTCACTGCCCAGGAAATCATGCAACACCGCGTAGCCGCCACCGTCCTTGCTCACCTTGAACACCGTACCCAGGTTGTTGGTGCCGCCCTCCAGCGTGGTGCCATAGAGCGCCCCGTCAAGGCCTTCTACCAAGCCCGCCCAAGGCGCGATTCCATCCCCGCTCACGGCGGGGAAGCGGTGCAATACCGAGTATCCGCTGCTGTCTTTGTTCAACTTGAACACAGTCCCGCTGCCAGTCGGATACTCAGCGCCACCAGGACGGCCACCCACCTGCGTCGTCCCATAGAGCGCGCCGTCGCTGCCTTCAATTACCCCTTGGGGCCAGCTCCCATCCTCGCCGTTTCGATAACCGGTGAAATTGTGCAACGCCTTGTAATCTCTGCCGTCCCGGTTGACCTTGAAGACCACGCCCTCCCATTTGCTGCCTCCGTCCTGCATCGTCCCATACAGGTTGCGATCCTTTCCCTCGATGAGTGCGGTCGGATTGCTGCCTAAATCTGTGAGGCGCTTGATGGTCTGATAACTTGTCTGGCCATGCGCAGTGGCCACGATGACGAAACCCACACCCGCTATAGACAGTGCCGCAGATACGACGCGCTCTGGGGTGAGGTTGGCGCGCTGCGGGTCGCGGTTTGGTTGTAGGCGCTGATCTCTTTCCTCAATCGGTTTTCCTGCCGCTATACGTGCCTGGCAAGCCAGCGCGGGGCCGTTTATCAGGCATGGCGCACCAGGGCCCGGTTCGGGATCTCGATCAAGTTCGCAGCATTTCACGTCGGCACTATCGCCCAGAAGGAGTTAACGCCGAAATTCATAAACTTGACGCCATCATCATCAAAATCGATATGGGTGGCCGAGGGGACGGCGCAATCTGCTGTGGATGCGAAAACGCCCCGCAGCTCTGACAAGCCGCCCTAGACACCCATCCCGCAAGGCGTTCTCCACCACGGGCTGATGACGCCGCCAGATCAGATCTCCAAGGACACGAAGTTCGGGTTGAAGCGAGTACGCGGTTCCTTCGTTTCAGCCGGGTACCCAATGGCGATGCAGGCGACGGGAATCACCTGTTCCTTCAGCTTCAGAATTGCTTGCAGGCTCTTCACGCGCTGTTCTCTGGGATGCACCGCAACCCAACAGGTTCCCAATCCAAGCAGATGCGCGCAGAGGAGTAGGTTCTCGATCGCCGCCGCACAATCCTGGAGCAGGTAGCTCAGCTGATTGTCGTGCGCGGCCTCCAGGTCGCCGGATACGACAATGCCCAGCGCGGCGGACGTCAGCATCTTCCCGTGCGGCAGGGCGTCGGCGATCGCTGAGAGCATCTTGCGGTTCTTTACCACGACAAAGCGCCACGGGTCGCAGGCGACAGCGGAAGGCGCGGCCATCGCCGCTTCGAGCATCTTCTGGACGGCCTCATCGCTCACCGGCTGGGATGTGTAGGCGCGGATGCTTCGCCGCCCGAAGATGAAGGCCAGTTTGTCGTCAACGGTCGTGGTCATACTTTTTCAAGTTGTCTGAGATTAACCTCCACATCGGTATCCAACGCAAGCATCCGCCGCTGGCAAGAGCGCAAGCGTGGGATGCGTTCTCAGGGCGCTGAAGATCTAACGACCGGCAATCAACGGATGCTGCCGAGACTTCAAGGGAAACGCCACGCGTCCCAGCGCCAGGCCAGGGTGAACACGGCTATCGCCCTCAACGTGGCTGATTGCCGCTGCCGGTACGGCGCGATGTGCCCCTGACCGCTGAAGATCGGGTAAGGCTTTGACCATATTTCACTGGAGCAAACGCACTCTGTAGTACTTTTGTGCCTGTCCGGTTGAAACCGGATCTTTGACCGCAGTGTTCGTGCCTTGAGCTGTGATTGGCAGGCCCAGGTTTGCCCAAGCATTAGTGGCCGCCAGAGACATGACGTACTGGAGTTGGTAGATGCGGTTACTGCGAGAAGTCCAATCGGCCTCCACTTCCGATACCAGACCCCCTTGAGTTGCTGAGACACGGACGCTGAGCACCGGCAGGCTGCCGTCCCAAACCGCGAATAACCCTGTCCCTTGAACACTCGCAACGACTGCGTTCCTTGGGTCTGATGGGTCCAGATCCATGACGGCGCTGCCGTCGCCACTTCCGTTCAATCCGTAAAGGTGGTCAACGCCGTTGAAGATCGGATGGGTGCTGTCGATTGGATAAACGGTCCCTCCGGAAGTGGTGCCCGCAAATGACAGGCCAAAATGGCCTACAAAGCCGTTCCACAACGCGTTGGCCCCGATGCCGCCGCTAAAAACGTAAACATTTCCTCCAGCCTCCACATATTGAACCAGCACGTTGGTGTCCGCTGCGTCGCCTCCTACGAACACTCCATCGTAGGTCATGAGATTGGTCAGCGTGAAACTCGCAGTATGATCGACAATCCAAGTGTTCCCGGCAGACGCCATTGCGTTCGAGAGATCCATGCCGGTGTAGCCAGGGTGGGTTGACCACGCCAGAAATCGTCCCGGCGAGCCTCCGGTGAACCAGGCGGCAACATTGGTCGCAAAAGCACCGGGCTCATTGGGAGCGAAGAAACCTATGTCAGCCAGGGTCCAGTCGTCGAAAG
>Ga0265329_10001289_pt1 | contig 12188 bp, 13 predicted proteins | sample 41627metaG_FD_202091 | JGI IMG/M metagenome (GOLD analysis project Ga0265329, IMG submission 202091) | Rhizosphere microbial communities from Carex aquatilis grown in University of Washington, Seatle, WA, United States - 4-16-27 metaG | ecosystem: Host-associated > Plants > Roots > Rhizosphere...
GGCCAGGTTCTTGGGCTTTCCGGCGCTCGCGTGACCGAGTCCGCGCAGGCTGTTCGCCTCGAAGCGCCGCAGGCAATTGCGCACCGTATTGGGGTGGACACCGACGGCGGCCGCCACCTCCGGGATCGACATCCCGCGGGCCCGTGCCAGGACGATGCTCGCATGACGAGCGACATGCGGTGGGGCCTCCCCCGCCAGCCACTTGAGTTCGGCCTTCAGAGCGGGAGTCAGCCAGAACGCATCGGCCATGACCCCGCGCGCGCCATTGGGCATGGGCGGCATGATACGCGCTCCGAACCATGGCCGCAACATGTTCAGGGGGGCGTCAGGAGACACGTTTTTGGGAGTTTTTGGGGGCCTCTCTTTTGATGGCCGCAAACCAATGCTATAAGGCGCCCATGTCGGAAGGGAGGTGATGCGCATGAAGAGACTGCTGACAATAGCGTTGGCTGCATTGTTGTCCCTGGGAATCGCGTCTGTGAGCTTGGCGCAAGACGGGGCTGCAGCAGGCGGTAAGGCTCCGGCCGGCGACGCGGGGGCAAAAGCACCGAAGAAGCACAAGAAGTCGGGCAAGAAGCACAAGAAGAGCAAGAAGCAAGAGGGCTCGGCCGACACAGCGAAGTAGTAAGTAGGCGGATCCGCCGGAGGGACAGCAAGCTCCTGCCCCTCCGGTTTGCCCATCCATTCTGCCCCACGTTTCCCCGCTCCCTGCTATCCATTCACTCTGCTTGCGCCGCCAATGGTCACTCGTCATTCTGCGTGTCCGAGGCGTAAGTGACTATCGACGTGACGGACCAACAATCCGAACTGCTGATCTCCATAGAGGCGCCGCTGGCGTGGGTGGTGATCAACCGGCCAGCGTCGCGCAACGCCCTCAACCTCGCCGTATGGCGCGGTCTCGCGCAGCAGCTGCCAGGGCTCGACACGCACCCCGAAGTCCGGGTGGTGGTCCTGCGCGGCGCCGGCGATGAGGCCTTTCTCGCCGGCGCCGACATCACCGAGTTCCCAGCGGCGCGTGGCGATGCGGCCATGGCCGCCGAGTACGAGCGCGAAACCCACGCCGCCCTCGAGGCGCTCGCGGGCACATCAAAACCGGTGATTGCGATGATCAACGGCCTGTGTTTCGGCGGCGGCTGCTCGGTGGCGCTGGCGTGCGATCTGCGTTTCGCCGCCGATCATGCGCGGCTTGCCATTCCTGCCGCACGGCTCGGGCTGGCGTATCCGTTCGCGCACGGGGTGCAAAGCCTCGTGGACCTGGTAGGTCCGGCGCACGCGGCCGACATGCTGTTCTCGGCACGCGCGCTCGATGCGGAAGAGGCCTTGAGGATCGGGTTGGTCAATCGGGTGGTACCGCGCGACACGCTCGAGGCCGTCACGCGAGACTATGCCTTGCGGATGGCGCAGGGTGCGCCCCTGAGCCTGGCGGCGCACAAGGCAGCCATTCGAACGGCGCGGCACGCGACCTCGGCATCGACCGCGCAAGTGGAGGCGCGGATCGCACGTTGCTTTGACAGCGCCGACTATCAGGAAGGCGTCGCGGCATTTCTGGCAAAGCGGCCGCCGCGCTTCACCGGGCGCTGAGCGCCGCTCACCGTTTCGCACTTGCACCACAGGGAAGAGGTGTCTAGTGAATAGCTTGTGGGGCGTGCTTCCGACCGCGGCGTTAGGCGGTTTGTCATTTTTCTTGTCGTGGTAACCGCCACCGGCGCGGTGGCGCTGTTACGGGCGCAGCGCGGGCTTCATTTCTCGCCTGAGGCGTTGCGAGACTGGGTCAACGGCTACGGCATGTGGGCACCGGTGGTGTTCGCCGGCGCATTCGTGGTGCGCCCGCTCGTTTTCTTCCCTTCGACCCTGCTGTTCCTTGCCGGGGGGCTGGCGTTCGGCGCCGCGTGGGCCACGCTCTACGCCGCCATCGGTGGCACCGGCGGGGCAATCGTGGGATTTTTGATCGCGCGCGCCCTGGGGCGTGACTTCATCGAAACCCATATCGGCATCCACATTCCCGACGCGCAGCGCGACCATTGGGGCCTCGGCCTGGTGCTGTTGCTCAACCTGATACCGGTGGTGCCGATGACGGCGATCAACTACGGCGCCGGGTTGTCCGGCATGGGGCTGGCGCCGTTTACGGTGGCGGTCATCGCCGGACTGACACCACGCGCCTTTGCATACAGCTACTTCGGTCACTCGCTCTTGCAGATCGGCTCGACGCAGTTCCGTGTCGCGCTGATGCTGCTGGCAGCCCTCGTCGTGCTCCCGTTGTATCTGCGCCGGCACCTCACCCGCCGGCTGGCGCGTCCCGCGGCAAGCGAGGATCGCTGAGCGTCAGATATCGTACCCACCGTTCGGCGAGATCACCTGCCCCACCATGTAGCTGGAGTCGTCGCTCGCCAGGTACAACGCCACGGCGGCAATCTCGCGCGCCGTCCCCAGGCGGCCGATCGGCGTCTGCAACAGGATCATCTGCTTCATCGGTTCGTCGAGGACGTCGAGCAACGGCGTATCGATATAGCCAGGCGCGATGGCGTTGACATAGATGCCGGCGCTGATCACCTCGCGCGCCACCGCCTTGGTGAATCCGATGATGCCGGCCTTGGCCGCCGAGTAGTCGGGCGAGCCGAGCAGGCCGGTGGTCCCGGCAATGGACGCCATGTTGATGATCTTTCCCGCCCCCTTGGCCTCCATGATCTTGAGCGCCTCGCGGGTGCAATGGAAGGTGCCGTCGAGATGCACGGACAACGTGCGGCGCCATTGCGAATCGAGCATCGTGCGCGTCGCCCCGATCGATCGCGTCGGACGCGCGCCGCTGAGCATGGTCATCACCATCTCGCCGAAGTTGGCCTTCACCGCATCGGTGATCAGCGCGATGCCGGCGTTGTTCACCAGAATGTCGATCGTCCCCCAGCGCTCGACGAGCTCCTCGAAGACGGCCGACACCTCGACGCTGTCTGAAACATCAGCGGGCAAGACCAGCGCCTGACCGCCCATCGCCGTGATCTCCGCGGCAACGCTCGCGGCGGAGTCGCGCCGTACATCGTTCGCGGCGATCCGGGCGCCCTCGCGCGCGAAGGTCAGCGCGATCTCTCGGCCCAACCCGGAGCCTGCACCGGTAATCAACGCCACGCGGTCCGTCAGCAGCATCGCACGCTCCTTTTCGTACAGGGCCCCCTTGGCTTATACTCCGGGCGTGAGCCTAGAAAACCGAGCCCCCTTTGTCCACGTGGTCACGCACGGTTCGCATTGCCTCGATGGCGTCACCGCCGCCGTCGTGCTGGCGCGCTACTATGCCAAGGATCGAGTGACCCCGTACTTCTGCACCCACCGGGAGGTCAACGGGGTCCTCCTGGGTCTCCGTTGCGATTCACCTGAAGCCAGCCATGAGCTGTGGATCACCGACATCGCCTGGACCGATACGGCGGTCGATCGCCACTTGCAGACGCTGCTTGACCGCGGCGTCAAGGTGTACTTGATCGATCACCACCGGACGACGCTGGAACGGTTCAGCGCCGGGCACCACAGCGTGCGGCTGACGGACTGTGTACTCAGCGAGACCTACGCGGCGTCGCGCCTGGTGTACGACTACTTACGCGAGCGACGGGAGGCGTTGCCGGAGCAACGCGCCGGGTTTGACGCCTTGGAGGCCCTCGTCGCCATGGCCGACGACAACGACCGCTGGCTACACCGGCTCCCAGGCTCACGGCCGCTGGCGGCAACGGTGAGCGCCATGGAGAGCATCGACGCCTATCACGAGCTGCTCCAGGTTGACGCCGCCGTCACGTACACCCCGCGAATGGCCGCGGCTCGACAGCGAGCAGAGAAGGAGCTGGCGTACAGCTTCGAAGTCGCCGAGCAGAGCCGCTACGAACGGCCGATGGGCGACGCCGGCCTGACCGTGGTTACGGCCGTGTGCGCCGGCTACTCCAGCGAGATTGCGGATGCCTGGGGGAAGGCATCGTCGAAGACGGTATTCGCTTTCTTCGACAGCAAGAGTCTGACCGTCAGCCTGCGCCGCTCTGCCGATTGTGACGTCGACCTGTCGCGCCTGGCAGCGCGCTTCGGCGGCGGTGGCCACCCAGCGGCGGCGGGCTGCGAGCTTACCGACCTGCGGCAGCGGATTGCGGAAATCCTCGCAAATTCGGTGGCCACGGGACTCTCTTCGTGATGCAGCGGGGGGGGCGGAGGGTGGGTGGCCGGAGCGCCCGTCCAATGACGGTCCGCCGACAAATGTGCACATGGACCGTTCGTTCTCCGTTGCCATGACATCACGCATCATCGCAACATAGTTTTTACGCGCCTGGCACCGGGTTTGCTGTCCAGCCTTACCCAGTGGAGGAGGACGGCATGGCGCGAGTTCGATCCCTGACAACGGATACGAAGCCTAGGGCACTCGAGTCTGAGGAACTGCTCTTGATGGCGGTGTTGGAACAGGCAGTGGCAGATCTCGATCACCCCTGCCCCGCGGTTCGCGCGGATGCGGATGCTTACGTGTTTTCCTACGACCCTGACTATACGATGTTCAGTTTCGATTCGGTGTGTGCATACTTCAAGCTGTCTCCGGAAGCGGTGCGGCAAGCGTTGCGGGCGCGACAGGCCCACGGCGGCCGGCGCGGGCGCTCACGCACAATGGATCTGCGAACCGCAGCATAGCCATCGTGGGACCACGCGGCGGCCTGCCGGTCGTCGCCACGGCGGGGCATCACCCGACGGCCTGGTGCCAGGCCTGCCGCACCCGCGCGGTCAGATCCTCCAGAGGCCCACTGTTTTCAATGACGAGGTCGGCGAATCGTCGGCGCTCGGCATCGCTCAACTGAGCGCCCATCCGTTTCGCAACTTCGTCGGCTGAGAGGCCGCGCTGCATCCCCAGTCGGTTGACGACCTCGGTCGGGGGTGCAACCACGAGCCACACCTCATCGACAAGGGCGCACCAGTTAGCCTCGATGAGTATAGCCGCTTCAACAACGATGGGCCGCGTCGCATCGCTGGCTTGCTGTGCCACAATGCGCTGCCGGATCTCTTCAAAGATCAACGGGTGAACGATCCCATTGAGCTGTTTCAACGCCTCGGGCTTGGCGAAGACCAGGGCGCCGAGTTGTCTCCGGTCGATCGTCCCGTCGGCGGCGAGTATGCCGCGCCTCAACAACGCGCCGCCACCCCTCGCTGTGCGGCAGATAGATCTCGTGGCCCACGGTGTCCGCATTGATCACCGTGGCTCCGAGGTCCCCGAGGATTGCGGCGACCGTGCTCTTGCCGGAGCCGATCCCCCCGGTGAGACCAATGGTTTTCACTGGCAATCGGGGATTACTCGCCGGAGCACGCGACCGGGCAGCGCACGCGTGTGCAGCGCATGCGCCAAGGTTTCAACCAACGGCAGCCAGATGCCCCTCACCGCCTGGGGCGCGCTTGTCACGCGTGGGCTGCCGCCCAAGCAGCAGCGCGCGACGGCGCCATTCCTGCACGCCGCGGCGCAGGTAGGCGGGATTGATATCGAGGGTTTCGCAGATATTTTCGAACGAGAAATACCAATCACTGTCTTCGCTGGACACCCACGAATCGGCGTCCGCAAAAAGCTGCCGCCCGTGCCCGTCCTTGGCAAAGGCATACTTCTGGTAGCAATCAAGCGCGTCCTGAAGAACCGCCAACATCAACCGCTTTTCACCACGTACGGCGGAGCCACCCCGGAAGGCAGCATAAAACTGAGCTGGCAGCAGAGCATCCGGTTCAAACAAGCCGAATGGTCGATCGGTCATAAGCACCCCCCACACACATCCCAATGTGTAGCGATCAGTAACTTATGTTCCAGCCATAGCCAAATGAAAAGTCTTACTAGCCCGGCAGCCTGTAGCTTATCCCGGACGCCGCCCGAGGACAGCGCGCCCCGAACGGTACGGAGCGGCGTCCCCTAGCGACTGATCCGACGCATCGGTCGGCTCGTGGAATTACTTCTTCCCGCCGAGCACTGATTCTTTGAAGGTCTTTGCAACCGAGAAGCGAACCTTTTTGCGAGCCGGGATCTTGATCGCCTCACCGGTCTGCGGGTTCCTCCCCATGCGGGCCTTGGTTTGCACCTTGCGGAACGTGCCGAGCCCCGGGATCTTCACGGGATCGCCCTTGCGGACCGCGCTCACGGTGGTCTCGACCAGCGCCTGCAGCACTGCGTCAGCCTGCTTCTTGCTGAGTTCGGACGCCTCAGCCAACTTCAGAACAAGTTGCGACTTCGTCATGTACTTCCTCCTCCCCTCGAAGCTGTATGTATTCCCAGTACGCCAATATCCTCGCCGCGTTCACCAAGCCGCGGAACGGCGTATAACTGCAACGAGGGGGCCGCCCCTGTCAAGACAAATCTTCTGATTTTCCCGGTTTTCACGCACGCTTGGCAGCGTGGCGGAGCGCGGTGGCCGGCGCCGCCGGCTCAATCGTAGTATTCGTTCCCGAGATGGGTGATCAACTCTTCGCCACGCAGGAAGCGCAGCGTATTCTTGAGCTTCGTGAGCTGAATGAAGAGGTCGTGCTCGGGGTACAGACCGGGCGCGGTTTGCGGGCTCTTGAAGTAGAACGACAGCCACTCCTGGACACCCTTCATCCCGGCACGCTGTGCGAGGTCCGTGAACAGTGCAAGGTCGAGCACCAGGGGGGCCGCGAGGATGGAATCGCGGCACAGGAAGTTGATCTTGATCTGCATCGGGTAACCGAGCCACCCGAAGATATCGATATTGTCCCACCCTTCCTTGTTGTCTCCCCGCGGTGGATAGTAGTGGATGTTTACTTTATGAATGTAGTCCGCGTAGAGTTCCGGGTAGAGTTTCTCCTGGAGGATGACATCGAGCACCGACAGCTTGCTCTCCTCCTTGGTCTTGAACGACGACGGCTCATCGAGCACTTCGCCGTCGCGATTGCCGAGGATGTTGGTCGAGAACCAACCCGTGAGTCCCAGCATGCGCGCCTTCAAGCCGGGCGCGATGATCGTCTTCATCAACGTCTGGCCGGTCTTGAAGTCCTTGCCGCAGATCGGCGCACGGTTGCGATCCGCCAACTCCATCATCGCCGGGATGTCCACGGTGAGATTCGGTGCACCGTTGACGAATGGGATCCCGAGCGACAGCGCGGCGTACGCGTAGATCATGCTCGGGGCGATCGCCGGGTCGTTGCCGCGCAAGGCCTCCTCGAAGCGTGCCAGGGTGCTGTGCGGGGCGCCCGGCCGCAGGAAGCTCTCCGTACTGCCGCACCAGATGACCACCAGACGCGCCGCACCGGAGGCCGTGCGAAAGCGCTCGATGTCCGCAATCAGCTGCTGCGCCAAGACCAACTTGTTGGCGCCCTGCTTGACGTGCGGGCCGTTGAGACGCTTGACGTACTCATGGTCGAAGACCGCAGGCCACGGGCGGATGGCCTCGAGTTCGGGGCGCACCAGATCCAGCAGCCCCGGTTCAAGCACCCGGGCGCGCAAAGCCGCCTGATAGGCATCGTCAGGAAAAATATCCCAGGCGCCAAACGACAGATCTTCCAGGGCCGCCAAGGGGACGAAGTCGCGGATGTGCGGCGCGCGATTCTCGGTGCGCTTGCCCAGCCGGATAGTCCCCAGCTGTGTCAGCGAGCCGATCGGCTTGCCGAGCCCCTTCTTGATCAGCTCGATCCCGGCGATGAACGTGCTGCTAACGGCCCCCAAGCCGACGAGCAAGACACCGAGTGTTCCGTGCGCTTCCGCGACGGGGGTTCCTTTCTGCATGACTCTGCTCCTCTAGCAGCTTGTCGGACTTGGCACGAGAGAGCGACCCAACGGGGAGCGGACTGACCAAACCGACGCCGACCGCAGGTCTAGAGCAGAGTCCCGGGCGGCGCAAGTCAGGTGGCGCCAGAACGCGTGCCCGCCCCGGTCGCCGTCACGCACCGGGCGCGTACATCGCGGCGACGCGCTCCGCAATCCTGGTCTTGGTGTCGAGGATCCCGCTTGGAACATACGGCGACAGGCGGCTGATTTCCCGCAACCGCTCCGGCAACTCCGCCACGGTGGCGTCGTTGGCGACCAGGCGGCGCGCCGCCGCATGGATCCGGTCGGTACAGTACGCCGTGGTGACGCGCGTCAGATCGATCTCGAACACGGCGCCCTCGACACCGCGCTGCCGGATGAGCTTCAACGTGCGGCCGATCGTGCTGTCGAGCGCATATACCTCGCAGATCATGTTGCTGAGGAGCTCGAGGTGCTGCTGCTTCTTCGCCAGCTCTGCCGCTTGCCGCTCCAGCAAGAGGCCGGCAACATGCGCCGTCAGGGACTTTGCCGCCTCCAGGGCCGCGGTCTCGGCCGCCAGCGGACCGCTGTCGGGCACACGCGTGCTCCCGCCCGCGAGCTCCGCCCGCACGTGCTGGACATAGTCCAGCAACGGCAGACCGCCGGCCATGACCCGTTTCACCAGGGTACCGGGGATGAGCAAACGGTTGATCTCGTTCGTCCCTTCGAAGATGCGGTTGATGCGCGAGTCACGGTAGAAGCGCGCCAGCGGATACTCTTCGGTGAAGCCGTAGCCGCCGTACATCTGCAGCGCCTCGTCGACCACGAAATCAAGCACCTCGCTGCCGTACACCTTCAGAATCGACTGCTCGATGGCGTACTCCTCGATCGCCCGCTGCACCTGCTGCCAATACGTCGGGGCGCTGGGATCCAAGCGGTCGATCGCCGCATCGAGCAAGCCCGTGGTGCGGAAGCTCATGCTTTCGGCGGTGTAGATGGCCGCCATCATGTCCGCTACCTTGCGCTGCAGAGCGCCGAACGTCAGGATCGACACGCCGAACTGGCGGCGCCCCGCCGCGTACTCGACCGCCAACTGCAAGGCTCGGCGTGCCCCGCCGCTGGCGATCACGCCGAGCTTGAGTCGCCCCACATTCAGGATGTTGAAGGCGATCTTGTGCCCCTGCCCGACCTCGCCCAGCACGTTCTCCACCGGGACATCGACATCTTCCAGGATCACCTGCCGCGTCGACGACCCCTTGATCCCCATCTTGTGCTCTTCGGGGCCGGTGCTGACGCCCGGCCAGGTGCGCTCGATCAAGAACGCGGTGAACTTCGCACCATCGACCTTGGCAAACACGGTAAACAGGTCGGCGAATCCGGCGTTGGTAATGAACTGCTTCACGCCATTGAGGCGATAGGAACGGCCGTCGCCGCTGAGCACCGCACGGGTCTTCGCCCCGAGGGCGTCGCTGCCGGCGCCCGGCTCGCTTAGCGCATAGGCCGCCAGCCACTCGCCGGTCGCCAGCTTCGGCAGGTAGCGGCCACGCTGCTCGTCGTTGCCGTAGAAGACCAGCGGCAGGGTGCCGATGCCGGTGTGCGCCGTCATCGAGGTGCTGAACGACGCACACTCCGACGCGCGCGACGCCACCAGCGATGCCACCCCTTTGTGCAGCCCCAGCCCACCGTACTCGGTGGGGATCTCGAGCATGAGCAAGCCGAGTTCGCCGGCACGCTTCAACAGCGACGGCACCAGCCCTTCTTGCTTGTTCTCGATCGCCTCGAGGTGTGGCAGCACCTCTTTGCGGACAAACTCCTCGGCCGTGTTCGCCAAACCGAGGTCGTCGGCATCGAAGTCCTCGAAAATGAATGGCTCGCGCTCGCCCACCGATTCGATCAAGAAGGCTCCCCCAACCGGAAGCTTGCCGTCTGGTTCGCTCATGAAGTCACCCACTCCTTCGTGAAGATTCCTGGCATCCGGATCCGCATCCACTTGCCCAACGGGAGGAACAGCCAGGTTTGTGCCACACGAGACGGCGCACGCGGCCATGCGTCTATTCCCGGCGATCGAGCGGGCCGTCTCAAGTTCGCAAGTCCGCGACTTGCGCCTCTACCATTTGCAACAAGACTGTCGCGGCTCACCGGGCGACGGATCGGAACGCCTCGCCCCCGGCTCCGCGTTCCCGTTGCCTCCGCATGCAGCCTGTGCGACAAGGCAGCGCAGCATCATGTAGGAGGGGGCAATGGACGCGCTACTGACGAATCCGGCACTGCGGCTCTTTGGCATCACTTACTTGATCCTCGTGCTCAAGATGGTCGCGGTCGGATACGCCACGAGCGTCTACCGCATCCGCGACAAGCACTTCGCAACGCCCGAAGATTACCGCCTGCAAGGACTCACACCGAAGACCGGCGTCAACGAAGACGTCGAGCGCGCGCGGCGCGCGCACCAGAACGACCTCGAGAATATCCTCCCCTACTTCGGCGTCGGCTTGCTCTACGCCCTGAGCAACCCCTCGCCCGGGATGGCGCGGCTGTGCTTCATCGGGTTCACCGTGTCGCGCATCCTTCACAGCGTGTTCTATCTATTGCAGCTGCAGCCGTGGCGAACGATTGTCTGGAGCATCGCGCATGGGCTCTTGCTGCTGATGACGCTGAGCACGCTGCTGACGCTCGCCTGAGCGGGGTGTCGCCCCGGCGCGCGGGCCGCCGTGCGCTGCGCGGCGGACTCCACGCGGCCTCACGCGTCGAGTACGATCGGCGGGCCGTACCCGCGGTCGCCGTGCTCGACAACCACCACGCCAGCGTTGGGGGTAACGCTGAGGCCATCCCACGAACCGGTCACGAAGGCGCACAGCGCCAGCATGACCCCACCGTGGCTGACCAACACAACGTCACGCCCCAAGCCCTCGCGGGCGAGCCGCTCGAAGGCCGGCACGACCCGCGCGTACACGTCCGTCAGCGACTCACCGCCCGGCGGCCGCCACTGCCAGCGCGGCCCCTCGTGATACGAGGCGTCGGTCAGCAACGCTTCGTACGGCTGTCCCGCGAGCGCGCCAAAGCTTTGTTCGCGCAGGGCGGCTTCGATCTCCACTTCCAAGGCGCCTCCGGCAGCGATGATCTCCGCGGTCTGCCGCGCACGCGTGTAGGGGCTGGCGACGACACGCGCCGGCCGAAAGTGTCTGGCGATCAGGGCGCCAGCAACACGGGCTTGCTCCCGGCCGACAGCCGTGATCGGCACCTCCGGGCTCTGCGTAAACCTGCGGTCGCGGTTCCCCTCACTCTCGCCGTGGCGGACGAGGATCAGGCGGGTACGAGTGGCAGTCGGGTTGTGCATCGGCATCGTACGCTTCGTCATAGCGAAATGAACGCCATAAGTTGACACCCGCACCTCCCGCCCGCTATGCGCCGCCAGGCATGGCCGGAACCGCGATCACTGTGTTGGGTGCCACCGGGTACACCGGCCGCCTCATCGTGCACGAACTCCGCCGGCGCGGCATCACCGTCGTGGCGGCGGGGCGCAATCCCGACAAGCTGCAGGCGCTCGTCGCCGCCACCAACTGCGAGCCGCTGGTCGTCGACGTGCATGAGCCTGCCGCCATCGAGCGGCTGGCACAGCGCAGTCGTGTGATCATCAATACCGTCGGCCCGTTCGTCGACTACGGCGAGCCAGTGGTGCGCGCCGCCATCGCCCATGGCGTCCACTACCTCGACACCACCGGCGAACAACCCTTCGTGAAGGCGATGCTGGTGCACGACGAGTGGGCGCGCCGGCAACGCGTCGCGGTGGTCTGCGCACAAGCCTTCGAGGTGGCGGTAGCCGACTGCGCCGCGGCCGTCGCCGCCGCCGACTTTCGCGACATTGCGTCGGTGCACGTCACCTACGCCACCCGTATGCACGCCAGCCAGGGGACGCAGCGGACGGTGCTACGAATGTTGTCGAGCGCCGGCTACGCCTACCGCGGCGGCGAATGGATCGAGGAGCCCGCCGCGGCGGCGACGCGCGTCATCGAACTCCCACCGCTCGGACAGGTGACGACCGTGAGTATTCCGTCCGCCGAGGTGATCACCATCCCGCGTCACCTGACGGTACGTGAGGTGCGAACGTTCATGGCCCTGCCGCGGCTCGCGGCCCGCCTCGTGCCAGCGGCAACCCCCATGGTGCGTGCGCTGCTACGTACCCCACTGCGACACCTCGCCGCTCGCGTCATCGGCCAGGGCACGGACGGCCCCGACGAGCAGACACGCGCGGGCGATGCGTTCCACCTGGCCATCGACGTCTGCGGTGTGCGCGCCGGCGCCGCCACGCGCCGGCGTCTGCTGCTGCACGGCCACGACCCCTACGGGCTGACCGCCGTCGTCGCCGCCTATGGCGCGCAACAGATGTGTGCCGACGACTACGCGTGCACCGGCGTCCTCGCACCAGCGGCGGCATTTGCACCGCAGCACCTGCTGACGCATCTGCAAGCCC
>Ga0265329_10001310_pt1 | contig 12087 bp, 11 predicted proteins | sample 41627metaG_FD_202091 | JGI IMG/M metagenome (GOLD analysis project Ga0265329, IMG submission 202091) | Rhizosphere microbial communities from Carex aquatilis grown in University of Washington, Seatle, WA, United States - 4-16-27 metaG | ecosystem: Host-associated > Plants > Roots > Rhizosphere...
CAGGGTGAACAGGCCATGTTCATCCTGAGTAAGTGATCCCGCTCGAAGAGCGGGAGAACGCATCGAAGGACGATGATGTTGCTCCTTTCTTAATCAAAATAGCCAGTACCCACGAGTGCTGTTTCTAGAAAATAGTCCTATATTTGTGTAAATGCGTTTTTACTTTTCTCTGCTAATGTTTTAGCAGCCTGACTGACGGGGAGGAGCAAGAAGTACATGGCAGCTGTAATCCTTAAAAGCGTTACACCCGGAAAAAAAATTCTGCTTCAACCAAGAAAGCGCAAGCCTCTTGATCACACATAGTGATATCAAATCCCCAATACGGACTTCGCTCGTGATTCCGTGTTACAACGAAGCGGAGGGCATTCCCCAGCTCTGCCAGAAATTGACTTCGCTCGTTGATACTCTGAGCAGAAATGGCGGTGTGGAAGTGCTGTTTGTGGATGACGGGTCGACTGACGGCAGTGCGGATGTCATTCGTCGTCTGGCAAGTGCATTGCCGTATCGAATTCTAACGCATCCGACGAACCGCGGGTTGGGAGCCGCACTGCGAACCGGCTTTCACGAATGTGACGGCGAAGAGGTTGTCACGTTGGACAGCGACTGTACCTATGACCCGATCCAGGCGTTGGAACTTGTAAGAGCACTTCGCGCGGGAAACGATGTTGTGACGGGGAGCCCGTACCACCCCAAAGGGAGTGTGGTAGGCGTTGTCCGCTGGCGTCTCTTCATCAGCATGCTTCTCTCCCGGTTGTATTGGGCAATTCTCCCAGTGCGGCTCTATACATATACGAGCTGTTTTCGCGCCTACCGGCGTGAGGTGCTTTTGCAGCTCGATGCGCCCGATGATGGATTTTTGTCTGTTGCGCAGCTTTTGGTTTCGGCAATTCTGGGCGGAGCCAGAGTTGCAGAAGTGCCGGCACTGCTCACGCGCCGCCGATTCGGCCAAAGCCATTTGAGAACTATTCAGGTGGGTCTTTCTCATCTGCGCTACCTCTTGCATGTCGTATGGTTACGAGCACGAAATGTAAATCGTCAAGTTAGTATAATTCAAACTTTTCAGGAAACCGAAAATCATAAATAAGAAGGACCAATCTCATGAATACAACTATCAATCTGCCAAGCGACGGCGACCGAAGTGGTCGTGATCTTGGCGCAGAAGAACTCGAACTTGTCCGTCAAGTTCTTGAAACCGGAACGCTTTTCAGCCCGAAAGGGAAATATGTCGCGCGGCTCGAACGAGAGTTCGCTGCCCGTTACAACATGGCTCACGCACACGCGTGCAGCAGCGGTTCGGCTGCCGTTCATTGTGCCATCGCCGCCATCAATCCGAATCCCGGCGACGAGATTATCACGACTTCGATTACCGATATGGGTGCACTGACGGCGATCCTCTACCAGGGAGCCATTCCGGTTTTCTGCGATGTCGATCCCGACAGCTACAATGTTACTGCCCAAACAATCGAACCGCGGATTACACCCCGGACGAAAGCGATCATTGTCACTCACCTGTTCGGTGTTCCGTGTGAAATGGATGCAATCATGGAATTGAGCAGGTCGCGAGGAATTCCGGTGATCGAAGACTGCGCCCAGGCATTCGATGCAACATACAAAGGGAAGTTTGTCGGAACGATGGGGAAGATCGCATGCTACAGTTTCCAGCAGGGGAAACACATGACGACGGGTGAAGGTGGAATGGTCACGACGAACGATGCAGACCTCGCACGGAGGATGTTTCTGTTCATCAACAAGGCGTGGGGATACGGAGACAAGAACCCCGACCATTACTTTCTCGCTCCGAACTATCGAATCAGTGAGATCATAGGTGCGGTCGCTCTTGCTCAATTTGCCAAGTTGAGCGGTGTCGTTACCAGAAGACGAGCTTCAGCCGCAAAGTTTACTGAAAAAATATCAGGCATCCCCGGCATCACTCCTCAAAAACGGCCGGCCGATAGTAATCCGGTGTTCTGGAGATACTGCGTAAATATCGATGAATCGAAAACCGGCGTCGGCCTCACTGAAATTGCAGCAAGAATGAAAGCCGCGGGCATTTTCACAGCCCCGAGGTACATTGGCAAACCGGCCTTCGAATGTCAGATCTTCAGGGATAAGGTGACATTTGGCAACAGCAGCTGGCCTTACACAGATGCAAGCCGTACAGGACTGCCCCCAGTGGATTACGATCGGAAGAACTTTCCCGGTTCTATCAAGGCACTATCGCAAGTCCTGGTGATTCCGTGGAATGAATTCTACACTGACGAGCATGTTGAATACATTGCCGATCGGCTCCACGCTTCCGTTGGAGCGGAGGTCGCACAATGAGTACTTCTGAAACGACACTCAAGTTCGGTCTTGTCGGCTGCGGCAGGATCAGTCAGGTACATCTTCAATGCTTGACAAAAGAACCGCTTGCAAAACTGGTTTCTGTTGCTGATACGGACAAAAAGGCCGTGTCAAGTACTGCAGAAGCATTTGGAGTCAAAGGATTCCAGGATCCGGGCCAGATGTTCAATGAAATGAAACTCGATGCTGTTGTTATTTGTACGCCTCCGAATACTCATCGTACGTTGAGCGAATTAGCGCTGAATGCAGGGATCAACGTTTTGTGTGAGAAGCCGCTGGCGCTGTCCGTTGATGAGGCGGAAGCCATCAATGCCGCTGCAAAGCGCGCCAATAAGGTGCTGATGATGGCATCCAAATTCAGATATGTGCAGGATATCATACGCGCGAAGAATCTGATGGAAAGCGGAATTCTTGGCGAGGTGATTCTGTTTGAAAATGAATTCTGCTCGCGCGTTGACATGAAGAACCGGTGGAATGCTAAATCGGAAGTGGCCGGCGGCGGAGTCCTGATCGACAACGGGAGCCATAGCGTTGATATTGTTCGGTACCTTTTAGGCCCAATCGTTGACCTGCACGCAATTCGCGGAAAGAAATGGCAACAGCTCGAAGTGGAAGATACATGCCAGCTTTATGTGCGCTGCCTTGACGGGACGATGGCATCAATCGATCTCTCCTGGTCGATCCACAAAGAGAACCCGTATTTTATTCATGTGTACGGAACGGCAGGAACGTTGGAAATCGGATGGAAAAATGCCCGCTACAGACAGAGCGAGAAACTGGATTGGGTCAATTTCGGCACAGGATATGATAAATTTCAAGCGGTCGGATCCCAGTTGCACAATTTTATACGCACGATCAACGGTGAAGATCGTCCATTAATTACTCCGGAGGATGCCATTCAATCAGTCATGGTCGTGCAATCAGCATACCGGAGTGCCAATCACGACCAGTGGGAAAAAGTGTCGAAATGAATCAAGAACGATTTGCCGGGTGTCGTATTCATCCCACCGCATTGATTGAAGAGGGAGTCGCACTGGGTGAACATACATCCGTGTGGGACAGTGTGCATATCCGTCATGGCGCAAAAATCGGCCGTGACTGCATTGTCGGTGAGAAAACGTATATTGCGTATGACGTCGTCATCGGCAACTACTGCAAGCTGAATGCGAGCGTGTACATCTGTGCAGGAGTAACTATTAGCGATTATGTGATGCTCGCTGCACATACCGTCTTTACGAATGACCGTTTTCCAAGAGCCTTTGACCGGGTACTCGATGGTCTCGCAAGCAGTGACCCTAATGAAGAAACCCTCTTGACGCACGTCGGCATAGGGGTGACGACGGGTGCGAACGTTACCATCGGTCCCGGAATAACGATCGGTAATTTCGCGATGATCGGCATGGGAAGCGTTGTGACCCACGATGTTCCTCCGTACGGTGTCGTGATTGGAAATCCGGCGCGCCTTTCCGGGTTTGTCTGCGCCTGTGGTCCTGTCCTGGTGTCTATAAAGGACTTCACAACAAAACTTAGCGGTGAAAAATTTGAATGCGGGAAGTGCGGGAGAGTTTACAGGAAGGGGACGGCCGGCATTGAGGAAATTGAAGGCCCGGCAAAAGTCCGGCACAACAGTGAATGAAAGCTTTACGGTGAGGCGCATTGTATCCACGTAGGATACGAAAACACGCGAAGGCTCATCTCTGCTTTATCACAGAACAGACTTTCTTAAATAGGAACTTGTCAGAGAGTATTTTGAAGAAAGCTCTGCAATGTCTTGATGAGGATCCATGCTATTTTGCTTGTTAGGATCCTTCGATATGTTCAAACTGTCCTCACCGAGGATTTTTGACTTGCCCTCTCTATAAATAGAAGCTATCTCAAAAATGGTTTCGATGCAGAATGCATTTGTAGATGTCATGCTGATCCCGCCGCATTTTGGCGGGAGAAGCATCCACGACATTGAAGCCTCGTAGATTCACAATGCATGATTGTCATGGATTCTCCCGAAGGGATGCCTTCGGCATTCACTCCGCTTCGCTCCGTTTCCCGAAGGGATCCCTTTGGGACAGAATGACATTTTTTGGGAATTTTTGAGATAACTTCTAGAAGCCATCTCAAAAATGGTTTTCATGCAGAAAGCAGCCGTAAATGTCATGCTGAGTCCGCCGCAGGCGGACGAAGAATGGACAATGATTTGGCTGTGTTCTTTCAAGAGGACACAATCCAGAGTTTTTGAGATAGCTTCTAGTAACCTGCTGATTTTTTTCTTTGTTAATTTAATTGCGTTGAATGTTTTGATGAAACTCACACCCCTGATTCAACTTCGATGAAGCATACTCCTGCTATACACATCGTCGGCGGTGGAATGACCGGATTGACGCTTGCGTACAAACTTTCGCAGCGGAGAATCAAAGTGGTCGTCCACGAAAAGGATCCATACCTCGGCGGCCACACGAGCGAGGGAGAACTTCAGGGAATTCCTGTTGAAAGGTTTTATCACTGTGTCCTTCCGACGGACGTTCGCCTGTTGGCGCTTTTTAGCGAGCTCGGGCTTCGCGACAAAGTCGGATGGACCAGGACACGAACCGGGTTTTTTGTTGACGGCCGCACTCTAGAAATGACGACCACAGCAGACTTCCTTCGATTTCCGGCGATCAACTTTTGGGATAGAATCCGACTGGGATGGACACTTGTTTATTGCGGTCTCCTCCCCGACTGGCGGCGGCTGGACAATGAACCGATCGGGACATTTCTTCGGAGACATGGAGGACGGCGCCTGTTCAAGGCAGTTTGGGAGCCGCTGCTGATCGCAAAACTTGGACCGCAGTATGATCGCTTTGCCGCAAGTTTCATCTGGGCGACGGTATATAGGATGCTATCCGCACGGAAAGCCAAAGGAAGGTCTGAGAAACTTGGTTTTGTCAGCGGAAGATATGGGCAGGTTTTCAGGGCACTTCGCACAGCGATTGAATCAAACGGAGGTTCGGTCCTCGTTGGTTCGGCGGTGGAGAAACTGGAACAGGTCAAATCCGAAAAGGGGATCAGCTGGAAGATTAGCGTCGGAGGTGATGTTCTCGAAGCATCAGGCGTTGTGCTCTGCATTCCAGCTCAACCTGCAGCGCAACTCCTCGGCGAATCCATGCCGGAAGCTTTGGCGGAGTTGAAGAAGGTGGAATATCTGGGAGTTGTCTGCGAGACGTTGCTGCTCAAACATGCGCTTACACCCTATTATATTTTAAACTTAGCAAATCGAGCGTTGCCTTTCACAGGTATCATTGAGACTAGCAACCTCACAGGGAGTAGTGAATTTGCCGGACATGCGGTCGTTTACCTGCCGCGGTACCGTGATCAGAATGCGGCAGAGTGGGCCGCCGATGACCGGGAAATTCATAAAGAAAACGTTGCCGCTCTCAGGCAAGTTGTCGGGAGTGATCTGCAGGAAGAAGACATTCTTGCCTGGCAGGTGAACAGGGCGAGATACGTTCAGCCAATCCATCCTTTAGGCTGGGGGAATCAATTACCTCGTGTACGGCTTGGTGAGGGCTTGGCCTATCTTTCGACGGCACAGATTCATCCGTGGCCCGTTTTCAATGATGAGGCGGTTGGAAATGTTGAATCGCACATCGAGGAAATTCTCAGGATTATTGGATCTTTAGCACAGTGACAACCTTTCGCACAAGCGACAACGGTAACAATGCTGTCGAACGGCCAGAGTAAGTCATAATCAAGAACATTATTAAGGAACATAAGGACTACATGAATCGGATCTATCTGTCTCCCCCACACCTCGACGGCCAGGAAAAACAATTACTTGTAGATGCTTTTGACTCCAATTGGATCACAACGCTTGGTCCTCATGTCCAGGCATTTGAAAAGGAAATGTGTGAGTATCTCGGCGTCGGTTATGCCGTTGCTCTTTCGAGCGGGACGGCCGCTCTCCATCTCGCGCTGACTATGCTGGGAATCAAACAAGGAGACGACGTTATCTGTTCGGACCTCACTTTTGCTGCCACGGCAAACGCAATTCGATACTGCAGTGCAACGCCAGTCTTCATCGACAGCGACCGGACATCATGGAACATGGATCCTGAATTGCTGGAAGAGGAACTGGCCGATCGGGCAAGAAAAGGTAATCTCCCGAAAGCTGCTATCATTGTCGACCTTTACGGTCAGATCGCAGACTATAATCGTATTCTGCCGGTCCTTGCGAAGTATGGCATCCAGATGATCGAAGACGCGGCCGAAGCGCTCGGTGCAAAGTATGCCGGAAAGAGCGCAGGGAAATTCGGCCAGATGGCCGTCCTCTCTTTCAACGGGAACAAAATCATCACGACAAGCGGCGGAGGAATGCTTGTTTCGGATAACCCCGATTTCGTTACACAAGCCCGATACCTTGCCACACAGGCACGAGAACCCGTTCCCCATTATGAACACAAGAGCGTTGGCTACAATTATCGCCTCAGCAATCTGCTGGCGGCAGTGGGGAGAGGGCAGCTGCAAAATCTGACCAAGAAAGTGGACCGAAGGAGAGAGATCAACGCATATTACCGCCAGCACCTTGAAAATCTTCCGGGCATCAAGTTTATGCCGGAGATCCCTAACGGGAGATCGACATTCTGGCTCACTTGTATCACGATCGATCCTGCGAGTTTCGGTTCTACAAACGAAGATATACGTCTGCTTTTTGAAAAGCACGACATCGAGTCACGCCACTTGTGGAAGCCAATGCATCTGCAGCCTGTTTTCAGGAATTTCCCATTCCGAGGCGCCGGAGTCTCTGCGAAATTTTTTGAGTCCGGCCTTTGCCTGCCGTCGGGCAGCGCGCTCACAGAATCCGATCTTGAGCGAATTGTAGGGATATTCAAAAGTGCGATGAAGGCGTAATCACACCAGTAGCCGGGGAAAATTTCGATTTTGGCCAGGGATCCACTTTTCTCGAATAGCATTAAGAAGACTGTGAAATTTCAGAAAGAATTACTGACTATCCAGCCGCACGAGGTGATCGCATCGATCACTGATTCTATCAAGGCACAGGTCGGCGGAATTCTTCGCAAACGAGGTGTTGTTGTGGCCGTGTCCGGCGGTGTCGACAGTGCGGTCTGCGCCGCTCTGTGTGCACAAGCGCTGGGGAAAGATCGCGTCTTAGCATTGATGCTTCCGGAGAAAACGTCATCGCCGGATTCACTGAGCCTAGGGAAATTGCTTGTCGATTTTCTGGGCGTACCGTCGCTCGTTCAGGACATTACTTCTATCCTTGAGGCGGCAGGATGCTACCGGTTTCAATCGGAAGCTTTGCGGTCTATAGTGCCGGACTACGATGACGCATGGAAGTACAAGATCGTCATCCCTTCAATCCTCGAAGCGGACCGGCTGAATATTTCACGATTGGTCTTTGAAACTCCTTCCGGGGAAACGAAGTCGGTGAGAATGTCGAGTTCGGCATACCAACAAATCATAGCAGCGACAAATTTCAAACAGCGCACACGCAGAATGGTCGAGTATTTTCACGCCGACCGGCTGAACTATGCTGTCTGCGGAACACCGAATCGCCTCGAGTATGATCAGGGATTTTTTGTTAAGCTCGGAGATGGAAGCGCCGATTTCAAGCCGATCGCGCATCTGTACAAAACTCAGGTTTATATGCTTGCGGAGGCTTTGGGATTACCCGTTGAAATCCGGAGCAAAGCTCCTACGACCGATACTTTTTCCTTAGCACAAACCCAGGAGGAATTCTATTTTTCCCTCCCGTACGGCACGATGGATATTTGTTTGTTCGCATACAACCACAATTTTCCCGCTGAGGCTATCACAGAGGTGACCGGTTTGTCCAAGGAACAGGTCGCCAGGGTCTACCGTGACATTGAATCCAAACGGCGGGCAACATTGCCTCTCCACCTCCCTCCTTTGCTTGCGCAAGACGTTCCGGAAATTACTCTCTTGAAACAATCAATCATTTCTCACCAGCGACTTCCTTAAAGACATCTTTCCCAGACCGACTCCTTTTACCGCATTCAGACACCATAAGAATGACATGAACCTAAAGAAGCAATCAACTGGAGAAATTGGAAGTGTTACCTTCTCACGCTTGAGACTATTACACCAGACAAAATCTCGTTCCCAATCTCCGATTGGGAACGAAGTGTGTCACGTGATCAACATTTTCAGACGAAGAAACAAATCAACAAACTCGTTCCCAAACTGAGTTTGGGAACGAGAGTGAAATTTCTCAAACTGTACCACTACCGAGAAATTATGGGTTGAGGAAAAATGCATCAGGGGGTGTGAACACGAAGGACCGCTCGAAGTGTTTTAAATCTTAACAAAGGCATTAGTTCGCAATGTGCGGGATAGCAGGCATTATTCATACTGACGATCGGCACGCTCCGCCATCCGCGGAATTGCTGCATGAGATGATCGGAGCAATCCGTTATCGCGGGCCGGATGAATTCGGTATTTACCGGGACCAACATGCAGGACTCGTACATGCCCGGCTATCCATTATTGATCTGCTCGGGGGACAGCAGCCGATGTCCAACGAAGATGGATCTCTGTGGATTGTTTTCAACGGGGAGATATTCAACTACATCGAGTTGCGGAATGAACTCCGATCTCTCGGCCATCGTTTTCAGACCCAATCGGATACGGAGGTTATCGTCCATGCGTATGAAGCATGGGGGAATGAATGTTTCCTCAAGTTTAACGGACAATGGGCTTTCGCTCTGTGGGATGCCCAGAAAAGAAAGCTCATATTGTCGCGCGATAGGATCGGCGTGCGCCCGCTCTTCGTGCGACAAGCTCAGGGAAAAATTTGGTTTGCCAGCGAAGTCAAAGCAATTTTTTCGGACCCCGAGGTGCCCCGATCGATAAATTCGCAGGGGCTTGATCAGACGTTCACCTACTGGGCATCGATCGCCCCCGTTTCCGTTTTTGATGGAATTGAAGAAATCCTCCCCGGATCCGTGCGCATCTACGACAGCGATGGTGCGCACCGTGAATGGCTCTACTGGCAGCCGCTGTATGCCGACCCGCGGGAACCGTATCAGCTCCCGATCGCCGATGCGACCGAAGTATTGCGCGAAAAATTGATGCGTGCAACAGAACTCCGGATGCTGCGCGCCGACGTTCCGGTTGGAAGTTATCTTTCCGGCGGGCTTGACAGTTCTCTCGTCGCCTGGATGGGGCGGCAAGCGAAGGAAGGAAGTTTTCAAACATTCTCCCTTCGCTTTGACGATGCGGAATTTGACGAAACGGTCTTTCAACAGCTTATGGCTTCGCAGCTCGACAGCACGCATCATGACATCGTCGTTTCGCGGCACGACATAGCCCGTGTGTTTCCCGAAGTTGTATGGCATGCGGAAAGACCCATTTTGCGGACGGCCCCTGCGCCGCTGTATCTCCTCTCGCAGCGGGTCCGGCAATCGGGGATCAAAGCCGTTCTCACGGGCGAAGGGGCGGATGAAATGCTCGCAGGCTACGATCTCTTTCGGGAAGCTAAAATTCGCCAATTCTGGTCGCGTCAGCCGGAATCAAAAATCAGACCGCGGTTGTTCGAACGGCTCTATCCGTATCTCGGCAGATCCCCCAATCAGACAAAAGGAATGGCGCTTCAATTCTGGAAACAGGGCATTGAAAAGGCCAATCTCCCCGGTTTTTCTCACGGACCGCGATGGTCGACGACTTCTGCCTTGAAGAGATTTTTTTCCGCCGACATCCGCCAGAGCATTGCTGCCCATCCTGCACCGGACGTGCTCTCATCGCTCCCCAAAGATTTTGGCAGATGGGATCCACTCGGTCAGGCACAATATCTTGAAGTCGTAACGCTGCTCTCGGGCTATCTCATTTCATCGCAAGGGGACAGAATGCTGATGGCGCATTCGGTCGAAGGACGGTTTCCATTTCTTGATTCCGATGTTATGGAATTCTGTAACGGGCTTCCTGCAGATTACAAGCTTCGGATTCTTGACGAAAAACATATTCTCAAACGAGTGGCTCGAGGCGTGATACCCGATCAGATTGTTCGACGACAAAAACAGCCGTACCGTGCTCCGGATGCAATTTCATTCGTTGGTAAGGATGCACCGGATTATATCAGGGAATTGCTCTCTGAGAAAGCACTTAAAGAAAGCGGATTGTTCGATAGTGCGGCTGTCTCCAAATTTTATCAAAAATGTCTGGCCAAAGGAAAGAACGCGATCACTTCAGCAACGTTCAGTAATTCCGACAACATGGCTCTTGTCGGCATTCTTTCAACGCAGCTTTTGGATAATCTCTTTGTGAGAGAAAATCGTCATTCCTCCGGAGATCGGATTTCATTCGTAACCGACATCGACCGCGTGTCTAATCACGCACAACACGCCACACAGGAAAACAGCCTATGAAGATCACCCAGGAAGAAATCGGACTGAAAGTCAAAAGTTTTATTCAGGACAATTTTGTTTTTAACGGGCAAGACATCGATTCAGAAGTGTCGCTTCTGGGCTCAGGAACGATCGATTCAACAGGCATACTCGAAGTGATCAGCTTTCTCGAGGAGACATTTGGCGTCCGGTTCGATGACAAAGAACTCATAGCAGAGAATTTTGATTCGATCGCAAAAATTCAATCGTTTATGTTTCACAAACTTGGCGATGCAGGGAGCTGAAACGAAGATTCACGACCACTTGAATAGAATAGGCGTCATGTGCTCCGGAGGATCTCGGTTCCCCCGGATTGAAAGATACTGCCGGGTGTTGTAGCGTCGTGTGTTTCATTCTGGTTAAATAATGTAAATAGAAGCTCCTGAAAAAAATGACAATGATCATGCCTTGTCCTTTTAGAATGGCGGTATTACGTGATACAACATGTCATCCCAGTCCCGCCGCTGTGTGGCGGGAGAGAGATTTTGGACACGAAGGCTTCGCGACCTTTGGGAGATGCCTTTCCGAAGGAACCCCTTGGGTCGGCATTCGTCGCTCATCAGGATGACATTACAAAGGGATTCTTCAGAAGCCTCAAATTAATTTCTATCGCAGGCAATATGATTTATTGTTTATCCGACCTTCTCTTGCAGCACCGCAACGACAGAGCATCGCACATTGCGCTCATCGATGGGCAACACCGGTTAAGCTATGCAGAGCTGATTCGTCAGACCGAACGATGTGGAGTGCAGCTGCAGGCCGCGGGCGTGCAACGAGGCGACCATGTCGCCATTTACTTGCAGCGGTCCGTTGAAAGCGTTGTCGCTCTTTTTGCTGTGTGGTCTCTTGGCGCTGTTGTCGTTATTATCAACGACGTTTTGAAAAATCGGCAGGTCAATTATATTATCGATCATTCAGAAGCTTCCTTTCTCATTACCGATAACCGTCTTCGCACCTCGCTGACTGAATGCCCTTTGAGTCCCGACCGCATCCTCATTGTTGATTCTGGAGAACTAGCCGGCGAGAAATTTACTCCTTCTCGAGTTATAGGCGCCGATCTTGCTCTGATCATCTACACATCGGGGTCTACCGGCATGCCAAAGGGAATTATGCTGTCGCATAACAATCTCATTTCCGGCGCCCGCATCGTAACAGACTATCTTCATCTCACGCGTGACGAGATCATTGTCAGCCTCCTGCCGTTTAGTTTCGACTACGGGCTCAATCAATTGTTAACAGCGTTGCTCATCGGCGGGACGTTAGTGATACAGCGCTCATTGCTTCCTGCCGATATCTGTAATACCCTGAATCGTGAGCTGGTCACGGGCATGGGAGCTGTGCCGATGGTCTG
>Ga0265329_10001315_pt1 | contig 12074 bp, 17 predicted proteins | sample 41627metaG_FD_202091 | JGI IMG/M metagenome (GOLD analysis project Ga0265329, IMG submission 202091) | Rhizosphere microbial communities from Carex aquatilis grown in University of Washington, Seatle, WA, United States - 4-16-27 metaG | ecosystem: Host-associated > Plants > Roots > Rhizosphere...
TTGGCATAGGCCTTTGCACGAGCGGAATTGGCCGAGTCCCAGCATTTTTTGACTGCATTTAACAGATATGCTCGGTCTATGTTCAAAAATGTATCCATTTGCCCGGCCCAGGCGTCATTTTTACCGTCTTCAGCAGCTGCGCTTGAGCGCACAGCTACAAGTTTGGCTGCCAGATCATCAAAGCTTTCTAGGACGGCCTTTTCTAGCTCGGGGCTCATCTGTTGCAGGGAAGCAGCAGTAATCACAAATCCAGGTGGCACATTAAACCCGCTGTTTATGAGCTGGCTTAGGGCTCTTGCCTTGCCACCAATCAGCCCAACTGATTCAACTTGCCCCAAAGGCACTAGAACTAACTCTGTCATAGGAATATCATATCAGCCCGTACGATCATTGCAAATACGTAAGCAATATGGTATTATAAGCGTGTTAAGGGTCTGTTATGCAAAGAAGCCGTGCGATTGTGATCTTTTTAGCCTTTATATTATTCCTATTCTTCGTAGGTTGGCTGTTGATTTCCTCCCTTGGCGGGCATAACAAACAGCCGGCTACACATACAGCTGTAGTTAAAACCTTGCCGGATTACGCCGGTACTACCGCTGTTACCAGTATGACTATTGATGGCCAGGTGAACGGCGACGACATCCACCGCGCCATCCGCGTGACCATCGGCCAAAACCAGCGTGAGCTGGATATTATCCAAGGTTACAGCGGCCACGTTCTTAGTAGCCAGACGTTTTATAACACCCAAGATGCTTACACGGTTTTTCTAAAATCTATCAATAACAGTGGTTTTTTGCTGCCGCTTAAGAATTCCAACGAACCAGCCGACGAACGCGGCCAGTGCGCCACGGGCGACCGCTATATCTTTGCACTGGACCAATACGGCAACAACCTCTCGCGCCTGTGGGCCAGCGACTGCGGCAGCAAAGTCGGTACCCTGGGCGGCAGCTCAACTCTGTTGCAGAATCTATTTGAAGCCCAAATCCCTGAGTATCAAACCCTAGTAGAAAACGTCCAGCTTTAGTCCTTACTTGCTATAGTTAAAGTGTGAACAGCACCAAAACAACAGGCACAATCCTGCAGGACGATGACAACTTTAGGCTCGAGAAAATTGACTGGCAAGGTAGGCCGGCGATCAAGAAAAGCGCCAAAGAAACAACCCCTCCAAGCCGGGCCGCACGGATAAAAAACGACGTTGACGGAATGCGTTTTTTTGCCCGTCTTGCCGTTAATAATCCCGAACTTGGGATTTATATCCCAAAAGTTTATGCCTCGGGCCCTAATTTTTATATTCGGGAATACATAGAAAGTGATCCCTTGCTCAAAAAAACCACAACCTTTGATGAAGCCAGGGGTAGGCTGGATAAACTATCCCAGTTGCTGGCAGACATCGACCGCATAGAACCGGGAAGGGAAATTGGCTACGTGGGCTCGTCGAACCATCGCAACCTGGGGCAAAGCATCTCTCGTTGGGCAGACGAGAATATCCACGACAAGCTTATGACCAAAGACCAGGCCGAACATGTAAAGTCAATCTCTAAAGGGCTAGGCAAATATTTACAGCCGCGGATTGCACACGGGGATATGTCTGCTTACAAACACAGTTATTTACGACCTAACGGGGAAATTGCACTTATCGATTTTGAAAATTTTACTTCTGGGGCGGCCCAGTATTTTGACGTCGCTTGGGCATATACGCGTCTTTACGGCTTCGCCACTTCGGTTGACATGCCCAAATACTTCCTGTCATCTTTCATAGGGAAGGCCGCGCCAACCGAACATCAACCCGAAAAGTTAATGGCAGTGCTAATCCAACGGACACTGGGCATGCAAAAAGATGCTGATGGCGATGCTAAAAAAGGAACGGACTACCGCAACCGCGCGGCGCAGCTTTTGGAGATTGTCCTGCAAAATAAGCTGGAGCTGCTGCACTCATGATAAAAGCCGTTATTTTTGACTTCTTCGGGGTTATTTGCTCTGATGAATATTGGCAATTTGTCAAAGCAGACCGCAACATGGATAACATTTTTCACGATCTGCAAAAATCAGTCAATCTGGGGGTTATAAGCTGGCAGGACTTTTTGCAAAAGGTTGCCGACCGAACCGGCAAAAACGTGAACGCCGTTAAACATTTGTATGAATCGGAACAAATTAACCTACCTCTGGTGGCATATATAAACCAGCTGGGCAAAAAATATAAAACTGCCCTTTTGACTAATGCCAGCTCACAATTCATACAACCACTGCTTGAAAAAACCGGGCTTAAAGATATCTTTGATGAGGTTGTGGTATCGTCTGAAATTGGAATTATAAAACCGAACCCAAGGATTTACCAGTATGCACTTGAAAAATTAGGTGTCGAACCGGCCGAAGCTGTTTTTATAGACGATTTTGAGGCACGAGTACAGGGGGCGAGAGACTTAGGTATGCATACAATTCTTTACCAAAATTTTCCTCAGATGAAGGCTGAGTTGAAAAAGATTTTAGCCGCCGGAGCGGATAACTAGTTTTTGCTTGAGCCCGCAGGCCTCAATTAATCCATTACGCTCCAGCTGGATGGTGGCCGCCAGGGCAGAGCCGCGCACGCTCAAAATCAAAGCCCCGCGTTCCAGCCTAACGCTACAGGGCCTGTTGTAGCGCCGCAGTACATAATCTTTTACCACCGTCATTTCATCCGGCGGAACGAAACTGCGCTGGCTTAAAATATCCTGCAAAGAATCCATATACTCAGTATAGCTTGCCAAACTTGTTTGTTGGGCGTACGTTAGGCTTAAGTAGTAAATACATACAATGGAAGCTTCAAGTTTTTTGCCGGAAAGCGAGTCTCAAACTCCTGCAATTGTTTGCTTAAAAGAGTATTCCACGGGACAAGTAGCGACATACCACTTTAGAGTTGATGGCCAAGAATCGGGTCTGACTATGACCAGGGAAAGAACCGCCGAATCGGCTCCAGACTACACCTACCACCTCACATTTTTTGGCTGGAAGTTTGCGGAAGTCGATGTGCATGCCGGAAACCAAACAATTGAGATTGACTGGTACGTCGTAGCCGATGGATTGAACGACGGACAAGAGCAAGAAGCCCAAAGGCTTATGCCCGGATCCAAGGATTTCTGCGTGGCGGCCATCATGGCTGACTTCCCAGAAGCTCTGGGAGTATTGGACGAATCTGGCAACCGGCTTTAGTACTTTGCCAAGGTATAATTAAGGGGTGCCGGAGTTACCAGAAGTAGACCCGGCAGTAGACTTTCGAGTCAGCTCGTCGTCAGACGAGATATTTATTTGACGCCAACGCTTGATTTAATACCTAGGATTTACAGCTACTGATAATCGTGCTGACGAGCTGAAACTTACATGCAAAGTTGAATAATCTCGAAAGCTCACTGCCGGGTAGGAACAGTGCGCTTGATACAATGTAGGCACTATGCCCGAACTACCGGAGGTTGAAACTGTCAGACTTGGCTTGGCAAAGTTGCTGCCAAGGCTAATTATTAAAGATGTCTGGCATGATTGGAAAAAAGGCTTTCCGAACGCCCCGGCGGATGTCGCCCGCTTTATGATCGGCGCATCTGTTAAAAGTGTGCGCCGGCGCGCCAAAGTGCTGATTATTGAGCTATCGAGCGGCTACAGCCTGGTAATCCACCTCAAAATGACCGGCCAGCTGGTTTTCGTTCACGAAAACCAGCTAGAAGATAGTAGTTCGAAGATAGTAGCTGGCAATAAAGTTCGAAAAAAACAATCTGCTAACTCCAAACTACTAACTACTAACGAGCCATCGGCTCTGTTCGGAGGGGGACACCCCAACGATTCGCTGATAAACAACCTACCGGATAAATTCACGAGAGTGGTCTTGGATTTTACAGATGGCAGCAAGCTATTTTTTAATGACCAACGCAAGTTTGGCTGGATGCGCCTACTGCCAACGGTAGAAGTACCGGAGATTGATTTTCTAAAGACCGTCGGCCCCGAACCGCTGGAAGACGACTTTACCGTAGATAAGTTCATAGAGCGGTTACAGACCCGCAAAAATAGCCCCATTAAGGCTGTTTTGCTAGACCAAAAGGTGCTGGCCGGCGTGGGCAATATCTATGCCGACGAGTCGCTTTTTGCCGCCAAAATCCATCCCTCCACCCCCGTTAGCAAAGCCTCGCGTACCAAGTTGGTGATGCTCCATGGCGATTTGCTAGCCGTGCTGCGCCTGGCCATAGAAAAGGGCGGCAGTACCAACCGCAATTACGTTAATGCCGAGGGCAAAAAGGGCAGCTACATGAGCTTTGCCCAGGTGTTTAGAAAAGAGGGCCAGCCGTGCCCGCGCTGCGGCACAATTATAGAGAAAATCCGGGTCGGCGGTCGCGGCACGCACATTTGCCCGCACTGCCAAAAACCCCCACGCAAAGCGTGAGCAATTTACAATTAACAGCTCTCAATTCACAATAAACTAACAATGAAAAGCTCACAGCGAATTTCAGAACAAATTGAAGAACGAATGCTATCTTTTTCGGTGAAGATCATAGAAACGGGTAGAATTCTTCCTAAAACTGCTGAAAATGAGATAATCAAGAAGCAGCTGGTCAGATCAAGCTCAAGTATTGGGGCTAACTACATTGAAGCGAACAATGCGGCATCCAAGTCCGACTTTCGCAACAAAATCTTTATTGCCAAGAAAGAAGCCGCGGAGACTCGCTACTGGCTTCGTATTTTAAGCACGACTAACCCCAACATCGAGACCAGCGCTCTATTGGATGAATGTTCGCAATTTTTGTTTATCCTGCAGAAGATAATTTCTACGCTAAAAAATTCACAAGTGAAAGCTTAATGTAAATTGAAGGCTGAGAGTTGAAAGCTTATGGTGGTTACTTTAACCGGCAATAATTCGTATGCCTTACGCCGTAGGCTCAACCAGCTTATTGGTGAGTTTGTGGCGGAGCAGGGGGAGCTGGCATTGGAGCGCATTGAGGCCGAAAGCGTTGATTTGCAAGCCATTTTGGATGCCATTCAGAGCCTGCCTTTCCTGGCTGCGCGCAAAATGGTGGTAGTCCGGGACCTGTCTGCCAACAAGCCGGCAGCCGAAGCCATTGAACAAATAATTAGCTCAGTAGAAGACTCGACCGATTTAATAATTTACGAGCCTGCACCGGATAAACGAACCAGCTATTTTAAGGTGTTAAAATCCAAAACCGAGCTGGAAGAGTTCAATGAATTGGATACCCGTTCGCTGGCCAACTGGTTGGCGGATGAAGCCAAAAAGCAGGGCGGGCAATTGGGCCTTGCCGACGCCAATTACCTGGTTGAGCGCATTGGCGCTAACCAGCAAATGCTGGCCAGCGAACTAGGCAAGCTACTGACTTACGACCCACAAGTTACGCGTGCAAATATTGACCTGCTGACCGAGCCAACGCCGCAAGGCAAGATTTTTGAACTGCTGGATGCGGCCTTTGGCGGCAATAAAAAGCGTGCGCTAAAGCTCTATGAAGAACAACGCGCACAGCGGGTAGAACCACAGGCCATTTTGGCAATGATTGCCTGGCAACTGCAGCTGCTGGCCTTGGCCAAGTATTCTAAAGACAAGCCAGCCACCACTGTGGCCAAGGATGCCGGCCTCAATCCGTACCCGGTCACTAAAGCCAAAAATCTGGCCGCTAAAATCAGCAAAAACGAGCTTAATAAGATGGTAGACGAGGCGCTGGATATTGATTGGCGCGGCAAGACCACGGCGATTGACCTGGACGAAGCCCTAAAAACCTACATCACGACTCTTTAGAGGGAAGAGCCCGCCGCCAGCTCACGCTGGCGACGGGCCTTGTTGTTCCTTACGACGATCACGATCGGATCGATCGTCATGTAGTAGGCGCCGCGCGCCAGCCACTCGACGAGGTCGAAGACGGGGATCAGGACGATCCCGGCAACGATCCTCTTACGAGAGTTGCGTGGTTTGCGGACCGAGAGCGGCCGTACATCGCAGTACGCTGGATAGTTCATGCCATCCTTCCGATCGGTAGAACAAACGGAACAACTTGTCTCTAGTGTGGATAGGGTAAACGCGCTGAGGGCGAACACCTCCCCGACTCCAGAGAAGTAAGCATTATAACACTTTTGTGCTAAAAACTCAAGCGTCTTAGCGTAAATTATTTCTTAACGGCTGGTTTTTTTGCTGACAGGCTTCTTGGCGGCGGGTTTCTTAGCCGTAGGTTTTTTAGCGACGGGCTTCTTGGCTGCTGCTTTCTGGCTTTTGGCTTTAGGCTTTGGGCTTGCGGCTTGCTTAACACCGGCGGCTTTGGCCTGGGCGGCCAGCTGGGATTTATAACGTGCAGCCTTGTTTTTGTGGATTACGGCTTTCTTGGCGGCCATATCCACGGCGCTTATGGCAGCTTGCTGGGTTTTGGCAATTTGATCGGTTTTTTTACCTTCTACGGCCTTGGCAAAGGCTTTTAGGGCATCGCGCAGGTTGCGGCGGGCGCGGGAATTGCGGGCGCCGGCCTTGGCGGCCACCTTTACGCGCTTTTTGGCGGATTTGATAATTGGCATTGCCAAAAGACTATAACAGATGACCCCCACTTCTGTAAAGGGTAGACTAATTGACTTTTTAGGATATTTATTGTAGTATCTTGTCTGTTACTACAGAGGTGACAACAATTGTGGTTGCGCAAGCGCCGCTCGATACTTCTGGAGGCATAGTGGTCGTTAACTGGCTCAACATTACGTTGTGGGTCGTCGCTTTCGTCTTTTTCATCGGCTGCTTATGGGCAGAGGCAGTGGCGGCCTGGTTCGACGGTGATGACGATATGAAGCTGGTGGTCGTTTTGACGTTCGCGGCATGCTGCGCGGTCCTGAGTTTCGGCTCATTGAAGGACTCGGAGAATCGCATGCAGGATCGGCTCGCCAAACGCGACTTCGCCGCCGCTGGCTACATTTTCACATCAGTCAACCGTGAGCATGCCAAGATGCCGATTGGCAATTGCCGGCCGACGTTCGACGTTCACAAGGTCAGGGGCGTCTACCGCCCAACGATCCCGACGTTTGAGCACGGCAAGCAGTACAACGCGGTCGTCACGCCCCAGTGGCAGAAGAAGACCGCATGCCCCGTACCGGACTAGTCGACCGAAAGGAGCAGCGATGGCCAAATTGGATTGGGAAAAGGCGACGTCACGCGAGAAAGGCCGCGCCGGGAGTCGGATGGAACACATTCCTACGCAGTCCACTAAGAAGAAACGGCCCACCTGGCGGCTGGTCAAATGCAACCTTTTCGCCAAGTGCGAGAAGTGCGGGAAACAGATTCCCGTAGGCTCCCAGATGTGGAAACACATATCTGGTACTCGCCGTCGCCATAAGAGCTGCTACAAGCCTCGCCCGAAGAAGTTGAACGAGCCTCCATAACGGTTGTCGATTACCATAAATTCGACCGGCGGCCAGGACCGATTCCTGGCATAAACCAGATCTTTAATACAGATTGAAGCTCTAGTTTTTGGTTCGGGAACCTCCCAGAAGAGAATTTCTAATTGATCTAATTTCTAAAACTTAGGACATTTGGATTTGGGGTTTATTTAGAACAATTAGAGTAATTAGTAATTAGAGCAATTTCTATTGCGCAGCAATAACGGTTGTGCTAATCTGGGCGGTAGAAGTCACCTCACAAAAACTTCAAGCAAAATAAAAACTATGTCCAAAAGAATGAACCGTTTTTATCAATTCACAGCTTTCAGCTCTCAATTTGCAACAAATTCACAGCTATCAATTAACAGCTATAAATTGTTAGTTGAAAGCTTGCTGAACGCTAAACGCTGTACGCTGAACGCTGCCTCTGGAGGAGGCGTCTAGTGGACGCTCAAGCCAAACAACAGATAGTAGAGCGCGTTAAACAGGCCACCAACATCTTGGTGACGGTTAGCTCTAATCCGTCGGTAGACCAGCTGGCTGCTTGTATTGGTTTGACGTTAATGCTTAACAAGATGGAAAAGCACGCCACGGCGGTCTTTTCCGGCGCGGTGCCATCCACCATTGAGTTCTTGCAGCCGGAAAAAACCATTGAGACTAACACCGATAGCCTGCGTGATTTTATAATTAGCCTGGACAAAAATAAGGCCGACAAACTGCGCTACAAGGTAGAAGACCAGGTGGTACGGATTTTTATTACCCCATATAAAACCTCTTTGAGCGAAAAAGACCTGGTTTTTAGCCAGGGTGACATCAACGTTGAGGTGGTCGTGGCGCTGGGTATTAAAGACCGCAAGCAGATTGACGCCGCCATAACCGCCCACGGACGGATTTTGCACGATGCCACGGTTATCAGCCTGAACGCCGGGCAGGGCAACCCGCCGGCCTTAGGCCAGATTAACTGGCAGGAACCGACCGCCAGCAGTTTATCGGAAATGCTGGTCAGCATCAGTGAGGCTTTTGGCAGCGGTTTAATAGACAACCAGATAGCCACGGCCTTTTTGACCGGTATCGTGGCCGAAACCGAGCGCTTTAGTAATTCCAAGACCTCACCCAAAGTTATGACTATCGCGGCCCAGCTAATGGCCGCCGGCGCCAACCAACAACTGATTGCCAGCAAACTGGCACCGCCACCGGCTTGGATGCCGGGTGCAGCGCCCAACAAATCTAACCTACCCCCTAAGAAGCCCGAAAAGCCAGCCACCAAACCACAGGGCACGCTGAGCGTTTCGCACGATAAATCAAAGTCCGACAGTGATGAAGTAGAAATCGCCCCTGGCGAAATCCACATTGACGAAAAGGGTAACTTAAAGACAACTAATGATTTGGAGACAGAGGTTGAGCGGTTAAGAAAAATCCGCGAGGAAGCCGAATTACCCCCGGAACCGCCAGCACCAGCTGCGCCGGCTCCAACTCCCGCATCATCACCCCCGGGCTCCAATGGTACAGCCGAGCCGATTGCCGCTGCTTCAAAAGAGCCGCCTAAACCGCACGAGCTGCTGGACTCTGTGGACCACAAATCGTCTTATAGCTCGCCGTTTTCCGCTGATACGCAGCCCGCCGATTGGGTTGATCCTTATAATAGTGTGTCCATAGACCCGCTAAGCGGCTCTAGCAGCCCATTGCCGCAGTCGTCGCAAAGCGAAGATCTAACAGGTCACACCAAAAGGGTTGAGCTCCCCGTAGAACCGCCGCAGCTGACTCCGGCTATACCGGCGCTGGACAACGCCCGTAGTGCCGTAGAAAATGCCATTGGCGCGGTTCCGGCTGACCCGGCTTTTTTAGCGCCGGTTGACGCCTTAAATGCCCAACCGATGGGTCCGGATTTGCACACGTCGATAAATCCTAATATTAGGCCGACAGCTTATGCCGCCGAGAAAACGCCCAGCTTGCAACTGCCAAACGAAGGCGTGGCGCCATCCCAAACAGCCGTGCCGGATATGGCTCCGCCAGCGCCGCCGTCGGTACCACCTCCGTTAATGCCCGCCCCCGGCTAGCCCCCGTTCTAATGCTCTTCGGGCAACTTACAATTCACAATTTACAATTCACGACAATTTAGCAATTAACAGCTAATAGCTGTAAGCTGAAAACTGAAAAATTATTGAAATTTGAAAGCTGAATGTTGAAAGCTCTTGATGGAATTTTATTAGTTGATAAGCCAGCTGGTTGGACGTCTCACGATGTCGTCGCAAAAGTGCGAAGCACTTTGCGACAAGCGCAAAGCTTAAAGCTTAAAGCCGAAAGCCAGGATAAAAAGCTTTTAGCTTCCAGCTCTCAGCTTCCAGCTCGCGCACCAAAGGTGCGCGTGGGCCATACCGGCACGCTGGATCCGGCCGCGACAGGACTTTTAATCCTGGTTTTGGGCAAATATACCAAGCGGGCAAGCGAGTTCAGCAAGCTGGATAAGACTTATGAAACAGAGGTAATTTTGGGTAAGACCAGCTCCACCGGCGATTCCGAGGGCGAAATTGTTCAAAAAAGTGATAATAGGCCGAGCTTGGAACAAGTTGAGGAAGTTTTGCATACATTTTTGGGTGAAATATCGCAGACGCCGCCGGCCTTTAGCGCCATAAAAGTCGGCGGCCAGCGTGCATATAAACTGGCGCGGCAGGGCAAGGAAGTAAAGCTGGAGCCGCGCAAGGTTACCATCTATGAGATAAGCGGTATTCAGTATAAGTATCCAAAACTGAGCTTTTCCACCTCTGTTAGTAGCGGTACCTACATCCGCTCGCTGGCCGCCGATATCGGCGCCAAACTTGGCACCGGTGCCCATCTATCCTCCCTCCGCCGGACCAAAGTCGGCCAATACAGTGTTAAACAAGCCACTCGCATTGACAAGATAAGCATAAATGATATAATAATTCAAGTCTGAACAGGATTACTGTTTAAGACGCAGCTTTTTGGCGCAATGCGTACACGCGACCCAAGGAGGTTGTCATGGCGGGAGAAGCCCGAACCAAGAAAGGCTACCTGAAGTGCCGCTTCTGCGATTTCGAGACCCCACGGTTCCGGAAGCTGAAGGGGAGCAAGAGCATCACTGGTCCGGAGGCGGCTTTCGGTCGCTTGCTCGGTCATATCGAGCGCGAGCATCGCGCGGAGTGGCCGGAGATCGAGCGTCAGCTCGAGGAGATTGCCGCGGACTGTGAAGTCCGCGAAGCACTTCCGAGTTTCAGCTGACCGTGCATCAAAGAGCTCGGGGAGAGTTTTCTCTCCCCGCAGTTCCCAAGTTAATTAACCTAATTGATTTGGGAGCTGAGGAACAGGGGTTGCCAAATCACCCCTGATTTGCTTGCAAAAACAGTCGTAATATGCTAACGTTAAAGAGTTAAATCAAAACAAAAAATGACTAAAGCAGAAGCACTCCCAACTACTCCAACGGAGACTAGTGATACTCCAGAAAGTAAGCCGCGAGTTACTGCTTTTAAAACCGCAAAAGGTTCAGTCTATCAATATGATAGTGAGGGCAAAACTACTCGGTTTAAAGCGACTACGGGCGAGCAACATGAGAGGCAGGATCTAACCGTATTTGCTGAGTTGAGTCCCGAGGAAGAGCAAGCGCACCTACTGGCTTTACACCTGGAGGGAAGTCACAGCCCCTCTAAAGTCTATGTGGTCGAAAGGCAACCCGATGATTCTGCGCTAACAGTAAAAGATAGATCACAGGTCAAATTCCCGGATCAACTTTATTTGGCTATCGTAAGAGATGGCAAAATCGTAAGTAATACGCCAGCTTCGTTAATACCCCATGAGGGTGCCAACGTATTTGACACAAGACACTTTGAGGGAGAAGGCAAGGCAATGACTGAGCGCCATCTAGGAAACAAAGTTACTGAGATTAGTTATGCAGCTTAGAGGTTGCCAAATCACCCCTGATTTGCTATAATCAGGCTCAAGAATGATCACCAGTGAGAAGAAGGCTAAAATCACCTCTGATTTGGCCTCGCATAAGACTGATACCGGCTCTTCCGCCGTGCAAGTCGGCATAATGACCGAGCGCATTGCTGAATTGACGGCGCACATGAAGAAGAACAAGCACGATTTTGCCGCCCGCCGCAGCCTGCTGCAGTTAGTCGGCAAACGCAAGCGCCTTCTGAAATATATCTCTGATGGCAGCGGCGAAGAGTACTTAGCTCTGATTAAAAAACTGGGCATTCGGCGCTAATTTTAGAGCCTGGACCTTGGACGTTAGAACCTAGCATCCAACATCTAGAATCTAAATTCTAGGGAACGTTAATTAAGGATGGGTGATAAAGCACAGGTTGTCGCATTGCGGCTGCTTGAACCTTATTACCCATGAAAGGTAAAAATAATATGGCAGAGACCATAAATCCGTTTGGTAAAAAAATAATTAAAGTTAGCACCGACTTTTGCGGCCGGGAGCTCAGTTTAGAAGTGGGCCGGGTCGGTTTTAGGAGCAGTGCTTCAGTGGTGGCTCGCTACGGCGACACGGTGATTCTGGGCACGGCCATGGTTAGCCCCGAAACTGTGAAGGGCATGGATTATTTCCCGCTGAGCATTGACTACGAAGAGAAGTTTTATGCCGCCGGCAAGATTAGCGGCAGCCGTTTTATTAAGCGCGAAGGCCGGCCATCCGATGAGGCCATCTTAATTGGCCGCTTGATCGACCGCCCCATCCGTCCGCT
>Ga0265329_10001336_pt1 | contig 11993 bp, 10 predicted proteins | sample 41627metaG_FD_202091 | JGI IMG/M metagenome (GOLD analysis project Ga0265329, IMG submission 202091) | Rhizosphere microbial communities from Carex aquatilis grown in University of Washington, Seatle, WA, United States - 4-16-27 metaG | ecosystem: Host-associated > Plants > Roots > Rhizosphere...
GGTATCGCGCCCGCTTTCTCTTGCTCCCGAAGCAAGCGCCTCACTTTTAGGCTACGCTCTGAAAAAGACTCCCCAGCGCACTGCACCTGGCGTCCGGCCATTACTTCAACCGTGCGAGGTCTCTGCCGGCTTACCAGGTTCAACTGGGGAAAATGAAATGGTCGAGCATCAGGGTATTACACCCTGTATTCCGGTTTGGAAGACCGGCGTGTATCTCTCAACACCTATGCTCGAAAAAATTGGAGTCCCGTAATGGAGTTGCACCATTCTACACGGTTTTGCAGACCGCTGCCTGGGCTGCTCGGCCAACGGGACATTTAAAAGGAGCGGGCGGGTAGTCGCCCACCCGCCCGCGCTGATTGCTTTTTGGCGTCTTTGAACCAATGAGGCCGCCAATTACTTAGGACCTGATGAAGTCCGAGATGACAGCCGGCACGCTGGTGTCGAAACCAACCACGTCCAGCATGCCGCGGTCGTTCGGGTCAGCCAGGGTGAAGCCGTTGGAGGTCATGCCCACAACGACGGCCTTGGCGTTGCCGACGAACTCATCCCGATACTGCCGCAGGGCCTGAGCCGGGTGGATGTTGCCTGCCCAGGTCTCGCTGTCGGTGTAGGTGATGAAGCCCGACAGGGCCAACTTGTTGCGACGAGCCCAGACCATCGGCAGCGCGCAGTCCGTGCCGCCCATTGGGATGGCCCGAACCTTCTCGATGACCGAATCCAGCCGCATGCGGGGCGACAGAGCGACCCGGGTAATACCCGATTCACCGCCACCGTGCATGCCGCCGTAACCACCGCTCGCCGCGCTGAATGCGATGATCTCGCAGTCAGGCTCAGTTGCCGCCGTCACCAGGGCCATGGCAGCGCTGGCTTCACGTGCCGACAGGCACGAACCGGCGATCATCGAGCCGTCCATCGAACCGCTAACGTCCAGGGCCAGGAGCACTGGCTTGCCGCACGGCTCAACGTTCTGGAAGGTGGCGTAGAACGCCGCATCCAGAGCATCGACAATCTTCGAGACTGGCTTCCAGCTGAGACTGCCCTTCTCACCGCGGCCCTGTGCATGCACCTTCTGGGCGATTAACACAGCCAGCGGGTGGATGCGAGCACGCTTGAGCAGAGCTGCGTCGCCGAGCTTGCCAACAACGAGGCTGGCTGCGTCGCTGAACGGCTTCAGCAGACCGATTGCCGTCATCTTTCCGAGGTTGCGCACCAGTGCAGTGATCGGCATGCGCTGCAGTAGAGCATCCCAAACCACGACCTCGTTGAGCCACTGGGTCGGGATTGCCTCGCGTGGCAGGTCGAAATCGTTAATCAAACCAACGATCTCGCCCTTGCTCGAAGCCTTCTTGGCCTTCTCGAACGCTTCAACGACCTCCGGCAGCTTGCCGGTTGGGGCATAGGTTGCCACACGGTCCTCGCCGTTGACTTTGCGCTTCACCGCACGCTCACCCAGACCCTCGACGCCGGCGAGGATCCAGCGGAAGACCGCCTCGTGCTCGGCCGAAGGAGCCTTCGGGTGCGCCAGGCGCAGGAGGTCGCCGTGCGACCAGCTGTCGCGCTGCTGGTACTTCACCACCTGGTAAGCCAGCTTGTCAGCTTCCTGCTCCAGGTACCAGCGGCCAACCGCGTTGCGGAGGCCGCGGCCCCAACCGCGCAGAGCATTCACATACTCGGCGAAGTGGAACAGGTGCGTGCCGATGCGGCAGACCTTGGCCAGGTTCTGAAAGGCCACGGCCTTGGCTTCCGGCGAGCCGTGAGCCGCTACGAGCGCCAGCGCGAACACAGCCGGGTCATTCTTCGGTGCACGACCGCTGTCGCTGATCTCAACGATGCGCTTCATGGCACGAACACCGTCCAGCTTGATGCAGCGGACAATGGCGTCGTGGTTCTGCTTCACCAGATCGCGCTCGCCGATGTAGTAGGTTCCACCTTCGGCGCCGAGGATCAGGAACCGGTCGAACCGAGTCCAGTCATCGACCTGCCACGAGAAACCTCCACCCGAGTTGGCGACCTGGGTCGAGGCCGGCATCGGGCGGGACTGTGGGGTGACGCGGCGGTTGAGCAGTTTTGCGTAGTTGAGGGCCATGCTGGCCTCCTTTCATCTGAAGGTGCCGCCAACCCTCGGCACGATTTGTTTGGTTTAGAACTGCGGACACGTTGGTGAACGTGGGGTTGGTCTTTTCAAGAGATAACCCATGCTCTTCGGCCCGCAGGAAAGATGGTGATGGGCAAGGGATGCCGTGGAATTAACCCCGCATACGACGCGGGGGCTGCTCTACCATTGAGCTAGGCCGGCATATTGAGCCGGCCACTGGAGTCGAACCAATAACGTGCGATAACCCACAACTTCGGCCCATCAAAAATGGTACACCCGGAATGACATGACGGCGGGCAAGGAGCGATCTGGATAGCACTGTCGCTCTGCCAATTGAGCTACTCGCGTCGAAACGCGAGGACGGATTTGAACCGCCAACCTACAGTGTCCGATAACCCAGAATCTTCGGCCCGCAAAAAGCTGAAGCGGAGTCGTCAAGCGGCGGCAGATGCGACCGATTGAAGACTGCGCTCCAGTTGACAACGGAACTGGCGAATTGCGAAATCCGTAGTGACGAAGCTCGCGTTTCGATAACTGGTGCTTCAGCGTGCAGAGGCAGTACTCCTTGTCATGCCTCGTCAGTTCACTGCGAGTAACCACTCGCTCCAACGCGTGATCGTAGGCTCGGAACCGAACGTCCACCGGCACAACTTCAAAATAACACTCAAACCAAAGGCCTCGGATTTGTTGCAACCCGACGCTTTTGCGAATCCAGCGGATTGCGGCCGGCGTTTTTGGATCGCGAGCGCGCCAGACACGTTTGGATAACCTTGGAGTTGGAAGCAACAATCCTGTGTCTGGATGCACGAAAAACAGGCTTCGGTAACGACAGTTCGCAGATACGGGGACCGGTTTGCCGAGATAACCCGTGTCTAGAACGCAGACCTCGCCTTCGTGCATGAAAGTATTCCGCTCCACGAATTCCAGCAGATGGGTTTTGACGTGTGCGCGAATGGGACTGTCCGGTTTGATTACCGCGCAGGCTTCGGAATACGCTTCGTTCCAAGGCCGGCCAACTTGTGATTGCAGCCATCGTTTCAAAGGCCCCAGTAAATCAGAAAACCATTTGCGTCGGGTGTGCCGCGCCTTGATGGATTCATATCGCGGGAAGTCTTCGAATGGCGGTTTGGGACGCGGACGCGATTCCGCCCAACTGCGTCCGTGACGCGGGCGTTCAATGACCACTTTGTGCATGTCTGGTCTCATAAATATTCAAGGCTGTTTTTGAGATTTTGCCGAATCCACATTCGGCATGTGATACCGACGGATAAGAAACAAACTGGGAATTAACGTGCTCTACCACTGAGCTACTTCGGCATTTGGAGCCGAAGGCGGGACTCGAACCCGCGACCACGCGCTTAGGAGGCGATAACCCAATTCTGCGACCCGTCGAAAATAAGGCGAATAAGTTTTCGGGAACGTCGTTTGCGGACTTCCTTACGGGCCGCATTCATCAATGCGGCTGCCGCAGTCGAAACGCAGCTTCTATCTCAGGAGACTGTGGCTGCTCGCCTGTGTCGGTGCCCCGACCGTAGCTACCTAAGGTCCGTTAAGATAAACGTTCACCCTCGACTCGCCTTGAAATAATCACGGGCAAGAGACTGCGTCGGACGCAGGAGTCGAACCTGCAGCTCCGGATTAACACTCCGGCACTCTACCGTTGAGTTAGATAACCGACGACTTTCGGCCCGACGAAATCGCGTTTCTAGGGACGGACAAGGAACGGCTTCGATGTTTCCGGACGGGAATCGAACCCGTGTCTTTCCGCTCGCGCGGGCTGCTCTTTCTCGGTTGAGCTACCGGTTCGATAACCAAAGCACAGCGGCCCGGCCCTGATTGATGACGGACAAGAGGCGAGTTGGGTCGTCAACCAGTTGCCTGGTTGCACAGGATTTGAACCTGCTTGCGGCTTGCAGCCGCTTTTGCCGATAACCCAATTCATCGGCCCGTCGAAATTGACGCTCTCGATGGGAATCGAACCCATGTCTCTCGGACTGAATCCGGGCGTTCTGTCACAGTTAAACTACGAGGCGGTCCTGCGAACTGCCGAACCAAGTCGCGGATGTTGTTGTGCAGAACCCGCGTTCGCGGGCGTGCACTGGCAAGTTCAGATGGGCAAGTGGCGTGATCGAACGGAGGCACTCCATGCCGGGAATCGAACCCGGACCGCCAAGGCATTGGCCACGGACGGTACGCCCTCCTTATTGGTGGAGGATAACCGATCAACTTCGGCCCATCAGAAATTGGGGTGGCCAAACGGATTTGCACCGATACTAACGCCGTCACAGGGCGCAGTGCTACTGTTACACCATGACCACCATTGAAATGGAGTCCCTTGTGGGAACTGCACCGACGAATACGGGTTTACGAAACCCGCCCTGTAGCTGCTGGAGCACGAGGGCTGAAAATGGTGTCCACGACAGGAATCGCACCTGTGACCTCCGGCTTCGCACGCCGGCGCTCCTATCTAACTGAGCTACGCGGACAAATGGCATCCGTGGCCGGACTCGCACCGGCTAGGGTCGGGTTGAAAACCCGGCTGCTCGAGCTGCTTCGCATTCACGGACGAAAAGCCATGGCTGGGAAGACGAAACCCACAGGGTGGCTGCTCGCGGGCAAGCCTTAACCCTGCGGTCTCGAATCCTCCATGGCGGTAAAGGACACGTTAGCGCCGAAGCGCACGTGTCTTGTAGGTGAGGAGCGGTCGGAATGTCGCGATGACCGACGCAAATCCGGCATCCACGAGTTCCTGAATCACGTCCTCGATGTTTTTGTAAGCGGCGGGCGCCTCTTCGTAGAGCAAGTCCCGATCTTCGCAAATGACCCGGCTACCCAAGGGTGTCTGGGTCAACTGATGCATCCCGAAGCGTTCACGCATTCGCTGCCGAGCTTCGCTCCGAGCCCATTTGCGGCCCGCACCGTGAGTCAGCGACCAGGCACGAATTTCGCCACCACCTAGAGGTTTGACCAGGTAACTGAGCGAACCGCGCGAACCGGGGATGACCACGGCTTCGCCTTCGGCTGCCAAAGCTCCCTTGCGGTGGACCCAAACAGCTTCGCCTTCGTGCTCACGAGAGGTGATGCTGTTGTGGCAGCCGTCCCAGAGCAGGTCAGCCTCGGCACCAAGCTGTTGCACGAAGCGCTGAGCGAGGAGCCCTCGGTTCACCTTGGCCCACCGTATGGCCAGGTTGTGGCCTTGCAGGTAAGCCGCGGCGGCGAAGGATTCCACGTCCGAGCCATTGGCCTGATGCTCATCCACATAGTCACGAAGGATGGATTCACCCAAACCGCGCGAGCCGCTGTGCACCAGCACAACCAGTTGCTGCTTGCCCAGGCCGAAGAGCTTGAATGCCCTGGCATCAAGCACCTCATCAACCATCTGCAATTCCGCAAAATGGTTGCCACCACCAAGGGTTCCCAAAGCCTGGTCGAATTCCGTGGATTCGAGTTCCGATGCAGCAAGAGCTGCTTGCACGTCGCCCTCCCACCGATGCTCCAGGTCGAAGCGCAGATCAGCCCAACGGTTAAGCTTGATATCACGCTGAACCAGGTCGGTCTTGAACAAAGCCATACCGCAGCCGATGTCGCCGCCGATGACGTACGGGTAGATGAGTCCTTCGGTCACGAAGGCCGCACCAACCGGGCCGCCTTTGCCCGGGTGCAGATCCGGAAAACCGGTCGCCAGACACATTCCTTCAAATTTCGCAACAGCATAGAGCTGGCGAAGCGCCTCGCCTTCGATCCAGCTCCGGGCCGAGGCGAAGAGGCGCACATTGCTTTTTGTCAGTGTGTTCATGGTTCCTTTCTCCCGTTAAAGCGGGATTGGGATTTCTGTTGGGCGGATGGCTCCGGAATTCCGCATTCCGCACTCCGCGTGTAAATGGCCCCCGAGGTTGGTATCGCGCCAACGTCTCCTCCTCTTCAGGGAGGCGCTAATCTGCCTCAGCTACTCGGGGGAAATGGTCGTCCCGGCAGGTAATGCTCCTGCGTCGCCCGGTTATCGACCGGGTGCTCTGCTATTGAGCTACAGGACGTAAATCGGCTCGAGCGGCGCACCTTGGCAACGCCGCTCGAGGTTGTATTTTGATCAATCGATGAACGCCACGTTACGCATCGTGTCGGCTTCCGTTTCCGTGTTCATCGCGACCCGATGCCAGTCACTCAAGGTGATCGTGGCATGGTCCGGATGACGGACTCGGCCCCGTGCATAGACCCGTGGATTGCGGCGCTGTGCCTGCCAAGGCCACTGCACTGCCTTACGGTCCAGCTTGATCATGCGCTGATACTGCCACTCGCTCACGCCGTTCGGATATTTGGGACACACATAAACGAGTTCACCTGCCACACGGTAGAGTTCCTCCACGATGTGGGGCTTTCCCGTACCGCGTCGAAGCGGTTCGTGGCGCAGGATGAATTTGTCGTTGATGCGATCCCGCTGCCAAATACGAACTGGCACAAAGAACCATTCCCCCTGGCGGCGAAACGCGGCGTTTTTGCGGCGGTTACGCAGCCGAGTTGGCACTTTGAGCGCGGTTTGGAGTGATCGAATAGCCCGAGGCTTAAGGGCCTCTTTGGCCTGCGCGACGGTCGAAGCCCCACCCGGCACAGCCGCCACAAACCACTCCCGCTCGTCATGACCGCAGAGGAACCTGGCAGGTTTCCCCTCGGGTGGACGAACGAACAGAAGCAGATGACGGTCGTGCTTGTCGGTCTGGAGCACGTTCACATCGAGCCGCTGGCTCAGCATCTCAGGCACACGGAGTTCGAAGTACTCCCCGTGACGATCCTTCTGGATGTCCACGGCATAATCCTCCGCAACACGCTGCTCGGGCAACACGCTGACTTTGAGGCGCGCGCCCATCATGGCGAATTTGGTTTCAACATGATTTGCATTCATAACTTGTGATCGTTGGTTTGATTCCGAATCGCACCGGGCGGAAAACAAACCGCAACTTGACCGGACGAATTCGATGGACACGACTTGGCTTGTAGCTGCGTCGTGAAAGCAGCTGACTTTGGTAACGGATGACCGGTTTCATTGCTCTTGCCTTTCCGGTTCACCAACCGCTGCCCGGAACTACAGGCGCCACAGCACTCGATATCCCGCAGGACTGTCGTCCTGGGAGAAGATTACTGAACGCGTCTGGCTCGGCAGCGTTGGCAGAAACTGTCGCTTCTTCTTGTTTAGGATTACTGGTTTCTGCGGTGTGGGCTTTTGCAGCCTCGCTCGCAGCCATTTCGGCACGAATTGAACTATGGTTGTCATGATGGGCTCCCCTGTTTTGATGGTTAAAGTGGCGCAAGGCGTGGGTAGCGCGCCCACCTCCGTTCTCACGGACCCTGTTTTCGAGACAGGTGCAGCCAGCTTGTATCTGCCTGCCTTCCACAAAATGGCTGCCAGGGTTGGACTCGCACCAACACCGAACGGCTTAACAGGCCGCCGTGCTACTTTGACACTACCTGGCAATGGATAATTGGCGCTGTCGGCAGGACTTCCACCTGCATCGTTCCGCTTAGAAGGAGGATGCCTGATGTCTTCGGCCACGGCAGCTTTTCGAAATGGTCGGAGCAGCAGGATTTTCACCCGCGACCTCCGGGTCCCAGGCCCGGCGCTCTAAAGACTGAGCTACGCTCCGATAAAATGGCGGATCCGAAGGGGTTCGCACCCTCAGCCTTCCCGCAGACAACGGGTTGCTCCGCTAATTGAGCTACGGATCCAGAAATGGTGGGAGGTGCTGGTAATGCTCCAGTTCGTCGCTTCCGACACATATTTTGTGACGCTCGATTTACAGTCGAGCAGCCGGAACACCTCCCAAGATTGGTAGCGGGGGTGGGAGTCGCGCCCACGGAGGCTGAGCTTATGAGGCTCGCCTGAATCTCATTCTCCCCGCAGTGAAATGGCCTGCCGAGCCGAAGCTCGACAGAGCGAAGGTTGGTGGAGTCGATGGGTACCGCCCCCATATAAGCTTGCTTGCAGGGCAAGTGCATTACTTGTCTGCCACGACCCCATTGAAAGTTGGCAAGCCGCCCTGGTGCTGCCCCAGGCATGCTGAGATTTGGAGGCTCGGCTGCACGAGCTGGCGCGCGGCTTAAGAGAATTGAAAATTGGTGCGGCTGCCGGGAGTTGCACCCGGACATCCTCCGTGGCGGGGAGACATTACTGTTAAACTACAACCGCGAAAGTAAGAGGGCCGGGAGCAATCACGCTCCCGGCCCATGCCATTTCAACAAAGAACAAACACCTCTTGCTATCTTGCGATACCAACCCACGGTTTCACGGTGGTTCTTTCGGTGTTTTGGGGCACACCTCCTGCGAAGCCCTTAAAATGTAAAAGCGTTTCAAATCGTCTCGGCGCGCGATTTCGCCAGCGATGGACAGCGTCCACCGGTGGAAAGCCTCGGCTTTCCTTCGCCTCAATTCGTTTGGTGCTGTCGGACATCGTCAAGACGTCATTTTCTTTCTACTCACAGTGCTCTGCCTTTCGTTATCAAGTTTCACTTCTGTTTCGGTTCTGCATGGGTAAACAAAAAACCCTGCTTCCATTCCGGCAAGCAGGGTGTAGAAATCCGTTGTCTGGTTCGTTTACCTGCTCACCTTCAATCTATCCAAACCGGCTTTGGGCTCCTGCCCGCAATAAGACCTGGATAGGCCGAGGTTAAACATATTACCCCGGCTGGTCCGACTATGACGTGTCGCTTCCGCGACGGACGCCGTCGGCCAAATCGAGACTAATATGTTCATGCAAGTTTTCATCGAACGTGCGCAAAAACTACTACACACCACGTAATCTTGTCCACTTATACTTTTAGGGGGTCGTATATCTTAAATCCAAATATCTCGATGAGTTGATGGATCCATTCTGGTCCAACAGTTCTTCTTCAAAACAGCATACCCCGGCTCCCGTTCGGATCTCTGCTGGCGATGAAGGCTTCGCGGATTGTGGAGTGCGGCAGCGATCGGTTTCTGCTCCAGAAGCACACGCCCCCTTCAAGCGAATTGCTTTTCGAGTATCGTGCGAGATAATTGAATCGTCCTCTTAGGGGTTTTGCGCCATGACCTTTTGAATCGAGTCCTTCCAGGCAACCTTCGGATGCCGCTCCCGTCGCCTAACAAGATTTAATATTTCTTTATCGGATTGAACTCTCTTAACCCGCTCACACGCGGCACGCACCTCTGGACTGGATGGGCATACGCGTTGTTCCACTTTATTCATGCGGCCAACCCAGATCTTGTCGGTAACTATGGACACGAGTTGATGAAAAGTCCGCTCGGCGTCCTGAACGCCGTCGAGCATCGGCTCCATACTCACACTGGTTTGGAAGCCCTGTTCAAAAGCGAGTTTAACGCAGGCGACACGTTCGGTCATGCTCGGCGCGCCGGGTTCTCAAAATGCCGCCAGATCGTCTCGCAGACTGCCAATCGAGAAGCGAAATACAATATTGGCACTGCAATCCATCGCTTCGGCGCAAATCCGCCGGATGCATTTGAGATGCGGTGTGGATACCAAAAGCAACCGATTCCCCGCGCTGATGAGTTCATGAATTGCAGAGATCGCTCGGTCGAGATAGAATGGTGAGATGTCGTGGGTAGTCGGAAACATCACCAGTTTATTTTTGGGCACCTTGGGAGCTTTAGTTTTTAACCTTTCGTCGGACCAGGACCCCGCGTCTTGGACAAACCGGTACCGTAGCGCCCATCGTCTGGCGTAACAGTAGAAGTAGAGGCAATTGTGCATGCATCCTATGCCGATGTTGAAACTCACATCGGACTGTGTGGCTCAGCCGCTGATCTCCTGGTTCTCCTGGCCTGGGGGTCCGTTTGTTCTTGCGGACGCGGGTCGCAGGAATACGCTGCGTTTTGGTCCGGGCGTCGGCACGTTTCCCCGTGGGTTCCCCTCCCACATCTCCTTGGCGTCTGGCCCCGGGCCACTTGTACTGCTGATTGCTGTTTGGCTAGGTCGATCCATACGACGAGGGACAGCACGCTACCTTCCGCGTCCGAATGACCAACTCCCTCAGAGAGGCCGGCACGATGAACACCAACAAAGTCAGGTCCGCGATCAAGTCAGGCGACACGAAAGCCCTGGGGGGAATTGCTCAAGGGAGGTTTTAAGGCCGATGCGGTCCTCAAGATGGAGTGGACGGCGCTTCATGTGGCAGCCAAGGCGGGCCAGGCGAAGATCGGCGCCTTGCTGCTAGAGCGCGGCGCCAAAGTCAACGCGCTAACCGAGATGCGGCAAACGGCGTTGGACGTGGCCTTGGCCTCCGATAAATCGGAGATGGCGGAGCTGCTGAAGACGCACGGCGGTCGGAGGAGCGCGGAGCTGTGGCTGCACTCGGCAGTGATGGCTGGGGACCTTAAGTGGGTGAAGAAACACCTGGCTGCTGGAGCCGACATCAATGGGAAAGATCGTGGCGAGCTCCCGTTGTGCCTCGCGCTGGCCCGGTGCAAGTGGGAGGTGGCGAGTTTTCTCCTGAAGAAGGGTGCGGACGTTCATAAGCGCCAGGAAAGCCGGAACATGGCGCTGCACGAGGCTGTGGCGGCGGGGGCCGAAGTCAGCGTGCTCAAGGCGCTGCTGGATCTGGGTGCCGATGTGAACGCCGTGGGCCAGCATGGCAAGACTCCGCTCTGCCTAGCGGCAGGAGGTGGCCTTGACGACGCGGCCGAGTTCTTGATCCAGAAGGGTGCGGACACAGCGTACCTTACAAAAACAGGGAGCGGTCCGGTAACCGAGGCGATTGAACATGATCACCACTGCCTGGCCCGCTGGCTAATCGATAACGGCGGGAGATGCAGCCTGCCGTACGCGGTCGAGTGCGGACATCTCACCGAAGCTCGGCGCCTGCTGAGCGAGGGCGCCGACGTGCGGGAGACGCGCGAGTGTCGGCTCGACTCTCCGATGGCGATGGCGATCCAGGATGACTCGGTGGAAATGGCTAAGCTGCTGCTGGAGTTTGGGGCCAATGTCAACGAGCAGGAGCCAATCTAGCAGAGCGAGGATCTCGTTTACGGCGGCGACACGCCGCTACACGATGCCGTCTACAAGGGTTCGGCGAAGATGGTGAGACTCCTTCTTGCACACGGCGCAGACCCGGACATCCAAAACGCCGCGCGTCTGAGTCCGCTGGAGTTGGGCAAACGGCGCGACCAAACGCACCTCGCCCAGCTGATGGAGGCCAAGATCGACCGGGCGGTGCTGCCCGAGGCCGGCGACCAGCTCTACACCATCGGCAAAGTCGCCGAACTCCTTAGCGTTGAGGAGGCGTTTGTCAGCGACCTGCTGAAGGGAGGCAAGCTGAGGAAGGTGAGACTCACGGCGGACAGCGTTAGAATCCCCGCCAGCAGCCTGCGGAATTACATCGGGAAGTCAATGAGCTGAGCAGCGCTCGCTACGTGGTTGGGGGTAAGGGGTATCGTGCGAACAACCCCGCAGCCAGCATCGATCGCCCCATCCTCGATGATCGCCCGGTCGGCATACTCAGCGTGGAGCAGGCGCGAGGGTTGCTGCGCCAGGCCAAGGAGTCCGATCCCGCCATGGTCCCTGCTCTCGCCATCGGACTGTTTGCGGGACTTCGCCGATCCGAACTCTTCACACTCGACTGGTTGGAACTCGATCGCGAACACCGCACAATCGAGGTGAAGAGGATCAAGGCGAAGACGCGTCAGCGCCGTCTCGTTAGCGTCGCCGACAACCTGCTCGCGTGGCTAACCCCCCATCCGAAGTCGAGCGGTGCGATCACCCCCGAGCGCAACATTGATGTATTCTCGGAGCGTTTGCACGAACTGGTAGTGAAGGCGGGCATCTCTCCCTGGCCGCACAATGCGATGCGCCACAGCTTTGGCAGCTACTTCCTCGGCAAGACCAAGAACGAAAACCTGACCGCCTCGGAGATG
>Ga0265329_10001340_pt1 | contig 11976 bp, 7 predicted proteins | sample 41627metaG_FD_202091 | JGI IMG/M metagenome (GOLD analysis project Ga0265329, IMG submission 202091) | Rhizosphere microbial communities from Carex aquatilis grown in University of Washington, Seatle, WA, United States - 4-16-27 metaG | ecosystem: Host-associated > Plants > Roots > Rhizosphere >...
CACCGGCGCGATCCACGCGGCTGCGGCCACGTTGAACTTCCACCCGACAAATGCGAAACACACCGCGCCGATCGCCAGCCAGACCCACGACCGCGCAAGACCCCATGTGCGGGACGTATCCATGAGAGAGCCTCCTCGATTTCATTCGTTCGTCTGTTTTGACGCAATCGGGAGGCGGATCACTTCAAATCTTTATTTGTATTTGTCCTTTTCGATTCCGTACTTCTTCAGCCTTTCGTAGAGGGCGCGACGCGAGATCCCCAGCGCCTGCCAGGTCGCGTTGATCTCGCCGTGACATTCCTTCAGCGCGGCCTCGATGGCGGCCTTTTCCACCCGCTCGAGCTCGTCGCGAAGCCGCCCCGGGCCCGGGGGCAGGGAAAGAAGCCGATCCTCGGCCTCCACGCGCATGTCGGGAGTAAAGCCCCCGGCCAGTCCGTCACGTGTAGTGATGATAAGCCGTTCCACGGCGTTTTTCAGCTCCCTCACGTTTCCCGGCCAGGCGTGATGTGTCATTTCGGACAAGGTCGATTCGGGCACGGAAGGAATGGGGATGCCCCCGCGCGCAGCCGCCTGCCTGAGGAAATGCGCTGCCAGTGCCGGTATGTCTTCCGGGCGTTCTCGAAGCGGTGGGACGCGAATGCTCAAGACCATGATCCGGTGGTAGAAGTCCTCCCGAATCGCACCACGTCTCACTTCCTCGACGAGATTGACATTCGACGCGCACACGAGCCGTATGTTCACCGTTCGGGATCTGTCGCTTCCCAAGGGCTCCACGACGCCGTCGTCCAGCACGCGCAGGAGCTGCACCTGGGCGCGCGGTGAAATCGTTTCGATTTCGTCAAGAAACAGGGTTCCACCCGTGGCCAGAACGAGCTTTCCTTCCCGCTCGCCCAGAGCGCCGGTGTACGCGCCCTTGGCGTGCCCGAACAGCTCGCTCTCAAGCATCGTTTCAGGCAACGCTCCGGCGTTGACCGGCACGAAGGGACCCTGCGACCGACGGCTCTGCGCGTGGATGGCGCGCGCCACCAGCTCCTTGCCCACGCCCGTTTCACCCGTGACGAGCACGGGCAGGTCGGACCGACCTGCCGCCTCCACCTGCGCATAGACGTCGTGCATTGCCTTGCTGTGACCGACCATGCCGAACCGACCGTCTTCCCCCGGGGAAAAGAGAGTCAACCGGCGGCGCAGATCGTTCGTCTCCCGAATGAGACGGGTCTGCTCGGCGGCCTTGGCGACATAGGCCAGGAGCACCACGTCGTCAAAGGGTTTCTCCGCGAAGTCGAAAGCCCCCGCCTTCAGGCAGCGGACGGCCATGGCGATGTCGCCGTGACCAGTGATCATCACCACCGGCGGCGCGCTGGGAAGGGCGCGCACCCGCGCGAGCATCTCCTCCCCGTCCATGCCCGGCATCTTGACGTCGGTAACGATGCACAAGGCATCGGCAAGACCGGGCCACGCCAGCGCCGCCTCCGCGGAGGAGAAGATCTCCACGGCCCAGCCCCGCAGACCGAGCATCTGCCCGATGGAGTGGCGCGCCGCCTCGTCATCGTCTATCACGACGATGACCGCCTTCTCTCCCCTCTCCTCGTCGCCCGTCATTCGCTTCTCCTCGCTTGACTCTGCTCGCCGCGAGCCGGCGGCAGACGCAAGATGAATGTCGCCCCCGCGCCAGGCGTTCCGGTGGCGTCGATGCTGCCGCCATGGTCCTGCACGATGGCGCGAGAAATGGAGAGGCCCAACCCGTGTCCGCCCACACGTGTAGTATAGAAGGGCTGGAAAAGTCTCTGGGCCTGCTCGATGGTGAACCCTCGTCCCGTGTCACGAACCTCCACGACGAGCGGGAGAGCCGCGCCGGCCTCCAGCCGACTGGTGATCAGCAAGCGCCGCGTCGGCCCGCCCTCCATGGCCTGACGCGCGTTGGAGAGGAGATTGAGAAAAACCTGCGCCAGCCGTATGCGGTCCCCCCAGACTGAAGGCAGACCCTCGGCAAGGTCCAGCTGCACCGCGACCTCGGAAAGCTTCATTTGCGGCAGAAGGAAATCGACGCTCTCGCGAACGACGCTGTTGATTTCCAGAAGGACGAATATGCTGTCGGATCGGCGCGTGAGCTCCCGCATCTGGTTGGTGATGCGCGAGGCGCGGTCCACCTGCTCGGAGATGAGGCGCAGGTTGTTCTTGACCTCCGCTTCGGCTCCCGGCTTCTGTTCCAGCATATAAAAGGCGTTGCGCGCGTAGTTCCGGATGCCGGTGAGGGGCTGATTGAGCTCGTGCGAGATGGCGGCCGACATCTCGCCCAGCTCGGCAAGGCGCGTGGAATGCTCGAGCTGCTCCTCCTGGCGACGCGCAAGATCGGCGAGGGTCCGACGCTTCTCCTCCGCTTCCCGACGGGCACTCACGTCGCTCACGGTGAGAATCTGGCTCCCGTCGCGCCGCGGCGATGCGGCGCTGAGCTGCACCCACAGCAAAGCTCCTTCCGGGCGGAGAAGGGGGAGCTCCATGGGCAGACCCTGCGCTGCCCCGAGGGCGCGCAGCGCCTCCGCCTCCGCAGGTCGGCACAACGATTCCAGCAGCTCTCCCTCCAAGCTGCCCGGCCGGCGTCCCAGGAGACGATACAGCGCGTTGTTGGCAAAGACGACGCGACCCGCGCGAACAAGAAGCACCCCGTGGCCCACCTCGTCCAAAAGCTGTGGCGGAGTGTGCGGGGAGCGGCGGAAGGCCAGGGCGAAGCCCAGCAGGAGCGCGGGGGCCGCCACGGCGAGGAGCGGGAGGGAGAGGACAAGCGCGGCGGCAATCGAGGCCGCGATCAGGAGAACGAGGATGAGCGGACGCGCGCGTGTTTCGATGGCGATCAGTATAACCCCTGAGCGGCAGGGGCGCCAGCAAAAAAGCGGCAGAACCCGATCGCATCACGAAAAGACACGCGGGTTTTTCACTTGCGGCGCGTGCTCGGCCTGAGTACCTTACACCCATGTCAACCCCAAGCGCCTCCCCCAGCCTCGATGACATCATGGCGGCGGCCGAGCGGATCCGCCCCTACGCCCACCGAACACCCGTTCTGACCAGCGCGACCTTCGACGCGCTCACCGGCGGCCGCCTTTTTTTCAAATGCGAGAATTTTCAAAAGGTCGGCGCCTTCAAATTCCGCGGGGCGGTGAACGCGGTGTTTTCGCTGGACGACCAGGCGGCGCGTCGGGGCGTCGTGACGCACTCCTCGGGCAATCACGCGCAGGCCCTCGCACTGGCGGCGCGCCTACGCGGAATCAGCGCGTGCATCGTCATGCCGCAGGACGCGCCGACGGTGAAAGTGGAGGCGGTGCGAGGGTACGGCGCGCGCATCGTCTTTGCCGGCAATGCGCCCGGGGACCGCGAACGGCTCCTCGCGGAAGTGGCCAAGGAGACGGGGGCCGAGTTCGTGCATCCATCCGATGATCCGCGGGTCATTGCGGGACAAGCCACCTGCGGGGTTGAAATCCTGGAGGAGGTGCCCGACGTGGATCTGGTGGTCACGCCGGTCGGCGGAGGGGGGCTTCTCAGCGGAACGGCTCTGGCGGTGAGGGCGCTTTCCCTGCATGCCCGCGTCGTGGGAGCCGAGCCCGCGGCGGCCGATGATGCCCGCAGATCGTTTCTCTCGGGAACCCTCTTTCCTTCGGGCAACCCGCGGACCATAGCCGACGGCCTGCGGACCTCGCTGGGACCCAATACCTTCCCGATCGTACGTGAGTACGTTTCCGAGATAGCTCTTGCATCCGAAGAGGGTATCGCGGCCGCCATGAAGCTGATCTGGGAACGGATGAAGCTTGTCGTCGAGCCGTCCGCCGCCGTTCCCCTGGCCGCCATCCTTGAAGGCAACCTGCCGGTCAGGGGGAAAAGCGTGGCAATCGTGCTGTCGGGAGGAAACGTGGACCTGACCCGTCTGCCCTGGGCTTCAGCTCCTAGCCGATGATCTGAATGTTCTTTTTCCCGCCGTAGAAATCCCACCAGGGACGCGCGCCTTTGGCGAGCACCTTGTTGAGGGCGGTGATGTTGGCCACTCCCTTGTCTTCCAGCCATGCGGTGAGCGCCTGCGTTCCCTTTGTCGCATAGACGGGGATGCCGTCCTGCCAGGTCGCCCGTCCGCAGAGCACACCGGAGAACGGGGTGCCCGCCTCAGCGGCAATTTCCAGGGTTTCCCGAAATATCGCATCGGTGACCCCAGCGCTGAGATAGATGAAGGGAACCTTTGCCGCGGCGGCGGATTCCTTGAACAGTCTCATGGCGTCGGAACGGGAATATGCCTTCGTGCCGGCGTAGGAGGCCGTGCCCTCCACGTACGCCATATTCACGGGCACCTCGACCTTCAGGATGTCCACCCCGTAGCGGGGAAGGGAGAACTCCTTCATGTAGGCCGTGACGTATCCCGGTTTGGCACGCGCGAACTCCAGCCCCTTCGCGTCGCCCAATGCGTCGTTATAGCAGATGACTTCGAGAAAGAACGGGACGTCGAGGGCCAGGCACTCGGCGCCGATGCGTTCCACGAAGGCCTTCTTGATCACATTGATGGATTCCGGATGCACGGGGTTGTAATAGAGCAGGATCTTGATGGCGGTCGCCCCGGCTTCCACCAGACGGCGGACGCTCCATTCCGGAAGGAGATCGGGCAATCGACTATCGTCCTTCGTATCGTAGCCTGTCTTCTCATAGGACATGAGGACGCCGGTTCCCGCGGCGCGCGCCTGCACTGCCGGCAAGCCGAACTCGGGATCGAGGAGGATCGCGCTGGCGTGCTGCGTGAGGACGCGTGAGACGGCGATCTTGAATTGTATGAGATCCTCGGAGCTCGCCGGCGCGCCGCGCGCCTTGCCGATGGCCTTTTCCAGCGAGCCGCGCTGGTCCATGGCCGCGGCCGCAATGACACCCGCGGCATTCGCGCAGGCGTTGATGCCCGCGAATTTGCCCTTCCCCATCTTTATTGCCATTCTTTTCGCCTCGTTACCGACAAAGCTACTTCCCGGCCTTCGGGGAGTCAATGATTACTGCGACGGCTTGATGTACTTTGCGCGATCCGCATAGGGAACCTGGATGGCGCCCGTGAGCTTCGGGGTGAGGTGGGTGATGTAGCCTGTCATATAGTGATTGCGAATCGGTGTATCCTCTTTTGCTTTGGTGAGAGCCCGCCACACATCGGCGGACAAAGCATCGTCACCCGTGTCGCGACCCACGAGACTGTAATAGGGTCCGTCGAGCAGATAGAGCTCGGTGCCGAAGTGAACGTAATGATTCGACGCGGACGGCAGCGTCATGGGCGGAAGATTGGGAACGGGATCCGCCTCGTCGACGATCCGCAAGATGGGAAGGGAACCGTATTTCAACGCGCCTTCGGCATTTGTCACGCGCGGCTGCCCCGATGCGTAGATCTGCGTCACGGAAAATCCGTCAACGCTCAGGAGCATGCCGAGAATCACCGCCTCCGCGGCGCCCAGCGAGTGGCCGAAAACCGCCACGGAGTAGTCTTTTCGCAGACGGGGAAGAACATCGGTGTACACGGCGCGCGCCATGCTCGCGAAGCCCTCGTGCAGCTCGATTTTCAGCTTCGCATCCTTCTCGGGCTCGAAATTGATGTCCGACAACGCGTTTCGGAAATTCGCCGTGCCGCGGATGATGATCTCCTGTCGGCGAGAGCTGTCGAGGACGCCCAGCATATAGACGTTCTTGGTCGCCGGAAGGTCGACGATATCGAAGTGATCGTACTGCGGTCCAACTACGGCGCGTGTGTTCTCCAGCGTGTTGTACCGCATGACGCGATACATCTGGAAGTATCGGGCGATGGAGGGGAAATCGACCGTCCCGTTCACGTCGAGGGAGGCGGGAGCCACGGGCGCTCCCGGCGCGCTCGTGCACGCTGCAAGGGCCAGAACAGAGAACGCAAGAAATGCGACGTCGTGGAGGAATCGAACTCTCATGTTTATCGTGGTGCCTTTGCCCGTATTGGAGCCAAAGCCGCGTGGATTGTCAATGCGCACAGGGCCGGCTATCATCACCGTGCATGCCCGCCCTGGAAAGCGACACGCAGCTCACGCTGCCCAGCCTCACGGTCCTCAAGGCGTCCGCCGGTTCGGGCAAGACCTTCGCCCTCACGCAGCGTTACGTCCAGTTCCTTCTTTCCCCGCGGATCGTGAAAAACGACCTGAAGAACATCCTCGCCATTACCTTTTCGAACAACGCCTCTCGCGAGATGAGGGAGAACGTCCTTTCCTGGTTGAAGCTGCTCGCTTTCGGGGATCCCGAACGACTTCTCGCCATGACCTCCGTCACCACGGGCGGCGATGTCGGCATAACGCGCTCGGCGGGAGACATGGTGGAGGAGATCCTCCAACGGTACTCCGATTTCCAGGTCCGCACGATCGACAGCTTCATGTCGGCGGTGTTTCGCGCCTCGGCTTTGGATTTCGGTTACAGTCCCGAGTTCGAGATCGTGATGGACGCGGCTCCCGCGGCCGAATACGCCTTCAATCTCTTTCTCCGCGACGCACGGGAAGGGAGCCCACGCGCGGCGCTTCTGGACGAAACGGTTGCCGCCCTTGTCGGATTCAAGGCGAGTGACGATTCCTTTCCCTGGGATCCGGCGACGCCCTTGCTCGAGGCCCTCGGCGGCATCGACAGTCGGCTTTCCACTCTGGACGTCGCTCCCCTGCCGGACGATGAATCGGCAGCACTTCAGACCCGACAGCAGGCGGTCCTGCGGGCTCTGGAGCGGACGGCCGAGTGCGTTGCCTCATCCGGTCTGGAGGCCAATCAGCGCTCCACCTTTCCGAGCGTCCTGGCCAGCGCGCGCGCCGGCCGATTCAGCGATCTCATCGGACGCGGCATGAAGACCAATCCGGTGCGTAAACCGGGGGCCAAAGACGAAAGGGCGATGGGTCGTTACCAGGACGTGGAGCAGGCGTGGCAGGAGGTGGGGTTGGAAGTCAGCGCCTACGTATCCTGCTGGGCGCGGGCATTCTATGGACCCACGCTGCGCCTTCACGGGGAGCTCGCCGCCACGGTTGAAAAGGTGAAACGCGGCCAGGGGGTGATCTACATCGGGGATGTCAGTCGCGCGCTTGCCGGCTACCTCGACAACGACATCGTGCCCGACATCTATTTCCGTATCGGGGACCGGGTCTGGCATTTCCTCATCGACGAGTTTCAGGACACCTCTCCCCTCCAATGGCGCAATCTCTTCCCGCTCGTGGAGAACTCCCTTGCCATGGGCGGCAGCCTCTTCGTGGTCGGCGATACGAAGCAAGCCATCTACGGATTCCGACAGGCCGACTACACGATCATGCGCGCCCTGGAAACGCGAAACCCCTTCGCTTCAGCCGGCCATACATTGCGCGAGCTGGGGACCAACTGGCGCAGCCGGCCCCGCGTCCTCGCCTTGGCGAGCGCGGTGTTTCAGGCAACCGCCTCCCATCTCGAGGAGTACCGCGAAGCAGCCTCGCGCAGCGGTCTGTCCGACTGGACGCAGGAGCCGCGCCCGGGAAGCGATGAGGGCTACGCTGAAGTGCGGGTCCTCGAGCGCGACGACGAAGTGCCCCCCGAGCGGGAAGCGTTGCGCCAGATCATGACCGAGCTTTCCGCTCGTGGGTACGGGTGGGGCGACATCGCCCTGCTGGCCACCAAGAACGAGCACGTGGTCCGCGCCACTTCGTGGCTGAACGAGATGCAGATCCCGTTCATTTCCTTCAGCAGCCTCGACGTGCGCAGTCGGCGGATCGCCGGGGAGATTCTGGCACTTCTGTCTTTTCTGGATTCGCCACCGGACGACCTTTCCTTCGCCACCTTCATCATGGGGGACCTTTTTCACCGGACTCTCCTGCATGCCGGCGCCGCGGCGCGAGGCGGGGAGATCCGCGACTTCCTCTTTCGCTGCCGCAATGAGAAACCGCTCTACAAGGCATTTCAACGCGATTTCCCGGCGCTCTGGAAGCAGTATTTCGCCGCCCTTTTCCGATCCACCGGTTACATGCCGCTGTACGACCTGGTGAGCGAGGCGTACGCACGATTTTCCGCCTTCGAACGGGCACCGGAGGAAGAGGCGACCTTTGCCAAGCTTCTGGAAACGGTGAAGGAGTTCGAAGGCTCCGGAGCGAACAGTCTTCGCGAATATCTGGCGGAAGCCGCCGGCGACGGGGATCAGTGGTCCATCTCGGTTCCACGCAGCGCGAACTCGGTGCGCGCCATGACCGTTCACAAGGCCAAGGGTTTGGGTTTTCCCGTGGTGATCGTGCTTCTCTACGGCGAGTCCAATCACGGGTTTCCGTACGCCGTTTTGCGCGGTGCGGATGGCATGCGGCTCGTGAAAGTCACCCGCGAAATAGCCGCCCACGATTCCGAGCTTCAGTCCCTCTATGACGAGGAGCTCGTTGCGCGAAAGGTCGATTCGCTGAACGGCCTCTATGTCGCTCTGACACGGGCGCAGAGGGAGATCTACGTCATCGGCGTGAAGCGGGAGCGCGACGGATATCCGTTCGACCTCCTGCCTTCGGCGGGTTTCCAACCCAGCGGGGAAAAGGGGGAGGCCGCGCCAAAACCCGCTGCCGTGGAGCGCGTGGCGCCACTTTCACACCGGACGCGAACGGTGCCCGTCACCGTCGGCGGGGGGCGCCTGGGTCGGGAGGAGCGGCGACGCGGGGAGCTCGTCCATCGCATCCTCCAGCTCGCCGGTGCCGGCCAGGCCGTCGACGAGGCGAGTCTTTCGGCGGCGGCCGCGCGCGCGGCACGCGAAGCCCGCGAAGATCCGGACAAGCTGGAGGCTCTGGCGGAAAGCCTCGGGAACATGATCCGCGGGACCGCCCTCGCCGAGGCGTTCACGGCAGCCCCGGGCAGGACATTCCTCATCGAACAGGAGTTTTGCGATGAGACGGGGCGTCTCTTCCGCATGGACCGGGTGGTAGTCGATCCCGCACGCGTGACGGTCATCGACTTCAAGACCGGAGCCGAGGATCCTGCCGCGCACGAGGCGCAGTTGCGGACCTATATGCACATACTTTCTTCCGTCTATCCCCATCACGCCGTGGAGGCTTTGATTGCCTACGTGGATCACGCCGCCATCCGGGAGCTGCGATGAACGCGCGCATGCTCGCTTCCGACGCCAACCTCGTCGAAGAGCTTGCGCGCGCCATTGAGAGCTCAGGACAGGATCCGTCGACCGCGCTCGTCGTCTTTCCAGGAAAAAGGCCGGCGCATTTCCTTCGCCATCGCCTGGCGGCCTCTCGTGGCGAGAGCTTCATCCCGCCGAGGATTCTGTCCATGGACGAGCTGGTGGACGATGTATACGAGAAGCGGCACTTTGGCGCCGTCACGCCGCGCCTGGACCCCATCGATGCCGTGGCGATACTCCACGACATCCAGATAGCGGCGCCTCATCCGCTGGGCGGCAGCGCCTTCATGACGCTGGACAGTTTCCTCCCCGTCGGGCTCAAGGTGTACAACGATATCGAAGAGCTGTGCATCGAGGGAGTGGCGGTGAAGGCCGTCGCCGATGTCCAACCCCTGGTGGAGGAAGAGGTGCCTCCGCGATCGCGGGAGCGATTGAGGTCGCTCGCCCATTTCTACGAGGAATTCTACGCCACCATCGAAAGCCGCGACTTCTCCACCCGTTCCTCGCGCTACCGCGAGGTGGGCCTCGCCATTGCGGAAGAGGACCTCGCACCGGCGGGAAGCGTTTATTTTGTCGGATTCTACGCGCTCACCCGGTCGGAGAAGTCGCTCCTCACGCGCCTTCATTCGTGCGGCCGTGTCTCATTCCTTTTTCAGGATGGGCCCGGGTTACTGGAAAAGCTCGACGGTCTGCCGCTTCGGGGCGTCCTGCCCGAGAAATCGAGCTCTCCCTCCAGCCCCGCCGTGCATTTCTACGCGAGCCCCGATACCCATGGCCAGGTTTTCGCCCTCAACGCGGTGCTTCCCGATGCAGGCCCCGGCACTCTCGTCGTGCTGCCGAAACCAGACACCCTTTTCCCCCTTGTGCGTCATTGCCTTTCGCGATTCGACGCCGATTCATACAACGTTTCGCTTCCCTATCCCCTGCAGCGCACCCCGCTCTACGGCTTCCTCAACGACCTCATGGAGCTGGTCGGGTCGATGGACGGGGATCGTGTCTACTTGCCGGATTACGTTTCATTCGTGCTCCACCCCTACGTCAAGAACCTGCGCTTGGGAGCGTCGGCCGAAGCGACACGCGTGCTTTTCCACGCGCTGGAAGAGCGCCTGGCGGCCGAGCGCACGCGTCGATTCGCCACCCTCGCGGAGATCGAATCGTCCGAGGGCCTCTTCGCGGAGGCGGCGCGTCGCATGGGCGGCGCGGATGAGCCGGCGCTGGCCGCCGCGCTGAGGGATCACCTCGCGGATATCCACGCACGTACGATCAGCCAATTCCAGAGCTTCAAAAGCGTGCGCGATTTCGCGGAACGCTGCATCCGGCTCGTCTCCTGGGTGCACGATGAAAGCACGGCGCGCGATCATCCCTATTTCACGCCGTTCTCCGAGGCCTTCGTCCGAGCCTTGGAGACCATTCGCGGCTCGCTCATGGCGGAGAAGTCCTTCAATGATACGGCGAGTTACTTCGTGCTGCTGCGACGCTATCTCCAAACCCGTTATCTGCCGTTCCCCGGTACGCCGCTGCACGGGCTGCAGGTCCTCGGAGCCCTCGAAACACGCTCTCTGAGCTTCGAGAAGGTCTTCATCCTGGACGCCAATGAGGGAACATTTCCAGAAACAGGCGCGGAGAGCACGCTCCTTCCCCTGCCCGTACGCTCCACGCTGGGGCTCTCGACCTATCATGACCAGGAGGATATCGCCGCGTATCATTTCGCGCTCCTGAAGGCCGGCGCGCAGGAGATCCATCTCTTCTATCAGGAATCCGGAGAAAACGAGCGATCCCGTTTCGTCGAGCGTCTGATCTGGGAACACCAGAAGGCTGAAAAGAACCTGGACGAGCACGGCATCGTAGAACGCATCCAGTATCGCGTAAATCTCGGCACCACACCGCCGCAGCCGATCGCAAAGACACCCGAGGTCGCGGAATGGCTCGCCGGATACTCGTTCAGCGCGACGACCCTGGACGCGTATCTGCAGTGCCCTCTTCGCTTCTATTATAAGACGGTCCTGAAGCTCGGACCGCGAGAGGAAACCACCGGCGAAATCGAGGCCACCGACATCGGTTCGTTCGTCCACGACGTGCTGCGCGAGTATTTCGGGCCCCGGGTGGGAAAGCCGCTGTCCACGCTGGACATGGATACGGCGGTGCTCGGCGGCATCATCGACACCGCGTTCGTCAAGCGCTTCGGACCCGCCGTGACGGGGGCGAACCGTCTCCTCCGCGACCAAGTGCGACGGCACTTGGGGGATTTCCTCGACCACTACATGCACGACCTCGTCTCGGGGCATCGTGTCATTGTGAAGGCGGTGGAGCACGATATCTCCACGAAGCAGCAAGGCTTCTCGCTCCGAGGAAGGCTCGACGTCGTAGAGGAACGCGATGGAAAGCCGTTCCTCATCGATTACAAGTCGTCGGCAAATAGACACAACTACGCCGTGCGCTTCTCCATGCTCGACGCCGAGGACCGGGCGACATGGTCCGCGGCCATCCCGACCCTTCAGCTTCCATTCTACATGCTGCTCTATGCGGCCGAGGCGGGTATCCCTGCCACCGAAATCCAGGCGCTGTTCCTGCTCCTGGGCCGCACCGAGATGGACGAGAAGATCGAAGTGCCGCTGTTCGACGATGCGAGCGAGGCCGCCGCGGGATGGAATAAGCTCGATGCGGTGATATTCGGTCTGCTGGAGGAAATCGTCTCCGTCCAGGTGCCGTTCACCCCGGCCCCCGATCTACGTACCGCCTGCGCGCGGTGCGACTTCACGGCACTCTGCGGCACCGCCTGGCTGAAAAAGTGATAATCCAGATCTCTTGTCGCACCGTGCCTCCCCGACTATGATCGAGTCGCATGAGCAATGGAA
>Ga0265329_10001353_pt1 | contig 11891 bp, 7 predicted proteins | sample 41627metaG_FD_202091 | JGI IMG/M metagenome (GOLD analysis project Ga0265329, IMG submission 202091) | Rhizosphere microbial communities from Carex aquatilis grown in University of Washington, Seatle, WA, United States - 4-16-27 metaG | ecosystem: Host-associated > Plants > Roots > Rhizosphere >...
GAAGCGGGGAGAGGGGATAGTCCGGAGTCGGGCGGCGGGCGGGTCCGTGTCCGGCGGAGCTTGGATCCGAGACATTGACACGTGACCGTCCGACCGGCGACCATGCACCCGACCGCCGAGGAGCCGATGAGGAAGGGCACATGATGGGACAGCGCCGACTTCTCTTTGCACTCTTCTTTCTGTCTGGCTTTTGCGGACTGCTGTACCAGGTCGTTTGGCTCCGCATCTGCTTCGCATCGTTCGGCGTGATCACGCCGGTCCTGTCGGTGGTCATCTCGGTGTTCATGTTCGGCCTCTTCGCCGGCTCGTGGCTGGCCGGCCGGCTGGTCGAGGCCCTGGCGGCGAGGACCCGGCTGTCGGCCGTCTGGTATTACGCCCTGGCCGAGCTCGTCATCGGGGTCGGGGCCTTCGCCGTTCCCCACCTGTTCGGCCTCGGCGAGCGAGCCTTGCTTCCGGTCGGTCAGTCCGATTCGGCGGCCTACCTCTGGTGGTCGGCCCTCATCATCGCGGGATCCATCTTCCCGTGGTGCTTCCTGATGGGAACCACGTTCCCCTTGATGATGGCCTACATCAAGGAGCAGTCGAACGACGAGACGACGAGCTTCAGTTTTCTGTACCTGGCGAACGTCATCGGGGCCATGACCGGTACGCTGGTGACCGCGGTCGTCTTGATCGAGTTGCTCGGATTCACCCGCACCTTGCGGGTCGCCGCCGCGATGAACCTGTGCATCGCGATCAGCGCGGGGTGGCTCGGCCTCGGCAGCCTCGGCAGACGCGCGGGCAGAGCCGCTGCGGCGGCTCGCCCCAGGCCCTCGGTGGCGCACGGCCTCGGGCGGCGCAGCCGGCCGGCCATGGTCATCCTCTTCGTGACCGGCTTCACCTCGATGGCGATGGAGGTCGTCTGGACGCGGGCCTTCACCGTCGTGCTCAAGACCCAGGTCTACTCGTTCGCGTTTCTCCTCTTCACCTACCTGCTCGCGACCTGGATCGGCTCGCTGGTCTATCGGAGGCATCTCGTCAGGCAGGTGGTGCTCTCCACGGAGCGGCTGGTTGCGTGGCTCGCGATTGCTGCCCTCCTGCCGATCGCGCTCAACGATCCGAGGCTCCACCTGCAGACCGTTCCTCCGGTCCTGGGAAATGTCTTGCGCGGGCTCGTCGCGCTGGCCAGCATCTTTCCGTTCTGCGCGCTCTTGGGGTACCTCACCCCCAAGCTCATCGACAAGGCCTCGCAGGGCAGTCCCGAGGCCGCCGGGTCTTCGTACGCCGTCAATATCCTCGGGTGCATCGTGGGGCCGCTGGTGGCCTCGTACCTGATGCTGCCCGCGATGGGGCTCAAGCTGTCGCTCCTTCTCCTGGCGGCCCCCTATCTCCTCCTCTTCTTGTTTGGATCGGCCCCGCGCGCGCTGCGCGCGCACCGGCGAGAGGCCGCGGTCCTCGTGCCCCTGGCGCTCGTCTCGATCCTGGTGGTCGACACCTACGAAGATCAGGGCGTCGGCTATGGACCAGGCGAGAACCAGGTCCGCCGCGATCACACCGCGACCATCGTGTCGTTCGGCTCGGGTATGAAGAAGATGCTCCTGGTCAACGGAGTCGGGATCACCAACCTGACCACGATCACCAAGGTGATGGCCCACCTCCCGCTCGCCATGCTCGGTCACCGGCCCACGTCGGCCCTGGACATTTGCTTCGGCATGGGAACCACCTTCCGCTCCCTCATGAGCTGGAACATCGAGGCGACGGCGGTCGAGCTGGTTCCCAGCGTCAAGGAGGCCTTCCCATACTACTTCGACGACGCCAACCAGGTGGTCAGCCGTCCCAATGGCAAGATCGTGATCGACGATGGGCGTCGTTTTCTCCGGCGCACGCAGGAGACCTTCGACGTCGTCACGCTCGACCCACCACCACCGGTCGAGGCCGCGGGCTCGAGCCTGCTGTACTCGAACGAGTTCTATGCGGCCGTGCGGGCGCGGCTCAAGGCGGGTGGCATCCTCCAGCAGTGGATGCCCAACACCAAGGGGCAGACCGTGCAGGCCGTCGTGAACTCCCTCCTCGAATCGTTTCCCTACGTCAAGATGTACCTCTCCCACGAAGGCTGGGGGCACCACTTCCTGGCCTCGATGTCTCCCATCGAGACACCGTCGCCGGCGGAGCTGGCCAGTCGAATGCCCGAGCTCGCCAGGGCCGATCTGGTCGAATGGGTGAAGGAGAAGAATCCGGAGGTGTTCCTGGGGCTGGTCCTCGGCTCCGAGGAGGATCCGCGTGCGTTCGTTCGCGGCGCGGGCTCGATCCACATCACCGACGACCGCCCGTTCAACGAGTACTACGTGCTGCGGGAGATTGCCGGAGCCCGCTGAGAGCCAGGTCGGGGCGCGCCCGGGTCAGGGGCGGCGGGGGAGCGGGCGGAGCTTGGCCAGGAGCGCGCGCTCCTCGGCGGGCAGGCCAAGGGCCAGCATCGTCCCGGCGTAGACCGCGAGCCCGACCGCGAGCACCACTGTGGCGGCGAGCCAGGCGGGCAGGTGGCGGACCGGGGCGAGCAGGACGGCGACCAGCATGACGGCCGCCGAGAAGAGGGGCTTGGCGACCCGGCGGTCGAACGGGTGCACCCCCTGCAGCCGCCAGACCCACGCGCCGAGGACCAGCTGCAACACCCCGATCGAGCAGCCGACCGCCACGGCGGTGCCGACCAGGCCGAAGCGCGGGATCAGGACCACCCCGAGGCCGATGTTGAGCATCGCCGAGAACAGGTTGGCGGCGAACATCCGCCCCGACCGTCCGCTCACCACCAGCACCCAGGGGGAGAGACAGCTGGCGTTCACCAGATGGCCGACGACCAGGATCACCATGGCCGTCGAGCCGGCCACGAACTCCGGCCCGTAGAGCCCGAGGAGCACCCCGCGCAGCGCGATGGCGAGGGCACCGAGGGGAGCCGAGACGGAGATGACCCAGCGGGTCATCAAGGTCAGGTTGTACTGCAGCCGGTCGTGATCGGAGAGGTGGATGGCCTCGGAGAACACCGACGCCGCGATGCTGTCGAAGGCGTAGCGGACGTTGGCCACCATCCGCCCCAGGAACTCCGCCGCGGCGTAGATGCCGGCGGCGCGCGCCCCGCAGTAGGCGGTCAGCATCACGATGTCCGCGCGCTGCAGGACCGCGTTCAGGAGCTCGCTGGCCCCGATCGGCACCGAGAAGCGTGCAAAGCCCCGCACCGGCCGCGCCCGGAAGATCCGACCTGCTGCGCCCCGACCCGCTGCGCCCGGGCCTGCCGCGCCCGGTCCGAAGACCCGCCCCACCAGCAGCAGCGCCACGCCGAGGGTGGCGGCCGAGGCCAGCATGTGCGCCATTGCCAGGTTGCGGAGACTCGGGCCGGCGGCCGCCGCGCCCACCCCGGCCAGCAGCAGGAACCCCGGCTCGCAGAGCCCGCGCACGATCAGGTTCGGCCGGGTGCGCCTCGCCCCGAGGCTGGCCTGGATGAGGATGTACATGGCGCCCGTGAAGACGACCGCCGGTGCCATCAACGGCAGGGCGCGGGCGAGATCGGGTTGATGAAAGAGGCGTCCGATGGCCGGCGCAAAGAGGACCAGCCCCGCCACCAGGGCCATCCCCAGGACCAAGCCCTGCCGCAGCCCGGAGAAGAGAGCGCCATCCGATGCGGCCTGGTCCCCCCGCGCGCGGGCCCCGGCGATGTAGCGGAGCATGGCCTTGTCCGCGCCGCCGGTTCCTCCGCGGGTCGCCACCTCCAGCAGGGCGACGCTGACCTGGTAGGCCCCGAACACCGCCGTCCCGAAGAGCCGCGCGAAGATCACCTGGGCCACCGGCGAGATCCCCTGTGCGACGATGGTCAGGACCTGCACGCCCCCGCTCCGCGCAGCGTGCCGGACATCATCTTCCCGCGCCTGCGGGGCCCCGGGCCCGTCGCCCCTGGCTCCATCGCTCATGGGCAGCCACCTCCCGTGGGAGCGGCGTCGCCAGTGGTGTGCGGTCGTCCGCCGAGCGCCTCCAGGATCTCCGCGTAGGCCGGGATCACGGCGTCGAGCGCGTAGCGCGCCTCGACGCGCGCGCGCGCACGGTCGCCCAGACGCGCGCGCAGGCTGGCGTCCTCGATGAGGGCGGTGAGGGACGCCTCCCAGTCGCCCGGACCGCGCGCCAGGAATCCGTTCACCCCGTCGTCCACCACCTCGGTGTTGACCCCCACGGCAGAGGCCACCGCGGCGCGTCCGAGGGCCATGTACTGGATCAGCTTGAACGCGCACTTGCCGCGCGCGTAGGGTGTGTCGGGCAACGGCATGACGCCGATGTCGAGCCGGGCCAGGTCCTCGACCTCGCGATCCGCCCGCCACCGGACGAGCTCGGGGCGCAGGCAGGCGAGGTCGCCTGGCGGGGGCGCATCCGAGATCAGCACGAACCGCGCGCCGGTGCGGTCGAGGACCCGGGCGATGGGCGCCGCCGCGGTCGCGAGCTGCCCGTAGTTGGAGGAGAGCCCGGTCCAGCCCACGACCACCTGCCGCCCGGTCGCATCGCGCGGAGGCTGCCGGGTCCAGCGGGCTGTGTCCACGGCGGTGGGGATGATCCGGGTCTTGTGCGGCACCCCCGCCGCCTCCGCCAGGGAGCGATTTCCCGCCACCACCCAGTCGACCATCTGCACGATGCGATGAAACTTCCGGCGCGTTCCCGGGTTCAGGTAGATGGCGTCGTCGAAGTCGAACAGGGAGCGCGGCCCCGCCCTCCCGGCCAGCACGCGGCGCTCGAGCCAGGCGGTCGGAAGCTCGACCATCGGGCGTTGAAAGAAGACGATGTCGCCCGAACGAACGTCGCCGAGCTGGGTCAGCCGCGACACCAGGGCCAGCGGACCAAGCAGCGTCCGCAGGCCCGGCCACCGCCCGGCGGAGCCCCAGTCGCCGTAGACGCTCGGCACCGCGGTCCGCAGATCCACCTCGAAGCCCCTGGCCGCGAGCCCCCGTGCGATGGCCACGCCGCGAAAACGGGCGGCCGGCACCCGCTTCCCCTGCAGGAAGAAGACGACGCGGCTCATCTCGTCATCGGCTCTTCAGGCCTCCGGGCTCATCATCCGCAGCGGCGCCGTCCGTGCGCGGTCCGCCACCTCCGCCCCGAAGCGGGCGCGCCCATCCACCAGCTCCCGGTGCCAGATCTCGAGCACCACCAGATCCCAGATCCGCTCGCCGTGGTCCACGCCCGCGGCATGCTGCGCCAGCAGGCGCTCGATGGCCTCCGGAGCGAGGACTCCTCGGGCGCGGGTCTCTGCCGACAGCAAGAGCTCGCGCGCGAAGCCCCGGAGCGGCCCCGCGAACCACCCGCGGGTCGGCGAGGCGAAGCCCTTCTTGGGGCGGGTCAGGATCTCGGGAGGCAAGTCCCCGGCGAAGGCCCGCCTGAGAATCAGCTTCCCGCGTCCGCGCCGCAGCTTGAGCCGACCGGGGATGCGCGCCGCCAGCTCCATCAGCAGGTGATCGGCGAACGGCGCCCGCGCCTCGAGGCCGTGCATCATGCTGGCGGTGTCGACCTTGGCGAAGATGTCGTCTGGCAGGTACGTCTCCGTGTCGAGCTCCGAGAGCCGGTTCACCTCGTCGCCGCCCCGACTGGCCCGCAGGATGCCCTCGAGGAGCGCGAGGGCCCGGTCGCCCGGCGCGGTCCCGGGCGCGCCCTCGGCCTCGAGCCGCTCGCGCATCCCGGGGGTGTAGAGCTCCCGCCGCTGCCCCCACGAGAAGTGACCCACGAGCGCCAGGTAGCGGGCGGCCACCCCCGCCCCGAGCCGCCGGCCGAACGCCCGCACGGGCGCGGCCCGGGCCCCCGGCAGCCCGCGCAGGACGGTCGCCACCAGCGCGGGCAGCGGGAAGGGCAGGGCCATCGCCAGGCTGGCTGCGCGCGCCCGCGCGTAGCGCCGATAGCCGCCGAAGGCCTCGTCGCTCGCATCGCCGGACAGCGCGACGGTCACCTGCCGTCGGGTCATCTCGCAGAGGTACTGGGTCGGCAGGGTCGACGAATCCCCGAAGGGCTCCCCGTGGTGCCGGACGATGCGCGGCAGCAGCTGCGTCAGCTCGCTCGGTCTCGGCCGCACCGTGAGCTCCTGGTGCTCCGTTCCGAAGCGCCGGGCCACCGCCCGCGCGAACGGCAGCTCGTCGAGCTCGGTCCCCTCGAAGCCCACCGAGAAGGTCCGCACCGGCTGCGACGAGGCCTTCGCCATGCACGCGACCACGATGGACGAGTCGAGCCCCCCCGACAAGAAGGCCCCGAGCGGGACGTCCGACATCATGCGCAGGCGCACCGACTCCTCGACCAGCGCCCGGGTGCGGGCGACCAGCTCGGTCTCGTCGATGGGCTCGTCGAGCGGGCGACGCGACAGGGTGTGGTAGCGCGAGAGCGCCGGGGCCTCGCCACAGGCCACGGTCAGCAGATGCCCGGCCGGCAGCTTGTGGATCTGCTGGAAGATGGTGCGCGGCGCCGGGACGTACTGCAGGGCCAGGTAGAGATCGAGCGCGGTCGGACTGAGCGTCGCCTCGGTCCCCGGATCCGCGAGCAGCGCCGCCAGCTCCGAGGCGAAGGCGAAGCCGTCGCCCCGCCGCAGGTAGTAGAGCGGCTTTTCACCGAAGCGATCGCGCGCCAGGAACAGGCGCCGCGTCCGCGCATCGTAGACCGCGGCCGCGAACATGCCGCGGAGGTGGCGCGGGAAGTCCGCGCCGACCTCCTCGAACAGGTGGGCGATCACCTCCGAGTCGCTGTGGCTGCGGAACCGATGACCCTTGGCTTCGAGCTCCGCCCGAAGGCCCCGGTGGTTGTAGATCTCGCCGTTGACCAGGATCGCGACCGAGCCGTCCTCGTTGGTCATGGGCTGAAATCCGGCCGGCGACAGATCGATGATCGACAGGCGGCGGTGGGCGAACGCGACCGGGCCATTCCCGTAGATCCCCCCGCCATCAGGTCCCCGGTGCATCATCGCTGCCGCGAACGTGCGCACGAGATCCAGGCGCGCGGGGGCCCTGGCATCGGCCGCCAGAAAGCCGGCGATGCCGCACATCAGGACAGCAGTCCCTTCTCCGCCAGCAGCGTGTCGTAGAGCCGCACGGTCTCGGCGAGGATGCGCTCGGGTCCGAACTTCGCCGCCACGTGCGCGCGCCCGAAGGCGCCCATGCGGCGTCGCTGGTCCTCGCCGAGCTCGATCATGCGGGCGATCGCCCGCCCGAGGGCGATCCGATCGAAGGTCGGGACCTCGAAGCCGCTCTGGCCCTCCACCACCAGCCCGTCGACGTTCGCCGCGTGCGACACGATCGCCGGCAGCCCGCAGGCGGCCCCCTCGAGGACCACGTTCGGCAGGCCCTCCCACAGCGACGGCAAGATCAGCGCATCGGCGGCGTGGTAGAGGCGCGGCATGTCGTGATCGGTGACCGCTCCGAGGTGCACGACGCGCGGGCCGAGGCCGAGCCAGTCGATCTGTCGGCGCAGCAGCCAGGCGTAGGCGCGATCCCGCTCACGTCCGGCCAGGAAGATCCGCACCCCGGCAGGCAGCTGCCCACGGCCCTGCAGCCAGGCCAGCGAGCGCATGAGCCCGAGCTGGTGCTTCTGCAGGCTTATGCGCCCCGGGACCACCAGCATCAGATCCTCGGGCCCGAGCGCGAAGTGGGCCCGCGCCTCGGTGCGCGCCCGCTCGCTCGGAGGCTGGAAGCGCTCGAGATCGATGAAGTTGTGAATGACCTGGATCTTGGAGGCGTCCACCCGGGCCCACCGGGTGAGCTCGCGACGCACCCCCTCGGAGTTGGTCAGCACGCGATCCGAGTGCCGGGAGAGCCGCCACTCCGAGAGCAGATAGAGAAGCCGCATGGCGCGGCTGCGCACGCTGGTGAGGACGATCGGCACCGGGACGCGCCGCACCGCCAGCCGCGCCCAGAAGTTGGCTTTGTCGCGATACGAATGCAGGATCTCGGGGCGCTCGAGCGCCAGGACGTCCTCGAGGGCATGGAGCCCGGCCAGGCTCATGCGCCGCACCCCGAGGACATGACGGGGCTCACCCTCGGCCAGCAGCTCGCGGTAGTGGACCGCGTCGTTCCACACGCACAGGGTCGTCTCGAAGCGCTCGGGGAGGTTTCGCGCCAGCTCCAGGATCTGGCGCTCTGCGCCCCCCTGCTGGAGGTTGGGAATGAAGAGCAGGACCTTGTGTTTGTGCACGTGCATTCGATGCCGGCTGGCTTGCCAACGAACCGAAGTGAAAGTGTGGACGAAGGGACGACGCAAGCGTCCCTGGACGACGCAAGCGTCCCTGGCCGCCCATCGCGTCCGGTCCAAGCAAGACCGAGGCCGTTCCCCCGGCGCTTCGCCGGCGAAACGGCCCGCGCTCCCGCCGCGGCCCGACCTCGCTGGGGACGCGCTACACTCCGCCCGAAATGAACGTGGTCATCCCTCCACTGGTCTTCTACGTCGTCGGTGCCGCCCTGGTGCTGGGCGGCACCATTCGCGCCTTCACGCTCGGCCGCAAGAACCCAACCCGCGAGCTCGACGACGACGATCCCCGCCGCGTCACCGCCCGTCGGCGTCACCTGACCTTCGGGGTGGTGTGGGTGCTGATGGGGCTCTTCCTGATTGCGTCGACGGCCGGGGTCTTGCGGTCGCGCGCGGAGACCACCCGGGTCGCCCTTCCTCTTGCCCCACCTGTTGCCCCACGTGCAGCTCCGCTCCCGTCACCCGGCCCGAGCGGCACCCTCGGCCCCACCCTCAGGCTTTCCCCCGCGCCGCCCACCACAATACGACCGCCGGCAGCGCCATGAGGGCGGCGCCGAGGCAGGAGATCTCGCCGAGGATGGCCATGAGGCCAAACCCGCGCAGCGCCTGGTTGCGGGCCGCCAGCAGCGAGCCATAGCCGACGATGGTGGTCCAGGAGCACAGCGCCACCGCCGCTCCGGTCGAGTTGATGGCCCGGGTGATGTCGCCGTCCTGTCGGTAGCGCGACACCACGTTGAGGGCATACTCGGCGCCGATGCCGAAGGTGATCGGCAGGGCGATGAAGTTCAGGAAGGTCACGCGAACGCCCGCCCACCCCGCCGCGCCGACCATCCACACCACCCCGAGCAGCAAGGTCGCGAGGGCCAGCCCGCCCGCCCGCGCCGGCCGGATGGTGAGCATCACGATCAAGAGCACGGCCAGCAACGACGCGCCCGTGGCGATCGGCCCGTCCCGCAGCACCGAGCGGATCATGGCCCCGAAGACCACCGCGCTGCCCGAGGTCTCGAGGATGCTGCCATCCGGGAGGTCAAGCTCTTGCAGCACCGACGCCATCTGGAGCAGATCCTTGCCCGACCACACCGAGATCCCGTGCTCGATGGGATACACGAGCACCACCTTGCCCACCGAGCCGTCCACCTCGGTGAACGGGCGGCGCGCGATGGGGGGAAGGTCGGCCGGTCCGAGGGCGTGCAGCCCAGGCGAGGGATCGACCTTGGCCAGCTTGGCCCGCTCGTCGGGGCTGGCGGCCTCGAGCGCGGGATCGGCCACCAGCTTGCGAATCTGCGCCAGGATCTTCAGCTTGCGGGCCTGGACCTCCGGGGTGCCGGGCAGCAGATCCCAGACGGTGGTGATCTGCCCGATCACCTCGCGGTGCAGCGGATCCGACCTGGACCGCTCGCGATCCTGCTTGCGAATCGTGCTGCGGATCGCCTCCACCCCCGACACCGAGTCGGCGACGATGATGGTCGGCGAGGGCCATCGACCGAAGATCTGGTCCACCTTCTGGCCGAACTGCTTGGCCTCGTCGGTGGACTCGATCTTGGCGTTGAGCTTGCGGAAGTCGTACTCGAAGGGATCCTGCAGGAAGTGCCGACCGCCGAAGGTGGCCACCACGGTCAAGGTCCCGAGGCCGAGCACCAGCGGCCGGAAGTGGCGCGACGAGACGCGCGACAGGGCATCGAGGCGGAAGGGCGGACGCGCGGGGCGGCTGCCTTTCCCGCCCTTGCGCGTGCGCTCGTCGAGGATGGCAACCATGGCGGGCAGCACGGTGTAGGTGGCACACCAGCACATGAGCGCGCCGGCGGAGGCCATGACCCCGAACTGGTAGAACCCCCGGAAGCTCGTCACCATCAGCGACGCATAGGCCGCCGAGGCCGACAGCGACGCCACGCCGGTGGCCCGCCAGGTGTCGCGAATGGCGGCGTCCATGGCCGCCGGCGAGGCCATCCCCCGCACGCGATCCTCCTCGTAGCGGGACAGGAGAACGATCGCGTAGTTGATCCCGTTGCCGACGATGATCGACCCGAGGAACGCGGTGGAGGAGGTGAGATATCCGAAGGCCAGATCGGCCACAGCGAACGCCATCAGCGTCCCGAGCACCGCCGGGGCGCCGATGAGGGGCAAGGAGCGCAGCCGGCGGAAGTAAAGGGCGATCGAGGCCGCCACGATCACCACGCACGTCACGGTCACGCCCAGGATGTCGCGCTCGATGGCCTGCCGGCTGGCGATGGCCGTGGCGACGGGACCCCCGAGCTGCACCGTCATCTGGGGGTGGAACGCCCGCGGCGGGTTCTCCGCCACCAGCCGGTTGACCGCGGTCCACAGGCTGTCCCCGGCATGCTCGACGAAGAGGCCCCCGGGCGGCAGCGTGGCCACCCAGACGTAGCTCTTGTCCGCGGTGGCGAACAGCCCATCCGGGAAACGGTCACCGAGCTTGTCGCTCCCGCCCGCGATGCGCTTTTGCATCGAGTCGAGCGACTCGTCCTCGTCGCCCCCGAGATCCACGAACAGGGGGTTCTTGCGCTGGTTTATCTCCTTGCGCAGCCGGTCGCGGATGCTCTCCAGATCCGGCTCCGCGACGTAGAGCCACTTGTTGGCCTCGAAGAAGTCCCGGACGTCGCGGACATTGTAAGTGGCGAGGGCGGCCACGTCCCGGGGCAGCGCCCGGAGCTTCGCGGTGAGCAGCTCGGCGTACCGGATGTTGGCCTCGGGGTCGGGGGAGTGAATCCCGACCAGCAGCAGCGACAGGTCACCGATGCGCTTGCTGGTCTTCTGCAGGGCCACCACGCCAGGGTCGTCGCTGGGCAGGAGCTCGGAGAACGAGGTGCGCAGCCCGAGCCGCGCGGTCAGGGTCAGCGCCACCACCAGCAGCACCCCCGCACCGAACAGCACCGTCCCCGGGTGCGAGCGTAGCCGGATGATCCCGCTCGGGCGCTCGGGGCTCGGCGATGGCTCTGTCGGGGTCGAGGCTGACATCTCTTGCCGCGCGAACTTAGCAGGGAACCGCCGATCTGGCAGTTTCTCGACGTCGGGAGCACGGCTCGCCGGCCCGTCGGCTCGCCCGCACCCTTCGGCAAAGATCTCATGAAATCTGCCGAACGGGGGTGGTGGTGTAAGATCGTCGTCACGATGATCCGGGTGATGCGCCCGTTGCGAGCACGCCTTCTCCTCTTCCTCCTCGTCACCTCGACGCTCGCCATCGGCCGGGGCGGTGCGCCCGCCTTCGCGATCGGGGAGGACATCGTGGACGTGCGGGTGCTCGGGAACTCCCGGACCACCGAGGACACCATTCGTTCCCTGGCGGGCGTCCGCATCGGCGACACGCTCGAGGAAGACACCCTCGCGTCGGTCCGCGAGCGGCTCAACACCGCCGGGCTCTTCTCCGACGTGAACGTGTGGTGGGAGGCGTACCGGCGGGGGGTCCGGGTGAACATCGCCGTCAAGGACAAGTTCCCCTGGGCCCCGGTGCCGACCGGCTCGTGGGCCTCGAACAACCGCTCGATCGGGTTGCTCTTCGTTCACGGCAACCTCTTCGGGCGGGGCAAGCAGATGGTGGTCGGCGGCCGCTGGGCCTCGCTCGACTCCGGCGGCCTCATCGCCTACCGCGATCCCTCGCTCTTCGGTACCTGGATCTACTGGGAGATGAAGGCGATCATCCAGCGGCAGGT
>Ga0265329_10001359_pt1 | contig 11863 bp, 9 predicted proteins | sample 41627metaG_FD_202091 | JGI IMG/M metagenome (GOLD analysis project Ga0265329, IMG submission 202091) | Rhizosphere microbial communities from Carex aquatilis grown in University of Washington, Seatle, WA, United States - 4-16-27 metaG | ecosystem: Host-associated > Plants > Roots > Rhizosphere >...
CTTTTCACCCGGGGGGGCCGCCCGACTGCCATATTCGCGCACGATGACTACCTGGGGCTTTTCGTGATCAACGCACTGGGCCATCTGGGGCTCCGCGTGCCCGAGGATGTGTCTCTCGTCGCCCCGGGGGACGTGGTGGATTATTCGCTTCCCCTGATTCCCCAGATCACCACCATGCGCATCGATACGACTCTCTTGGGAAAGCTCGCGGCCAATCTCTTGCTGGACAGAATGCGCAGCTCCGAGAAAGACGTACACGTCATCAAGGTCAAGGAACAACTGGTCCGACGCGCAAGCTGCCGGTCGGTGGAGGAAAAGGATCATGACATCTCGGGAAAGAGTTCTTCAAGCGTTCACGCACCGGCCGTCCGACGCGGTGCCCATTGATTTCTCGGGTCATCGCTCTTCCGGGATAACCGCCCTTTCCTACGCGGATCTGCGCAAGCGCCTCGGGCTCGCGCCCCGTCCCGTGCGCGTGTACGACCCCATACAGCAACTGGCCATCGTGGACGATGACATGTGCGATCTTCTGGGCGTGGATACGGTGGAGCTGGGCAGGGGGTTCAGCCTCGCGAAGACGGACTGGCAGGAGTGGACCCTTCCCGACGGCACGCCCTGCCTGATGCCGGCATGGGTCCGCCTGGAAAGGGAGACCCAGCAGTGGGTCATGAAATCAGCAACGGATACCGTGCTGGGCAGGATGCCCGACGGCGCCTTGTATTTCGAACAGGTGAATTATCCCTTCATTGAAAACGACCCGCTTTCCAACCTCGCCGCCGCGCAGGAGGAGTGCATGTGGAGCTCCTCCGCGACTGCCGCTCCACCCGGGCCCGCGGGGGCCGGCGTTGATGGCGCGCGCAGGCTCGCGGTGGGAGCCGCGGCGCTCCGTGCCGCGAATCCTCGTGCGGTTATCGGCCTGTTCGGCGGCAACCTCCTGGAGATGGGCCAGTTCCTGTACCGCAATGACAACTTCTTTCTTCTTCTTGCCGGCGAGCCCGCGCGCGCCGAGGCATTTCTTGACGCCGTGGTGGAGCGGCACCTCGCGGCGCTCCAAAGCTTCCTCGCCGCGGTCGGCGACTTCATCGACATCATCGTTTTCGGTGACGATCTGGGCATGCAGACGGGGCCGCAGATCTCCCCCGCCATGTACCGCGAGATCTTCAAGCCGCGCCACAAGCTCCTGTGGGAAACAGCGAAGAAGCTCGCGCCGGCGGGCCGGGGTGGGCAACCGGGTCGGCCTCCACTGAGGGTGCTGCTCCACTCATGCGGGAGCATCCGCGCTCTTCTGCCTGATCTGATCGACGCAGGGTTGGACGCCGTGAATCCCGTGCAGATCTCGACCGTCGGCATGGAGGCCGCGGGATTGAAGCGGGACTTCGGACGGGACATCGTCTTCTGGGGTGGCGGATGCGACACGCAGACAGTGCTACGATCCGGCACACCCGCTCAAGTGCGGGCGCACGTTCGAAGCCAGGTGGACGCTCTGGCCCCCGACGGCGGGTTCGTGTTCCAACAGGTGCACAACATCCTGGCGGGCGTTCCTGCCGAAAATATCGAGGCCATGTTCGATGCCGTGAGGCACTGATTCCGGTTTACGGCACGGCCCTCACACCCTGAAGGCTGCCCGGTCCGTGGCGTTTGTGCTATAATCAGCGCTTCACACACATGACGGAAACACGAGAAACGATTTCCCATTCACGCCGCATCGTCATCAAGGTCGGCACCCGTGTGGCCACCGAGGGCGACAACGGCTTTTCCACGGGTGTCATCGGCGCCCTGGTACGTCAGATCGCCGCCCTGAGCGGATCACCGACCGCGGATCCCTCGCAGAAGAGATCGTTCATCATCGTCAGCTCGGGGGCCATCGCCCTGGGGCTCAATCGGATGGGCATGACGACGCGGCCCAAGGAGCTGAGCCTCCTCCAGGCAGCCGCGGCGATGGGCCAGAGCCGGCTCATGCACGCCTATGAGCGGGAATTCGAGGCGGTGCAGCGGGAGACAGCCCAGATTCTCCTCACCTCGGAGGACATCCGCAGCCGCGCGCGCTACCTCAACATCAGGAACACCATCTTCACCCTGTGGTCGTGCGGGGTGATTCCCATCGTGAATGAGAACGACACGGTGTCCTTTGCCGAAATACGATTCGGAGACAACGACATCATCTCCGCGCATCTGGCCAATATGCTGGACGCGGACCTCCTGGTGATCCTCACCGACACTGACGGTGTGTACGACAACAATCCGAAGACCCACGCCGATGCACATGTTCTGCGCACCGTCGAAAAGGTGACCGACGCAGTGCTTGCCGGCGCGGAGGGCAAAGGATCATCTTTCTCCACGGGGGGCATGGAATCCAAGATCCGCGCGGCGGACATTGCCACCCGCAGCGGGGTGGGTGTCGTTATCGCTCGCGGCGACGGTCTGGACCTGCCGGGCATCATTGCCGGCAAGGAGATCGGGACATGGTTCGTGCCGGCGCATCATCGGATGAAAGGCCGCAAGAAATGGATGGCCTTCAATCCGCGCACCGACGGGGCTATCGTGGTGGATCGAGGAGCGGAGAAGGCGATCATGAAACAGGGAAGATCCCTCCTGCCGGCGGGCGTAAAAGGCGTTCAAGGGGTCTTTGCCATAGGAAGTGTCGTCTCGATCATCGACGAAGCGGGTCGCGAGTTGGCCAGGGGTTTGAGCAATTTTTCGAGCGTCGAGCTGGCGCGCATCCAGGGCATGAACACGAGCAGGATCCACGAGGTGCTCGGGGCCGAGGCGTCATTCGACGAGGTGGTGCATCGGGACAATCTCGTCGTGGTGGCGCAGCAGGAGTAGGGCTATGGCGGATCTGGGAGAATACATCAAAGGCATGGCGCGCGCGGCACGGGCCGCAAGCGTCAGCCTGCGCACGATGAATGCGCAGCAGAAGAACAAGGCTCTGGCGGCCATTGCAGCCGCCATAGACGCGTCGCGATCCTCGATCCGTGAGGCCAATGCGCGCGACCTGGAAAGGGGGAAGGCCGCTGGGCTCAGCGTGGCGTTTCTCGACCGGCTGACCCTTACCGACAAGCGAATCGACGAAATCATCGCCTCCCTCCATTCGATTGCCGGCTTCGACGACCCCGTGGGCGAGGTGACCGGATCCAGAAATCCAGACGGGCTCCTCCTGGAAAAGGTACGCACCCCCATCGGAGTGATCTGCATGATCTTCGAGTCCCGCCCCAACGTCACCGTGGATTCCGCCGCGTTGTGTCTCAAATCCGGCAATGCGGCAATCCTCCGTGCCGGAAGCGAGGCCCGAGAATCGAGTCTTGCCCTCATAGCCTGTATCCGCGACGGCCTGGCTCGCGCGGAGATCCCCGCCGATGCGGTGCAATACGTGGAGAGACCTGAGCACGAGGCCATTGACCACTTGGTGACGCAGACGGGCCTCATTGACCTTGTCATCCCGCGCGGCGGGGAGGCCCTCATTCGGCGCGTCGTGGAAGAAGCCACCGTGCCGGTCATCAAGCACTACAAAGGGGTCTGCCATATCTACGTGGACAAAACGGCGGATCTGGCCATGGCCGCGCGTGTGGTTGCCAATTCCAAGATGCAGCGCCCGGGCACCTGCAATGCCCTGGAGAAGCTTCTCGTGCACGAGCAGATCGCCTCGGCGTTTCTCCCGCGGATGAAAGAGGCCCTGCCCGGCGTGGAACTGCGCGCGGAGGCCCGAGCCGCGGTTTTCCTCGGCGGCGCGAAGCCTGCCACGGAAGAAGACTGGTACGCGGAGTATCTGGACCTGATACTCGCCGTCAAAGTCGTATCCGGCGTCGAGGAAGCGGCGGCGCATATCGAGAAGTACGGGTCGAGCCATACCGACGGCATCTGCGCCACGGACGTGGCGACCATAGAGCGGTTCGTGGCCCTCGTGGATTCATCGGTGGTCACCGTGAATGCCTCCACACGCCTGAATGACGGCGGGGTCTTCGGTTTGGGCGCCGAGATAGGAATCAGCACGGACAAGCTTCACGCGCGGGGACCCATGGGGCTCAAAGAGCTCACGACCTTCAAGTGGGTCGTGCGGGGAAACGGGAACCTCCGAACATAATCGGTCATTGCCGCCGCTCACGCTTTGTCGCTATTTTCAAGACGATGAGCAAAGGGGGCGCGGTGGCGCAGCAATCAAAGAGGAAAAGACCGTCGGGCCGGGGTCGCACGAATGACAACCGCCGAACGGCGCGTTTGATCATACTCCTGGTGACCGCGATCGTTGTCGTGGGCGCCATAGCGGCCGGACTCCTATTCGCCCTCCGCCCCGCTTCCAGCGTCTCCACGGAGGGGGCGAGTGTCGCCCTGCCTGCGTCCGCCAACGGTACGGGCGGCCGCCCGGCCGCCAATGTCCCCCTCACGCCCGCCGCGGAGCTGGACAAGGCGGCCGACGCTGTGGGATTCCATCAGACCGCGGCCGCCAGCGTGGGCGTCGTGGAGAATCTCCCCGCGACCACCCCCATGCTGAACCCCAGCGCAACCCTCTTGCCCGTGGGCATCGTGGCACCGGATTTCACGTTGTCCGCGCCGAACGGAACGAAGGTGCGCCTCTCCGATTACCGAGGCAAGGCGATTCTCCTCGAGTTTTTCGCCACCTGGTGTCCACATTGCCAGGCTGAGGCACAGCATCTCCTACGTATCTATCAGGGCCTCCCGGCCTCGGATTTCGCCTTCCTCTCGGTGAATGCGGACAGCGAAGATGCGGCGAGCATCCACGCCTTTGGCCGCTACTTCAGCATTCCGTGGCCCGAGCTGCTGGATCGGGGTTCCCCGCAGGGCAGCTTCGCGCAGGCGGGTGGTCCGGGGCAGGTTACCCAATCCTATGGCATCGGCTTGTATCCGACGTTTTTCATCATCGACAAGAAGGGGAAGATTGCCTGGCGGTCAGACCGCGAGCAGCCCGACATGCTTCTCCTGCAGCAGCTCCAGAATGCCTCCGGCTCCTAAGTGGGTCTCCTGGATCGGAGTCGCGCTGCGTTGGGCGTCAGCCGCGATATGGATTCTCGCCGGCGCGGCCAAGATTCCAGGCATACAGAGCTTTGCCGTGCTGGTCGAGCGCTACGCGATTCTGCCGACCCGTCTCGCGCTTCCCTTCGCCTCTATCCTGCCGTTTTTCGAAATCGGCATCGGGCTCTACATGGCCTGCGGGTTGTTCGTACGCGGCACATCCCTGGTGGGAACGCTTCTTTTCGCCGTTTTTCTGACCGCTCAGATATCAGCCTGGGCCCGTGGAATCAGCCTCGACTGCGGGTGCTTCGGCACCGCCATACAGACAGCGGTCGGTCCGCTAACTATAGTCAGAGATTTCTGTTTGGGCATTCCAACATTTCTCATGCTCGCCTTTCCTTCCCGTAAGCTGTCAATCGATTCGCGCTTTTTCGGACAATCCGATCGTTTTTGGAAAAATACCTGACTAATCTTGTAGACTATTAGCGGTCAACCTCATAAATTTGCCGTTAGGATCTCATACGGACGAGGAGGAGTTTTGATGAAAAGAAGGACATTCTTACGGCTGGCATTGGCGGCCGTTGTCTTCGTCGCTGCCGCAGGATTGGCGGTTGCACAGACCGTCAAGGTTCAGGCGGGCCCTAGCGGCGTAAACTATCTCACCGACGCCAACGGGATGACCCTTTATTACTTTACGAAGGACACCGACGGGATGAGTGCCTGCTATGGCGGGTGCGCCAACGCATGGCCGGTCTTCTACGCGCAGACCTTGTCGCTTCCGTCCACGCTCATGTCCTCCGATTTCGGGTCCATTACGCGCACCGATGGCACGATGCAAACCACCTACAATGGGTGGCCTCTGTACTACTGGGCCAAGGACAAGAAGGCCGGCGACATGACCGGTGAAGGCATTGGCAAGCAGTGGTACGTCCTGAAAGTTCCGGCGTACACCGTCATGGTGGCCACGAGCGCGACCCTCGGCAATTATCTGGTCGATGGCGCGGGCCAGACGCTCTATTGGTTCACGAAGGACAGCGTAGGTCAGAGTGCCTGCACGGGTGGCTGCCTCATTGCGTGGCCGGCCTTCACCGCGGACTCGTTCGTGGTGCCGTCTGCCTTGAACCCGGCGGACTTCGCGACCATCACGCGCACTGACGGTGGCACGCAGGTCACCTACAAGGGCTATCCTCTCTACTACTGGTTCAAGGATACGAAGCGCGGGGACACGACGGGTCAGAATGTCGAGAAGGTCTGGTACGTGATCGACCCGGCGAAATTTCCACCCGCGAAAATGTAATCCCCCCTTCTTTTTCCCGCGTTTTTCGAGTCGGATCCGGTGGCCGGATCCGACTCTCTTTGTGGCACGCGTGACGGTGTCTTTATTGTCTGATACAATGCCGCCATGATAGATCGCGCGGACTTGCGCCGCCGCGTCGCAGCCGTAGTGCCGGAGATGGTCGCCCTGCGACATTCCCTTCATCGCATCCCTGAGCTCCATTTCCAGGAGCGGCAGACCGCCGCCCTGATCAGAAAGACCCTTGCCGCACATTCTCTGGAAATCCTTCCCCCCCTGGTGGAGACCGACGTCGTCGGGATTCTTCGCGGCTCGAAGCCCGATGGTCGCTGCATTCTCCTGCGGTCCGACATCGATGCGCTCCCGGTACTGGAACGCACCGGAGCGGAATGGCAGTCGGAAACTCCGGGAAAAGCGCATTCCTGCGGCCATGACGGCCACATGGCGATCCTGGTGGGAACGCTCCGGGTGCTGGAAGGGCTTGTCGGAGAGCTGGCCGGCAGCGTGCGATTCGTCTTTCAGCCCGCCGAAGAAGAGTCTCGCGGCGGCAAGGTCCTCATCGACAAAGGGCTCCTGGATCTCGCCCCGCGGCCGGATTTCGCCTTCGCCCTGCACGGATGGGTCGGTGTGCCGTTGGGTGCCTTGAGCTCCGCGCCTGGTCCCATGATGGCTGCCGCCGATTCCTTCCTGATAACCATCTCGGGACGGGGAGGACACGCGGGAATGCCGCACCGCACGGTGGATCCGGTTCTCACGGCGGCGCAGGTCGTTACCTCCTTGCAGAGCATCGTCTCGCGCGGCGTCGATCCTCTTTCCCCGGTCGTGCTCTCGCTGTGCCGCATCGAGGGCGGGCATGCGAGCAATGTCATTCCCGACACCGTGGTGATCGAAGGAACCACCCGCTCATTCGATCGGGCATTGCAGCAGTCGCTGCGCCCTGCCATGGAGCGCATCATCGGCGGGGTGTGCTCCGCGGCGGGGTGCACGTACCAGGTCCGCTACGACGAGGGGTACATCCCGCTCGTCAACGATCCCGAAGCGGTGAAGCTGGCCCAGGCAGCGGTGACACGGTACATGGGCGCAGAGGCATGGGCCGGCGCTCATCCGCCGAGCATGGGCGCCGAGGATTTCGCATTCTATCTGGAAAAGATTCCCGGCGCTCTCTTGCGCCTCGGTTTGGGCCACGAGTGGCCCGCTCTCCATTCTCCGAGCTTCGATTTCAACGATCGTGCCCTGGAGACGGGCATCATGGCGTTCGTCAGCCTGGTCCTGGACCTCGCGGCGCGCTGAAAGGGGATTCCGTCATGGCGAAGGCCCGTATCATGGTGGTGGAGGACGAAGGAGTGGTGGCGCTTCAGATCGCCGACGCCCTCAAAGGGATGGATTACGAGGTTCCCGTCGTTGCGATGACCGGCGAAGAGGCGGTGTCCCGACTCCTGGAGACGGAACCCGATCTCGTTCTCATGGACATCCATCTCAAAGGAGGCTTGAGCGGCATCGAGGCGGCCAAACGGATCCGACAGCGCCTCGATGTGCCCGTCATCTACCTCACCGCCTATTCGGATGCCGAGACCCTGGAGCAGGCTCAGCTCACCGAGCCCTACGGGTACGTGCTGAAGCCGTTCGAGGAAAAGAGTCTTCACGCAATCATCCAGATGTCGCTCTTGAAGCATCGCCGCACGCGGGGGACGCGGGAGAATGGATGGTGGATGTCCGCCGTCGCCGCCAGCATGATGGAAGCCGTGGTGATCTGCGACCCGAAAGGGTACGTGAAGTTTTCCAATCCCGCCTCCGAAAGCCTCCTGGGCCACACGCGTGACGAAGTGCTCGAGCAGCGCATGTCAGACCTGGTGCGATTGATCGACGCTGAAACACGCACCCCCCTTTCATTTCCCGTCTCCGAGCCCCTCCTGGAAGGGAAGAGCACGATGCGGACCAATTGTCGTCTCGTGATCGGGGAAGGACGCGAGCTTCCCGTGGAAGTGAGTGCTTCGCCCCTGCGCAGCCCCGAGGGGACGCTCTTCGGCATCCTGTACGTGTTCCGGGAAACCTCTGAGCGGGAGCGCCTCCAGCAGTCCCTCCTGCGGGAGCTGGATGAGCTGGCCCGTGTCCAAAAGAAGGTTCTCCCTTCGCACGACAGCGCGATTGCGGGGATCAACTACGAATGGCTCTTCCTGCCCACCGCGTTCGGCGGCGGCGATGCTCTGGGATGTCTCCGCCTGGACGACGAGCACGTGGGTTTCTATGCCCTGGACGTCATCGGCCAGGGCATATTCTCCGCCTTGTTCTCCTTGCTCCTGCATACATTTCTCTCCCCCCATTTCGATCGTGGTGGAATCCTCGTGCAGGCGACGTGCGACGAAAAACGGCAGCGCACCCTCTCTCCCGTGGAGGTCGTGCGCGAGCTGAATAAGCGATTCTTTCTCCGCGACGAAGCCAATCCCTATTTCACTCTCAGTTATGGTGTTCTCGAGCCCACAACCGGAATGGTCCGCCTGGTGCGGGCGGGTCATCCTTTCCCCCTTCTCTTGCGCGCGACCGGAGAGGTCGTGATGGTGAAACCGGAAGGTTACGCGGTAGGTCTCTTTCCCAGCTCCGACGTTGCCACGGAGCAGCTGCAGCTGCGCAAAGGGGACCGTCTTTTCCTCTACTCGGACGGCTTGGTGGATGCGACAAACCCGGCAGGCCTGCGCTTCTCCTCGTCCCGTCTTGCGGAGCTGGTCACCGCGGGGGCGGGGCGTCCCCTCATCGAAGTGATCGCGTCTCTTCGCAAGGCTCTTGTCTCGTGGCGCGGCTCGGAGTCGTTCGCCGATGACGTGTCACTGCTCGCCTTGGAAAAGGAATAAAGGGAAGGCTTTCAGTTTTCGGGGAAGGTGATCTCGATTGTCGTGCCCGGAGTGCGACGGATGGCAAGGGTGCCTCGGAGTTGCCCCGTCAGCGTGTTGACGATGCGCAGCCCCAGCGTGGACGGGGCATGGATGTCCACCTCCGCGGGGAAACCCACCCCGTCGTCGCTCACCGAGAGGGTGAGCTGATGGGCGCCGCTTCGCTTCAGTCCCACCACCACGGTTCCCTTTCGTCCCGACGGGAAGGCATATTTCAGCGCATTGGAGAGAAGCTCGGTGATGAGAAGTCCGCACGGCACCGAAAGATCCATGTCCAGCGATATTTCTTCCATTTCAACATTCACGGCCACTGAAGAGGATTCCCCTTCATAGGAGTGACGAAGATGCGCCGCGAGGTCTTGGACGTACGCGCCGAAGCTCATGCCCCGTTCATCGCCTGAGAGATAGAGCTTCTCGTGAATGAGACCCATCGAGCGCACGCGGTTGCGGCTTTCCCCAAGAAGCTCCCGCGTGACGGGGTCCTGCGTGGCGCTGGCCTGCAGCGCGAGCAGGCTGGAGATCACCTGGAGATTGTTCTTCACCCGATGGTGGATCTCTTTCAGGAGGGTCTCCTTGCGCCGCGCCTCTTCGGCCAGCTTGAGGCTCGTCACCTCGCGTACGAGGACGATGACCTCATTATCGCCGCTGGCCACGAAGCGCTCCTCGTAGTAGCGTCGCCCCGATTCCGTGTCTACATGAAAGGCGAGCATCTGGGGCTGGCCTGAATCCAAGGCTGTCTCGACGGAAGCCAGGGAATGATCGAAGTGCTCGGGGGAGATGAAAGAGTAAAAAGCCAGAATTTGCTCCGCATCCCGCCCCACGAGGTTGTTGGCGATTTCCATGAGCGGGATCTTTGACGAGGAGCGGGCATCGAGAATGGTGCCGTCACGGGTGACCCGGAAGATAACGTCGGGAATGGCGTCGAGAAACGCCTCGTTTCGCCGCTCGCTCGCTCGCAGCTGTTCGGTCGAGCGGGCCAGCGCGTCCAGCATCCCGTTGATTGCGGCACCGAGATAGGCGATCTGGTCACGACCGGTGATGGAAACGCGTCGGGATTGATCGGCACCGGTACCGATGGCCAGCACGCTCGAGCCGAGATGGAGAAGCCGCGACAGGACCGTGCGCTCGAAAACGAACAGCACCACGGCACTGAAGATCACACCGATGAGGAGCAGGCTCAGGGCGAAGTAGCGCTGCGAGCGTACTCCCTGTGCGCGGATGTCACTCGGCGCGTCCATACGGAGGAGCACCGCGGGCGTCCCGGTCAGGTCCGGCAGGAGCGTGTACGCGGAGACGATTTTAGCCGCCCCATCATCGAGGTAGATGGGCTGGTTCTGCGTGATCAAGGCGGCGCCGCGCGCGTCCGCGGGCGGAACGTCGGATGCCGGAAACAAGTCGAGGGAAACCAGCAGACGATCGGAGAGCAGCTGGATGGCGGGTTTGTCGAGCAGACGCGCGAGCACGAGGGTACCGCCAACGGGGCGGAGTCCCTTTTCGTCCACGATGGGACGGCAGGCGACGATCATGATGCCCTGCGCGAGGGAGACGAGACCTTGGGTGGCATCCGCGCGGGAAGAGAAACGGACGTAGCGGGGATGATCGTCCACCCAGTGGAGCAGGCCCGTGGCAAGCGCGTTGGAGGAGTCGCTCCCCGTGGAATGAAGAAAGACGGGATTCCCCAGCGGATCCAGAACGATGACGGCACTTACGCGCAAGTTCTGGCTCACGCTGTCAGTGAAGTTGGAATCGACGAATGCCGTGGTGGGATGCTGGACGAAATCGTACATCTCGTTCCACGTCGCGTAGTCTGTCCCCGTCGCCCCCAGGGAGGTCGCCTGCCCATTGAGATTTGCTTGCACGCGTTGTACGTCACGGCGAACGTAGCGCGCCTCCAATATGCGAGTGCTGTCCACCAGAATGGCCCGCGATGCGATCATGAGTATGAGAAACATGACGACGAGAGTGCTGCCGATGGCGATCAGAATGCGCTTTCGCATAGTCTACACGAAAGCGTACCCCCGCCATTGCGCGGGGTCAAGGGCAAGGAGAATGCGTGGGCCGCGGAGGTGGAGGCTCCGTGCGGCGTGTCATCGGGACAGCATCACGACGAGGGATCGCGAGCACACGAGGAAGGTTTCCCGGTCCACGCGCGGCTCCGCGCCCGGGGCGACGATGTCGTTCGGCGGATCGTCGCACGTGTCGATTGCCTTGTACCATGCCTCTTTGCCCTGCGGCACCGGGGCGAGGGTGAAAAGCTGATCGCGCTCTCCGGCATTCAGCATGATGAGGATGTCGTTATCGTCGCGGTCCGCGGCGATTTCGGACTTGTTCCCGTCGATGAGCAGCGCCAGCGTGTGGCTTTCAGGCTTCCAGTCCGCCGGCTCCGCGTCATGGGTGAGCCACGTGATGTCGGGGATCCGATTGTGGTTTGAATCCTTGCCGTTGTAAAACTCGGGTCGCAGAAAGGCTGGGTGGCGCATGCGAAAAGAAATGACAGCCGCGCAGAAGCGGCGGATGTCGGCGTGCCGCACGCCCAGGCTCCAGTCGTACCAGGAGATCTCGTTGTTCTGACAGTAGGGATTGTTGTTGCCGCACTGGGTGCGGCGCATCTCGTCACCGCCCAGGAGCATGGGGGTTCCCAGCGAAAGGAGCAGGGTGGCCAGCATGTTCTTTACCTGCCGATTCCTGATCTTCTCGATGCGGGGATCCGCCGTCG
>Ga0265329_10001362_pt1 | contig 11853 bp, 3 predicted proteins | sample 41627metaG_FD_202091 | JGI IMG/M metagenome (GOLD analysis project Ga0265329, IMG submission 202091) | Rhizosphere microbial communities from Carex aquatilis grown in University of Washington, Seatle, WA, United States - 4-16-27 metaG | ecosystem: Host-associated > Plants > Roots > Rhizosphere >...
GCTCTCTCGCGTCTTTGGCGCTCATGGGGACTGGTTCCGGCGGTCGTGATGGGCCACGGAATGGGTGAGTATGTCGCGGCGTGTGATGCGGGTCTACTTACCCTTGAAGAGGCCATGAAACTGGCCGTGGCGCGAGGGCGTCTGGTTGAGCAAGGTCTCCCTGGCGGAGCCACGGTCGTGGTCTTTGCTGACGAACGGCGTGTCGTTGAGTCACTCGGAACGCTCGCTGAGCGGGTGTCGATTGTAGCGGTGAACGGGCCACGAAACACTTGGATTTCGGGTGAGGCCGAAGCGGTTGCGCAGTTCTGCTCCAAGTTGGCAGAACAAGGCGTGCTTCATCGGCCCTTCCGAGATCAGGGGGGGGTGCATTCGCCACGAGTGCAGGCCGTCCTCGAACCATTTGCCGCGGTGGCGCGCGAGCTTGGCTCGAGGACGCCTCAGCTATCCTTGGTCTCCAACGTCACTGGGAATGAGCTCCCGGCGGCGCAACCAACGAAACCGGACTACTGGTCGACTCAAGTCCGTTCCACGGTGCGGTTTGCGGACGGGCTCCAAACCCTTGTTCGCCTAGGGATTCGATGGCTGATTCAGGTTGGCCCGCATCCGGTGCTTTCCGAAATGGGGGAGGATCAACTCGGGGGACTGGTAAGGGCGATTCCCACACTGGTTCGCGCGCAGCCTGATTGGACGACCCTGGTGACGAGTGTGGCGCGTCTGTACGAAGGAGGAATGGACGTGCAATGGAGCGAGTTTCATCTCGGCCACCTCTGTCAGCGCACGGCGCTTCCAACTTATCCTTTTGAGAGACAACGATTTTGGATCGATACACCAGAGGCGGCCGAGAGTGCGTCCGCTCGGGCGACACCACCAGCCACCGGGCCACGGGTGCCTATTCTGGTTCAACTCGCCACGGTCAGCGACCAAGCTACTCGTAAAACGTTAATTGGTAGTCACCTGATGAACCTTGTATCCAGCGTGCTGGGTTTCACAAACGACGACCCTATCAAGCCCGAAACCAACCTGTTCGAAATTGGAATGGACTCGTTCGCCTCCTTCGAGCTGACTAGGCGGATTCAGGAGCATTTCCAGCTGCCACAGCCGCCGACTTTGATCTTCGATCACCCGACCATCGATGCGCTCAGCGAGCGGTTGAGCAAAACGTTGGGAGAAGCAGCTCAGTCGGCGGTGGACCAGGGGCGAGCTGCGCAGGAGTTGATCAGGATCGAGATATGAACTGCGTCAAATCCTGCATCATGACAGCCAGGAGTTGATCGCGAGCGGTGTCGATGAAGAAGTGATCACCTGGAAGAGTGCGGCAAGAGAAACGTCCCTTCGTTTGAGCCTTCCAAGCGGCGATCCCCGGGCCAGATGTTCGCGGGTCGTTGCTGCCTTGGAATGAGGTAATCGGACAGGAGAGCGGGGTGTCGTCTCGGTATTGATAGCTCTCGAGGAGGAGGAAGTCCCCCCGGAGGCCAGGTAGGACGAATTGCACAAGCTCTTGCGATTCCAGCAGGGCGCTTGGTATTCCATTGAGAGCACGGAGTTCGCTAAGAAACTCAGCGTCGGGCAAGTGATGGAGCTGGGTGTTTGGGTTTGGTATCTGGGGGGCCACATGACCAGAGACGAAAAGGTGCGCGGGGATTGTGTCAGGGCCGAGTCTGTGGATCCGTCGAGCCACTTCGAACGCAACGATGGCGCCAAAGCTGTGGCCAAACAACGCCAGCGGACGGTCCTCCAAGCCGTGCACCAGGGAGTGCACCGAATCGACCAAGCTCTGCATTTGGCACAGAGGCGGTTCCTTGTAACGGAAGCTGCGCCCCGGAAGTTGCAAAACGCGGAGTTCGACGGCCTCCGGAAGTGCCGATGACCAAGTTCTGAAGGCAGACGGTCCAGCCCCAGCGTAAGGGAAGCAGATCAGGCGAAGCCTGGGATTGGCACAGGCCTTCAAACAAGGGAGCCAGAGGTTGAGATTCGGGGCCGACATTGGCCACGATGAACGCCTGCTTGATGGCAAAAATCAACTGAGATTATGCCCAAGGGGGAAGCGTGAGAACAAACTCGTTTGGTGTTTTGGGCTTGCGCTCATGAACCCGTTGAAGGATAAGTAACCTTGTTCGGAGTGGCCTATACGAGTGGTCGTTACTTCGCCTGTGTGCGGAAGGGAGACGAACGCTGGAAGCGATGCCTCGTGCGAGCTTTGCAAGCGCGGGTCCGGCTGGGCGCAACACGAGGTGCGACTCGTGGAGGCGCGGGTGTCTATCTCTCTCAAATGCGGCTGCCAAAGCTGGGCAACGGGCTGCGCCGGCATCGAGAATCCCAATTCGCCGCTCATATACTCATGATGCCTCTGCTTGATTTCTTAAGGCAGCTCCAGACATCAGGGATAGTGATTGGCGTCGAGGCGGACAAGCTCTTGGTGACGGCGCCGAAAGGTGCGCTGACACCGGAACTTCGCCAGCAACTATCCGCGAGAAAGCAGGAACTCCTAGAGTTCTTGCGATCGACGAATCGCGTGGGGTTGGCGACCCGGATGCCCGCGCATGGTGGACGAGTGTCCCGGCTCTCCAGGGCACAACGTCGGCTGTGGTTCCTGGACCAAATGGATCCGGGCAAATCGATATACAACATGGCCGTGGGTCTGCGAATTCGCGGTAAGCTGAATCATCGGGCTTTAGCTCTGGCTTTTCACGAACTCCTCAGGCAACATCCGGCATTAACAACCGTTTTCCCCTCAGACGAGGCGCACGCGGTGGCCGTTCGAGCCAATAGCGAGGGATGGCAGCTAGAGCACACGCCTCTGGAAAAAAACGGGTCGAGCGACCTGGAGCTAGCGATGCTTACCAAAGGCCAGGAACACGCTCAACGACCTTTTGACCTTGCCACAGGCCCGCTGATTCGCGGTACCTTGATCGAGGGTTCGGCGACGGAATGGTTGCTGGTCATAACCCTCCATCACATCCTTGCCGACGGGTGGTCTTTAGGGATCATTGGCCGAGATCTGAATCGGTTTTACCAGGCATTCGCATCCGGTGGAAGACCGGAATGGGCGGCGTCCCAATTCCAATATGAAGATTTTGTAAAGTGGGAGGCCGAGTGGCTGGCCGGAGAGGAGGCAGCCCAGCAACTTGCCTACTGGAAGGAGCGACTCTCGGGTCAGCTTCCTATCTTGAAGTTACCAATCGAGCGCGTGAGGCCGCCTGTGCAAACATCCCAGGGCAAGCGGCTGAGAAACTACATCCCGAGGGCTACAATGGAAGCGGTTGAGGCGTTCAGTCAGCGTCAAGCCGTGACGCCCTTCATGGTTTGTCTGGCCGCGTTTCAAACCCTGCTCTATCGCTACACCGGAGCCGAGGACGTCATCGTAGGAACGCCGACAGCGGGCCGCAGCCGCGAAGAGTTCGGGGCGATCGTTGGGCTCTTTGTCAACAACTTGGTTCTTCGAGCCGATCTGACGGGGAATCCACGTTTTTCGGATTTCCTAGTGCAGGTACGGCGAAACGCAGTGGCAGCTTACGCTCACGGAGGGATACCCTTCGACCAACTGGTCGAAGCCCTTCGTCCGCCTCGGGATTTGGCGCACAGCCCACTCTTCCAGGTTTACTTCGCGTTTCAGAATCTGCCTTTGAGCGATTTGGGTTTAGGAGGGCTCGAAACCGAGTTTGTGGACTTAGATCTTGGAATCTCGCGGTTCGACTTCACCGTCGAGATTCTTACCAAGGCCTTCGAGTATCGCTGCTACATTGAGTACAATACCCAGCTTTTCGACGAAGCAAGCATTCGACGACTCTTCGAACATTACGTGGTCCTCCTATCAGCAGTCGCGGCCGATCCGGACTGCCGGGTGGGCGAGTTGCCGTGGTTGACCCAAAAGGAGAGGCAAGAAATCCTGGTGGATTGGAATCAAACGCGCGCACCTGAGCCCGAATATGCAGGGGTCCACGAATGGTTCCAGGCCCAGGCGCGCGGCACACCGGATCGAGTCGCGGTTCGGATGGGTCACCAAAGCCTCAGCTACGGGGAGCTGGACACTGCCTCCACTCGCTTAGCCGATTATCTGCGCGGCATGGGGGTTAAGGCCGAAACGGTGGTGGGAGTTTACTTGGAACGCAGCCCCTCCATGCTGGTGGCGCTCATGGGTATTCTCAAAGCCGGTGGCGCCTATTTGCCGTTGGACCCCTCCTTTCCCCGTGAGCGTCTTGGTTTCATGGTTGCCGATACCGGCTTGGGGCACCTGGTTACCCAGCGCAGCCTGATCGATTCGATTCCCGGCCAAATCAGGAATCAGGTGTTGATTGATGAGCCTTGGCCAGGAGCCGTGCCGGTGGAAGAAGCTCCAAAGGCCGGCGGTTCAGATTTGGCGTACGTGATCTATACCTCCGGCTCGACCGGCAAACCCAAGGGAATTGAGATTCCGCACCGGGCTTTGCTGAATTTACTGGGTGCGATGCGACGGGAGCCCGGGTTGGGGCCGGAGGACGTGTTGCTGGCCGTGACGACGCTCTCTTTCGACATCGCGGCTCTGGAGTTGTTCCTGCCATTGGTGACTGGAGCTCAAGTCGTGCTGGCCAGCAAGTCGGCCGCCGGCGATCCTGAGGACTTGGCTCGGCTTCTCTCGGAAGAGGGCGTCACCGTGATGCAGGCTACGCCATCAACCTGGCGCATGCTGCTGGATAGCGGGTGGGAGGGAAATCCGAAGCTTAAGGTGCTCTGCGGAGGGGAAGCGCTGCCGGTCGATTTGGCCTCTGCCCTGCGGCCGCGCTGCCAGTCGCTCTGGAACATGTATGGCCCGACCGAAACAACGGTCTGGTCGGCGGTGCACCAAGTCGAGGCCGGAGAGGCACCCGTATTGGTGGGCCGGCCCATAGCCAACACCCGCATGTATGTTCTTGACGCCTATCGCCAGCCGGTGCCAGAAGGGGTGGTCGGGGAGTTGTACATCGCCGGAACGGGAGTGGCCCGGGGCTATGTGAACCGGCTAGACTTGACTGCGGAGCGGTTCCTCCCTGAGCCGTTTTCCGGAGAACCCGGCGCCCGGATGTATCGCACCGGCGATCTGGCGCGCTACCATGCCCGGGGCCAGATCGAGATCCTTTCGCGCGTCGATGATCAGGTAAAGATCCGCGGCTACCGCATTGAACTGGGGGAGATCGAGCAGGTGCTGGGACAACATCCTTCCGTTCGCCAGGCCGTGGTGAAAGCCGCTCAAGGCGAGGGGGGGGTGCGGCTATTGGCATATGTATTGACTGCCGATCAGACGGCGTTCAATCCAGCGGAACTGCGCCAGTGGGCCCAGTCAAAACTTCCGGAGTACATGGTGCCGTCCATGATCCAATCGCTGCCGGAGTTTCCAAAGACTCCCAACGGGAAGATCGATCGAAAGGCCTTACCAGAGCCGGGGCTGGCTCGACCGGTGCTGGCCAACCCCTATGTGGCACCCCGGTCGCCACTGGAACAGAAGTTAGAGAGTGTTTGGGCCAAGCTTCTGAATGTGGCCAAGCCGGGATTACGGGACAACTTCTTTGAACTTGGCGGCCATTCGGTCTTGATCCTCCATCTCCTCCATCAGTTACGGCAAACCGTTACTCCCGACCTGTCGGTGATTGACCTCTTCCAACATCCCACCATCGAACGACAAGCCGCTTTTATCGATACGAAGCTGGAGCAGACGAAAGGATCGCGGTCAGGGAATTGATATGAGCAGCGGGCGCGTCGGGGACATCGCAGTGGTTGGCTTAGCGGGGCGCTTCCCCGGAGCCAGTCACGTCGACGCTTTTTGGCAGAACGTTCTGAATGGGGTCGAGTCCATCCGCGAACTCAGCGATGACGAAATCCTGGCGGCGGGGGTCCCCGAATCCCTCCTCCGGGATCTCAACTACGTAAAAGCCTCGGGAGTCCTGGAAAATGCGGATCTGTTCGATGCGAGTTTCTTTGGATTTACCCCGCGCGAGGCGGCCCTCATCGATCCACAGCATAGAGTGTTCTTGGAGTGCGCCTACGAAGCATTGGAGAGCGCAGGTCACGATCCGGCCTCGTTTCCGGGCAACATCGGTGTGTATGCCGGATGCGGAATCAACACCTACCTTCAAACTTCCGTTCTGCGCAACGCCGAGGCGTTCGACGCTGCCGGCCCTTACCAGGTGATGTTGGCAAGCGACAAAGATTTCCTGGCGACTCGAGTGTCCTACAAGCTGAATCTACGCGGACCGTCGGTTGCCGTTCAGAGCGCCTGTTCAACTTCGCTGGTGGCCGTGCATTTCGCTTGTCAAGCATTGTCCATAGGCGAATGTGACATGGCGATCGCGGGGGGGGTCTCCATCCTGTTTCCTCAGACCGCCGGGTATCTCTACAAAGCTGGCATGATCCTGTCCCCTGATGGCCACTGCCGCCCGTTCGACGCGCGGGCGCAGGGGACGGTTCCCGGGCGAGGCGCCGCTTTGGTTGTGCTCCGACGATTGGAGGACGCCGTTGCTGACGGCAACACGATCCACGCTGTCATTAAGGGAACGGCCATCAATAACGATGGTTCTGACAAGGTGGGGTACTCTGCTCCTTCGGTGGCGGGCCAAGCACAAGTGATTGCCGCCGCGCAGCTCAAGGCAGCATTTGACCCGGATACAATTGGCTACGTGGAGGCGCACGGCACCGGGACCGAACTGGGCGACCCGGTGGAACTGGCGGCTTTGACCCAGGCTTTTCGAGCCAGGACCGAGCGTCGACAGTTTTGCGCGATCGGTTCGGTAAAAAGCAATATAGGCCACCTCGATGCCGCTGCTGGGGCCGCCGGTTTGATCAAGTGCATTTTGGCCGTACGGGATGCCATCATCCCCCCAAGCCTTCACTTCAGTGAACCCAACCCGCATGCTCGGCTTCCAGAGAGCGCCTTCTGGGTTTGCAGTTCCAAGCAGCACTGGGCTGCCACAGGCCCGAGAAGGGCAGGAGTCAGCTCGTTTGGCATTGGCGGGACAAATGCCCACGTGTGCCTGGAGGAATCCCCAACGCGGGTCTCCGCAGAGTCGCCCCGCGTGCATCAATTGGCCGTTCTTTCAGCGAAGAGTCTCGGAGCCTTAGCAACGGCACGGCGCCGGTTGGGAGAGTTTGTTGCCTCGAACCCGCACGTCTCGCTCGCCGATTTGACCTACACCCTCCAGGTAGGCCGCCGCGCTTTTCCCTACCGATTTGCCGCGGTGTGCTCGAGGTCAGCGGATCTAGTGGAACTGGACGCCGAATCCAGATTGGGCAAAGGGATTCACGGCACTGCCCAATTGGAAGGAGCGGAGGTGGCGTTCATCTTTGCTGGCCAAGGCTCACAGTATCCGGGGATGGGTCACGAGATCTATCTCCAGGAAAAGTTATTCAGACGGGAGATCGATGCCTGCTGTGAGATTCTCAAGGCGTTGATTGGATTTGATCTGCGTAGCATCCTTTACCCGAATAAGGGAACTCAGGATGTCGCTGAGGCGCAGATCGACCAGACCGAGATCGCCCAGGTGGCGTTGTTCGTTTCGCAATACGCAGCCGCTCGTTTCTGGATGGCGGCGGGAATTCGCCCGGCGGCCTTCCTCGGCCACAGCATTGGAGAATACACGGCCGCTTGCGTATCCGGCGTCTTCTCGCTAGAGGATGCGCTGCGCGTGGTGACGGCCAGGGGACGTGTGATGCAGCGGGCGCCGGTCGGCGCGATGCTGGCGGTCGCTTTACCCGAAACAGAGGTGGCCCGGCAATGCGGCCTCGATCTCTGGATTTCGGTTCTAAACGGTTCCTCCTCCACCGTCGTCTCGGGAACCACTGCCGCCATTGAGAGCTTGGAAAGCAAGCTCAAGCAAGCTGGGGTTCGGTGCGCCCGCCTTCGTACGTCCCATGCTTTCCACTGTCCGCTGGTCGAGCCAGTGCTCAAGGAGTTCGAGCAGACGATCGCCTCGGTCCGGCGATACGCGCCAAGCATCCCATTCCTATCCAACGTGAGCGGCGATTGGATCACCGCGTCCCAAGCGACGGATCCAGGTTACTGGAGCCGGCACATGCGATCGCCGGTACGTTTTGGAGACGGATTAACGCAACTTTTGAAGCGCTGCGATGTAGTAATCGAGGCAGGGCCGTCCGGCGGAGTGATCTCATCGGCAAGAACCCAGCCGGAGTATTCGAAGAAGTGTTTCGTCGTCTCATTCCGTCATCGCAATGAACGGGCAGACGGTCCCCCCAATTATCTGCAAGCTTTGGGGCGATTGTGGAGCGATGGGGCTGCCGTCAAATGGCGAAACCTTTATCAAGAGGAACATAGGCAGCGAATCTCACTCCCCACCTATCCGTTCGAACGACTTCGGCACTGGATTGAGCCGGCTGACAACCCGAGCGAGAAAGCCCCGCCACAAATAGGACCGGACCGGAAGGGAGATCTCGCGGACTGGTTTTACACGCCCTCCTGGACTCAATCATTCGCGAGGTCTGCAATCGTGGGCGAACTAACACCGGGTGTCTGGCTTTTGTTTGAGGATGATCGCGGACTGGCGATGCGCCTGCGGGAGTGTCTTGAGAAAAGAGGCTGCATCGTGATCAACGCGCAGCCGGGCGGTAGGTTCCAGGCCTTGGGTGACGGGAGTTACTCGGTGGTTCCGCGCTCGGCGGAAGACCTTGAACGGATCATCGGAGTGGCCACGGCACAGGGCCGCCCCCTGGCTGGCGTTGCTTACCTGTGGTCGCTGTCGGAACGGGTCCCGGGAAGCAAGAACGCGTCCGAGGTGGACTCGGCGGAAGCGGTGCTGAGCGGTGGCATTGCATTGATGCGAGCATTGGGCCGGTGCCGGCTTCCGCGCAGTGTTCAGTTTGAGATCCTGACTGACCGCTTGTGCAATCTTGGCGCCGATTCGGTCCAACACCCGGAACGCGCTGTGGTCTTTGGGCTCCAAACCGCGGCCCCCGCGGAGTATCCCTACCTCCACTGCCGGGCGATTGATTTGGACCTCGGGACCCCGTTTGAAACTAGCGTGCCGTGTGTGGTTGACGAACTACTTTCTGGACCAGCCCGGGAGACGGTTGCTTACCGAAATCGCCGGCGTTGGGTGAAGGGTTGGCAACCAGTGCGTCTTCCCCCCGCCAACCCTGAGGGTGGTCTGATCCGGCCGGGCGGCTGTTATCTGATCACCGGCGGTTTGGGAGGGCTCGGGTTAATGCTCGGAGCGCATCTGGTTCGTCGCTATAACGTCAAGCTGATCCTGGTGAGCCGGTCCGGCCAACTCCCGGACCCCGGGCCGAGTGAGTCAGGAGGTTCGCTGTTAGCCCGACGCGCCGCCTTGGACGACATCCGGCGAGGCTGTCCGGAAGTGCTGCTTGTCGCTCTGGATGCTGCGGATCGTCCAGGACTTGGCGAGTTGCTAAAGACGGCGCGGGCGCGTTGGGGACGCATAGACGGCGTCTTCCATGCCGCAGGCAGCGACGTTTCGAGGTTGGTAGATTCCATCACGGATGCCGAGGTTTCTGCCGTGCTGCATGCCAAAGTAAGCGGCACGCTGGCGTTAGTGGACGTCCTCCAGAACGCGCCTCCTGACTTCCTCCTGCTATTCTCTTCCTTGAGCACAGTTGTGCCGGCAGTCGGCCTGTCGGCTTACGGAGGCGCGAATGCAGCGTTGGATGCATTTGCTCAAGCCCTGGATCGAACGGCGGGCTACCGAGTGATCGCGGTGAACTGGGGCCCTTGGCTCAAAGTTGGGATGGCAGTGGAAGTGTTCAACCGAATCCACGGCCACGCGCAATCGGCGCAAGCGCAGTTTGGAATCGAGCCGCAAGAAGGTTGCGAAGCAACTGACCGAATTCTGGCGGCAGGTCCGACCCAGATTGCGGTGTTCCCGAACCTTCTTGAACGCATGGGTAGCGAGGGCTTATCGGCACTGGAGCCCACCGCCCCTCCCTCCGACCCTGGCACCGGAGACAAATGTTTATCGAATGCGGCGTCAAGGGCACCGCAGGCGAAAGACGAGATCGAACAGGGAGTAATCGAGATCTGGCGGCATCTCTTGGGTCTTGTGGAAATTGGCCCCGCCTCCAACTTCTTTGAGTTGGGCGGCCATTCGTTGCTGGCGACGGAAGTGCTCGTACGAATTCGTTCGCGGTTTGGCGTGCAACTGCCGCTGCGTGTCATTTTTGAAGCCACCACCCCAGCATCGCTGGCGGAGCTCATCCGAATCACCGGGTCAACTTCCGCAGCAACAGGCGCTACCGATTCCGCCGGAGAAACCGAAACGATCGAAATCTGACCCATTCCAGCTTGGTGGAACAGGAATCAACATTGAGCACGCTGGAGTTCCTCAGGGACCTGAGGCAGAAACAGGTGCGAGTTTCCCTGGGTGAGACCGGTCTGCGGGTGAGCGCCCCGCCAGGGGTGCTGACGCCTGTGATCGAGCAAAGCCTCCGCGCACGCAAACCCGCGATCATCGAATTGCTCCAGAGCTTTGCTCGCCCATACCCCCGCGCGGACGAAATTCAACGCGTAGCTCGCGAAGGTAACCATCCCCTTTCTCCCGGCCAGCGCTCGCTGTGGGTTGCGAACCTGCTGGAATCTCTGCCGGCGCTTTACCATCTGACTTCAGCCTTGCGCCTAGAAGGCAAACTTGAACTCCCGCTGCTGGAGCAGGCCCTTGACGCGGTCGTGCGCCGCCACGAGGCGCTGCGGACGAAGTTCCTCGACGAGAACGGGCTCCTGCAGCAGATCCTTCCTACCGCATCAGTCGAATTGCCGGTCGAAGATGTCTCCCAACTCTCTGAGCGCGAGAAGTGGACCAAGGCTCAAAGCGTAGCGGCCAGTGAAGCCTTAACACCCTTTGATCTGAGCAGGGGCAGGCCGTTCCGGGTCAAGTTGCTCCAATTGAGCGCGGAGGACCACGTTCTGCTTCTCACCATGCATCATATTGCGTCGGACGCCTCCTCGATGGGCTTGTTCATCCGCGAACTGGCCCTGCACTATGGGGCGTTTGCAGGAGGTGAAGCGCCGGCGCTTTCGGAGCCAACGCTCCAGCCGGTGGATTTCGCCTGCTGGCAGACCAATCGCTACGAAAAAGACTGGCGGCCCGTGGACGTCGCCTACTGGAAAACCGCGTTGGCGGGTGCATCGCCTGTGTTGACGCTGCCGGGGGACCGACCTCGCCCGGCGGTTCGGACCTCGGTTGGTGCAACTGTGCCGATCCACTTAGAGCACGACCTTGTGGAGAAATTGGGCATTCTGGGCCGAATGCATGGCGTATCGCTATTCACCGTGCTGCTGTCAGGTTTCGATGTGCTGCTCTATCGCTTGAGCGGTCAAGAGGACTTCTGTGTCGGCTCAACGGTGGCGGGACGTAGCCTTCCAGAAATGGAACCAGTCATCGGCTTCTTCGCTAACCTGATCGTGTTAAGAGCGGATGTATCGGGAAATCCGTCTTTCAGCGAACTCCTGACTCGAAACAACGAGATGACTCGCGGCGCGCTCGCCCATCAGGAGTTGCCCTTCGGCGAATTGGTTGAGGAACTGAAACCGGAGCGAAATCCGTCCCACACTCCGGTGTTCCAGGTCATGTTTTCCTTGCAGCATGGCGGTGTGGAGAGCTTTGACTGCGGCCCGCTTCGCCTGACAATTCTTCCGGCCGCTGATACCGGGACGTCGATGTACGACCTCAGCCTGCATTTGGTGCCGAAGGGGGCAGGTATTTCTGGGACGTTTGAATTCAGCACGGAGTTGTTCGATCGGCCAAGGATTGAGCGGCTGAGCGCTCAGTACCGAACCCTCCTATCAGCAGTCGCGGCCGATCCGGACTGCCGGGTGGGCGAGTTGCCGTGGTTGACCCAAAAGGAGAGGCAAGAAACCCTGGTGGATTGGAATCAAACGCG
>Ga0265329_10001365_pt1 | contig 11848 bp, 9 predicted proteins | sample 41627metaG_FD_202091 | JGI IMG/M metagenome (GOLD analysis project Ga0265329, IMG submission 202091) | Rhizosphere microbial communities from Carex aquatilis grown in University of Washington, Seatle, WA, United States - 4-16-27 metaG | ecosystem: Host-associated > Plants > Roots > Rhizosphere >...
TTAGCATCCCCGGCGATGGGGCCCAGCCCATCGCCAGCCCCTCTGAGTGAAGCCCCGAGCACCCAAGCCCGGGGCTTCTTCTATTTGGTGGGGGCGTCTGCGGGCTGGATGCCCGATTGCACGGAGGTCTTGATCCACTTGACGACTCGATTGGTTCTGCGCCTGGCCGCCGCACTCTTGATTTCCTCGGTTGCGTTCGCCCAAAAGGAAGGCGGAGGCTCTGGTTCGGCGCGCTTCGATGGCAAGTGGGTCACAAAGCTGGTCTGCCCTCCAAAAGGGAACACCGAGGGCTATACGTTGCAGTTCGACAGCGTAATCCAGAACAGCAACTCCCGCGGAGAGCGGGGCACGGCGGGAGAGGGCGGCTACCTGCTGATCGAAGGCAAGATCGCCGCGGACGGCGGCGCCAAGCTGGAAGCAAACGGAATCGTCGCCTCGAGGAAATATGCCCGCGGACCCTTGGCTCACAAGGGCGAAGAGTACAGCTACAAGATCAAGGCCCAGTTCCAGGACACCGAGGGCACGGGCACCAGGGAAGAGGGGCTTGGAATCGTAGGCCGCGCCTGCAAGTTCGACTTCACGAAGCAATAGGCCACATCGAGCGCTGGGGGGCTGACCTACTGCGAGGTTCCTTCCGTCAAGAGCGGTTTCGGCTCTTGACGCCCTCCTTCATAGATCGCCGTCGCCGCGGCGCAAAGGTGTAAACTGGCTCCAGAGCGGAGGGGGAAGCCTATGGCTGCCGAAAGCGTGGGGGCGCAGTGGCATCTGGCTGGATCGGTCCAACTCGTGCGACGATGGCACGCCTCGTGGTTTGCCGCCAATCAATCGCCGAACTGTCTGAAGCTCACGCGGAAGATGGACAGCCTATCGTTGCCCATCAGGGGGGCGGCGAACCTCGGACAGCTTCTCGGTGAAGTGGAGATCGCGACCCCTTCCGGAAGGGTGGTCTTGCGGAACGCCAAAGTTGTGGGGATTGTCTCGACTCACGAACTGGAAAGGGTCTCCTTAACGTTCCATCAAATCGAGTGGGAATACTCCGCCTCTGGAAAAGCCTCTCAGGATGACTGGAGCAGCTATCCGCCATAGGGAACGGATCACACCACCACGCGCTGGTCGCCGTCGCGGCGCGTGACGCGCTCGCGGTCCAGGTACTCGAGCAGCGGGATCGCATACTTGCGCGAGACCCCGGCGAGGTCCTTGAACTGCGGCACCGCGAGCCGCTGTCCCTTGTAGGGCGCCAGGAGTTGTCGCAGACTGGCGAGAGCCGAGCGGTGGAAAACCAGGTCGTCGCCGATCTTCACCAGGCATCCTTGGCGCAACAGAATCTGGAGCAGCGTTCGCGCGCGCGCCGGGTCGACGCCCGATTTCGCCAAGACCTCGGTCACCGGCGGGACGGCCAGCCCGGCCTTCTCGAAGACGGCTTCCATGGATGCCGACGCCTGCTCTTCCTCCTGTTTCAGGACCACCTTGTGCGAGGCGAGGCGCAGCGTTTCGCCTTCAACCACCAGAGTGTTCGCGCGCGCGACCAGCGCATCGAGGAGGAACGGTGGCGCGCCGGGAAACTCGCGGCTGCGCACCTCTTCCCGGGGCATGCCGGGCACGAGCGGATGCTGTCGATGGAAGTCGCGCACGACGTCGGTGACGCGCGCCAGCGCTGTGCGCGACCATTCCCGATCCACCAGCCACAGCTCCGGCTGGCGGAACGCGAGCAACGCCTGGGCTCCTGCGGCCTGCTCGATCTCGGCCTCTCCCAATCCGGTGGCGACGGCCAGTTCGGCCAGACTCATCCCGTATTGTGATTCGCGCACCAGTAACGCCACTCTTTCGACGGGCGTACCTCGCTCGAGCGTGCTCAGCCGTTGGGACGCGCTGTCGCCGCGGCGATACCGGCGGCCCGTGATGTCGACGACCACGCCTCCGCCGATGGTCATCACCGGGGAGAACATCCGGATGATGAAGCGGTCTCCGGGCGCCACGAGCAGGGGTTCGCGGAGGATGAGCCGCACGTAGGCGCGCGTGCCTGGGCGGAGGGTTTCGCTTCGTTCGAGGAGCCGCGCTTCGGCTTCCACCTCCGCCGTCCCGGCGTGGAAGTGGACCGGCGCTCGATTCTTGAGCGGCTTGGCCGAGGGCAGCAGGTCGAGCGCGCAATCGATGATGTTGGTCGCGCGGAAGCGCCCGCTCTCGGCCAGCACCCTGCCGCGCGCCAGGTCCTGCGGCTCGATTCCGGCGAGGTTCAGGGCGGTCCGCTGCCCCGCCAGCGCGCGGTCGGCGGCTTGTCCGTGCACCTGGATGCCACGCACGCGCAGGCGCCGGCCGCCGGGGTGGAGCTCGACTTCCTGTTCCCGCGCGACGGAGCCCGACACCAGGGTGCCCGTGACCACGGTGCCGAAGCCGCGCATCGAGAAGGCCCGGTCGATCGGCAGGCGGAAGTGGCGCGAGGAATCCTTGGCCGGGATTTTGGCCGCCAGTTCGGCGAGCCGGGCGCGCAGTTCGTCCAGTCCCTCGCCGGTGGTGGAGCTGACGGCAACGCAAGGCGCGCCTTCAAGGAAGGAGCCCGCGACAAATTCCTCCGCTTCCAGGCGTGCCAGGATGAGCATGTCGCGGTCCACCAGGTCCGCCTTGGTGAGCACCACGATGCCCTGCCGGATCCCCAGCAGGCGGCAGATGTCGAAGTGCTCGCGGGTCTGGGGCATGATGGATTCGTCGGCGGCGATCACCAGCAGGACCAGGTCGATGCCGCCGACGCCGGCCAGCATGTTCTTGACGAAGCGCTCGTGGCCGGGCACGTCGACGAAGCCGATGCGCAGCTCGGGTGTGAGGTCCAGATGCGCGAAGCCGATGTCGATCGAGATGCCGCGGCGCTTCTCTTCCTGGAGGCGGTCGGTGTCGATTCCGGTGAGCGCCCGGACGAGCGCGGTCTTGCCGTGGTCGATATGACCCGCCGTCCCAGCTATGATGTTCTTCATGCGGCTGCTACCCATCCTAATCCTATCGACTAGCGCTTTCGCCCAGACGCCCGCGGTGCCGGGCATTCCTTCGCCAGCCCGATGGAGGAACGCTGCGGCGTCCTCTTCGGTCAGCGAGGACGGCAACCTCAGCATCGTCGGTGGGAAATCCACCAACTGGTTCGTGAACCCGGCCGATGGCCATACCGAGGCGAACTCGCCCGTGCTGCTTTTCAAGGCGGCCGACGAATTCACGCTGCGTGCGAAGGTTACCGTGGACTTCCATACGAAGTGGGACGCGGGCTGCCTGGTGGTTTTTGCCGGCGAAGCCACGTGGGGCAAGTTCTGTTTCGAGATGACGCAGTGGATGGAGCCCACCGTCATCTCCGTGGTCACGCGCGGGCGGTCGGACGACAACAACTCGATTCCGATTTCGGGCGGCAGCGTCTATCTCGAGATCGCCAAGAGCGGGGAGGGGATCACGTTCTACGCGTCGAAGGATGGCCGGTCGTGGAGGCTGACGCGCGCTTTCGATCTCGGCAAGACGGGTCCGCTGGAGCTCGGCTTTTCCTCCCAGTCGCCGGTCGGCGAGGGCTGCCGGACGGTGTTTTCCGAGATCCGGTACACGCCCAAGGCGCCGGCGGATTTCTGGAAGGGCGAATAGCGACGCTCAGCCCGCGGCGGCGCCCAATCTCCGCAGACGCTCCGGCGTGACGATCACCAGCAGCCGGAGATCGAGCGCCGCGTGCACGACCATTGGCACCAGCAGGCTGCCACTGAGAACGTAGAGGGCCGCCATGAAGAGGCCGAGCGCGGCGGTGAGGGCCACTCCGCGAACGCCCTGGTACAGATGGCCGAGGCCGAAGGCCGCGGATGAAGCCAGCACCGCAACCAGCCTGCCGAGGCCGGGCAGGAAAGTGGCGAAGTAGAAGAGCAGGAATCCCCGAAAGGCCAGCTCCTCCGCGATTCCGGCGCCGATGGCCACGGCGGCGAACAGCCGGCGCTCCGTGATGGAGACGGGGAGCAGCGGCCCGGCCATCTTGAGCAGGCGCGTCAGCTGGCGGTCGCCCTTGTGGCGAAGCACGAGGCTCGACACGACGAGAGAGACGAGAAAGGCCGCCAGGACGATGGTCATCGGGGCGGAAAGGTCGGGCGCGGTAAGCCCGAAGGCCACGGGCGGTATCGCGCCGAGCCGGCAGATGGCCAGGACAACAAGCACCATCGCCACTTGGGCGGCGAGCACCAGCTGGTAGAAGCGCAACCTGGCCCGCTCGTCTCCCGCTTCGATTCTCTGCTTCAGCCACCTGTATCGGGCACGCCCCACCCAGGGCAGCGCGCACACGAGGTACGCCAGAAACAGGTGCGACAAGATGACCGAGGCGGCCGCGCCCATTGACAGAGTCTAGCACTCGAGGCAGTACTGCCAGGTTGCCGGAATGGTACGTTTTGACTTGACTTCGCGCCGGGTTTCCTCTTCAATGAACGCGGGGGAGTAATGCCGATATCCGAGGACTGCGCAGCCCGCGTGGAAGAGATTCGGAAGGACAGGGCGAGCGGCGCCGCTCGTCTGGCCCTGCGCGCCGCGACACTGTTGGTGGAATACGCCGCGTCGGCGCCGTCCGACATCCCCGAAATCGCACACGCGCTCATCGAGGCCCAGCCGTCCATGGCGCCTATCTACAATCTGGCCCGGCGCGTGCTCGCTTCGAGCGACGTGAAAGCGGCGTGCAGCGAGTTCCTGGAGGCGATGGAGCAGGGCGGAACGCGGGTGGCCGAGATCGCCGCCACCCTGATCGAAGACGGGATGACGGTGATGACCCACTCGTTCAGTTCCACCGTGCTCGCTGGGTTCCGCGAGGCCCACCAGGACGGCAGGAACTTCACGGTGATCTGCCCGGAATCCCGGCCCGTTTGCGAGGGGATCGCCCTGGCCGCGAGCCTGGGAATGGGCGGGATCGGCGCCTGCGTGATCACCGACGCGGCCGCCTTCCGGCTCTTGCCCACGGCTCAGCTGGTTTGGATGGGAGCGGACGCTATTTCCCTGCGTGGGTTCTCAAACAAGACGGGAACCGCGCTCATCGCTCTTGCGGCGCGCCAGTTGGGCGTACCCTTCTATGTGCTGTGCAGCTCCGACAAGTTCCTGCCGGCATCCTACAGCCCGCCTCCGGAAGAGCCGAAGGACCCCGCGGAGATCCTCGACCGCCAGCTGCCCCACGTCAGCGCCGTGAACTACTATTTCGACCTGACGCCGCTCTCCCTCATCTCGGGCGTCGTGACCGAGAGCGGCATTGTGGCGCCGGAGGAGTTGAGGCGGATGCTGGCGTGAGAGTTGCCATCGCCGCGCTGCTGCTGAGCGGGGCCGCCTTCGGGCAGGACCCCGGCGCCCTACGGCTCGATGGTCGTATCGAGCTGGCCAACGTCGATGGCCGCATCGATCACCTGAGCGCCGACGTGAAGGGCCGGCGGCTCTTCGTATCCGCGCTCGGTAACCACACGGTCGAGCTGATCGACGAGGCGGCCAGCAAGCGGACGGCGACGCTTCGGGACCTGCCCGAGCCGCAAGGCGTCTACTACGACGCGACCACGGACCGCCTGTTCGTCGCCTGCGCGGCGGATGGCGGCATCCGGGTCTTCGACGGGCACAGCTTCCAGCTCATGCACACCGAGAAGACCTCCGGCGACGCGGACAACCTCCGCTATGACGCACGGAGCCGGCAGGTGATGGTGGGTTACGGCGAGGGCGCGCTCGCATTTCTCGACGCCGCCGGGAACAGGGCTGGCGAGATCGCCCTGGATGCCCATCCGGAGTCGTTTCGGCTCGAACAGGCCGGCAGCCGTGTGTTTGTGAATGTTCCGGACCGGAAAGAGATTCAGGTCGCCGACCTGGCGACACGTGCGCTGCTGGGGCGCTGGCCGGTGACTTCGGCATTGAAGAATTACCCCATGGCGCTGGACGAGGCCCATCATCGGCTGTTGATTGGCTGCCGCGCGCCCGCCCGGATGCTGGCAATCGATACCGTTACCGGGAAGCAGACAGCGTCGGTCGAGATCGTCGGCGACACGGACGACCTGTTCTACGACGCTCGGAAGAGCCTGGTCTACGTGATCGGAGGGCAGGGCTTCGTGGATGTTCTCCGCCAGCGCGACGCGGACCATTATGAGCGGATCGCCCGCCTCCCCACGGCGGCCGGCGCCCGGACTGGCCTGTTCGTGCCCGAGTGGGGGACGCTGTTCGTGGCGGTTCCGCACCGCGGCGAGCAGCGCGCGGAGGTCCTGGTCTACGAGGCCCGGTGACGGGCCGGCTCACCAGACGTGCGTTGCCAGAACCCGCGGGCGCCCCGGCACGCGTTTGACCACCGGGACACGCAGCACGATCTGCACATTCTTCTTCTGCCAGCCGGCGGGCAACCGCGCGACGGCCTCCGCGAAATACTCGGGATTGGTGACGAACTCCCCCGCGGCCGTGGTGCCGTGGCGCATGATGCCGGCGGCGATGATGACCGGACGGTTCGTCGTGGTGTCGAGGATGCGCGACACAATCGCGTAGTCGGAGGAAACATCCCAGTACGGCCAGACCCCCTTCAGGGTCCAGTCCGTGCGCTCGGGGTGCTGCCCGTCCCGGACCATGTCGATGCCGTGCACGCTGTCTTTGACGAAGGTGTAGCGGAGCTGGCTGCTGGCGCGGAGCGTCCATTGATTGTTGAAAGCGCCGATCAGGACCGAGGCGCCGTCGGATAGGTCCGTGAACGAGGTGGACTGGTCGCCGCGGATGCGATAAGGCTTTCCGTGCCTGTCGATGAGGGACGCCACGCGCGCCAGGCAGATGGCATCGCCCAGATCGACATACCTGTCCGACAGGATGAGCAGATCCTTTCTCGGGATGGCGTCGGCCAGACGGCGCTTTTCGGCCGCATCGCCGTTGGGCGACGGAACCAGCACATCCTTGCTGGGAACGGCGCCTCCTGAGGCCGGACCAGGCTGAGTGGCGAGGATACCTTGAATTGCGTCCTGAGCTTCGGTCGATTTCAGGTTGTAGACGATCGGCTGGCCTACGCAGATCAGCGTGGCGCCCGGGGCCTGGAGCACGGGCGCCCAAAACTGGTCCAGGTCCGAAAGCGTCGGGCGCTTGATTGCCAGCCCGACCAGGATCAGGAGAACGGCGATCGCGGCGCCACCAACGATGGCCGCTGTGCGCTTTCGAGGGTGCTGAACCGGGGCCACCGCGCCGCCGTCGAAATGGAACTCGGCGACATACGATCCGGAGAGCAGCTCGATGCCGGCTTCGGATTCGTGACCGGGCTCCTGGTAGTATTGCGCCAGCCTCTTGCGGATCTCGGCGGCAGTGGCGCGCACGACGGGATCCTGGCTGGTGTCGTAATCCGGAGCGCGGCCAAAGACCTCGACACCGAGTGTTCGTTCCTTGAGAGACGCGGCGTCTCCGTCCAGGGTCCGCTCAACGATGTGGCGCAGCAGGCTGACGCAACGGCGGCTACCCCGGAAGTGGTGGCTGCTGAGGATACGCTCCAACAGGGCCCGGACGTCTTCCACCTTCTCTGGCGGCAGGAGTGACAGGGCGTCTCGGGAGTCTGGCTTGCGGGACATGAGCCTTAGGCAACGGCAATCGTAGCACAAAAGTTTGGCCGTCGTACTTAATGGCGGCGGCCTTGCTCCTGAGCGTGCCGGCGATTGGTGCCGTCAGGCGTGAAAAAACGGGCCGGCTCCTCGCTGCGAAGGAGCCGGCCCAAGTCAAAACCCTGTCAGTGTGGGGCCTGACAAGGTCCCTCGTGTCAGAACAGGAATTTCGCGCCCAGCTGCAGTTGTCGCGGATCCCACGCTGAATTGGGGATCCCGAACTGAGAACTGGCAAAGCTCGATTGAATTCCGTTGAGCTGGGTATGGTTGAAGGTGTTGAACGACTCGAAGCGCAATTCGAATCGAGCCCGCTCGGTGAGCGCGAAGTTTTTGAACATCGCGATGTTCCAGTTATTGCGTCCCGGACCGCGGAGCTGGCGATCGTAGTTGCCCCAAACGCCAGGGTCCGGACTGCCGAATCCAGCGTTGGTGATCCACACACTCTTGCTGTGAGTGAGACCGCCGTCGCCGGTGAAGGTCGGCACGTTGGTGGCCTGGCCGCCCGGCAAGCCGTTGCTGGCATTGGCGCCGCCCAAAGTGATGTTGAGCGGGAAGCCCGACTGGATGCTCCAGACGCCCGACAGCTGCCATCCGCCAAGGACGCCCTTGGTCAGACGGGCGCTGTTGCGGAATATGGGTATGTCGTACACGAAGCTGACGACTCCGATGTGCGTCGCGTCCGTGAAGGATGGACCGGTGTACTGGTCGCGGTTGTAGGGATTGTAGACGACGTTGCCGTTGTCGCTACCGAACCCGGTGTCCGGGTCGATGGAGCGCGACAGGGTGTAGGAGCCCTGTAGCGAGAGGTCTTTGAACTGCGAACGCACGGTCAACTGCATGCTGTTGTAGTGGGCGTTCTCGGAGTTCTCCCCCTGCCGGATGCTGCCAAACCCCTTGTACGGTACGACCGTGTTGTAGACGACGGTCTTGTTGAGGATGCTTGGCAGGATGGACTGCGCGGGAAGGTTGACCTGGCGATAGTCGAACTGGTGGGTACTCTTGTTGCCCACGTAGGCAGCCTGGAAGACCGTCGCCTTCCCGAGCTGGTGCTGGACACTGGCGCTGTAGGACCAAGTTACCGGGTTGGAGTAGTCGGTCAACGAAAGCGAAGTGAGGCCGGCAACGGGAATGGGGTTGGCCACGGTCTGGCCGGTCTTGATGTCCTGGCCCGGGTTGTCCAGGAAGACGTTGCTGTTGTCCACGGCGGCGCTGAACGGGACGTTGCCGCCCGAATTGTACATATCGTTGCCCTGGATGCGCTCGTACATCGCGCCGATTCCAGCGCGGATTACGGTCTTGCCGTTGCCGGTGAGGTCATACGCCAAGCCAACACGTGGGCCCCAGTTGTTCCAACTGTTGTTGACCATTCCATTCGGAGCGCCAGCGGTTACGCCGGTGATGCCGATGCCGTTCAGGTAGAACTGGAACGCACTGAGCGCGGCCACGGGGCTCTTGCCCAATCCCGGGCTGCTCGGATCGATGGTGGTGCCGCTGGAGCTGAGAATCGCGGCGTTGGCCGAGTTATACATGCTGGGATAGAAGTTCGACATGCGATGGTTGGCCTCGTAGGTATGAGGAATGCCATCCCAACGCACGCCGAGGTTCAAGGTCAGGCGGTTGTTGACGCGCCAGTTGTCCTGGAAGTATGCGGCCCAGGACTGTGCGTTCCAATGTCCGGCATCCTGCAGCGCCAGTTCGTGATAACCACTGGCATAGCCCAGCAGCATATCGGCGAAATCGTTGCCGGTGTAGGAGCCATTGAACGTGAACCGGCCCTGGGTGACATCGTTCAGATCCTGGATCTTTTTGTAGATCGCCCAGCTGCCGCCCATCTTCATGCTGTGCGAGCCCACGGTCCAGGAAACGTCTTCGCGAGCCTGGTAATCGTTCGCGGAGTTGGTCCACGGCCAGCCGGTCACGTCGAAGTTGGTGCCGGTGGAGCCGCCAAGCACGATGCCCGGAATGCGGTTGTTCTTGTTGTCCGGGAACAGCTCGGGAATGTGGGTGCCGCTGGGGCGCGTCACCAGACCCGTCGGGAGGATGGCAATGCGGTTGCCGTCGTAGTTGAAGGCGGTCTCAAACAGCAGCGTCGGGCTGACGGAGTAGGTGGCGTGAACAACGCCCGTGTAGGACGGGTTGCTGAACGTGTTCCCTACCGTCGGCACGTTGACACCGCTCCACATGGGTGGGCTGTAGCTCTGCGTGGTCGGCTCGGCGACGTAGTGCCCGAAGATCCAGAACTTGTCGTTGAAGCGGTGATCGACGCGCAGCAGCTCTTCGCGCAGGTCGGTGGGAAGCTTGTTGCCGCCGATGAAACGATCGCCAGCGGAGTTCGGCGAGGGGAATATGCCTGCCCCCAGAAGAGCCTGAGCATTCGCATTCAGCAGGCTCTGCGGAATCTTATTGTTCGGGAACGCCTTGCGGTTCGCGGTATCGGGCACGCCGTTTGCGCACGGGCTCATCGTCACACCGGCCGCCGCATAGGCGGTTTGAACGGCCGGAGACACCACGCAGGAATAGGGTGCATAGATGGTGGTGGAGCCGAAGTTGCCCGTGTAGGTGGAGGGATCCGGTACCACCGAATTGATGCTGCCGGCCTGAATCATCCTCCTCCATTCCATGTTATAGAAGAAGAAGGTCTTGTTCCGGTCCTTGTTGTAGATGTGGCCCAGGGTCACGGGGCCGCCGACGTTGAAGCCGAAGGTGTTCAGGCGCAGAAAAGCGGGGGTGCCGCTGACGGCGGGATTCGACGACTGGTTGCGGAAGAAGTCGTTGGCGTCGAACGCGTCGTTGCGCACGAATTCCCAGGCGCCGCCATGGAAATCCTTGGTGCCCGATTTGAACACCATGCTCACGGTGGCGGAGCTGCTGAGGCCATACTGAGCGTCGTAGTTCGAGCTCAGAACCTGGAACTCGGCTATGGCATCCATGGACGGGGCGATGATGCTGCGGCTGGCGCCGCCGCGGTCGCTCTGCTCGGCGCCATCGGCCATGAACAGGTTGTGGTCCGGACGAAGGCCGTTGAAGGAAATGGAGGTGCTGGACCCCTGCGCGGTTGGCGCCTGGAAACCGGGGTTGTTGTTGGCAACACCAGGAGTCAGGATGGCCAGGTTGTAGATGGTTCGGCCGTTGGTGGCGATCTGGGTCACCTGGGTAGGAGTGATGACCGTGCTCATTTCACCCGAATCGGCCTGCACGGCGATGGGGTTGGCTTCGACGCTGACGCTCTCCGTTGCCTGTCCCAAAGCGAGAGTGATATCGACGCGGACCCGGTCTCCCACCTGGAGCACGATGTCGCGTCTTTCAGCGGCCTTGAAGCCGGCAGATTGTACACGGACCACGTAGTGGCCGATACGCAGGTCCGGCACCACGAATTGTCCGTTTTGTTCCGTTGTGAAGTTCCTGACGGTTCCGGTCTCGACGTTGGTGACCGCTACCGTAGCCCCAGGAACTACCGCACCGGACGGGTCGGTGACTGTCCCGACGATGGTGGCTTCCTGTCCCAAGGCTGTCGCAGCGAACAGCAACAAGAGCGCGCAACAGACCGGGATTAAATTGAACTTCGATCTATTCATAGGTTTGCTTCTCCCTGAAGTTTTTCTCGAGTGGTTCGCCCCGGTGGACGAACCTCCCCCTCGCCCGTCTGGAGACACACGGCTCACCAGACGAACGAGGCTGCAGTCTAGTACTCCCACCCCCCTTCGTCCAGGACCGTACGGTAACGGGAGACAAAAACCTGTTTAATTTGTGCAACGTACGAGATTGTAAGAGACGTATGTACGGTACGCTCTTTTTCGAGAAGGTCGGCGGGCAGCCGCTACTTCAGCGGCTCCGTGACTTTGAGCACCTGGTCAGCGGTAACGTTTCCCAGTTGTTGAACGATTCCCGACGGCCAGCGGATCTCTACCAGGTCGGCAGACTTGTTCGGGCCCAGGCCGAAGTGTGTGGGACCGGCGCTCGAGGAGGCGTAGCCGGCCGAGAACGACACCTGGTTGTACTGCGCTTTCCCGCCGGCTACCAGTTTGATCCGGGCGCCGATGCCATCCCGGTTGCTCTTGGTGCCCTGCAACCGGAATTCGATCCAATGACTGGCGGCGGGACTGTCGTTGATCCACAGCTCGGCGGGCGCGCTGAGGGCGGTGACCACGACGTCCAGGCGGCCATCGCCGTTCAGGTCTCCGATAGCGGAGCCACGGTGACGGCTGGGCGGCTGGGCGGCGAGACCGGCTTCGGCGGTGAGGGCCTGGAACTTCATGCCGCCCAGGTTGCGG
>Ga0265329_10001371_pt1 | contig 11820 bp, 13 predicted proteins | sample 41627metaG_FD_202091 | JGI IMG/M metagenome (GOLD analysis project Ga0265329, IMG submission 202091) | Rhizosphere microbial communities from Carex aquatilis grown in University of Washington, Seatle, WA, United States - 4-16-27 metaG | ecosystem: Host-associated > Plants > Roots > Rhizosphere...
GGCATCCCCGTTCTAGGTTATTGGTATCCGCGCATTGTAGCATTGCACCGGAGCGAGCAGCCTGTAAAGGTTCCGCCATTGTCATTCTGGTAAACGTGGGTTGATCGGGGAGTGCCGTCATGATTGGCATCGCTGCAATGATCGACTGCCGCACGCTCGCGGCGATCGTCGACTGCAACGGCCGGTGCGCGCTGTTGGCGCATGTTGTATCGGTCTGCTGATGCACAAGCCCGCCAGCTTCGAGCGTCGTAGCCTTCTGCGGCGCGCTGGCGCTGCGGCGCTGATCGCGGCCGCTGGCGCGGCCCGCGGCGAGCCTGAAGCACCGGCTCACTCCGCACTGCCGCTCCCGACAGCCGCTGCGCCGCCGCCCGAGGTCACGCGGGCATTGGCGCAATACGCGACCGAAGTCCGGCTCGCCGATCTGCCCGACGCGGTAACACGACAGGGTGTGCGCACGCTGCTGAACTGGACCGGATGCGCGATCGGTGGCGCGCGCCACGAGGCCGTCGAGCGGGCGATCGCGGCGCTGGAACCGTTTTGCGGTGCACGTGAGGCGCGGATCCCCGGCCGGAGCGAACGCGTCGACATCTTTCTGGCGGCGCTGGTCGCGGGTATCAGCTCGCATGTATTCGACTACGACGATACCCACCTGAAGACCATCATCCATCCGGCGGGTCCGGTTGCTTCAGCGATCCTTGCCTGGGCGCAGCACCGTCCCGTGCGCGGGGCCGACTTCCTGAATGCGCTGCTGATCGGCATCGAGACCGAATGCCGCATCGGCAACGCGGTCTATCCGAGCCACTATGATCTGGGCTGGCACATCACCGGAACCTGCGGCACGTTCGGATCGGCGGTCGCCTGCGGGCGGCTCATGAGCCTCGATGCGTCGCGGATGGGTTGGGCGCTGGGACTCGCCGCATCCCAGCCAGTCGGGTTGAAGATCCAGTTCGGTTCGATGACCAAGAGCTTTCATCCGGGCCGTGCAGCGCAGAACGGTCTGCTGGCCGCGGTGCTGGCCGCACAGGGCTACACCGCAGACGCAGCGGCCCTCGAGGGGCGTGACGGCTGGGCGCAGGCGCTGAGCCGGGAACACGACTGGCGGGAGGTGACCGACGGACTGGGAACTCGCTTCGAGAGAGCGCTGAACACCTATAAGCCTTTTGCCTGCGGCATCGTGACGCATCCGGCGATCGACGCCGCGATCCAGCTGCGCAACGAATACGGGTTGCAAGCCGCGCCGATCAGCGCAATCGAACTGCGGGCCAATCCGCTGGTGCTGTCGCTCACCGGCAAGACCGATCCGCGCTCGGGTCTGGAAGCGAAATTCAGCATCTACTACTGCATCGCCGCCGGCATCGTGTACGGCGCTGCGGGCGAGCGCCAGTTCAGCGACGCCGCGGTGAAAGATCCGGCCATCGTCGCGCTGCGCCCGCACATCACGGTCCTGACCGATACGGCGATCGGGCCCGAGCAGGCCGAGCTCACCATCCGCCTCGCGGACGGCCGGGTCCTGACCCGGCGGGTCGAGCACGCCATCGGCAGCCTCGAGCGGCCCATGAGCGATGGGGCGCTCGAGGCCAAGTTCACCGATCTCGCCGCAGGCATCCTGCCGCCGGCTCGGATCCGCCGCGTGCTTGAATTGTGTCGCGACGTCGCCAGTCTCGACGACGCCGCGCAGATCGCGCGCGCTGCCGCGGCGGGCCCTGCGATCTAGCCTGGCGCCAGCAGGGTCGTCACTTGCGGGCGGGCAGCGCCTGCACGGCAGCCAGCGCCTGCTCGACGTTTTCGTCCGGCTTCACGCCACCGATGCTGGCGGCGACCTTGCCATCCGGCGTGACGATGAAAGTCGTGCGCTCGGCGAATCCATGGTCGATCTCGACGCCGCGCGTGTCCTTCATGCCTGGCATCGCATCGCGGACGCTGAGGTCATAGGAATGGGCGATCTTGCCGTCGGCATCCGAAGCGGTCGGAAATTTTCCCGCACAGTAGTTCGGGTCCTTCGAGAACTCATTCAGGCGCGTGATGCTGTCCAGCGACACGCCGATGATCGTGGCGCCGGCAGCGGCGAACTTGTCGCTGTTGACCGCAAAGGTATGCGCCTGCAGATTGCAGCCGCCGGTGAAGGACGAGGGATAGAAGTAGACGACGACGGGTCCTTTCTGCAGCGCCGCCTTGAGTGAATAGCTGAAACTCTTCCCGGCCAGGGAGGCCTGGGCGCTGAAATCCGGTGCTGCGTCACCCGCCTTGAGCGCGGCGAGCGCCGGCAGCGAGAACACGCTCATCGCGATACAACCGATCAGTAGACGCTTCATGGCAATGCCCCCGTTCGCCGCGACGCGCGGCGGTTTGAATGATGAAACCCGAGTGGATGAGGAAACCCGACTGGCTCAAATCCTGACAGGCCCGGCTGCCGTTGGAAAGGGCCGGCGGCCGCCGGCCGCCGCGCAAGCCCCCGCTCAGCGCGGCGCCGGCCACATCCGCCGCAGCAGGCCGTCATGGCGGACCAGCTGGTGCCACAGTGCGGCCAGCAGATGCAGGCCGGCAAGCGCGAACAGCCCATAGGCCAGGTATCCGTGGATGTCTTCCGTCGGGTGGAAAATCGCGCGGTTGCGCTTGATCCCGAAGTCCACCTGGAAGAGGCCGAAATCGAACACCCGGCCGTGAAATAGGAATGTCACGATGCCGATGACCGGAATGACCAGCAGCAGCAGGTACAGCAGGCCGTGGACGGGGCCCGCCAGGCGGCGCGAGAGCTGACCGACGTCGTCCGGCAACGCGGGTGGCGGACTGCGGATGCGCCAATACAGGCGCACCATCACCAGCACCCACAGCAGCAACCCGATCAGCGCATGGATATTGATCCAGAATGCCTGCGTGCTCCTGGGCCACGAATCGTGCAGCAGCCCGAGCGTACCGACGACGATCACGAGCAGCGCCGTCAGCCAGTGCAGCGCGATGGCGGTCGAGGAGTAGCGTTGCGGAGCCTGCGCCATGGCTCATAGTCTGAACGCATCGCATGCCCAGTCGCAAGCGACGGCGCGCTGCGCCGGCCGACCCGCCCTCAGCCGCCGCGGCTCACCACGGATCCGGTATCGATCAGCTCCTCGAGCAGCGTCATCGACGCGCGCCCGGAACAGCTGAATGGATTGAGGGCGGCCCGGTCGGAATATTTCAGCAGCAGCGAAGGATTGACCCGGGTCAGGTCCACCTGGCCCATGGTCCAGCCGGCGAACCGCCGCTCGAAAATCTCCTCATAGACCAGCAGGCGCACCTCGAGATGCCGCCGGTCGCGCACGATCGTATTGAAAAGCTCGCATACCTCGTCCCGTCCGCCTTCCAGCACCTGGATGAACAGGTCGCCGCTCGAACACAGCAGCCCGGTGATGCCGCGCGCAGGATTCTTGCGGCGCGACTGATCGAGGATGGATTCCACTACGCTTTCGCTCAGCGCCGCGGCTGCCCGGCTCGCATAGAGTAGACGTACCAGCATATCAGCCTGTGTTCCTAAGGTTGATCAGCGACAGGAATTCCCGGCGCAGCGCCGGGTCCTTCAGGAACGAGCCGCGCATCACGCTGTTGATCATCTTGGTCTGCGGATCACGTACTCCGCGCCAGTGCATGCAGAAATGATCGGCCTCCATGACGACTGCCAGGCCGTCGGGGCTCACCTTGCGCATCAGCAGCGCCGCCAGCTGCGCGATCGCCTCCTCCTGAATCTGCGGCCGGCACATGATCCATTCTGCCAGGCGCGAATACTTCGACAGCCCGATCAGATTGGAGTGCTCGTTGGGCATCAGTCCGATCCACAGGCGGCCGATGATGGGACAGAAATGATGGCTGCAGGCACTGCGCACCGTAACCGGCCCGACGATCATCAGCTCGTTCAGGCGCTCGGCATTCGGAAACTCGGTGACCGGCGGTGCGGGCTCGTAGCGACCGCGAAACACCTCGGTCAGGTACATGCGGGCGACTCGACGCGCGGTTTCCTGGGTATTGTGGTCGCCGTCGGTGTCGATCACGAGGCTCTCGAGCACGCCTCGCATCTTGCCCTCGACTTCCTCGATCAGCGAGTCGAGCTCGCCGGGTTCCAGGAAGGCGGCGATGTTGTCGTTGGCATGAAACCGCTGCCGCGCCTCCAGCAGGCGGGCGCGGATCCTGGACGACACGGGCACCGTGCGCGCGTTCTCCGATTGCGGTGTTGCGTCGCTCATGGTGAGAGCCGTGACTTCGTGGGAACCTGCCGGATACTATCAGTTCCGGGCCCACTCGCGCCCGCGGCGACTCACGCACGCAATGGAGCATCCACGATGGCCGACTGCCTGACCGACCGCCGCACGCTGTGCCTGGCGGGATTCGGCATGCTGCTGTCCGCGCCGTTCGCTGCGGCCGGCTCGTGCCCGGCATTCCTCGCTCATGAATTCCGCAAGCTACACTCGGAGCAGAGCATCAACCTGTGCTCCGCCTTCGGCGGCAAGCCCCTGCTGATCGTCAACACCGCCAGTCACTGCGGCTACACCCCGCAGTTCCAGGCACTGCAGGCGCTGCACGAGAAATACCGCGGCCGTGGTCTGGTCGTGATCGGCTTCCCTTCCGATGATTTCCGGCAGGAATCGCCGGACGAAGCCGAGACCGCGGCCGTCTGCTTCATCAATTACGGGGTCACCTTCACGATGCTCGCTCCGATGGCCGTCACCGGTGCAATGGCGAACCCGGTGTTCCGCGAACTGGCGCGGCAGGCCCGGGAACCGGACTGGAACTTCAACAAATACCTGGTTGGGCCCGACGGCAAGGTGAGCGCGCACTTTGGCAGCGAGGTCACGCCGGAGTCGGAGCCGATGACCGCGGGAATCGAGAAACTCCTGGGCGCCACGGCGGCCGGCGGCTAGCGGCTGCGCACCAGCCCCCGAACTGCACGCTGCATGGCCGGGCACCGTCCGAACATCGTCCTCATAGCCACGGGCGGAACGATCGCGATGAAGCTCGACCCGGCGCGACACGTCGTCGTGCCGGCCATATCGGGTGCGGACCTGCTCGCGAGCGTTCCGGCCGTCAGCGGGATCGCGTCGATCGACGTGCGGGAGCACTCCAACATTCCCTCCTCCTGCATGGATCCGCCACGCTGGAGCGCCCTGAGCGCTGCGGTCAGCGCAGCCCTGGAGCCGCCGGAGGTGCGGGGCGTCGTAGTCACGCATGGCACCGACACGCTCGAGGAAACCGCGTGGTGGCTCGACCTGACGGTCGAATCCGAGAGGCCGGTCGTATTGACCGGCGCACAGCGCAGTGCCTCCGAGCCGGATCTGGATGGCCCCCGCAACCTGCTCGATGCAGTGCGCGTCGCGATCGCACCCGACTCGCGCAACCAGGGCACTCTGGTCGTCATGAATGGCAGGATCCACGCGGCGCGGGAGGTCCGCAAGCTCGATACGGCGAGCGTTGAAGGCTTTGGCTCCGGGGCCTACGGCATGCTCGGCGCAGTCGACGCCCGACGTGTCTTTTACCGGCGCGCCCCGGCGCGGCGCGCGCACGTCGCGATCCGTACCGCGGCGATGCCGCGCGTCGACATCGTGACGATCTATGGCGGCGCCGACGGCGCGCTGGTTCGAGCCGCGGTCGGTCAAGGCGCCGCAGGAATCGTCGTTCAGGCGCTCGGGGCCGGCAACGTCAACCCGCCGATGCTTGCGGCGATCATCGAGGCGCTGGCACAGGGTGTCGCAGTAGTGATCACGACCCGGGTTACCAACGGCGCCGTCGCGCCCCACTATGGTTATGAGGGGGGTGGCGCAACATTGCTCGCCGCCGGTGCGGTCCTGGGGAATGACCTGTCGGCCCAGAAGGCCCGGATACTCTTGATGCTGCTGCTGCAGGACGGTCGCGTCAGCGCTCCCGAACTGCAGGCGGCCTTCGATCAATAGTCTGCGCCTCTATCTATTAAATATGTTTACAAAACATCATATTAGGTAATATTTATGATCCAGAATCTAGATACTCTGGGGCAGGCCAGAGGCACGCTGATCGACCTGGCGATCCGCTTTGGTCCGAAGCTGCTCACGGCGGTCGTGATCCTGCTGGTCGGAGCATTCGTGGCGGGCTGGACCGCCCGAGCCAGCGCGCGCGGACTGCAGCGCCTGGATCTCGAGCCCCCGGTGCGGCAGCTGCTCGCGCGCATCGCGCGCCTTCTGGTGCTCGGGCTGTTTGCCATCCTGGCCCTGCAGAACCTCGGCGTCGAACTGCTGCCGCTGATCGCCGGACTCGGTGTGGCCGGCGCCGGGGTCGCCCTCGCGACACAGGGCGTGCTCAGCAACATGGTCGCGGGGCTCACGATCATCTTCACCAAACCGTACCGCGTCGGCGACTACGTCGCGATCGTGGGCGTCGAGGGCCAGGTCGAGAACATCACGCTGTTCAGCACTGAGCTGCGGCATTCCGACCGCTCGCGCGTGGTGGTGCCCAACCGCAAGGTGGTCGGGGAAATCCTGCACAACTACGGGCGCATCCGGCAGTCCGTGCTGCGTGTGAGCGTCGCCTACGAATCCGATCTGGCGCTCGCGCTGGCAACGATTCGCGACCTGGTGCTGGCCAATCCACGCGTGCTCGCCGAGCCGGCGGCGGTGATCCAGGTCGTCGCGCTCGCGGACTCCGCGGTGCAGATCGCGATCCGGCCGTGGGTGGCAGTAGCCGATTACGGCGTGGTCGAGGGGGAGCTCAATATCGCGCTGCTCGCGGCGCTGCGCGCCCGGGGTATTGCGATCCCCTACCCGCAGCGCGAGGTCCGGCTGCTCGGCAGCACCGGTTGACCCGTGCAAAACGTTGCTGATCAGTCCGGAGCGACCCCGGCCAGGAACAGCCACGTGGCGACGACCGTATCGGGATTGAGCGAGATACTGTCGATGCCCTGATCGACCAGCCAGCGCGCCAGGTCGGGATGGTCGGACGGCCCCTGGCCACAGATGCCGATGTACTTGCCCTGCCGGCGGCACGCCGCGATTGCCATCGCCACGAGCGCCTTGACCGCCGGATCCCGCTCATCGAAATGCTTTGCGACCAGCGCCGAGTCGCGATCCAGCCCGAGCGTGAGCTGGGTGAGGTCATTCGAGCCAATCGACATGCCGTCGAAATACTGCAGATACTGGTCCGCGAGCAGCGCATTGGTCGGCAGCTCGCACATCATGATGAGCTTGAGCCCGTGCTCGCCGCGGCGCAGGCCGTTCTCGGCGAGCAGCCCGGTGACCGCCCGCGCCTCCTCGACGGTGCGGACGAAGGGCACCATGACCTGTACGTGCTGCAGCCCCATCTGTTCGCGCACGAATCGCAGCGCGCGGCACTCCAGCTCGAAGCAGGGTCGGAACGCGGCATCGAGGTAGCGGCCCGCGCCCCGGAATCCGAGCATCGGATTCTCCTCGTGCGGCTCGTAGAGCCGGCCCCCGATCAGATTGGCGTACTCGTTGGACTTGAAGTCGGACAGGCGCACGATCACCGTCTCGGGCGCGAACGCCGCGGCAATCTGCGCGATTCCCTCACTCAGGCGCTCGACGTAGAAGCTGACCGGATCGGCGTACCCGGCCATCTGGGCGCGAATGGTTTCCTGCAGCGCCGGATCGAGACGCTCGAAATCCAGCAGCGCGCGCGGATGCACCCCGATCATCCGGTTGATGATGAATTCCAGGCGCGCCAGCCCGACCCCGCGGTGCGGCAGGCTCGCGAACGCGAAGGCGCGATCGGGATTACCGACGTTCATCATGATGCGTACCGGGGCTGCCGGCATCGAGTCAAGCTCGACCTGCTGCTGCTCGAACGGCAGCAGCCCCTCATAGACGAAGCCCGTGTCCCCTTCGGCACAGCTCACGGTCACTTCCTGGCCGTCGCGCAGGATCTCGGTCGCCCGGCCGCAGCCGACCACTGCCGGAATACCCAGTTCGCGCGCGATGATGGCCGCGTGGCAGGTGCGACCGCCGCGATTGGTCACGACGGCGCCCGCGCGTTTCATGACCGGCTCCCAGTCCGGATCGGTCATGTCGGCCACCAGCACATCGCCCGGCTGTACGCGCGCCATGCTCGCCACGTCACGAATCACGCGCACGCGACCGCTGCCGATGCGCCCGCCGATGCTGCGGCCCTCGACCAGAATGGTCGAGCGCCTGGCGAGCGTGTAGCGGTTGAGCGTCCGGCCGACCCGGCTCTGCACCGTCTCGGGCCGCGCCTGGAGGATATAGAGCTGCTGATCCTGCCCGTCGCGTGCCCACTCGATGTCCATCGGGCAGCCATAGTGCTGCTCGATCAACAGCGCCTGGCGGGCGAGCGCCTCGACCTCCTCGTCCCGCAGCGAGAAGCGCGCCCGTTCGGCCGCGGGCACCTCGACCGTGCGCACCCGTTCATTCGAACCGGCTGCGCCATAGATCATCTTGATCGCCTTGGCGCCGAGATTGCGCCGCAGGATGGCCGCACGACCGGCGCGCAGCGATGGCTTGTAGACGTAAAACTCGTCGGGGTTGACGGCACCCTGCACGACAGTCTCGCCGAGGCCGTAGGAGCTGGTCACGAACACCGCATCGCGAAAGCCCGAATCGGTGTCGAGCGTGAACATCACACCGCTCGCGCCGAGGTCACTGCGGACCATGTGCTGCACGCCTACCGAGAGCGCCACCTGGGCGTGATCGAAGCCCTGGTGCACCCGATAGGCGATCGCACGATCGTTGAACAGCGAGGCATAGACCTCGTGCATCGCCCGCAATAGTGCCGGCTCGCCCTGCACGTTCAGGAACGTCTCCTGCTGGCCGGCGAAGGACGCCTCGGGCAGATCCTCTGCAGTGGCCGAGGAGCGCACCGCGACCGCGATCCCGCGGCCCGCATCCATCGTGCGGAAGCGTTCGAGCATCGCGCGCTCGAGCGCGGCCGGAAACGGGGTATCGAGGATCCACTGCCGGACGCGGGCTCCAGTGGCGGCCAGCGCGGCGACGTCCTCGACGTCGAGGCGGCTCAATTCCGCATTGATGCGCGCATCGAGGCCACCCTGCCGCAGAAAATCGCGATACGCGTCCGCCGTCGTCGCGTATCCGTCCGGCACGCGCACGCCCAGTCCGCTCAGGGCACGCAGCATTTCGCCGATCGAGGCGTTCTTGCCGCCTACGCGCTCGATGTCCTGAATGCCCACCTCGTTGAAGGACAGCACATAGTCGCTCAAGGCTGCTCGCTCCTTAGCCTGGCTTCCCGTGAACTTAGGTGCATTGTCCATGATTTCAATGCATGGGACACTGTCCTATGCGCACCGTGTTCTTCGTGTCCGACCAGACCGGCGTGACCGCCGAGACCATGGGCCACAGCCTGCTGACGCAGTTCGATGGCTCGCAATACCGATTCGTCACGATGCCGTTCGTGGCCACTCCGGCCAAGGCCCTCGAGGTGGTCGCCCAGATCAATGCGGTGGCGCAGGACAGCGGAGTGCGCCCGATCATCTTTGCGACCCTGGTCGAGGATCACATCCGGGCGGTGGTCCAGCGCGCCAACGCCCTGTTCCTGGATTTCTTCGCGGCTTTCCTCGGCCCCCTCGAGGCGGAACTGGGCATGCCCTCGGCCCACGCCAGCGGTCGCGCGCACGGCATGGCCGACCTCACCGCCTACACCACGCGCATCAATGCGACCAACTTTGCGCTTGCGAACGACGACGGCGTCGGCAGCCGCGACTACGACACGGCCGATCTGGTACTGATCGGCGTGTCGCGCTCAGGCAAGACCCCGACCTGCCTGTATCTGGCCCTGCAATATGGCGTGTTCGCGGCCAACTACCCGCTGACGGATGAGGATCTGGACGGCCCGGACCTGCCCGCCGTTCTGGTGCCGTACCGAGCCAAGCTATTCGGCCTGACCATCAGCCCGGAGCGGCTGCAGCAGATCCGCCAGGAACGGCGTCCGAACAGCCGCTACAGCTCCGCCCCGCAGGTGCAATATGAAGTGCGTGCCGCGCTGTCGCTGTTCGGCAGGGCCGGCATCCCGTACCTCGACACGACCGAGTGCAGCATCGAGGAGATCGCGAGCCGCATTCTGGATCGCCAGCGCATCGAACGCCGCGTTCGGATCTGAACTGCCCGCTGCGGTCCGCTGCAAAATGTGGCGACTTTCCCGTATAGCTTGCATCGCGCTATCGCCATAAATTGGGCTCCCAACGAGGAGTGATCCATGCACGCACCGCCCGTCGAGACGCTGGCCGCCAGCGAGGTCAACGCGCTATTAAAGGCACATGAGATCGTGCTGATCGACGTGCGCGAACCGGACGAATACGCGGCCGAGCGGATCGCCGGCGCGCTGCTCTTCCCGCTGTCGAGCTTTGACCCGGCGATGCTTCCGGAAGACGGGGGGCGACGCGTCGTGTTCCATTGCGGCAGCGGCAAGCGCTCGCTGGTGGCAGCGGAACGCAGGCTCGCCTCCGGCCAGGTTCGAGCCGCACATCTGGGTGGGGGCATTGCCGCCTGGAAGGCAGCGGGCCTGCCGGTGATCACTCGACCCGCGCCATCGCAGCCTGTCTGACACCGCGTCTGCCGCCGATCCCGCAATCAGAACTTCGCGTTAGCGCCCTCGCGTCGGGACTGCAGCAGCAGCTTGCCGCTCAGGTTCACGCCGTCGAACGCACTGACGTCCAGTAGCGTTTCAAATGCAGCGGCAGCCAGCGCAGGGCGCGCGAGGTCATCGATCTTGTCGGGGCTCGTGAAGGCCTCGGCGGTCTGCCGCACGCCGGCGTCGCGCGTTCCTGCGATCACCAGCACCGTGTTGCCGCCGGGTCCGCGCAGCTTCGCGAAGATGCCATAGTCGTGGTACGCGCTCTCGGAGCCGGAGGGCTGGGGCGGGCTGAAGAACTGATCACCGGTTTGGCTGACGTAGGAATGGTGCGTCGGCTGATCGATGATCTCGTCGTAGGAGTCGCCAACCTTGAAGCGCGAGCCATTGAAGACCATGTCCTGCAGGATCCCGAGCCCGCTGAGATAGCCGACATACACGATGTCCGCTGACACCAGGCTGCGCGGCTGCAGGTCCGAGACCATGCTCACGGTGATACGGCGGTTGGCCGGGGCGAGCACTGCCATCACGTTGCGCAGCGCGAACGCCGCCGCGGGCGGGAGATAGCGCAGGCCCACATCCATGTAGCGCGTGGCATATTCGGGATGCTGCTGGATGTAGTCGTTCAGGTCGCTCTTGGAATTGACCGAGAACTCCCGTACCAGACGCTTGAGCTCGAGCGCATCTCCGGTTTCGCCGATCAGGTAGTAATCACCGACGACGATCAGGATCGGGCGGTCATCATTGAGTATGGCGGACCAGACTGGATTAGCGCGCACTGGATCGAGCTCGGAGCGCGGGCTGCGCAGCCAGGCGATGCCGAAGCCGAGTGCGAGAGCGGCACCCAGGCCAATCACGGAAACCAGCGTCTGGCGTGCCGACGACGGGCGCACCGTCGGCCTGGGTGTCGGAACGCTCGTCCCCGGGCGCAGGCGCAGCCGGTACTCGCCGCGCGGAATCTGCAGCACGCCGGTACCGTCATCGCCGGCGTCGGCATAGAATTCGTCCAGCGTGCGCCGCAGCTTGTGGATGTAGACACGAACCAGCGAATCCTGGGATACGTCGAAGCTCGCGTCCCTGCCGAACACATCCACCGCGATCGCGATCTCCTTCGGCGACTGTCCCGCGATCGAACAGCTCACGAGGTAGTCGAACAGGCGCCGGAGTTTCGCCTCACCCAGCACGCCGCTCTTTTGGAGGCGCGCGGCGGCTTCGCGCAGCGCTGCATTTTCATCCATCACGTCCATGCTCAGGATCCGCCGTGGGCTGGGGCGT
>Ga0265329_10001376_pt1 | contig 11802 bp, 10 predicted proteins | sample 41627metaG_FD_202091 | JGI IMG/M metagenome (GOLD analysis project Ga0265329, IMG submission 202091) | Rhizosphere microbial communities from Carex aquatilis grown in University of Washington, Seatle, WA, United States - 4-16-27 metaG | ecosystem: Host-associated > Plants > Roots > Rhizosphere...
GCCTCCCGCGCAGTCAGTGTGCTCTTGAATTTGTCCGGAGCGACCAGGACCCGCAATGTCCTCGAACTCACCACGCAGGTTTGTCCGGGAGCGTGGCGTTGAACTCCTGAAGCAAAGCGGCTTCGTATTCGCCGGCGAAACTGTCCGAGAGGAAGCGGTTTAGCCCTTCCTGTTGAAAGCGCGCCCACGACTGCTCTTCCTGCCACGGGACGATGGGATAGAAGAGCGCGCTGTTGGTTTTGGCGGCCTTAAAATCGCTCGGTGCGTCCCCGATCATCAAGACATGGCGAGGCTCGTATTTATTCCCGGCCACCAGCTTCAAGTGCTGGGTTTTGGTGCCCAGTTCCTGCCCAGCAATGATTTGGGCATACCGCGAGATCCGGTGCTCGCTCCACTCGCGCTGGAGTGCATCGGTTGGCGTCTGCGAAACCACCACCACATCTGCCACCGGCATCAACGCTTCGAGCGACTCCAGCACCCAGGGGAATGGAGGCACACCGTGGACGATGTCCTCGATCATCTGGTTGACCTCCCGGGACCACGCAAGCACCGGCGCAAGCTCAGCGTTGCCGCGGTCGATCTCCTCCTCGAGCGCTTGGTTGCTCAGCCGAGTCTCCCGCGACAGCCATTCGTCCAGCGCGTCGGTTGAGGGCACCTGCACCGCGCGCGCCGTCACCTCCGGCCGAGCCGCCAAAAAGTTGAGCGTGTTGGAGAGAGCGGGGAATCGATTAATTCCCCGGCTCTTCGAATACAGGTTCACGAACTCCCACGCCGCCCTCGCAAACCGGCTCACCGCCTGCAGACCAAAATGCTTGATGAACATCGGCACAAAACACTCCTTGTGCTTGATCTCCATCGTGTCGAACACGCAGCCATCAGAATCAATACCCACCAGAAAAGGCTTGGTGGGCCTGAACTCTCTCAACATTTCAACGCTCTCCGCCATAGGTGAAAACGCAGGAGCAGGGTTCTAGGAGGCGGCCCCGCTTACACCGTATAAGAGCCCGAGGACACCACTCCGCCGTGCCCTGTCCAGTTCGTGTGGAAGAACTGCCCGCGCGGCTGGTCGATGCGTTCATAGGTGTGCGCGCCGAAATAGTCGCGTTGGGCTTGGAGAAGGTTCGCCGGCAGGTTCGCCGACCGGTAAGCGTCATAGAAGCTCAGCGCGGTGGAGAACGCCGGAGTCGGAATTCCTTTTCGGGCTGCCACGGCCACCACATTGCGCCAGGATCTCTGCCCCTTGTGGATCGCCTTCTTGAAGAACGGGTCAAGCATCAGGTTCCTCAGGTCCGGCCGTTTGTCGAACCCTTCCTTGATCTTGCCCAGGAATTGGCTGCGGATGATGCAACCGCCACGCCACATCAGAGCGACCGCTCCAAAGTTGAGCTTCCATTGGTACTGCTCGGCGGCCGCGCGCATCAGCATGAAACCCTGCGCGTACGAGACAATCTTGGACGCATACAGCGCCCGGCTTATGTCCGCGACGAACTTCGTCCGGTCTCCGCTGATCAACGGCTTGGGACCCCGCAGCTTCTGGGACGCAGCTACTCGCTCATCCTTCAACGCCGAAACACACCGCGAATACACCGCCTCCGCCACCAGCGTGATCGGGATGCCTAGATCCGCCGACGAAATCACCGTCCACTTCCCGGTCCCTTTTTGGCCTGCCGTGTCCAGGATCTTGTCCACCATCGGCTGCCCGTCAGTATCCTTGAACGCTAGGATGTCCCGGGTGATCTCGACCAAGTAGGAATTCAGATCTCCTTGGTTCCAACTGGCGAAGACAGAGTGGATCTCGTCGGCGCTCATCCCCAGACCCGCTCGCATCAAGTGGTATGCTTCGCAGATCAACTGCATGTCCCCATACTCGATCCCGTTGTGCACCATCTTGACGTAATGCCCCGCTCCATTCTCCCCAACCCACTCGCAACACGGCGAGCCGTCCTCGACCTTCGCCGACACGGCCTGAAAGATCGGCTTTACGTGCTCCCATGCGGCTGGTGATCCCCCGGGCATGATGCTCGGGCCGTTGCGCGCCCCCTCTTCCCCTCCCGATACTCCCGTGCCAATAAACAACAAACCCTTGGACTCGACATATTTGGTTCGCCGAATCGTATCCTCAAAAAGCGAATTTCCGCCATCGATGATGATGTCGCCCGCTTCAAGGTGCGGAATGAGTTGCTCGATGAACTCATCTACCGCCTTGCCTGCCTTCACCAGCATCATGACCCGCCGGGGCTTCTTCAAGAGCGCAACCATTTCCGCAATCGAATGCGCGCCGATGACTTTCGTTCCTTTGGCTTCGCGGGCAAGAAAGTCATCCACCTTCGAGACCGTGCGGTTAAACGCGACCACGGTGAATCCGTGATCGTTCATGTTCAAAATGAGATTCTGCCCCATCACGGCCAAGCCGATCAGGGCGATGTCAGCGGTCGGTTCCATATGAATTTCCAAGTTCAGGTTCTAATCGGACGCAGCGAACCTTACCGCAGCTTTTCCCGTCCGCCAGCAGTTTCTTTCATCGCCGTGAGGATGCGATTCAGCCCCTTAAATGCCCGACCATGTCCGCGACATCGCTCAGCCGTTTCCCATCCGCTTCGTTCTTAATTGCGATTTGGGGTTGGAAATTGAAAACTCCCTCGCAACCCAAGCGAAACGGTATCTCTGGAGCGAGCCGTCCCGCATGCCTCGCGTCTCTAGATCGCTCCCACCCGCGCACGTCCGTAATCAGTCATCATCGACGAGTGCCACGGCGGATCCCATACCAGTTCCACCTCCACTTGGCCCACCGCCTCGAGGTTCAAGAGTGCCGTTTGCACCCCGCGAATCAGGGTCTCATGCATTGGACACCCAGGCGTGGTGAGGGTCATTTGGACTTTGACCTGATCCCCCGAGATGATCACGCCATAGACGAGCCCCAGATCCACTATATTGCAGCCCAGCTCGGGGTCCTCCACTTGGTGTAGCACCTCGTAAACATCAGCTTCGTCGATCATCGGTGAGCGCATGGGTATGGCAGTTAAGTTTGGGTTGAACCATCGAATCTCGGAGACCACAGGTGGCTCAGGATCATGCCGGCGTTGATCATGTGCAGGACGAGCCCGGCTATGAGCAAGCCCACGCTGGCACGCACGGCTGCCTCGCTCCCGAGCGCCGTGGAAATCGAGACCGCAGCCAAGCCCGGCAACCAAAGCCAATAGATCACCGCCTGCAATCGGGCCGAATACATCTGCGCCAGCGAAGGTACCTTATGTTTTCCCACTTCGTCCCCATAGACCCGGTACCACACCAGGAACGGCAGAATCTTGTAGCTGAAGCCAAGGATCGAAAGTCCGACTACCCCCAAAATGGCCAGTAACCCATAAACCGTCTCAAGCTGGGTCGTCACCAACGTCGCCGGCAAGCCAGGCCAGCACAACACTACCGCCAGCACACATTCCGGCACTAGAAACGCCACGGCGGTGAAAAAATAACGCAGACCCCAATCCACTGCCCGGCGTTTGCGGGCCGTGAAGATCGCCCGGAGTTCCAAAACATAGAGCACGAGTCCCAGGATCACCACCCAAGAAGCACCCAGTTTCCACGGACTTTGCAGCAGGATCGCGGTCGCCAGCGCCGCAAGGCCCGCGTTAAGGAGCCAGATCGAGGCGCGTGCTCTCCGCTGGTTCTGCACGTCGCTGAGAGCGAACATCGGCACCAGCTTGTACGAAACCGTCACGATCATCATCACGAAGAACCCAATCACCCCGACGTGTGCGTGCGCGTGCATCTGCGCCATCGCCCCGAACGGGCTGAAGTTCCAGCACTTGGCCGCCGCGAGATACAGCCCGGCGATTACCGTCAATGAGAGCCACCCCAGGGCGGAAGTGAGTCCGAGCGCAATCAAATCGAACCTAGGCGCCCGCCGTATGGTGCGACCCACGTTGTAGACGAACATGCCGACTCCGCAGGCAAACACGGTCGCAAAGTGACCAACTTGCGTCATATCCCAAACCCAAAACTTCCAGACCATTCCGGCCAAACCTATTACGTGAAACCCGAACTGCCACCGTGCCAGCCGTTCGCTGTAGAGACTGGTTTCCAGTGCAACCGGCACCAACTGGTACATCGCCCCCATGATGACTGAGCATACGAACCCGAGCGTGAATAAATGGGTGACCGCTACAACGTATTGGTTGTAGTGGTAGGTGGCCAGAATGTCGGGTCGAAGCGCCAGCCAGCACACTCCCAATACCAACGCCGCCATGCCGGTAACGGCGAAGCGCAGGGGCACGTCCGTTGAGGGCGCATGCACCATTGGAGCAGCCGCCTTGGTCGAAGCCACTGACCGAGTCCTGGCGGTACCTTGCTGGCCTGCCGGAACGTTGGGGCGTTGGCTCTGATCCATCACCCCAGTCCTAGCGGATTCTCTTCGGTTCATTTCTCGCTGAATTCAGGTAGCTCCCGGCACGCGCTCTATGTTCGACGCCGGCTCACCGCGCGGTTCAGGCCTTGGGACCGCTGTGGATGCGGGTAACAAAACCGCCGTCAGCCGCCTCCTCGGTTGTACCCTCGAATCCTCGCGATTGGAGTTGGGCATAAAGGTGCATCGGGCGGCGATCGGTTTGAGCTCGTAGCTCGCCGCCCGGGTGTAGTTGCGAGAGGGCCTCCAAGATTCGAACCAACGGCTGGGGAGGCTCAAGACCGCGCAGGTCTAGAACAATAGGCTCAGGGCTGTTACTCATACCGGATTCAAGCTAACGCACCTCCGTTTCCCGTGCTTTGATGTGGATCAACCCCTCTCAAAATGCCCTCCCCACGGCTCCGGCTCTGGCCTTCACGCCCCTTCATCGCCCGAAGTCCAGCAAACCCCGGCCGGTGCGCGGCATTTATGCCGCTTCACCCCCAGAAGTCCACCAAGCCCCAGCACATCCCGACCGGTGCGCGGCATTCATGCCACCTCACCTCCAGAAGTCCACCAAGCCCCAGCACACTCCGTCCGGTGCGCGGCATTTATGCTGCCTCACCCCCAGAAGTCCATCAAGCCCCAGCAAACCCAACGCCCTAGGCCTTCAACCGCTGAGCCCTGCTTCAGCCCTGCTTCTCTGCAGTAGGCGCCGCCGGAACCGCCGGCTCGCTCGTCGTTGCTGGCGCCTCCGTAGGCGTCCCAACTGCCGCAGCAGGCGTCTCGACCCTCGCCGCCTCCGGTCCGCTCGCCGCGGCCGCAGATTCAGGGGCTGTGCTCGCCGGTGCTTCCACCTGCGCTTGTGGCGCCTCCTCTGCGTGCGCGCCGTCCTGCGACGGGCTTTCGTGTGTTACCTCGCCCGAAACGTCCTCTGCGGGAGCCTGTTCGGTCGCGGTCGCGCCTGTCTGGGCAGCAGCCGCAGCAGGGGGGCGAGGCGCGGGCACGGGTTTAGGCAGGGGTTTCTTCGCGAGTTCCATCCGGCCATCGCTGAATTCGATGACATGGCCCTGATGGATCAGCCAATGAAGATCCGTGATCACCGCCGTTTGTTCCGGAGTCGGCGGGGGCGCTTGGGGTTCGGCTGGAGCGGCAGCCGCTGGGGCTGGCGCTGGCGCGGAACCTTCTGTCGGAGCCGCAGTTGGAGCAGCGGCGGGTGCGGGTGGCGCTGCCGGGACAGGGATCGCCGGCTTCCGGGGCGCGGGCGGCGTCGGGGCCAGTGCCTCTACCAGCCGTCGTCGGGTGCAATTGGGGACTTCGCGCACGAAATCGACGATCCTCCTCACCCCATCGGATACCACGGTGGTCTCCAAATCCAAGTACCGCGGACGGGCGACACAAACGTGAGTTACAGTCCGGTTTACCTTGAAGAACTGCAAACCGTGGGAAGCAAATTGCTGGCTCAGCAGAGTCGCCAACCGCAGCGGGAACCGCCGTTGGTCATCTAACGCCCGTCGCAAGAGCGCCTGCAGGGCAGGGGACATCGGTGCCTTCTGCGGGCCTGCCGGCACGGAGAATGTATCAACCGACCGAACCAAATTGGCGAGGTGGACCTCCCGGAAGTGCTTTTCCACCTCGTCGCGAGTCCCAAGTTTGAGCGCTTCGGGCACGTTGAGACAAACATAAGCCGTTTTCCAGCTTTGGTCCTCGACCCATTTCTTCACGATCGCTTCGTCCCGAACAATCTTGACCCGAGATTTGAAAGCCTCGAACGGCATTCGCGAAAAACGGTCGGTGTGCAGTTTGCGTAGTTTGTCCTGGTAATCGTGGAGGTTAGGCGGCCCTAGGATGGTGCCGCTCAAACCGCATTGAGCCACAAACGTGTAGGTCCCTTTCGGCGGCTCCGTGGCCTCCTTCTCAGCTTGATAAAATGTTCCGAAATGCTGGCGCAAAACGTGCCCCACCACCTCGTCTTCACTCAGCCACAACGACTCGTCCAGAGAGCAGACCAGCAACGGTTGGATGGGCTTGCCCTCGGCGTTCTTCTCCACGCTTAGCGTGGCTTGGAAACGTTCCGGTTTCTTAAGAACCAGGGCGGCGATATCGAACAGCGCGTAAGCGCGGCCAGTAAGCTTGATCTGCCGCGCCAACGACTCGACACCCTTTTCGTCCGGGGTGAAATTGACGTTAACCTCCGGCAGCGGTGCGGCTGGCTCAGGCCTCGCGTCCCGGCGATCATCCTGGCGCGGCGCTCCCCCGCGATCCGGCCTCCCGCCCTCACGACGAGGGCCACCTTGACCGAACCCACCCGGGCGGCCTCCGCCTTCTCGACGAGGCCCGCCCGGGCCTCCTGGCCGGCCGCCACCGTCGCGCCGAGGGCCAGGGCGCCCTGGCCGATCGCCGCGCCGCTCGAAACGCTCGCCGCCTGTATCTCCTTCAAATTTGGCGTAGCGGTTCTCCGCCGCAGGCTGGCGTGCCCAGGCGGGAAGCAACTGCAAATCTAGGTCCAGTTCGAAATCTGAGGACGGTGTACTCATTAAATTCTGCTTTTTTGGGAGAGCCTTGAACCGCTTCAAGCTCATCAATCATCCAAGAATGGGGCTCCCGACGGGGGAATGCAAGCACCGGCTTAGCTGGTTGAAGCCCCCAAAGAATGCCCTAATCTGCCCCAAACAGTCGCCAAACTCCTGAAGCACGCAACCACCACTGCACCTTCACGCCGCCGATAATCGTAATCGTAATCCGGATCTGCTCCCAATCCCTGGCCCGGCAATCCACCGTGTGGCCAGAGGCTTCGAAAGGGCTATTCCGTCGCCGATCTCAGGCTCGAATAACTACGTGGCCGATTTCGTCCGCGGCCTTTAACGAGCAGCAGCCCGGAATACTTTCGGCAACGTCGGGCTACAACCGGGATGCGCCACCGTCCAACCCTCGTCCTTACTTGGCTTCTCGGTAGTTGCGAAACGAAGCCTTCGCCACGACCCGCGGTTCGTGCGAGGTGAGCGCGGGACCAGCATAGACCTTGCTGGCTAGAGCCAAAGATTGCACCGCGTACAACCTCCAGGCTCTCCCGTCCGTCGAGGCAAATGCTGAAAACCGATCTCCCCGGCGTTCGACGCGCAGCCAGGAATTGGGGAAGGCCGCGGGAAACTCCGGCGGGGCAGGGGGCCTCTTGGTCGGATAAATCGCCTGGCAATCTCCCCCCGCCTTTGCTCGAAACTGCATCTCGTACGCTCCCAAATTATTGTTTCGTGGCGCGTCGCTGCCAAATACCAGGAACATCAGGTGCGGGCTGTCGGCGTTCAGATTCTCTCGAATCATGAGGCCGGCCTTCGAGTAAAGGTGGGCTGGCGTAAAGCTCTCGACGCGGACAGCAATGTCGAAGTCTCCGGAAATCGGTTTTTGAACGAAATGGAACTGGTCCGATTTCTCCCAGATATCAGCCCCGCCCGCGATGATGTCCCAGCCACCATTGACCGGGCGGGCAGTGCCGTGCAATTCCGGCGAGCCAATATCGAGATCCACAAAGCCTGTCGGCCCTTGGGCATGCAAGCCATGCTGGCCCGTCGCCTTACCTGATTCCGACTGTCCATTCATAAGGTTCGAAAACGCTTTGGCAAAAAGTCACCTTAATCGTCAGCCCTCGGTCCCAACAAGTCTCATCTCACGATCAACAATTCCATGAACCCAGTCTCTCCCCAAAAAGACTGCCCCTCCTACTCGTAATCCTTATCGTAATCTTTCTCCTAATCCCTGTCCTTTACTCCGCAATGCGAATGACAATCTTGCCGAAATGCGCCCCGCTTTTCATGTGATCCAGCCCCTCATGCAGCTTGTCGAAGGCGAACGTCTGGTCAATCACCGGTTTCAGCCCAGCCACAGCAATGGCGCGGTTCATATCTTCGAACATCTCGCGCGATCCAACAAAGATACCCTGCACGTGAAGGCTCTTCATCAGCACCTTCAACGGATTCATTCCTTCACCTTGGGCCAGCACGCCAATCACGGACACTAGGCCCCCGACCCGAGTGGCATTACATGATCGCGCCAAAGTTCCCGCGCCCCCGACCTCGATGACCTGATCCACCCCGGCACCTCCCGTGAGCCGCAGCACTTCGGCGTCCCAGTTCGGTATGGTTTTGTAGTTGATCGCCTCATCCGCGCCAAGTTTGCGGACGCGCGCAAGCTTCTCGTCGCTGCCGGAAGTAGCGATGACTCTTGCGCCGTGCAGCTTCGCGAACTGGATGGCGAAGACCGAAACGCCGCCCGTCCCCAGTGTCAGGACGGTGTCGCCTGCCTTCACCTTTCCCACGTTCACCAACGCGTTCCACGCGGTGACGGCCGCACACGGAAACGTCGCCGCTTCTTCATAGGAAAGATGGTCTGGAATCCGCACCAGCGCACCCTCTGGGAACGCGCCGTATTCGCGCAGCGTACCGTCAAAGTTGCCTCCGCCACCGAGCGCTGTCCCTTGCTTGTACGGCGTGAGCGGGCCTTCGAGCCAGCCCTGCATGAAGATCGGGCATACACGGTCGCCGGCCTTCCACCGCGTCACCCCTTCGCCCACCGTAACGACTTCACCCGCGCCGTCCGAGCCGGGAACGGCCGGAAGGCGTGGCTTCGGGTTGTAAACGCCCCAGGCAAACAACAGATCGCGATAATTCAGCGAAGCCGCGTGGAACCTCACCACCACTTCCCCCGCCGCCGGGCGCGGCAGCGGGCGCTCCACCACCGCTAAGTTCTCCAGGCCAAGTTTGGAATATTCGTAGGTTTTCATTGCCGATAAGAAAGATGCTGAAGACCGCCCCAAAGCGCAACTGTCAGCACCATTCCCCAGGATCCCGCGCGGCGTGCTCGTTACCCGCTGAAACTGGGCCTTCTCGACCGCCCCTCGCCCTTGCTCAACCGCAGGCCGCTCTCCTGCAAACCCTCAAAGCCCACTTGCGGCGAGATGCGCATACGGCGGACCAGTGCGGAGCCTCAAATCCTCGATGGGCCGGCCAATCGTGAAGTGGTAGAGGCTCTGCCAATCCTGACTGCTCAGACCGAGCCCGCGATGAAACACCTCATCGAAATAGCAGCCAATGCCCGTGCCCCGAACCCCGGCAGCCTCAGCCGCCAGATACAGGGCTTGGCCGATCATGCCGGCTTCCCAGAACAATTCCCGGTAAGCCGACGCGCCTCGCTCCCGCAGGACCGGCTCGAACTTCGCCACCATCCCAAGGCTGAATGCACCGTCGGCGGCGATGTCCTGGTGGCAGCAGACCGTTCGCGCAAAATCACGGAGATCGCCACGGCCCAGCCGATACAGCGGGGTTGTCATGACTGAATCCACCGCGGGTTCCCAATTGAGCTTGGCGCCAAAACTCCGCCGCAACCCATCCTCATCGGCGGGATGACGCAGCCAGAGGTACAAACCCGGATCCAGCCCAGTGACTCGGTGCACCATCAACAAGAGGTGCACTCGCGGTGCAAACGGCCACGCGTCGAACGGGGGTGTGGAGGTCCGCGCCAAGGTTGTGTCCAGAATCGCCAAAAACGTCTCCCGCCCGATGCTGCTGACACCGTCGAATTCCACGGCGCTGCGCCGCTGGCGAATCAATTCGCCGGCAGAGAGCCTACAGGCGGGCGGTGACGGTGGTGGCCACGTGCTCGTCTTCTCGGAACTGGGCTTCGTCCCCACTGACTTTCGTTCCGAGGCCGCAATCGCTTCATCAATCGCCGGCCAGTCGACGTGGAGTTCGCTCAACCGATTCGCGCGCCCAAACCATTCGACCTCCGTCTCCCCGGCCGGAGATCCGGCGCTTGCTCCAGTTTCAGTTGCGATCACCCTGACCAGCAACTCCGGAGTCTCCCGTTCCGCGTTTGCAAAATCTTCCGCGCGGTCCAGCCCGAGCAACCGCGCAATCTGCGCTTCGTTCCATTCCGGCAAAAGCTGCACTCGCCACCCCAGCGTCGCGGCCGCAAAACTCAGCGCCCCGAGCGCGTGCCCCGTGTCATGCTGGCAATACCGGAAGGCCCGTTCTCCGTATTTCCAGGCCTCGCGCCATGTTATCGAACTCAGCCCAACAAAGAATTCGGCTGCGTCCGGCTTCTCGCCCTCCCGCCAGCGCGCCCGCTGCTCCAATTCGTGATGCAGTGGCGCGTAGTGATAAACACCCGCGCCACCCGGCAATCCTGGCAGGCCGGGAAGAATCGCGTAGGCCTCGGTTGGATGAAGGTTGCCGCTCGAAGGGTTCATCCGCAGATACCAACTCGAACTCGCAATCTCCTTTCGCGCGGAAAGCCCCAACGACAGCTCGAAGAACAAGCCGATCCGCTCCAGTGTAATGGGTCGCGAAGTTACCCTCGCCGCGCCGAACAACGCCGCCGCCGGCGGCGTTTCGTCCCGGCTTGCCAATGGCAATCGGATCGCTGGCGCTCCGCTGAATCGCCGGAATGGGTCCGGCTGGTTCGCCCAGTCCAGGCCGCCCGGTCCGCGGGCGTAACGCTCGGGATGATGCTTGGTCCGGTCGTGATAGGCGATGATCTCTCCCGTTGCATCCTGATCCGGCGGGTTGTTGAGTGGGGTCGATTTCAAGACAGTATCACCAACTCCCGCCTCGTGCGGGTTTGGTGGTCAGGTTGGTGAAGTTAGGTGCGATCAACGCCTCTTCTTTGCTTTCGACGGCGTCGGATCGTCCTCTTGGTTCTCCCTGGCCGTGGCGATCATCTCCTCTATCCCCTCCTTGATCTCGTTGACCTGAGGATGCACTTCCTTGATCAGGTCGTGTTCGATCCTGGACAGTTTCTCAATGCGTTTGCCCTGCTCGGTAAGCTGTTTCAGAAGATCATTCTGCTTGGTTGAAATCCGATGCATCCACCAAAAACAAGCCGCCCAGCAGCCGGTGCCAACGATCGTCATCCAGAATGCGATAAGATTCCTGTCCATAACCAGACACGTTACTCCTGCGCCTGCCTCCAGGCAAACGACCTCGTCTCGCCGAAGCCACAGCGAATGCGCACCTCCCAGGGTGCGCGACCTTCAGGTCGCCTGACCATAATGGTCCCCGCAACCCAAGCGACCCCGATCACCCCCAGAGCCCCCGGCGCGCGGCCGTCCTCGGCCACAGAAACGCAGGAGCACCCGAGCCCGTTGTACAATCTCCCGAGGCTCGAGACAGTTGCTCGTCTGCCCGTGGAGCGCGACCTTAAGGTCGCCTCACCACAATGGTCCTCGCAACCTAAGCGACTCCGAACGCCCTTCGACCCCCCCCGCGTGCGGCCGTCCTCGGCCGCAGAAACGCAGGAGCACCCGAGCGCGTTGCACAATCTCCCGAGCCCCGGCACGCTCGGGAATCCGCCTGTGGTGCGCGACCTTAAGGTCGCCTCACCATAATGGTCCCCACAACCTAAGCGACTCCGAACGCCCTTCGAACCCC
>Ga0265329_10001383_pt1 | contig 11760 bp, 5 predicted proteins | sample 41627metaG_FD_202091 | JGI IMG/M metagenome (GOLD analysis project Ga0265329, IMG submission 202091) | Rhizosphere microbial communities from Carex aquatilis grown in University of Washington, Seatle, WA, United States - 4-16-27 metaG | ecosystem: Host-associated > Plants > Roots > Rhizosphere >...
TCCATCGCCTCTGACCGCTGCCTTCTGCACAGAACCCTCGGAAGGGGATCTATGCGGACGGGGATATGCACATGACCCTCGGACGGGGATCTCCGGGGATCTCCATGACCCTCGGACGGGGATCTCACCCTCTGACGGGGGTCTCTGGAGGAAAGCATCCACCCCGTCCATGGTCCCCCACGAGCGATGGGGAGTCCCAAACCCTCGGCTATGCCCCCTTGGAGTACCAAACGAAGCCCTGGCCCAAAGAGGCCCTACCAGACGGATGGTGCCCGTTCTCTTGCGGAGCACATGTACTCTTCAACATCGTTGCGAATGGAATCGCCGAATGCTTTGCCAAGAGCCGGTTGCTCGATGGCAATCGCCAAATAGAGAATTCGCTACCTCGATCTGGCATCGCCGTTTTCGTGCACACGAGGGAAATGGCCGCCCGATGCAGGAATCTGGGCGGGATGGATTGGTGTGTCCTTGACATCTCCTTTTCCAGACGGACGGGGATCTGGGGATCTACCCTAGCTTGGCCCGCCTGCGTGCCAGCGTGGGCGCTCACCGGGGGGCGGACTGGCGGATGGACACGTCTTGCCTATCTGTTGCGTGTTTCCTGCACATGACCCTCGGACGGGGATCTTCGGGGTGGGGAAAGAATGCGCGCCACGTGAACGTGTACCGGCCAGCTGACAATCGGAACGAGGGTGTCTCCTACGAATCTCGGTGCAAGGATTACCTCACTGACGCCAGGGCCGTACCATGGGCCGATGACTGGAGGATCTATTCTGACCGCCAGACAGCCTGGGTTGTCCCCCACCTTCACCCTCCGGGTCTGCCAACAGCGACGTGGATTGCGAAGGCCATGTCCCTCCATTGCCGACAGGAAGAAATCGGGCTTCATATTGTCGCCCGGTAAAATGGCTTACAGACCGCTGCCACCATCTGTTCTTGTTCGTCGTCGAGCACGATGATGTCCAGAAACTGATCACGGCCAAAGAGATGAGCAAACGACCTGGCCGAAATCTGTACCCATTGGTCAACATTGTCCAGGACCCCGAGACATAGAACCACGCAGGTAGTCCCGGGATCATAGTAATCCGCTGCTACGAGATAGGCTGACCTGACCGAGGAAGATCTCCCATATTCGATCGACAATCTCGTCTTCAACCCTCGCTCAGGTTCTCCAATTTGCTCGCACAAGAACCGAAGTCTTCGTTCAACGTTTCTGGACATCAGGCCTCACTAGAACGGGGGATTTGGAAAAACGAAGCTTACTAGTTTCAGCGACAGAAATGGATTCGTTCTGATCCCCTTCCGGGGGTACTTTTCGCGCAACTTTCTTCCGGCTTTTCCCGAAAACCCATGCATGACCCTCCCTCGCCAGGTCGTGCCCGGTCGTGACTACATGATTACGCGCCGCTGTTCCGAGCGGCGCTTCTTCCTGCGCCCCGACGACGACACCAACAACGCCTTCACCTACTGCCTGGCCTTGGCCGCCAAGCGCGCGAAGGTGGAGGTCACCTTCTCGGTTGCTCTCTCGAACCACCACCACAGCGGCATCCACGACCCCGACGGCAACTTCCCCATCTTCACCGAGCACTTTCACGGCCTGCTTGCTCGCTGCCAGAACGCCCACCTTGGCCGTTTCGAGGGCTTCTGGTCATCTGAGCCGACCTCCGTCGTTCATCTGGTCGAGCCCAATGACATCCTCGACAAGATGACCTATGCCTTTACCAATCCTACCGCCGCAGATCTGGTCGACACCGTCGAGGAATGGCCCGGCGTCACCACCTTCCAGGCCACCATCTCTGGCAATCACCTCACCGCGACACGACCGAAACACTTCTTCCGCGACGACGGCGACATGCCCGAAGTCGTCAGCCTCACTATCGCCCGGCCGCACGGCTTCCAGAACCTCGGACAGGGCGAGTGGGCCAGCCTGGTCACCGAGCGCGTTCGCGCCAAGGAAGCAGACCACCGCCAGCGTCGCGCCGCCAAGGGCATCACGGTGCTCGGACGAGCCCGAATCCTTGGGCAGAATCCATTTCACTGTCCCCCCGGCCGCGCCCCACGATTCCAGATGAGCCCCCGCGTGGCCGCGAAGAACAAGTGGGCACGAATCGAGGCGCTCCTGCGCAACCGGGGATTCATCGAGAAGTACCGTGATGCGTTCCAGAACCACATGGCCGGGTTGGCAGGCGTCTTGTTCCCGTTCGGAACCTTCTGGATGCGCAAGTTCGGAAAAGTTGCCTGTGAGACCGCCGAAGCAGTTGGGCAAGCTTTCCTCGACCCGGCTATGGATCCTTCTCCAGCATAGCTGGGCGCCGTCGGATCGAATGAAAGGCGAGTGACCGCCACCTCAGGCGCGTTGGGGGACGACTGTTCGCTCTCAAAGTCGCGGCACCGTCGAGCCATTTGCAGGTTCAAAATTGCACGGTGGAAACCCGGCTTCTTGATCTTCATGGCCTCGCCAGGGCAACAGGACGGCATCTTCGCGGCAGTCTTGCCTATCTGTTGCGTGTTTCCTGCACATGACCCTCGGACGGGGATATGCACATGACCCTCGGACGGGGATCTCTGCTGGTGCGAGCCTCGGACGGGGATCTCTGGGTGTGGCGGTCTCACTTCGATGTTTGTGACTTCAGAGCAGGCGCAATAGGGACATAGCTCCGGGCGGCTCGGTCAAATTCTACGATCCATCTTCCATCGACCATTTGAGCAAATCCGTACTCCGGTGGACAACCGGAATCAGCTACGCGGTTCCGTGGTAACCGCCATGTAGGCACCAGTCGTGCCCAGAACGCGAACCTAACCGTAGCCGGTTTCTCGATGGGGTAGAAGGTGATGTCTAGCTTCCACAGCCCACTTCCCTTCGGTTGCTTCTCTACCTTCGGGCCTTCTTGAAGGAGAACATCTGACCAGCCGCAGACTGACTCGGCAGAATTCCGACTCTCTCTCTCCCCAGGAAACGGTTCCACCTGTTTGACACCGTTCACATCCCATCGCACGCCTACGTTCACCAAAAGGCGTCCTTCGAGCTTGGCCCACTTCCCGATGCATTCAGATTGGAGCATGCAATAGGTCGGTGCCTTGGTTCTCCTAGTCTCGAGAACTGCCCGAAGCAGACCACATTTCGCCCCTTGCCCCAGCCGAGACCAAGCAGTTTCGCCAGCCGGGCTACCCGAGACAACATTGGCAGAATTCGACTGGGCAAGCAGACCAGCCATTACAAGTATCGTCGTCAGCATGGCCACCTCCTAGTATTTCGGTCGGAAGAACACATTGGTCACCTGGCCTGACAACGTCTGTGCATTAAAGTCGACGTACTGGTTCAGCAGAGTCATGGAACCATTGAACACTATTCCAGTGCTGTTCATCCTAGCCTCTGCAGCGACCGAGGCGGACACGCATCCGATGATGTCGACTCTCCTCACCGATGCCGGCAGCGCATGCGCAAAGTCGTTGCCCTCAATGGCATCACCTCCGGGCATCAGCCAACCAGTGTTTCCTTCACCCACCGAGTGTCCGACGTAGACAACATTCCTGTAGTTGCCACCGCCGAGAGCAGCTTTCACGTCGTCAATGTCGTTGATTGGGGTCACCTGAGAGGCGGAAAGTCCCAAATCTCTCCTCACGGCCCGGGCGAGGGCGCGCTCATAGGAGCCCCGGTTCTCGTCTGTTAGCCTCCAAACCACATCGCCGTCTTCCTCCATCCCTCCAGGCTCGCCGTACAAAACTATGGTTCTGCCACCTGCGCCTGGTTTTAGCGCCAGCTTGTAGTCGCTTCGAGATGGGCCGTCTGCAAGTAACTCGCCCTCAATTCCACCCCCCTGCTGTCCCCCTCCGGTCTGTGCACTCGACGCCCCTGCCCCAGCTTCATCAAATGAGCCAACATTCGCCCCGACGGCATTGTTTGCGGAACTTCCAGCCCAACCATAACTTCCATAGGGCAAGCCTGTCGAGTTACCTACGTAGCCACAAGCATAGTTCGTGCAATCCATGTGGGTCCCTGGCGGGGCGTTGCTCCCGTCGGATCCGTACGCATCCTCCGGGCCAAACCCACTCGGGTCCACAAACCGCATCGGGCTGTTGTCCGCGTAGCTGTACCGATTCCACGATTGCGAAGGCGAGCGCATGGACACCAGCGGATCTGGCGTCAGGAACCGTGCGAGCGCGGGATCGTAGATCCTCCCGTTCATATTCACCAGACCGAGGTCGTCGTCCTCCTCCTGGCCGGTAAAGCCCAACCTGACCCTGGGCGACAGGGAGATCGGACTGGGCGGCGGCGTAGTCCCGATTCGGCTTCCGTAGGGGTCAAACCGCATGTCTTGCCCGTCCCCATCCCCGGCAACCTCGGTCACCGAGGCGAGGTGATCGCGCATCAGGTAGTCGATCTTCTCGTCGCCGCCAGTGCCGTCCACCACGATTTGGGCTTTCACCTCGCCGTCGGCCATCACGTACATGACGTGGGACTCGGTTCCGTCGGTTGTGTTGACTCGTTTCTCGTAGAGGGACCCAACATAGGTGGTCGATCCACCGGGTCCCGACTTCGTGGCGCGCCGATGGGTTGCATCGTAGCCGAACTGCCACCCTACGCTGTCGCGGGTAACCGTCGTGAGCAGACCGAATTCCGTGTACGAGACCGCGCGCCCATCAGCCCCGGCCGTCTGCTGGCCACGGGTATCGTAGGCGTAGCATTGGGTTGTTCCACCCGAAGTCACCGTGGTTACGGAGTGCGGACCGGCCGCGTTTCCGCAAGCAGCCGTGAGGCCCATTTGGAACGTCTTAACACCTTGTGATGTTCCATCCACCGTCTCCTCTCTGTTCTGCAAGTTACCGATGGAATCATAGCCGTACGTGACCTGCCAGTTCGAGGTTCCTCCCGTCGATTGCCACTTGGTGAGGCGCCCCATCTCGTCATGGGTAAAGGTTTCTCCCTGGCCCGACAGATATTGCTGTCGGGTCAAGAGATACCCCCTTGCGTCGTAGGTATACCCGATGGTCGTTCCAGGATCGGTTGCCGACTTTCGGGTATTTCTGCTCGTCAGCAAACCGCGAGGATCGTCGTAGGCACTGTGCTGCTCGGAACCGTCGCCGAACGACTCGCTTAGCAGTCGGCCATCGAGGTTCCGCGCTTCCGCCGTCCACAGCGTCTTTTCCGGTCCGGTGGGGTCACCCAGGCTGACGGTGGATTGCATGCCTGTCTTTGCATCGTAACCGTAGTAGACGGCCCGGCGGTGTCCCGCCACCTCGGGGTAAGAAATTCCGTTCAAGCGCCCGTAGCGGTCGTGCGCGTAGTCCACGCGGTAGGGATCGGCGCCGAAGCGCCAGGTTTCGCCAGACGGGCGACCCGCACTGTCGTAGTCGAACTCCGTGGTCACGCCGTCCATGCTGGTGCGAGATGAAACCTTGCCGATACCGTTCGCGGACGCATCCCAAATCGTCGTGTTGGTTCCGGCACTGGTGGTCTCGCTGGTCATCCGGCCCAAAACGTCGTAGGAGCGGCTCACCCAGCCACCATCCTGGTAGGTTTCCTTCGTCAACTCGTCCAAAGTATCGTATTCGGACGTCGTGGTACCCGTGTCGCCATCCGTGACATGTCTTCTCCGACCACGCACGTCGTAGTCCATGACCGTCTCATTGTTTTGGTCGTCGACGACTTTGCCGAGTTGCCCGAAGGGACGGTAGAAGAACTGGGTCGTCACGGTCTTCGTCTCGTTCGATCCGCCGGTACCCTTGACGGTTACCTTTTCGGTCGCGCTGACCACGCGCCCGCCGCCGTTCACCGTGGTTGTGGTCGTGTTGTCTGGGCCAGCGCCAAGCCCACTCTCGATGGCGGTCGTGTTAAGAGCGTCGTAGGTCCACGACTTGCTCGATGTGACCGTTCCGGCACTCCCCGACACGAACTGCTGCGATGTGGGGCGCCCAACGCTGTCGTATGCAGAATTGAGGTGGGGCAGACTCTGCTCCGTGCCCTTTTTCGAGCTTGGATAGGGGCGCCACTTGGCGGCCTCTCGACCGTACTTGTCGTACTGGATCAGCGTCTGATACGGGGCACCCTTCTCATCCTCCTTGACTACTGACACGAGCCTGTCAGCCGAGTCGTAGTACGATGCGCTCGAAACGCCATTCTGCGTGACCACGACCGAATGGGTGGCGGTCGAGGTCGGCGTCGCCTGGTCTGCTGCGTAGTAGCCCACTTGCTTGAGGGCGCCATCGGGCGTGGTTTCCGAGCGCAGTCGACCGAACCCGTCATACTTGCGCCGCGTTTCGAGCCCGTTGCTATCGGTCTCGGACACCAGCACCCCCAGCCACGGATGGTAGACTTGCCTCGTTGTCTGCAAAAGCGAATTCATGATCAGTGACGGGAATATCCCACTCACCGGATCGAATTCCAGAACCTGGGTGTATGCCGCTGCTTTTGGCCTGTGCGAATCCGGATCGAGAACAGCGTCCTGGGTCTGCACAACCTGCCCCGCCTGGTTTCTGAATAGAAGAGTCATCTTCCAGACGCTCGGGTCGACACTGTCAGGCTCAATGGTCGTACTCTTCAAGGCGTTTGTAGTCAGATCGTACTCATAGCCCTTGACCCGCGAACCGAGGCCATAGATTGAGTCGATCTGCGATTGACTGGTCTCCTTCTGCAGACGTCCGCCCAACCAATTGTCTGTATCGTCTGCATAGTATACCGGTGTCCAAGAATCGGTGTCGCTGACAATCTGGTCGCCTGACAATTTCGTCACCAGGCGGTATGTCACGTAGCCGAAATCGTGGTTATACGTGCGGGTATCGGTGCTTTCTCTGACGACCTGATCCATTGGTGGGGGTTCTCCCCCGCCCGGAATAGGCGGCGTCACCTGAATACCCATAGTCTCAACTGTCGTGATCGAATCGTTAAACACTCCGACGCGCGGCCACGCCTGTCCGGCCGCGTCTGTGTAGCTTTCATCCACGACATCGTAGGTGAACGTTGTCGTTCGGTCGAGGCTAACGATTGGCGGAGTCAGAAGCTCGAAGCTCTCGATCTTCTGGACCGGACGTCCGATCTTTGGGTAGGTTCTAACATACTTACCATTAATCAGGTTCTGCGACGGATCGAGATCATACTCTGTGACGGTTTCAATTCGCCCCGTACCAATTGCCCCGTCTATCACCACATGCGTGTCCATGCCGAGCCAACCAATTCCTGTTACGTCCGCTCTCGCACCCACATACTGGTGCGTTAACTGTCTTGGGGTTGAAGTCCCCAGGTCAAACGTGTGGGAGGCAACAAGCCAGCGTCCCTTTTGATTACAAATCTGCGGATAGGTGCAATCGATACGAGTGTATACCGTCGAGTCGGACATCGGCGCATATGTCACGTCCACGGTCGCGCCATACCCATCGCGCACATTCTTCAAGAGACCTGGGGGCTCACCCTGACGTTGGTAGAGGACGATTTGTCCGTCCGTGCCCGTTCCCTCGTACTGTATAAAGTCGGCAAGGCCATCCCCGTTGGCATCCATGATTTGTGACCCATCGACGAAACAGCCGTTGTTGTTGACTACCCCTACATCATAGCTTGTGGCGGCCGGCACAAGGCTGACAGAACCGTTTCGGTCATTGTCTGCCTTTAGAGTAATAATCTTGCTCCGCCGGGTCGCAGCGCAGTCCGTGCTGTCACTTCCACGAGCGCCAGTTCCCAGGTATAAGACATCGGCCCTGCCATCAAGGTTGACGTCCACTATCCTGAATCCCGGGTCGATGGTCTGCCCCGACTGCCCAAACTGGGAACCGCTGTCCAGATTGGCCGCTCTCGGCGGGAGGAATCCACGACCCGTGTTAATCGCGAGTCGTACATCTCCGCCGTTGTTCGGGATCTCTATGGCATCCGGCAGTCCGTCGCCGTTCAAATCTGCAAATTGATAACGCACGGCTCCCGGTGTTTTGTCGCCACCCTTGAGTGTTGAATTGACCACATCCGAAGTCGGGCCCGACTTCTTCCTCATAAACGTCGATGGTTGGCCGTTCGCTGCTGTCAGTGCTCGGTCCCAGAAGAGAAACTGCGCCTTGCCGCTGCCCTCAAAGTCGCCTATGTATGCATTCACCCTATCCCAAGGGAGAACGCTGTCATAGAACCCAGCATAGAACAAGACAGACTCCGCTGTGCCGCCTTTCGCCCAGCCCCAACGGGAGGGCCTACCGCCGAATCCCCCAAATGGACCAACGAAATCCGAGATCCCGTCCCCGTCAAAGTCGCCGACGTACGGTTGGACCCCAGGGCCAGTGTCACCGTCCGCAAGGCACATGGATCGAGTGCATGTCCCAGCTCCCAAGCAGTAGCATTGGTTGCCTGTGTTGAAATCGCTAATTCCATCGCCGTTCACGTCGACTATGTTAGTCGCCATGTACCCGAGTTGAGCGAGTGGACCGCCTCCTGAAAATGGCGGTTGAGTCCCGGACGGATTTGCTTGCGAGTAAGAATATACGGGGATGAAGATAGGTGGATTTCCTGGATAGGACTCAGGATGAGCGGTCACCAGGTCGTCGCGTCCGTCTCCGTTGAAGTCCCCGACAAGCGCCACATTGCCTACCCCGTGGTCGGGTACACTTGCCAATCCAGTAGGTATTCGCTGATACGTTTCGTCGTTTGTCGACCAGTTAAACACCGTCGGTTGGCTGCAGATCCCGCTGCCGTAGCACTCCTGCACGGTCTTCAGGAGCGCGCTCGTGCGCGCAGCCTGCTGGTATCCCATGCTGTAGTATCTGACCAGAGAAGCCCCCACTGCGGAACCGGCCCCGCCAAACATCTTAATTTTCGAGAGAAGGTGGCCAAGGCGCAACTGGAGGCCACTGACGAAGCTGAACCGCGTGTCCACCCGGGCGTCCGTTCCGTCGTCGGTGGTGTACTCGAAATCGATCTCTCGATCCGCTTGTGCGTGCAGCTTGTTGAACGTGTAGCTGATATACGACGGCCTGAAGTCGGTCCAGCGGTTTGTGGTGTCCGAGCTGTATTGCTGGGAATAGTAGTACTGAACGCGATTGTCGAAGCGATCTCGGGTGGAGGCCAGAGCCCAGCCGTAGCGTACCTTGGTGTCGTAAGTGACGGTGGGATCGTCCGTCGTACCATCCACCACGCTGATGTTGGCAACCCAACCGTCGAGCACCGCGGTCGCCTCGCCGAAGAAATCGTTGGGAACAAATGCCGGGGCTGGATCGTAACCGTAGCTGTGTCGGGTGCCGTCCGGCTGGTACACCACAAACCCCGTTGGCCCAAGAGTGCCGCTATCGTTGCCAACCTGCACGATCTTCATGAAGCGATCGTGCTCGGTCCGGTACTCCGCACCGGCGGCATTGTAGGTTCCATTGACCAGAACCAGGCGCTGGCCATCCAGGCACAAACGGTCGTCGTCATTCCATTGGATAGGCAGGCGTTTTCCATCGCGAGCGTAATCCTGCCGGCATCGCGTAATCTGCGACAGGCCTTGCATCTGCCAGCCGCGACCGAGGAATCCGTCTCCGCCGGTGCTACTGTAGGACAAAGCGAGTTGCGGCTGCATGCCCATCAGCCCCGGCGGCACCCACAGCGGCATCCGGTAGGTCGCGGCGCCGTCGTCGGTAACGCCGAAGCTGCCGCGAATCGTGCCAGAAGTCGGCGTGGTTGGGTCAGCCACGATGCTGTCTGCGTACCCGGCTTGGTAGGACTGCGTGCGGTCGGTGATGAAAGTTCCGCCTCCAGGTAGAGTGATGGTGCCCTTGCTGACCGACGGGCAAGGCGTGCTGTTGGCATTCGCGGTCGCGGTTACGTGCCCGAGCGTCCAGGTGATTTCTTGGCCGGCGTCGAAATCCACCGCCATGGCGGCGCTCTTGGTCCCGGCCTCGAACCAGTCAGGGGCATAGGGATAGATCGCCTTGGCGGGCCCGCCGATGCCCTTGTAACTGTCTAGGGGAATGTTGATGCTAGCCCCGGTGAGATTCTGGTAACCGAAAACGGCGACGAGGGAGCCATCTTCGCGAGTCCCAACACAGGTCACCGTGGGCGTCGCCGAGAGGGAGCATCCGCCGACGGTAGTGGGGGTGTGGACGCACCCTTCCTGCGGGTCGCAATGGTCCAGCGTGCAGGAGTTGCCATCATCACAACTCCCGCTGGGATCCCCGTTTGCCGGATCTGAACAAACAGGTGGCACCGCGCATCCCCCGGCCAGGTGAACGCACCCTTGCTGCGGATCACAGTGGTCCAGCGTGCAGGAATCGCCATCGTTGCAGACTACGCTGGGATCCACTTCCGGTGGATCCGAACAAAGGCGGGTCGCTGGGTCGCATACTCCGGCCTGGTGGCACATGTCCGGAGCCGAACAACCGAACTGGACGCAGTCCTTGTCCCACCCAAAGGGCAAGGCCACGATGACGTTGTCCTGATGGCTCTCGATATCCCGCGCGAAGAAGGTGCCGTAATAGGGGGTATTTTGGGAGGACAAGGAGAGTTTGGCGTTGGGCACCACGATGGTTCCCGTAAACGCCTGCTCCACGGACACGTCTTGCGTCCCAAGACAAATGAGCATGAAATCGCCTTCTGCCCCTCCCTCGTCGACCAACCCGCCCCTGAGGATGACAGCCCCCGTGACGTAGATCGTGATTGGCCCCGCGGTCTTGTCCAGGTGCAGTTCGCTCGCGGATTCCAAATCGAGCGATGTCAAGTAGTACGAGCCGGCCGTCAGTCGTAGCTTGGCCCGTGCCTTGACCATGACGTCCGCGTAGGCGCCAGGAGCGATTGCGCGATCCTGGTCGGGCTCGAGAGACACCGGGCCTTGGGCCGTCGTGGGGGGAAAAACAGTCCAAGAGAACCCCTCGACAGGCGTCAGAGTGGCCTGTTCCTGGACGGTCCCGATGGTCTGGGCTCCGTCCTGCTTGGTGAAGGTACCCCCGGTTTGCACGTCTCCCTGAATCGTTCCCCACGAACGGAGAACAACCGAGGCTACGCTCGTGACTGCGCCAACAGCCGAATAGGCGCCGAGGGTCGTCGCGCCGCTCCCAGCGTTGGAGACAGCTCCGGGAGCCCCGGCCCCGTCGATGACTTCGTCTCGATCGTTCAATTTCAGGTCGCCGTTTGCCCCCAAAACAATCGAATCGCGCGTCGCCCCTATGGGAAGGGGAACGTCGCCAATGGACTCTGCGGCGGCGAAGCCGCGTACCGCAACCCCAGGAACGAACAGGGAGATCTTCGTTCCGGTCACGGTCACGGTGCTGGTCCCGGTCGCCGTGGTTGGTATCGTGACCGTCCCAGTCGCGGTCCCAGTGGTCGTTTGGGTTATCACCTGGGTTCCTGTTGCCGTTGCACTATGGGTGCCCGTGCCAGTGACCGTCGTGGTGCCAGTTCCAGTTCCTGTCCCGGTTCTGGTGCTCGTCGCAGAGCGCGTGGTGGTCGCCGTGCGTGCCGAGGTATAGGTCTGGGTCGTCGTCCTGCTACCCGAGCCAGTGGCCGTGACAACGACAGTCTTGGATGCCGTGTTGGTCTTGGTTCCGGTGGTCGTGATTGTGAATGCGGCCGTTGCCGTCGCCGTTCCAGAAAGGGTCCCGGTGAAGATCTTGGTTCCCGTGGCCGTGCCGACGCCTAAATAGGTCCCGGTCCAGGTCGCGGTTCCCGTTGCAGTCCGACTTGCCGACGCCGTCCCAGTGCTGGTCAAGGTTCCGGTCTTGGTTCCGGAGCGGGTGCCTGTCAGCGACGCGGTCGCGGTATAGGTCTTGGTGCCAGTGGCCGTCTGCGTGTTGGATAGCGTGTCTGTGCCAGTGGTC
>Ga0265329_10001394_pt1 | contig 11703 bp, 12 predicted proteins | sample 41627metaG_FD_202091 | JGI IMG/M metagenome (GOLD analysis project Ga0265329, IMG submission 202091) | Rhizosphere microbial communities from Carex aquatilis grown in University of Washington, Seatle, WA, United States - 4-16-27 metaG | ecosystem: Host-associated > Plants > Roots > Rhizosphere...
CGACCGCCAGCGCATGACCCCGGCCCAGGATCCCAATCAGCCACTGGGCAAGATCCTGCACCTGACGCTGGATGGGAAGCCGGCTCCGGGCAATCCGATGGCAGGGAAGACTGGCGCGGCCACAGTCGATGTCATCGAGCCGCCGAAGGACACCGAGGCAGCCAAGAGCGCACCGGTGGTTCGAACCTACACCTTCCCGGGACCGAATCTGACGCCTGCGGAGACCTGGAGCGTCGGGCACCGCACGCCGTATGGCCTGGCCTTTGCGCCGGACGGCCGGCTGTGGGAACTGGAGCATGGTCCCAGGGGAGGCGACGAGCTGAACCTGATCGAGCCAGGCAAGAATTACGGCTGGCCGTTGGTTTCGTATGCGGTGAACTACGATGGTGTGCCGATCCCCAGTCCCGATACGCGCCCGGACCTGACCAAGCCCGTCATCTACTGGACGCCTGTGATCGCGCCGGGCAACCTGACCTTTTATACGGGCAAGTTGTTTCGCAAGTGGCGGGCCCCGCTGATCAGCAGATTGATGGGACATTGGCAGGGCTCCGCGCTGGTCAGCGGCATGGCGACCAAGACTCTCAGTCGCATCACCTTCGATGGCAAGGGAGGTGCCACGCCGGCCGAGCGCTGGGACGTCGGCCATCGTATTCGCGACGTGGAAGTGGCCCCCGATGGCGCATTGTGGATGATCGAAGACGCCAATCCCGGGACCCTCTGGCGAGTCACTCCAAAGTAGCGAGCGTCACGGCGTGGGGCCGCATTCGTCGAAGCGCGATCAGCAATAGCAAGCCGCCGCCGAGCAGACCGGAGCTGGCCGGCAGCGGAACGACCGTCGGGATGTCAAAGTCCACGGTCGTGGTCACTGGAGCGCTGTAGGTGTTGCCGACATTGGTGAGGCCCACGACATAGGGATCGCAGCTGATGACCTTGTTGCTGCAGACAGGGGTGCCTCCATAGAGGAAGTTCAAGCTCACTCCGGTTTGCCCGAAGCCGCCGGACACGAGTGTTTCCACGAGCGGCGTGCCGCTGGTCGGCGTCAGGGTCAGGACCATGCTGGTCGTGGGCGGCAGCGACAGGTAGTTGAAGTACTCGTTGTTCGGAGCCGTCGGGCTGGAGGAGATTCCGACCGGTACGCCAGTACCGTTGGCATAGCTGGTCAGGAATGAATAGCTCCCGCCGGCCAGTCCGCCAATCGATGAGGAATTGATCGTGCCGCTCAACGTGCAGGACGTGATCGTCGCGCCGGTCACGCATGCGCCCTGTGCGAGGTCCCATTCGCCCAGGTTGCCGGCGTAAGGACCAATGCCCGTCACCGTGAAATTCTGTGTGGAGAGATTCAGGCTCACGCTTTCCGGCGTCTGTGCGTGCGCTACTGGCGCGGCGAGCCATAGCCCCGCTGCCAGCACGACGCTCGCGCACAGGGAAAAGAGGCGGCACGGAAGAATTCGGGTGGTCGGTAGTTTCCCGGTGAGCTCTTGAACCATCAGTCCTACTCCTGAATATCGCGGTGAACGAGTATGTCAACGCGGCTGCGCGCAGATGAACAACTTCCGTTTGGCGCCGGAGCAGCGGCCAGCAGCTGACTGCGCACTGGCCTCAGCTCCCGCGGGGCATTCGAGCGCGGGCGCTCATGGCGCGTCGGTCCAAAACGGCTGACTTGACGTCTCCGAAAGCGGCCTGCGCCCTACGCTCCGCGTAATCAATCCTGGCCTGCAGGATCAGCGCACGATTGCCAAGCAAGGCGCCGGCCAACTCTTTGGCCTTGGCACTTGCCTCGCCGAGCCGTCCCCACATCTGGTCCATGTTCATCGTTGCCTCCCGGGCCAGCGCGGTCGCCGCCCCTAGACTCAACCCAACGCTCTACGATGCATGGATAGCAGGCACGGGCATATGGCTCTGTTCGTTGTCCCACATTACGAACAAACGTCTGATGGATATTCAGGGCGCATCCGGCGTGGCGCCAGCGCCTGGTGAGTCGACACCCACGCCGACACCGACTTCCTCGAGTGCCGACAGCACATGTGCGGTATTGGTGGGTCGCTGCAGTGCGGTCGCCTCCGCATCGACCCGATCGCGGACCATGGGCAGGTCGCGCCGCAGCTCTTCGAGCAGGTGAATCAGTTTGGTCACCTTCTGCTCCGTGAGCAGATTCACCTGGAGATCCAGATGGGCTCGATGGCTCTCGAGGCGCCCCTGGCGCTGCTGGGTCATCAGAACGATCGTGGTCGTGGCGAGTGCGGCCAGTGTCAGCAGACCCTGCAGGTATCCGAACGGTGGCGGATCCGGTGGCGAGAAGCGCAAGGCGGCAGCGACCGCGTTGCCCGCAATCCACACCGCGACCAAGGACAGCAACCCTATCAGGTATACCGGGCGCCCGATCAGCGCGCCTGCGCGTTCGAAGCCTCGCTCGGTGCGACTGAGCTTTTCCTGTTCACGCTGATGGAACGCGACGATGCTGTCGATGTTCTGGTTCACCCGCTGCGGCAACAGTTCTGACTCGGGCGTCATGGCATTCCGACTGGGAAAAGCTCAGCCTGAGCCGTGCCCGGTACCCGCTCTGTGCGACATCGCACCGACCGACGGGCTGTGACGGAACACTGTAGTTGAGGGACAGATTTCAGTTTCGGGTCATACATGAGTCGGTTCGTCGACATTGCGGCTTGCGTGGCCGGCATCGTAGGTCTGGCGAGTTTCGGTGGCGCCGCGGCGCAAGCGCCGGAGGCGTCGGCGCAACCCGCACCCGCAGAAGCTGCGGGCTCTACGCTCGGCGAAGGACAGCTGGACCAGCTTACCGCGCCGATCGCGCTGTACCCGGATCCGCTGATCGGACAGATCCTGGCTGCATCAACGTATCCGCTGGAGGTCGTCGAAGCCCATCGCTGGCTCCAGGATCCCGCGAACTCGGCACTCAAGGGTGATGCACTCGCAGCAGCACTGGAACAGCAGGGCTGGGACCAGAGCGTCAAATCGCTGGTGCCTTTTCCGCAGGTTCTGCAGATGATGGACAGCAACCTCGAATGGACGGAGCGGATCGGTGACGCCTTTCTTGCGCAGCAAGGTCCACTCATGGACTCGATCCAGCGGCTGCGCCACAAGGCTACGGCCGCGGGTGCGCTGAAGACCACGCCGCAGCAGACGGTGGCGACCGAGGACCAACAGATCGAGATCCAGCCCACCAACCCGGAAGTGGTCTACGTGCCGTACTACGATCCCAGCGTGATCTTCGGTCCGTGGGCATGGTCCGAGTATCCCCCATTCTATTTCCTGCCCCCGCCCGGCATCAGCATCGGCCCGGGGATCTGGCTCGGATTTGGACTCGGGTTGCCGGTGTTTGGCCCGTACTGGGGCTGGGATCGTTGGGACTGGGGCCATCATGGATTCGGCGTGGCGGGCGGCTACGGCGGGTTTAGGGCAGGCCCATGGGCGCATGACCCCGCGCATCGCGGCGGCGTTCCGTACCGTGATGCCGGGTTGAGCGGGCGCTTTCAGGCTCAATCCGACGCGGCGCGCCGCGACGTGCGCGGCTTCTCCACAGCTCCTCAGGGCGGTCGGGGCACACGACCGGACGCACGGCAAGGTCCCGGCAGGACTGTGGGGCCCGCCTTCCGCACTGCGCCGCCAGCCTTTGAATCCATGGGTCGCGGATCACAGGTACACCAGGACTCGGCGCGCGGCGCATTCAGCCGTGCGGCACCTGCCGCGCCCGGTCCTCGCGGCGGCGGCGGGGGTGGGTTCGGACGCGGCGGCGGCGGCGGCGGCGGCGGCGGCGGCGGCGGCGGTGGCGGTGGTGGTGCACGCGGTGGCGGTGGCGGTGGTGGTGGAGCCGGCGGAGGTGGTGGTGCGCGCGGTGGCGGCGGGCGCGGCGGCGATCGGCATTAGGGGGGGCACGATGGCAATCCAGCTCGCTCGATGGTTGATGATCCTCGTGTCGGTGCTCGTGACCGAAGGCATCGCCGGTGCAGTGGAGTCCGCGCCGGCCAGTAGCGCGACGCAGAGGCACTTCGCCACTCCCGAGGCCGCGGTCGACGCGCTGGTGAGCGCCAATCGCGCCAACAATCGCGCCGAGCTGCTCGCGCTGCTGGGTGCTCCCGGTGCGCGGCTCATCCGGTCCGGCGACCCGGTGGCGGATCACCTCAATCGTGCGCAATTCGTCGCGGCATTCGATGAGGGCCACCGCGTCGAGCACGAAGGCACGAACAAGGCGGTATTGATCGTCGGCACCGAGGAATGGCCGCTGCCGATCCCGCTGATCGACGGCCCTGGCGGATGGCGCTTCGATACCCAGGCGGGCAAGCAGGAGATTCTCGATCGGCGCATCGGCCGCAATGAGCTTGCGGTCATCGCGGTCTGCAGGGCCTACGTTGTCGCACAGCGCGAATACCTGGCGCTGAAGGCAGGCGCACCGGGCGAGTACGCGCAGCGCTTCATCAGTACGCACGATCAACACGATGGGCTGTACTGGCCGGAGCAGCCGGGCAGGACGGCCAGTCCGCTCGGACCCCTGGTCGCGCAAGCGCAGGCGCGGGGCTACGGTGCGGGCGAGCCGCCATCGGAGCGTGCCGCGTCCCAGCCCTATTACGGCTATTACTTCCGCATACTCACGTCGCAGGGCCCCAATGCACCGGGTGGCGCCAGAAGCTATGTCGTCAACGGCAGGATGACCGGCGGATTCGCGCTGATCGCCTATCCGGCAATCCACGGCGATTCCGGCATCATGACTTTCATCGTCAATGACCACGGTATCGTCTTCGAACGGAATCTCGGGTTGGGCACGTCGTTCATCGCGAGCCAGATCACCGCGTACGATCCGGATTCCGACTGGCACATTGCCCCGCCGTAATGCGCCACTCGCAGGCATCCGTTGCAACTGGCTGGCAGGCACGAATCGACGGCGGCACGGCGGTATTGACTATTGCCGGTGACTGGACCGGACTGGATGGCATCGATCAGGCAGAGCTCGCGGGCAAAGTCATTGATCGAGAAGGGCTACACGCGCTGTCGCTCCAGGTGACCGAGCCAATGCGCTGGAACAGCTCGCTGCTGGTGTTCGTCTCGATGCTGCAGCACCGTGCGGCCCAGCGCGCGATGGCCGTCGATGAGAGCGCGCTGCCGGGTGCGAGCCGTGACCTGCTGCAGCTGCTTGCCGTACAGCCCGCCGCGGTGGCGGCGCCTGCACGCCCGGGAACGCTGCTCGAAGTGCTCGGCCGCTGGGCCACTCGGCAGGGCTCGCAGTGGGGATCGGCGGTGAGCCTGCTGGGCGAGCAGATTCTGGGCACCTTGAGCTGGATTCGGGGCCGGGCGCGGGTACGCGCGATCGACCTGCTCATCAACGTTCGCGACGCCGGCATCGCCGCGCTGCCGATGGTGGCGCTCGTCAACTTGATGGTGGGCGGAATTCTCGCCTTCGTCGGCGTGGTGCAGCTGCGGCGTTTCGGCGCCTCCATCTACGTCGCCGACCTCGTTGGCGTCGGCGTGGTGCGCGAGATGGCGCCCCTGATGCTCGGAATCGTGATGTCCGGCCGCACCGGCAGTGCGTACGCAGCAGAGCTGGCTTCAATGCAGGGCAGCGAACAGACCGATGCGCTGCGCGCTCTGGGCATTCCGATCCGCGATTACCTGGTATTGCCGCGGGTGACCGCCCTGTGCACGATGATGCCGCTGCTCTATCTGTACGCCAGCGCCATCGGGATCGGCGGCGGCTTCGCCGTCGCGGTCACGATGCTGAAGATCTCGCCGGAAGCTTTCATCTCCCAGCTTCGCAGCGCGGTGTCCGGGGCCGAGTTCCTGTTCGGGCTGGCGAAAAGCACGGTGTTTGGCGCCTGGATCGGCATCACCGGATGCCGGCTGGGGCTGGCCGCCGGTCGCAGCACCACCGAGGTCGGCCACGCGGCGACGCAGGCGGCGGTGCTGGGCATCGCCGGCGTCATCGTGCTCGATGCCGTGTTCGCCGCCTGTGCCAATGTCTGGGGACTCTAGCTGCATGCCGGACCAGGACGCATCACTGATGCTGAAGGTCCGGGATCTGTCCGTCGGATTTGGCGGCACCCCGGTTCAGCACGACGTGTCGTTCGACGTCAAGCGTGGGTCCATCTTCGGCATCATGGGAATCTCCGGGTGCGGCAAGAGCACGCTGCTGCGCGCCCTGATCGGGCTGCTGCGGCCCAGCGCAGGATCGGTCCTGTTCGACGGGGAGGACTACTGGGCTCTGGCCGAAGAGCAGCGTGCCATCCGTGGCCGCCGCTTCGGAGTGGTGTTTCAGGGTGGCGCGCTATGGAGCTCGCTGACGGCTGCGCAGAATGTTGCGCTGCCGATGCAGATGTTCACCAACAGCAGCAACGTATTGATCGACGCGCTGGTCGCAGTGAAGCTCTCACTGGTCGGCCTCGAAACTGGCCGTGAAAGCCTGCCGTCGGACCTGAGCGGCGGAATGCAAAGACGCGTCGGGCTCGCGCGCGCCCTGGCTCTCGATCCGGACATCCTGTTCCTCGATGAGCCCTCGGCGGGACTCGATCCGATCTCGGCGCGGCACTTCGACAAGCTGATCGTGCAGCTGCGTGATGGCTTCGGTGTCACCGTGGTCATGGTCAGCCACGAGCTGACGAGTCTGCTCGCGACCTGTGACGACGGCGTGTTTCTCGATGCCGAGTCCCACACGGCGATTGCCCACGGTGCCCCGCGAACGATGCGAGAGCAGTGCACCGTGCCGCTGGTGCACGCCTTCATGAACCCCGGTACCGGCAGTGACGCCCGCTAGGCCCGCCGTCGTCGGCGGATTCGTACTCGGCGCAGCGCTGCTGGGCGTTGGCGCAACGCTCGTGTTCGGCGGTACACGCTGGTTCTCGCACACCGAGCATGTCATGGTGATATTCACCGATTCGCTGGCCGGGCTGACCCCCGGCTCGCCGGTGACCTTCCGGGGCGTCACGATCGGGCGGGTTGCGTCGATCAAGGTGCGCGTCAATGCGCCGGCCATCGCGCCGGTGATTCAGGTGTTCCTCGATCTGGAACCAGACAAGATCTCCTGGACCAGCGGACCGTCCACGAGCGCGCGCGCCGATCTTCAGAGCGCCGTGATCGCCGGCCTTCGCGCCCAGCTCAGTTCGCAGAGCCTGGTGACCGGCGAACTCAGCGTCGATCTGGATTTTCACCCGCACGCACCGGTCGCGCTGGTCGACTCCGGCGAAGAACCGCTGCAGATTCCGGCGATCGCCTCGGACCTGCAGCAGTTCAAGGACCAGGTGCGTGACATGAATCTGCCTGACATCGCGGTCCAGACACGCCAGGTGCTGGGTGCCCTGCAGCACCTCGTCGCGACGCTCGAGCCCCAGATCGCTCCGATGGCGCAGAGTCTGCAGACTACGATGGCGGCCGCCACGGCGACGGTGGAGAGTCTGCAGAAGCAGTCGACGCTCACGCTCAACCAGGTCGGAAGCCTCTCGGCCGAGAGCCAGCGACAGGTGACGATCAATGGCAATGAGCTCAGTGAGCTGCTGAAGTCCGCGCAGCAGGCGACCGCCCACGTCGACGCCCTGGCCGTGTCACTCGATGAACTCACCTCGCCCCGCTCGCCGGTGCGTGCAGACCTGGATGGCACGTTGCGCGATCTGGCGGCGAGCTCGAGCTCGCTGCGCCTCTTTACCCACGATCTGGAACGCAATCCCCTTGGCACCCTGATGAGGAAGCCGTCCCGATGAGCAAAGTTCTCCCGGCGATCGCCTGCGCGGTGCTGATCACGTCGGCGTGCACCTCGGGCCCCGTGCCGCGCACGTTCCTGCTGGGTACGCGAGTGCCAGATGCGACTTCGCCGACCGTGGGCAGTGATGGGGTGCCGGTGCAGCTGCAGACCGTCACGGTTCCAGACTATCTCGACACCGAGGACATTCTGCTGCGGGAGGGCGCGCACGGCCTTGCGGCCAGTCCAGGCGCCAGGTGGGGAGAGCGCCTGTCCGCCGGCATGACCCACGCGCTGGCGGCGGCGCTGGTCACGCGGCTGCCGGACTACAGGGTGGCCCCCGCCCGTCCGCCGGACCCGCTTGCGCGCCAGGTACTGGTCGATGTGACCGCGTTCGACGTCGGCCGCGATGGACGCTGCGAGTTGCGCGCCAGCTGGACGATATCGGTGCCGGGTTCCGCTTTGCCGGCGCTGCGCAGGCAGGCGGTATTCGTCACTCCGGCCGCCGGTGCATCCCCAGCGCTCGACGCCACCGTGGTCGCGGCGATGGCCGCGACCGTCGACAGGCTCGCCGATGCACTCGCGCTCGACATCGCAGCCCCGGGATCCCCGCAGGTCACGAGCGCACGGTAGCACCGAGTGTTGCCGCCGGGCGTTCCGCGCACTTAAGGTTCCAGGGCTCTCCGATCCCCCCCTCCCCATTCCAGCCGGAATTGTGTGATGCTGTGCCGGCGGAGACGCAACTAATAAAGGGGATGGATCATGAAGAATACGGTCAAGTTGTCACTGATCGGCGCGCTGGGGTTCCTGGCCGGGGCCTCCGCGATGCAGGTGCTGCACGCGCAGACGGCTACGGCGCCCGCGTACCTGATCGGCAATATCGAGAAAGTGACGGACGAGGCGACCTTCGCCCAATACCGCGCCGCGGCCGGCAAGTCCCAGGGGCCCTTTGGCGGCCATGCGCTGGTACGCGACGCCTCGCCGGTGCCCGTGGATGCTTCGACGCTACCGCAGGGCAAGATCGTGGTATTGCAGTTTCCCAGCATGAAAGCGCTGCAGGACTGGTGGAATTCTCCGGCCTACGCGGCCGCGCGGCCGCTGCGCGAGAAATCGACGATCGGTCGAACCTATGCGGTCGAGGGTATACCGGCACCCTGAGTCCGCCATCCAAGGCAAAGCAGCGCGATCAGCGTCAGCAGGCCTGCCGCAGAGAGGTAGTAGCCAACGAAGCTGAGGCCGTAGTGTGTGGCCAGCCACGTGGCGAGGTAGGGCGCGAGCGATGCTCCGACGATTCCGGCCAGATTGAAGCTGAGCGACGCGCCGGTATAGCGCACCGCGGTCGGATAGAGCGCGGTCAGCGCGCTGCCTAGCGGCCCGTAGGTGAGTCCCATCAGCGCGAGACCGAGTGCGAGAAAGACCAGAACGGCCGGACGGCTGCCCGATCCAAAGAGCGGAGCGAAGGCCAACCCGAACACGATGATTCCAAGTGTGGCAGCCACCAGCATCCGGTACTGCCCGTATCGATCGGCGATGGCCGCCGAGACCGGAATCGTCAGCGCAAAGAACAGCACTCCGGCCATCTGCAGGACCAGGAATTCCCGGCGCGTGTAGCCGAGCGCCGAAGTTGCCCAGCTGAGCGAGAACACGGTCATCAGGTAGAACAGCACGAACGTCGCGACGGCGGCGAAGGTGCCCAGCAGCACTACCCGCGCATGCCGCGCCCACAGGGTCAGCATCGGCACGCGCACCCGCTCGTGATTTTCGATCGCGCGCTGGAATGCCGGCGTTTCGGTGAGACGGAGGCGGACATACAGGCCTACGAACACCAGCAGCGCACTGCCGAGGAATGGAATGCGCCATCCGTAGGCGAACAACTCCGCCTCGGACAGTCGATCGGTCAGCAGCAGGAATACCCCGGTTGAGCACAGAAAGCCAACCGGAGCCCCGAGCTGGGGAAACATGCCATACCAGGCGCTCCTTCCGGGAGGTGCGTTCTCCGTGGCCAGCAGCACTGCACCACCCCACTCGCCGCCCAGACCCAGGCCCTGACCGAAGCGGCAGAGCGCCAGCAGCAAGGGCGCGAGAATGCCGATGGACGCATAGGTCGGCAGCAGCCCGATCAGTATGGTCGAGAGCCCCATGGTCAGCAGTGCCGCTACCAGCGTCGCCTTGCGCCCGATGCGGTCGCCGAAATGTCCGAAAACCGCGGAGCCCACGGGCCGCGCGAAGAACGCGAGCGCAAAGGTTGCCAGCGATTGCAGCGTGGCCGTCGCCGGGTCACCCGCCTTGAAGAACAGGCGCGGAAACACCAGCACTGCGGCGGTGGCGTAGATATAGAAATCGAAGAACTCGATAGTGGTGCCGATCATGCTGGCGAACAGCACGTGCCGGCGACTCGCGCCTGAACTCATCCGCGCATCGTAGCATTGCGCGGCGTGACGTTGCGCGGCTTAGGCGGAGCCGGCGACGGTACGGAAAGAGCCCGTCGTGAGCGCGTGAAACTCGTCGATCCCCTTCAATATGACTCGGTTGCGACCGGAGCGCTTCGCCTCATACAAGGCCTGGTCGGCCAGCTGGATGGCTCCCTCAGGAGTGCGATTGATCATCGGCATCACATACGCGACACCGATACTGACGGTGTGCGCCTTGCGGGCGCCGCTCTCACCGCCAGCCGCGCTGGATGCTTCGACTGCCGAGCGCACCTGCTCGGCAATTGCCTCGACACTGTTGCGAGGCAGGTCGTAGAGGACGATGACGAATTCCTCTCCACCATAGCGGGCCGCCGTATCGAGTGGGCGGCGCGCGAAGCCTTTCAGGACCTGTGCCACTGTGCGCAGCGCGCTATCGCCGGCCTGATGACCGTGAGTATCGTTGTAAACCTTGAAATGATCGATATCGACCATCAGCAGGGCCAGCGTGCGTTCGTCGCGCAGAGCCTGCTGCCAGACGCGCAGCAGGTGGTCATCGAGGGCTGCCCGGTTCATCAGCCCGGACAGTCCGTCGCGCGTCCCATACTCCGCCAGCAAGGCGGTCTCGAGGAAGCTGCGGCGGGCCATGCGCTCCGCGTCACGGCACACCAGCGCGCACAGGACGGATGTGATCGCCAGTGTCACCAGTGATTTCAGGAATTCGCCATCGGGCATAGCCATGAACAGCGCCGAGATGCTGAAGGAAAGCACCGTCACTACGTTGACGAACAAGGCGCTGCGGAACTTGAGACCGGCAAAGAAGTAGGGGGCAACGACGAACATCACCATGCTCGTCAGCTCATCCAGTCTTCCAGAAGTCATCGCCTCGGCGACGAAAAATCCCGAGACGATGCCGTAGAGCGGCACGATGACGCGCGACCAGGCAATGTACCGCTGCAGGTAGCTCCTGCTCCAGACGAGCCATAACATCGCCAGCGTCAACGGTGTGGAGAACAGAATGTGGATCATGACTCCGACCACGGGCGGTCGGTTTGGGGCGCTCGAGAACAGCGCCAGCGCCAGGTTTGCCAGCGAATAGCCGAGATTGAGCGCGGCGAGGAAAGTGAACCAGACACGCACACGAACCTGTACGCGCTGCAGGTGCTGCAGCAGGTACTGCTGTTCGAGCTCCGCTCCAAAGCGCAGCCCGACGTCTCCCTTGCCCAGTTCCTGCAGGAACACTGAGTCAGGGAGGCTCTTGATTCGTTGCAGTGGCACCCGCCTAGCCTCTTTATGCTCCGTATATGTTACGCGGCTACGGGCCAGCAGAACCGGGCCCCGGCACGCGGTTAGCGTGCGAGCGGTCACAGAATCACGGTGGCGCGGCGCAACAGCCGGGTGCGGGTGCCGGCCGGGCAACAGACCGCGGCCCGATTGCGCTACCGGCCGACCATCAGTATCGAAAACGAATCCGGCAGCATCGGTCCGCGGGCAGGACGCCCAGCCGGTCCGGGTGGAGCGTCTGCGGCCGGCGGCCCGTACTCGGCGGCCATCGTGAGCAGGTGATTCGTGCGCGTGTCCAGAGCCAGGGTCTTGGCTCCCGTCTTCGTCGACAGCGTC
>Ga0265329_10001395_pt1 | contig 11702 bp, 10 predicted proteins | sample 41627metaG_FD_202091 | JGI IMG/M metagenome (GOLD analysis project Ga0265329, IMG submission 202091) | Rhizosphere microbial communities from Carex aquatilis grown in University of Washington, Seatle, WA, United States - 4-16-27 metaG | ecosystem: Host-associated > Plants > Roots > Rhizosphere...
CAGGCCACCAAAGATGCCGGCCGCATCGCAGGCCTCGAAGTCCTGCGCATCATTAACGAGCCCACCGCCGCCTCGCTAGCCTATGGCTTGGACAAAAAGAAAGACGAAAAAATCGCGGTCTATGATCTGGGCGGCGGGACCTTTGACATTTCAGTGCTCGAAATCGGCGATGGCGTTTTCCAGGTCAAGGCCACCAACGGAGATACTCATCTCGGCGGCGACGACTGGGACAACCGGCTGATGGATTGGATGCTGGAGGAGTTCAAGCGGGAACAGGGCATGGATCTGCGCAAGCAGCCGGATGCCCTCCAGCGCATCAAAGAGGAAGCGGAGAAGGCGAAAATCGCCCTCTCCAGTGCCCAACAGTACGACATCAACCTTCCCTTCCTCACCGCGGATGCCAGTGGGCCCAAGCATTTGAGCCTTAAACTGACGCGGGCGAAGATGGAGCAACTCTGTGATCCCTTGTTCGAGCGCACCATTGCTCCGGTGAAGGCTTGCTTAAAAGATGCCGACATCGAGGCCGCGAAAATCGATGAGTTGGTCCTGGTTGGCGGCATGACCCGGATGCCGCGCGTGGTGGATACCGCCCACACTCTGGTCAACAAACCTCCGCACCAGGGCGTGAATCCGGACGAGGTCGTGGCCGTCGGCGCCGCCATCCAGGCGGGCGTGCTCAAAGGCGAGGTCAAGGACGTGGTCTTGCTCGATGTTACACCTCTGTCCCTGGGCATTGAAACCCTGGGCGGCGTCTTCACGAAGTTAATCGAGCGCAACTCCACAATTCCAACCCGCAAGTCGCAAGTCTTCTCCACCGCCGCCGAAAACCAGCCCGGTGTGGAGATCCACGTCCTGCAAGGCGAACGCCAGTTCTCCCGCGACAGCAAGAGCATTGGTAAGTTCACCCTCAATGACATCCCACCGGCCCCGCGCGGCGTGCCCCAGATCGAGGTCAGCTTTGACATCGATGCCAACGGCATCTTGCACGTCGGCGCCAAGGACCTTGGCACCGGCAAGGAACAGAAGATCACCATTACCGCCAGCAGCGGCCTCTCCAAAGACGAGATTGAGAAGATGCGCAAGGATGGCGAGCTCCACGCCGAAGAGGACCGAAAACAGAAGGAAGAGCTCGAGGCGCGCAACGAGGCTGACAACGCCGTGTACCGCACCGAGAGATTGCTCAAAGACAACAAGGAGAAGATCTCTGAGGCTAATCGCGCCAAGATCGAATCTGTCCTCAGCGGGGTGAAGGACGCGCTCAAAGGCAGCGATGCTGCAGCCATCAAGAGCGCCGGCGAGAAACTCAACGAGGCCTGGCAGGCCGTCTCGGCCGAGCTTTACCAGACGGCTTCGGAGAAGACCCGCGCAAACCAGCGCCCTGCCGATGCCCAATCCGAAACACATTCCGAAACCGGTGCCGCCCCGGAACCCAATAAGCCCAACAAAGGCCCTATCATCGACGCCGAGGTTGTGGATGAACACAAACCAGCATAGCACGATCGCACTAGCGCACCCTTCATGGTCCGAGCGCGGGCGACTTCTGTCACCTCCCTCGGGCTGTGGTGGGTCTGCCTGCCCTGCTCAATCTGAGACGACCAGGCCACGGTTCACTCTGCACATGAATCTAAGTAATCAATTCTTCCATTAAGGATTCCGCTATCAAAAAAACGATAATCATACTCGTTGCCGTCTTCGTGTTGCTCGCTCTGGTCTTCGGTGCTGCTTACAACTCAATGGTCAGGCGCGGTCAGGCCGTCGACAGCCAGTGGGCGCAGGTCCAGAATGTTTACCAACGCCGCGCCGATTTGATCCCCAACCTGGTCGCGACCGTATCTGGTGCGGCCAACTTCGAGAAATCCACCCTCACGGAGATCACCCAGGCGCGTGCCTCGGTCGGGCAAGTGAAAATCTCCTCGGCCCAGGCTCCTGCCCAACCGGCCGAACTCGCTGCCTTCCAGAAAGCCCAGGACGGCCTAACTTCCGCGCTTTCTCGTCTGTTGGTCGTGTCTGAACGCTACCCGGACCTGAAGGCCACAGCGAACTTTCGCGATTTGCAGGCCCAACTGGAGGGGACCGAAAACCGCATCACCGTCGAGCGGCAGAAATTCAACGAGGTTGTGCAATCGTACAACACCACCGTCAAAGTGTTCCCCGGCGTTCTGGTCGCGGGGATGTTTGGCTTCGCCCCGAAACCTTATTTCACTGCCCAAACCGGTTCTGAAACGCCGCCCAAAGTTGATTTCAATTTTGGCACGGCTCCCTCCGCCGCCGTCAAACCCTGATTGCCTCATGCGGCCCTTGCTCTACGTTCTGCTGGCTTGCTTTGCCGCGGCAAGTTCTTGGTGCGCCGAGACCATGCCCCTCGCGCCGGCCCAATACTTCAACGATTACGCCGCCGTCGTTTCGCCCTCTGTGGCCGCCGGTCTGAATCGCCAGCTTGAAGATTTTGAGCGGCGGACTTCAGATCAGATCGTCGTCGCGGTCTTCCAAAAAATGCAGTCCGATTCGTCGCTCGAAGACTACACGCACCGTGTGATGGAGAGTTGGAAGGTCGGCCAGCGAGTGAAAAACAATGGCGTTGGTCTGTTTGTTTTTGTCGCCGATCGCCGGACGCGCATCGAAGTTAACTATGGGCTCGAGGGCGCATTGCCAGACGCCACCTGCAAACGCATCATCGAGAACGAAATCCTTCCGCGCTTCAGGAACAACGATTACGAGGGCGGGCTAACCGCGGGCATCACCGCCATCGAGCAAGCCGTTCGCGGGGAATACAAGGGGAGCGGAAGGTCCGTCGCCGATGGCCGCACCAGGGGAACGGGGATCGGGGCGCTCTTCCTCTTCGTGATTATCATGATCGTCCTGGCTTCCATACGACGCCGCTATGCTCACGGTGGGACCGTTTACGGCAGCAATGGCCGGCGGATGTATTCCGGCACCTCCTTTCTCGCGCTCTTGGCCATGGGGCTGGGTGGTGGAGGCTCTTCCGGCGGTGGAGGCGGCGGCGGCGGTGGTGGAGGGTTTTCCGGCGGCGGCGGCAGCGGTGGTGGCGGCGGTGCCAGCGGAAGCTGGTGAAATATCATGCATCCCAAAAAGTTCATTGATAAGATTGACGAGACCAAAATCGTCGCTGCCATCAGTCGCGCCGAGCAGGCCACTTCCGGCGAGATCCGAGTGTGTGTTTCACACCGGTGCCCGGTGGATGCGCTGGCCGCTGCCAAAGAGCGTTTCTTGCAGTTGGGCATGGTCCACACTCAGCATCGGAACGCCGTCCTCCTTTATTTCATCCCTCGGGCGAACACCTTTGCGATTTGGGGGGATATCGGCGTCCACGAGAAATGCACCCACGAGTTTTGGCAAACCATCGCTGCCAACCTGTCCCCGCTCCTGAAGGCCGATCGGTTCGCCGAAGCCGTCGAAGAATCCGTGCTGTCCGTCGGCCAAATGCTCGCCCGGCATTTTCCGCCTGGACTCGATGACCGCAACGACCTGCCCAACGCGATCGTCGAGGACTGACGGAGTTGTCCCCAACCATGTTAAGCAACTTAACTCCACAACTCACTTCAACCCCGAAACCTCTCCCGTGAAACCTTCCATACTCGCCCTCCTCCTCGCCGGTCTGGCGCTCAGTTCCGCTGGACCCGCGCAGGCATCCGTCGAAACCTACGACATCGACCCCGTCCATACCTGGGTGGGCTTCTCTGTCGGTCACTTCTTTACCAAGGTGCCCGGCTATTTCGGCAAGGTGAAGGGGACCATCGTCGCTGATCGAGAACACCTGGAAAACTCCACCGTGGAAGCGGTCATTGATGTATCCAGTATCACCACCAACACCCGTATGCGTGATGACGACCTGCGCTCCACGAATTTCTTCGCCGCCGCAGCGTTCCCCACCATGACCTTCAAGAGCAAATCCTGGAAGAGCATAGGTGCCGACGCCTATGCCGTAACCGGTACTCTCACCATGAAGGGCGTGGCAAAAGAAGTCGTGCTCCAGGTCAAGTCCCTGGGCTTCGGCCCCGGCATGAAAGGGGCCGCCATCTCCGGCTGGGAGGCTTCGGTCACCCTCGATCGCCGCGATTTCGGCATCGTGGCCGACCAAGGCCTGGTTGGTAACAGCGTGGATGTTCTCATCAACGTTGAAGCCGGCATGCGAAAATCCTCACCGGCCGCGCAGTGAGCCACCGCGCCGGCGGTCCTGCGCATGCACCGACCAGCACCCTCGATCCTCGGCCGCACTCCCGGCGGCGCCAGCGCCCCGACTGTTGTGACTGCAAAACCTGTCGTTCCCACCGACCGGAGGGAAATGCACCGCAGCGGCCGGGCAGGCTGGTTGCGCGCCGCGGTGCTCGGCTCGGACGACGCGATCGTATCGACCGCCAGTCTCATGATTGGCGTCGCGGCCGCCTCCGCCTCAAAACAGGCGATCATGGTCGCTGGGGTTGCGGGCCTGGTTGCCGGGGCAATGTCGATGGCCGTTGGCGAATACGTTTCGGTCAGTTCTCAACGCGACGCTGAACAGGCAGACATGGGACGTGAAAGGGGAGAACTTGCCGCCGATCCCGACGGCGAAATGCAGGAACTTGCCATGATCTACGAGAAACGAGGTCTTGAGAAGGATCTCGCGATGCAGGTCGCGGCCCAGCTCAGCGCCCACGACCAGCTCGGCGCTCACATGCGTGATGAGCTGGGGATCGATCAGGCATCCCTCTCCCGACCGCTGCAAGCGGCGTGGATTTCCGCCGCCAGCTTTGCTTTCTTTGCCGTGGTTCCAATCATAGCTCTGCTCGTGTCCCCAGCCTCTCTCCGTATTCCCGCGATCGCAGCGGTCTGCCTGGCAAGTCTCGCGGGCCTCGGTGCGTTCGGAGGGTACCTCGGTGGTGCTCCGCTCGGTCGCGCGTCCTTGCGCGTTACCCTGGGAGGCGCCCTGGCGATGGCAGTGACCGCCCTGATCGGTCGAATCCTCGGTGTGTCTGTGAGCTGAGTGGACCGAGAGGGAACCACCGTGTCGGGGGGAGAGCGTTCTCATCAAGGGGGGTACCCCCCAATGGTGCTCCCGCTGTTTCCGGGCGATCATCTCATGGTGTGAAAGGCGGCCTGTGAACCCACTGCTTACCTCCTGGTTCCCGAGACGGGTGGAAAAGAAGGAAGAGCACTGAGACTCGCTCAACGATCCGGCTGCTAACAGACCAGAAAACATATCAATTATGAGAAGCAACGAGAATAAGACAGACCCACAACTCAAAATTGACGTTCTCGCCGAGCTCAATTATGAGCCCAGCGTGAAGGTTACAGACATTGGTGTCACAGTGAAAGATGGGACGGTGACACTCAATGGTTACGTTACTAGCTATGGGGAGAAATGGGATGCTGTGCGCGCGGTTAGACGGGTAGCTGGAGTGAATGCGATCGCCGACGACATCCAAGTCAAACAGCCGGATTCCCTGCGACGAACGGATGCAGACATTGCCACCGCCGCAGCGCATCAGATTAACTGGTGCACCAGCATTCCCAGCGGAACCGCTGGGGTTACGGTTCGCGAGGGCTGGGTCACACTCGATGGCGAGCTGGAATGGGGGTATCAAAAGACTGCCGCCGAATCCGCGGTTCAGTATTTGGCTGGCGTCAAGGGCGTCACGAATATGATCACAATTAAACCCAGATTGGCGCCTGCTCAGATCGAGTCCGCCATCCAAGGGGCGTTCGACCGTAGTGCGCTCCTGGATGCCAACAAGATCAAAGTGGAAACCTCCGGAAACAAAGTGACGCTCATCGGCAAGGTTCGGAATCATACCGAGCGAGACGAGGCCGAGCGAGTCGCCTGGGCCGCGCCCGGGGTCTACGCTGTGGACAACCAGCTCAAAGTGGCCTGGTCGTGGATTTTTGGTGAATAGCCGCTCATCCGCCACCGCGCCCTAGAGGCAAGGGCGCTTTCGTCCTCCCCCTCATTTGGACCGCCCACGCTTTCGTGCCGAGGCTAGCGGAATCTCCACCCGCACTGTGGTGCCCTGGCCCGGCGCGGATTGAATGCCGAAGGTCCCCCTGACCATTTCAACCCGTTCCCTCATTCCGAGGAGTCCCAATCGTTCGTTTCCTTTCGCGTGCAGCACGCGTTCCACGTCAAATGATTTGCCGTCATCCGTGATTTCCATCCGGGCGGCTCCTTGAACTCGCTGGATGGTCACCTCCACCCGGTTAGCCTCCGCGTGCCGCGCCACATTGCTAAGAGCTTCCTGCGCGATGCGATACAGCACGGTTCTCTTCGCCGCGTCCAGCGCTTCCACCGCCGCAAAAGCTGTCAAGTGGGTGCGCACGCCTGTCTGCGTCGCGAAAGCCTTCAGATGCGCATGCAAGGCGGGGATCAGGCCCAGGTCGTCTAGCACCGTCGGGCGCAATTCCCGCGCAAACTGATGCACAATGTTGACTGATTCTTCGACAATCTTTTGCGCCCGCGCGATCCTCTGGTTAAGACCTTTTGAACTCTTCCCGGCCCCCTGGGTCAAGGCCGCCAGGTGCACATTGAGACCTACCAAGGTTTGGGCAATTTGATCGTGCAACTCGCGGCTGATCCGTTTTCGTTCTTCCTCCTGTACGTGTAGGATCTGATGGGATAAATGCCGCAGTTCCTCCTGCATCACACACGCGCGATCCAACAGCTTTCCCTGGACCCGTTGGCTTTCCTGCAGCGCCTTCTCCGTCGCTTCCCGCCGTGCAACCTCCAGCTTCAATTCATGGTTGGCGCTGACCAAGGCTTCCATTCGGCTTTGCGCCTCGGCGCTCATCACCAGGACCGCTATCCGGCACCACCTCCGCGTACCCCTTAGCGAACTTGCGAGTGTCGCCCGGAAGTCAGCCGGAAATGCGTTCCCGTCACCCTTCAACAGCGACCCCTCCCAGGTTGGTTTCTCACTCCCTTCGAAGACGCTCTCGAAAAAAGTCAGGAATCCCGCGCGCTGTGCTAGGGGCACAAAAAGGGCAAAACGCCGGTTCAGAAGCTGCCGCCGTTCCACTCCCAGCAAAATCGCTGCCCGCAGATTCGCCTCCAGGATCAGGCCTTGTTCATCCAGGGAGAAATAGCCCACCGGGGCGAAATCATAGAGGTCGGTGTATTTTTCTACCGCCACTTCAAGTTCGTCCCTCGCCTTGCGCAGTTCCGCATTCTGCAGTTCCAACTCGATCTTGTGGACCTCCAATTCGTGCAGCAGCCGCTGAGGACCGACCTCAGGCTTCTGCCGCACCGGTCCCTCCCTCTGACTCTTCCTCCCGCCCTTCAGTTGCGCTTCCGCGCTGCGGCGCAAACGGTTCGCACTCTCGGACACAATCGGTTTTCTGCGCATGTCCAAATCCTACGGTTGCTCGGGCGCCCCGGCCCCCTCGGTCCTCCGCCTGCTCCCTTGCCGCTTAACCGTTCTCGTCCCCTTCGTCTGCTTGCGCCGTTGCGGTTGTGGGGATTGGCCTTTAGCGTGCTTTTCAAGGGCGATGTGTTTCTCCCGCAACTGCGCTTCCAGCGTCTTGGCCACCGTGATGTCGGTGAAGGTGATCACCAGCCCGTCGATGCGATCGTCGTGTGTTCGGTAGGGCATAATGCGCACTGTGAACCAGCGTCCGTCACGCGTATTGATCGATTTCTCCACGAACCCCAGCTTCTGCAAGACCTCGCGCGCGTCGACCGTCAGTTCCGGGTAGAGCAGGTCGGAGGCTAGGTCGGTAACCGGTCGGCCCACGTCCCCGGGAATGAATTTGATGATTTTGGTTGCCTGCGTCGTGAACCGCCTCACCTTCAGGTCCTTGTCCAAAAACAAGGTGGCGATGTCCGTGCTGTTGAGCAGGTTCTTCATATCGTTGTTCGACCGCGATAACTCGTCCACCCTGCCCTGCAATTCGGCGTTGACCGTCTGGAGCTCTTCGTTCAGCGACTGCATCTCCTCCTTCGAGGTGGTCAGTTCCTCGTTGGTGGACTGCATTTCCTCATTCGTGGACTGCATTTCTTCGTTGGCGGAACGGAGCTCCTCCTGGGATGCCTGCATGTCCTCGCGCGTGGTCTGCAGCTCCAAACAGACCTGACGGTATTTCTGCTCCAGCTCTGCCAATCGAGCGGTGTGGAGCTCCGCTTTTCCTGGCTTCCCAATCGCCTCTGGGGGTCTGGCTTCCACGGGAGAGGGCGCGTCGGCAAAAATGATCATCACCGATCCCTGCAACGCCTCTGGCTCCCCCAAACGCTCCACCGTGAGATCGACGAAATGCTCCTCCCCATTGGTCTCGATTCGGAGTCCCTTGAGCTCCATCGCGCCTTTCTGATGGAGAATTTTTCGAAACGCGTTGGCCAGCTCGTAACGCAATCCCTCACGCGCCATCGCGAAAATGTTCCAGTTGGCTTTCCCCGCAGCCGGCTCCAGATACTTGCCCGTCCGTCCGCTCACGTAGAGGATGTCTCCCTTATCGTTCACCAGCACGGCCGGCGGGGAGTAGTGCTCCAGGACCAGCCGGTCGGCTAATGACTGCAGGCTTGGGGTCGTTTTCGTCTCCACACGCGCCGCTGGCCCGGCCGGCAGGCGCGGGGCAAAGGATGAGGGAAACTCGATTGGCTCCGCCCGGGTGGCGGACTCGGTTCGTCGATACAGCCTGGTGGTCTTGCCTCCCAGCAAAGCAAACAGATCGGTGAAACCCCCAACCGTTTCCGCGCTCCCGAGAAACAGGATGCCGCCGGGGCGAAGGCTGTAGTGAAAGAGCGGAATCAGCTTCTTCTGCATCTCTGGAGCGAGGTAGATCAGCAGGTTGCGGCAGCTCAGAATATCCAGCTTGGTGAACGGGGGATCCATGATCAGGCTCTGCGGCGCAAACACCACCGTTTCACGAATCTCCGTTCCCACCCGGTAGCCGCCTTCTACTCTGGAAAAAAACCGTTCCAACCGCTCCGGCCCTACATCGGCCGCTATATTCTCGGGATAAATGCCCTGGCGAGCCTTGTCGATCGCGTCCTTGTCCAGATCGGTGGCGAACACATTAAGGGTGAACCTTTTCGCGGGCTTGAGCTTCCCCGTCGCCTCCTTAAACACCATGGCCAGGGAATAGGCTTCCTCCCCCGTGGAGCAACCGGGTACCCAGGCCCGCAACGAATCGCCTGCTGGCCTGTCGGCCAAGAGCGCCGGGATCACGCTCGAACGCAACTCATCCCAGGCGGGGCCATCGCGGAAAAAGCTCGTCACCCCGATCAATAACTCGTTGAACAGCAAATCCAGCTCCTGCGGGTTCTCTTGCAGGTAACGAATGTAGGCCCCAATCGTCCCGATCTGGTGGATGCCCATGCGCCGTTCGATCCGCCGATACAGGGTGTTTCGCTTGTACAGCGAAAAGTCATGGCCGGTGCGCGCGCGCAGCAGAATGATCGCCTTCTCCAAACCTCCTTGCGCCTTGTTCTCCAGCGGCATTTCGAGACTATGGCCAAGCGGGGTCCGCTGCAGGTAGGCAACGATTCTCCCAGGCAATTCGTCCACCGGCGCCACGATGTCCGCCAACCCCGAATCGATCGCGCTGCGCGGCATCCCGTCAAATTTCGCCGTTGCCGGATCCTGCACCAGCACCACCCCGGCGTTCTCTTTGATCGCCCGCAGCCCAAGCGTACCGTCGGAGCCCATCCCCGAGAGGATTACGCCGATGCTATGCTCCTGCTGGTCCTGCGCCAGCGAGCGGAGGAAAAAATCGATTGGCAATCGCAGCCCACGCTGGGATTCGGGCTCGAGCAGGTGCAGCCTGCCGTGCAAAATCGACATGTCTTTGTTCGGCGGGATCACATAGACCACGTCGGGCTCCACCGCGGTGCGATCCTTGACCTGGATTACTTTCATCTCCGTGGTGCGCTGGAGCAACTCCGGCATGATGCCTTTGCGTGTCGGGTCCAGATGCTGGACAATCACAAACGCCATCCCGCTGCCCCTCGGCACGTTATGCAGAAAACGTTCCAACGCCTCCAGTCCCCCTGCGGAGGCGCCAATCCCGATGATCGGGAATGAACGGCCGGTTGCCTGCGCTTGTCGCCTCTCGCGTTTTCCCGAAACTCTCGTCGCCACCGCCGTTCGGCGGAGTTTCGGTTTGGATCTTGGTTTCATGGTCTTATTTCCCGCTCATGCCATCACCCGGCGGGACTATTGCCGCACACCTGGCTGCCAGTGACACACGGATCTTGAACCCGTCCCCGATGCCGACCGCTTGCTGCAGACCTTCCTCCCCGATCATTTGTGGCCGGATCCCGCGCCCGCTGGCTGGGCGTCTCAGTTGATCCCACTGGAAGCTAGCTTCCATAGCCATCCTCTTAAGATTTGCCCATCGGAACCACAATCTCAATCAAAATCGCCGCGTGCAGCCTCGGATCGGCCGAACGTTCCCACGCCCTCGTTCTTGCTGCAATCCGTGTTCCTGACCTCGCTGCGCTCATCAGGCCTAATCTAGTTCTTTTGGCCTGTTCGCGGGGGATTGCCCCCATTGCTGATGGCCTTCACCGCCCATTATTGTCTGCCTGCGTGAATCGTTCGGATGAAACCTAGAACCATAACCAACCAACGATCGCGCACTCACGATAATCCCTGGCACATGAATACGAATCCATCGAAGCAAGGCGCGCTGACTGCAAATTCTGCCGGTATTGGTGCTGTTACCCCTGAAATGGTGCGGCAGCGCGCGGTCCAACTGGCCGTGATCAACGGACGTTCCGCACAAGAGGTGTCGGCGTCCGATCGGGAACAGGCCCAGCTCGAACTCACGGGTAATCCGGAGGCGGACGCGAAGGAGCAATTACTCGAATCGGTGCCCGAATCCCAACGATGGGATCCTGTTCCGGGCTCCACGGGTGGCAAAGTGCCGGTCCCCCCTAGTGCAGATGAAGACGCCGAAGGGCGGAGCGATCAGGAGCAATTGGTCGATGAAGGCATCGCTAGTGCCGAGCGTGATCTCGCCCGCCGGACGGCCTTGGAGTGAACCACCTGACATTCCTCGATGCGCGAGGGCAGCCTGGATCGAGCAGTCTCGGTCGTGACTATGCTGTTATCCTCCTGACCACGACGATTCTGATCTTCATTGGCGCGAGATTGTATCCCCGTTTGGCAACGTAAAACCCATCTTGTGAACGGCCACCAAAATCATGAACACTCCGGCTCTTTTGCGAAGCATGGACCCAGCAACCGGAAGGGCACTCGACTCGGCGCGGTTGGATCAATTGGCGATCAACACGATTCGCTTTTTGTCAGTCGATGCGGTCCAAAAGGCGAACAGTGGCCACCCGGGCCTGCCCATGGGTGCTGCAGCAATGGCCTATGTGCTGTGGACGCGGTTCCTTCGGCATAATCCGGCCAACCCGCAGTGGTTTAATCGGGACCGGTTTGTTCTGTCCGCCGGCCACGGTTCAATGTTGCTGTATAGCCTGTTGCACTTGACGGGCTACGATTTGCCCCTGGAGGAAATCAAACAATTCCGCCAGTGGGGCAGCACCACGCCCGGTCATCCTGAACGCGGCATCACCCCGGGCGTTGAAGTCACTACGGGGCCCCTCGGCCAGGGCTTTGGCAATGGTGTGGGCATGGCCATCGCCGAGGCTTATCTCGCGGCCCGCTACAACCGGCCTGGATTCGAGATCGTCGATCATTTCACCTATGCACTGGTCAGCGATGGCGATTTGATGGAGGGCGTGTCCGCCGAAGCAGCTTCGCTCGCCG